>ENA-UOJP01001007-UOJP01001007.1-human-gut-metagenome-genome-assembly--contig:-C102-NODE-1007-length-39930-cov-8.884639_pt1 | contig 39930 bp, 31 predicted proteins | sample MGYA00242353_ERZ723900 | MGnify/ENA metagenome assembly ERZ723900
TATATGAATTTATGAAAGAAGAGACTGTAAATCTGAGCAATGTGGAGGCGATGGACGAAATCGAAATCAAGTCCGATCTGTTTCTGATCGAAAACCCTTCGGTATTTCTATATTTGGCTGACTGTTTAAGGGATTATGTGAGTGGCCATGGGGTTTCAACAGAATTAATAAGAGATAAGTTCCCGACTATTATCTGTACGTCGGGTTGTTTGCGAACAGCAGTGTTGGAGTATGTAAGGAAGTGTATCGAGAGAAATCCAAAATGCCGTGTTTATTTTTCGGGTGATTTTGACCGCGCCGGGATTGAGATGCTGGAAAAGTTAAACGAATATTTTCCCAAATATGTATATCCGTTTAAAATGGATGCGAAAACGTATCTTTCCGGGCTGAATGGAAAATGTCGGGAGATGTCGGAAAAAGATCGGGAGATTTTGGCACAAAAGAATAGTGAGTTAGCTAAATTAATGGCCTTACATGGAAAAAAGGTGTATCAGGAGCGCATTACTGCTGATCTGTGGAACGTCCTTTTGAAGGAGATTCAGCGTGTGGAGACAATGGTATAGTTCGCGTTAAAAGTAAAACGAGTTTGGAGGGAAAATGGAATTTAATCCTGGGATCAATATAGGGGATCATCTAACGAATAATGAGTTATGTCAACTTTTTAAATGTGGAAACATGGGAGGTATGCGGAGGTCGAAAAAGACAGGTACATTGGTCATTATTTCTGATCACACGAAGAATTTTTATCATGATGAGTGGAAAGATGGCGTTTTGCATTATACAGGAATGGGAAAAAATGGAGATCAGGTTTTAGTGGGGAATCAAAATGGAACCCTTTATCATTCGGATACAAATGGTGTAAATGTACATTTATTTGAGGTATTAGAAAAGTCTGTTTATACGTACAAAGGAATTGTTAAGCTTGCAGCCCAACCATATCAAGCGGCTCAAGAAACGTTTGACGGAGAGATGAGAAGTGTATGGATATTCCCGGTAAAGCCTGTTTTGAATATAGAGGAATGGGCAATAGAGATTATGGAGAAAGAGGCGGTAACACTTTCTAACACAGAATTATATAAAAGGGTTAAGGCGGTAAAACGTGAAAGTAGAAAACCTAGAACTGTAGAGACTAAGGTGTATGATAGGGATCCATATTTAAAGGAGCTAGTAAAACGGATTGCAGAAGGGAAATGCCAATATTGTGGTGAGACAGCACCTTTTATAGACAAGAATGGGGAGCCATATTTGGAAGAGCATCATGTCACATGGCTTGCGCGGGGAGGAAGCGACACCATCGATAATGTGGTTGCGGTCTGTCCGAATTGCCATACAAAAGCACATGTGTTGGATGACGATATCACTAAAATTACGCTTGAAGAGGTGGCTAAGCAGAATGTTAAGAGATTAAAGCGCTTGCTGACATATGAAAGGGAAATAAAGACACCTTAAGTAGGGAAGGAACGCGATGAATACAATAAATGTAGTGGCTGCGGTAATCAAACATAAGGATAAAATTTTTGCGACACAACGTGGATATGGGGAATTTAAAGGTGGTTGGGAATTCCCCGGTGGTAAGGTAGAGCTGGGGGAAGAACCTGAGGCAGCGTTGATACGTGAAATACAGGAAGAATTAAATACAGAGATAAAAGTTCACGATATGATTGGTACAATCGAGTATGACTATCCGACATTTCATTTGAGAATGAGCTGTTATTGGTGCAGTGTTGTTAGCGGGCAGCTTGAATTATTGGAACATGAGGCGGCAAGGTGGCTAGGGCGCGATGAACTTTATAGCGTGTCTTGGTTGCCGGCGGATTGGCAAGTGTTGGGGGAAATAGAGGGGGAGATGTAGGGGTGGTTTGAGTTTTATGTTGAAGGATCAAGCTATCGTATTACCAATGATAGAAACTAAGATAAAAAAGAAAATGTAATGAAAGTGAGGATATAATCATTATGAATGAAATGTTGAAAGATATTTTATCGATTGGGGTAGGTCCGTTAGTATCGTTAGTTATACTGTGGATAACAATTCGAAATCAAAATAAAAGTCAAAAAGAGAGCTTGACGCTACTGAAAGACCAATTCGAAAAAACATTAGAACAAAAAGAGAATACAGATAGTATATTTTTAAAATCGAAACATAAGATGGACTTAATTTCTATTATGCCTTATTTTAGACTGGAAGGTGAAGCGCAAATAAAGGAAAAAGAAAAATATTTAAGATTTCGACTGGTTCTAAAAAATATAGGTAATGGAATAGCTTTAAATGTAAAAGTTGTACATAAATCAAAGATTATTGAAAAACTCGGAGTAACTGTACCGCAATCTGTTGTTGCAGAAACCAGTCCAGAATCGGTTATAGAAAATAATTATATATATTCAGACGTCCTTTCGAACAACGTAATACAGAAAGGTGAAAAGACAGATTTTGAAATTGTGTTAGATACAGAGGATATCTACGATTATGGTGAATTAGGAGTCGCGGATCAAGTGTTTTTTTACATACAATTTCAGGATTTATGGCTGAATGAATATACACAAAAATTTTATTTTGATTACGGAACAAAAATTTCTGGAATGAAAGTTAATCGTGTGGAGTCCTTCGAACCGATGTTATTGAATCCTGAAGATTTGTAACCTCTGCTTGAGGAGCTGGAGCCATATCTGAATGCGGACGATAAGCTTGATATTTTCAGGGAGCCCGACAATATCATTTTTGCGCGCCTGATGGACGCGGGAAAGCTGCTCTTTGGCAGGATTGCGGCGAAAGAGATGAAGGGCAGCTGGCTGAAACTTGATATTAAGGTATATCTGCACGAATGATGGGGAAATGCGCCGGTTTCCGGGAAACTTCAAAGTTCCCACCAAAAAATCTACCTCTTCCCCCTCAACTGTGATATAATCCATAAGTGCGCCCGCGTGGCGCGTGAACATCGAGACAAAATAGTTGCACCGCGTTTAAAGGCGCGCAGAATGGAGATTATGGTAAAAGAATTATGGGAGCAGGTCCAAAACGGACAGGAAGAGAGACAAAATCTCAGTAAAATCAGACAGGTGATCAAGGACAATGGAGAGCGGAGGAAGCTTTCGGCCCTGGTGGAGGGAAAAGAGGATGTCCTGATCGGGCTGTTGCAGTCAGAGGACGCAAAAACCAGGAAAAATGCAGCGCTGCTCATGGGGGATTTGAGGAATCCGCCGTTTTTGGCGCAGCTGTGGAAGGCCTATCAGGAGGAGGATCAGAGGTTTGTCAAAAGCTCCTACCTGTCGGCAATGGAAAATTTTGATTACAGGGAATATCTGGATGCCCTGAAGGCGCGTCTGGCTGAGCTGAAGGATGAAACGGTAACGGAAGAAAATCAGAAACATGTGATGGAAGAATTGCGTAAGCTGTCCTTCCTGATTCTTCATATAGAAGGGGTCTCCGTTCACCGGTTTACTGGGTGGAACGAGGCGTACGATGTCTTTTTGATCACCAACCGGAATTTCCGGGAGCTGACCCGCGATGAGCTGACGGCGCTGGAACCAAGCGCTAAAACGAAGCTGCTGGGGGCCGGTGTGATGGCGAGGGTTGCGAATCTCAACTGGATCCGGGAAATCCGCACCTATCAGGAGCTGCTTTTTGTGGTCCGTGGAATGGAGAGCAGTGAAATGGAGCCGGAGCAGATCGCAAAGACCATTGCGGATTCCCCGCTGCTGGCATTTTTGGCAAAAAGCCACGAGGGCAAGGCGCCCTACTATTTCCGTCTGGAGTTAAAGAGCAAAATGGATCTGGGCCAGAAGAGCGTCTTCCTGAAGAAGGTATCCGCCAGGATCGAGGCATTATCTGACCGGAAACTGGTCAATACAACGGAAAATTATGAATTTGAGCTGCGGCTGATAGAGAATAAGCTTGGAAAATGCAATATCATGATCAAGCTGTTTACGCTGAAGGACATGCGGTTTACCTACCGGCGGGACGTGATTCCCACCAGCATCCGGCCAGTGAACGCGGCTTTGACCGCAGCGCTTGCCAGGGAATATATGAAAGAGGACGCGCAGGTTCTCGATCCGTTTTGCGGAGTGGGCACCATGCTCATTGAGCGCCACAAGGCGGTCCGGGCGAATACCTCCTACGGGATCGATATTCTGGAAGAGGCGGTTCTGAAGGCGCGGGAAAATGCCGAGGCGGCAAAGCAGGTGATTCACTTTGTGAACCGGGATTTCTTTGAGTTCACCCACGACTACCGGTTCGACGAAGTGATTACGGACATGCCCTTTAAGATGGGGCGGTTGACAGACGACGATGTCCGCGGCATTTATGAGCGGTTTTTCCAAAAACTCCCAGAGCTGCTGAACGACGGCGCTGTGTTGATTTTGTATACGCATAATCATGAGGACGTGGCGAAGCTGACGTTTCGGACAAGCTTCAGTATTCTGAAGGATTACGAAGTGTCGCAAAAAGAAGGGACGCATGTCATGATCCTTCGCTATGCGGAGAAATAATTGCCAGCTTTAAAACGGGAAAGGAAGTTCATGGATCACACAGTCAGAAGCAACATTAAAATCGGGGCAGTGGTAAACGTTGTCCAGAAGCAGGATCAGGGAACCGGGAAATTAACGCAGGGCGTGGTGGCCCGTATTTTGACAAATTCTCCCAATCATCCGCGCGGCATCAAGGTAAAGCTGGAGAGCGGAATTGTCGGGCGTGTTCAGGAGATTATTGGATAAAAATGGCGGGAAAATGGTATCCGCATAAAATGAAACCTCACAGGAGACTCAATGCAATTTAAAGACTTAAATATTATGCCTGAAATTCTCAGGGCATTAAAAAATGAAAACTATAAAATTCCCACCCCCATTCAGGAGGAGGCGATTCCCGTTGTGCTCAGCGGGCGGGATCTGCTGGGCTGCGCCCAGACGGGCACGGGCAAGACGGCTGCATTTGCCATTCCCACGCTGCAAATGCTCAGCGGGGAGGAGACGCCCCGCTGGGAAAAACGGACCATAAAGGCGCTGGTGGTGACGCCTACCAGGGAGCTGGCCATCCAGATTTATGACAGCTTTAACACCTACGGCCAGTTTACCAGCCTGAAAACCTGCGTGGTGTACGGGGGCGTTTCCCAGAAACCGCAGGAGGAGAATTTAAAGCGGGGCGTGGATATCCTGGTGGCGACGCCGGGAAGGCTTTTGGATCTGATGGACCAGAAGATTGTGAATATCGAGAAGATCAGAATTCTGGTGCTGGACGAGGCGGACCGCATGCTGGATATGGGATTTATCCACGACGTCAAGAAAATTATCGCCCGGACGCCGGAGAAGAAGCAGACGCTGTTTTTCTCAGCCACGATGCCCCCGGACATCGCCAAGCTGGCGGCGAAAATTCTGAAAAACCCGGAGAAAATCGAGATCACTCCCGCGGCCACCACGGTGGAGGCCATTGAGCAGTATCTGTATTTTGTGGATAAGGGAAATAAAAAGGATCTGCTGCTTCATATTTTGAAAACAAAAAATCCCGACTCGACGCTGGTATTTACGCGCACAAAGCACGGGGCGGACCGGGTGGTCCGGCAGCTGTCGAAGAGTAATGTGGTCGCCCAGGCGATCCACGGAGACAAATCCCAGGGTGCCAGGCAGAGGGCGCTGAACGATTTTAAGGATAAAAAGCTGCGGGTATTGGTCGCGACGGATATAGCGGCCAGAGGCATCGATATCGACGAGCTGGCCTGCGTGGTCAACTATGATCTGCCGGATGTGCCGGAGACCTATGTGCACCGCATTGGGCGCACAGGCCGGGCCGGGCTGGAGGGAATCGCCATCTCCTTCTGCGATTTCGATGAAAAAGCACAGCTCGCGGACATTGAGAAGCTGATCGGCAAGAAGCTGATCGAGGTGACGGACCACCCGTACCCACTGCAGAATAATTTCCCGTCAGTCAAGGCGACGCAGCCGAAACGGGGCGGTGGAAAGAATGCGGATCAGGCGGGCGCAGCGCAGGGAATAGCGGCAAAAAAGAAAGAGAAAAAGGCGGCGCAGGGAACGGGGGGAGCCGAGGCGGGGGCGCCGAAGAAGGCTCCAGCGTCTGATACGCGTTTGACAAAGAGAACACGGTCGTTTGCGGGAAGCTTGTCAGAAAAATCGGTGGCATCCGAAGCGAGGCCATCCGGGAAAATCTTGTCGTCCGAGGCAGGTTTGCCGGAAAAATCACAATTAACCGGAGCGCGGACATCGAAGAAATCACGGCTGTCCGAAGCGCCGTTATCGAAGAAAACCTCATCCCAGGGGTCCCGCCGTCGAACGGAAACTTCGATATCGTCAGCGCCGTCCCATAAAACGCCGGCTCCGGCAGCGCGTTCACAGGCGAAGCGGCCGGCCCAGGGAGGCCTCTCATCAGACCGGCCCGCGGCCCAGGGAGCTCAAATGTCGAAGTCAGCCCCCTCATCAAGCCGGCCTTCGGCCCAGGGAGCTCAAATGTCGAAGTCAGCCACCTTACCAAACCGGTCCCTGGTCCAGGCAGCCCAGACGCCGAAGCCAGCTCCAAAGCCGACGCCCGCCCCACGCCGCCCCAGCCCACCCCGTCACCCCAGAAACGCCGGAGAAATCCATTCAGCGGCCTGCTGCGGAAACCGGGCGGCGGCTTTCGGTAAAAATTACGCCGTCCCCATTGACAACCCTCATCCCTCGTGCTAAACTATACCAACAATCAAACAACAACCCGTCATGAGGGAGTAGTTAGCATTCAAATATGTGGCAAGTCAACATACTGACCGATGAGCGGTCTGGCTTGTCTTAAATAACGAGACTCATGTATAGCTGATTCCGGCTATACATGGTCTCTTTTTTAGACCCAGTGTAGCAGTTACCGGCTGTACCTGGGTCTTTTTGATTGCAGAAAACGGTAGGAGGAGAGAAACATGGCAAACGCATTTATGGAATGTCCTGAGGAAACGCTGGCCCGCCTGAACACGGACCGGGACAACGGGCTCACGGCCCGGCAGGTTGAGGAGAGCCGGAAGGTAAACGGTGAGAATTCTTTCTCAAAAAGCGAGCAGAAATCGCTGTTTTGCCGCATCTGGGAGGCGGCCACCGAGCCCATGCTGATCATGCTGGTGATCGCCGCGGTGATCACCCTGGGAGTCAACGTGGCGCGGTATGTGACCGGCGGGGAGGCGGATTTCCTGGAATGCATCGGAATTTTTGTGGCGATTTCCCTGTCCGTTGTGATCACGGTGGTGATGGAGGGGAGGAGCGCGAAGGCTTTTGAGACCCTGAGCCGGATCGGCGAGGATATTCCGGTCAAGGTGATCCGGGACGGCAAGGTCTGTCTGATCCCAAGGAGGGATGTAGTGCTCGGCGATATTCTCTGCGTTGAGACGGGGGATAAACTTCCCGCGGACGGGCGTCTCCTGGAGAGCCACGAGCTTATGGCGGACGAGTCGGCTCTGACCGGCGAGAGCATGCCGGTCCACAAGGAGGCGGGAATTGTGTTTGACAACCCGGAAACGCCGGTGGCGGAGCGCAGGAACCTGCTCTACTCGGGCTGCTTTATTACCGGGGGAAACGGGAAAATCGCGGTGACCGGCGTGGGAGACCACACGGAGTTCGGAAAGATTGCCAGGGAGCTGGCCTCCGCGGACAGCGGCAGCACGCCGCTCCAGGAGAAAATGGCGGCGCTGGGGAAACGGATCACGATTCTCGGCTCCGCAGCGGCGGCGGTGGTATTTCTGATCCAGCTGATCATTTTCCTGTCGAACGGCACGGCTTCCCTGGACACGGTGTCCGAGGCGTTTATCACCAGCATCGTGCTGATCGTGGCGGCGGTGCCGGAGGGGCTGCCCACCATCGTGGCGGTGTCCCTGGCCATCAATATTATTAAGATGTCAAAGCAAAATGCACTGGTGCGCAAGATGATCGCCTGCGAGACGGTGGGCTGTATCAACGTGGTCTGTTCGGACAAGACGGGAACGCTGACGCAGAACCGCATGACGGTTACGGATATTTTCAGCCACATGCGGCTGCTGAAGCCGGACCGCCTGAAGAACCACCATCTGCTGGACAATTTTTGCCTGAACAGCACCGCGGATGTGACGTTTGCGGACGGCCAGGTGAAGTTTATCGGAAACCCCACCGAGTGCGCGCTGCTCTTTGCCGCCCGTGAGGCGGGCCGGGATTATGAGGCGGCGCGCCGCCAGACGGAAATTCTTCACGTCTACCCGTTCAGCTCGGAGACCAAGTATATGACCACCGTGGTGAATCGGGAGGGGGAAATTGAGGTTCTGGCAAAGGGAAGCCCGGAACGGATCATGGAGTTGTGCAGCCTGACCGCACAGGAGCGGGAGGAAGCCAGGCAGCAGATCGTGAAATTTCAGGAAAAGGCCTGCCGCGTGATCGGATTTGCCCACAGAAGGACGGAACATGCCGCGGATTACGAGGGCAGCCGCGCCGCGCTGGAAACGGACATGGTGTTCGACGGCTTCACGGCCATCACGGACCCGATCCGGACGGACGTGTACCAGGCGGTGGAACGCTGCCGTCACGCGGGAATTGAGCTGAAAATGCTGACCGGGGACAACCTCATTACCGCCCGGGCCATTGCAGACGAGCTGGGAATCCTGGACGCGGAGCACATCGCGGTGGAAGCACGGGAGATCGAGCGCCTGTCGGACGAGGAGCTTCAAAAACGGATTCCGTCCATCCGCGTGATCGCCAGGAGCACGCCGTCGGTGAAAATGCGGGTGGTGAACGCCTTAAAATCGCTGGGAAATGTGGTGGCGGTCACCGGAGACGGAATCAACGACGCCCCGGCGCTCAAACACGCGGATGTGGGCATCGCCATGGGCATCACCGGCACCGAGGTATCCAAGGAGGCCAGCGATATTGTGCTGCTGGACGACAGTTTTTCCACCATCGTAAAGGCCATCCAGTGGGGGCGGGGAATATACGAAAATTTCCAGCGCTTTATCCAGTTCCAGCTCACGGTGAACCTGTCCTCGGTGATCGTGGTGCTGGCCTCCATTCTGGCCGGATTTGCCGCGCCTTTTACTGCGCTGCAGCTGCTGTGGATTAACATTATCATGGACGGGCCGCCGGCCCTGACGCTGGGGCTGGAACCTATTCGCGGGGATCTGATGAATCAGAGGCCCACGCCCAGGAACGCCAGCATTGTGTCCGGATCCATGCTTTCCCGGATTGCGATCAACGGCGTTTACATGTCCATCGTATTTATGGCGCAGCACAGCCTGAATTTCCTTGGAGGCAGCGAAACGGAGCTGCCCACGGTCCTGTTCACCCTGTTTGTGGTGTTCCAGCTGTTTAACGCGCTGAACAGCAGGGAACTGACGGACGTGAGCATTTTCAAAAATATCGCAAATAACCGCCTGATGCTGGGCGTGTTTGGGGCGACCTTCGGGCTGCAGTTTGTGATCACCCAGTTTGGTGGTATGTTTTTTAACACGGTGCCGCTGTCGGCGGCCATGTGGGGAAAGATACTGGCTACCGGGTCCACGGTGGTCCTGCTGTCGGAGGGCGTTAAGATGGTGAAACGGGGAGCTGCCGCGGCGCAGAAAAGCCAGGGCGCGGAGGCTGTCTGCTGACGGAACGTAATTTGCCGCATTGTTTGGCGGAGACGGATCACACACAGGTGGGTCCGCCTCCGCCTTTTCAGTGCGCCCGGCGGGCGCACGTTCGAACGAGTGCAATGTGCCGCTGGCGTAGACTATGGGCGATCATTTGAGTGCAATGTGCCGCTGTCGCGGCCTGCGGACGACAGTTTCCCGAGGGAGAAAATGGAAGTGTCCTGTTCATTTTCATCCGGCAATTTGACGGCTGTGGTCCGGCTGTTATCGTAGGTTCTGAAATAATATTCCGGCTGGGACAGATTCATAAACGCGGTATACTGCGTGTAATCCACGGTGCCCCGTTCGGTCAGGACTATGCCTTTGGGGATGCTGACGCCTTCCAGAATGTGGAATCCTGCGTTGACCGTCTCCGGAGTTTTGTCTGTGGGGGAGGCGTGCGTTTTCTGGAACGCGGTCCGCACAAATCGGGACGGAGGCGTGTAGTCCCCGGGGAGCCCCCAGGCCCCTGCGCCCTGGCCAAAGGGAGTCAGATTTACCGGCCCCCAATCCTGACTGCCTGTCTGAGTGGGGGAGAGGTTCAGATAACTCCGCAGGTTGGTCAAATGCCACGGAAAGTCCGGGCTGTTGGTCAGCACGCCGATGGGATTATCCAGGATATGAAGACCATCGGCTGTTTTTTCAATGACCATGGAATTTCCGCTGGCGTCCGCGATCATCCAGTGCAGGGGCGCCACCATCCCGGTGATGGAGTCGGCCACGCCCGTGATCCGGACCGTGCGCAGCAAGGCGGCGGCCTGGTCCAGGGAGGCGCAGAGCCCCAGGAGAAACCCGGTAATTTCGGTGGCTGCGATGGGGAACCGGGTGTCCGCGCCGTCGTCCGTTTTGTCGGAGTCGTAATCCGCGTACCCTGGAAAATAGAGGGCTGCCGCGGCGAATCCAGTTTCGTTGACGCCATCGGCAAAGAGCACGGAGGAGAGATTCTGCCCGATGCCCATATAGCGGTAACGGTTGCGGATTTGGTGGGTCCGAAGGAGGTTGGTCCACTGAAATCCTTTGGGCACAACGTACAGTTCCGGGTCTAAGGGGTAGGAGAAATCCATGGTGCGGCCAAAGAAGGCGGCTCCCTGGGTATTTTGCAGCGTTATGGCAGTGCACATATTGTTTGTTCCTCCATTTGGATTCGATCTGATATAGATATGTATATTAGGCGCTGGGAGGAAACATGCGGAAGCAGCCGGATGCCCCGTGTCCCTGCGGCACCCGATTTCTGCTTTTCCCGCCGCGGCCATGTATCCTGTCCCTTGCGCCGTTGCCATTTATCCCGTCCCTCGCGCCGCTGCCATATATTCCACATCTCCCGCCGCAGTCATGTATCCCGTCCCTCAAACCTGGAAACAATAAGCGTTAACAGAAATTGGAAAGGACCGGCTCTTATGAATGTACGTTTCAACCGTCTCAAAATGGTCAAAATTGCCGGGGGCTGCTTCCTGGCGATGACAATCGCGGAGGGCCTGGGCCTGCGGTACGGCGCTTCGGCCGGGGTGATCGCCCTGCTCAGCATCCACGATACCAAGCGGGAAACCATCCGCGCCATGGCAAAACGCCTGGGAGCGTTTGGAATCGCCCTGGCGCTGGCCCCCGTCTGCTTTGGGCTGGCGGGCTACACGCCTCTGGCCATCGGATTGTTTCTGCTGCTCTTCGCCCCGGTGTGTGCGCTGCTGCAAATCCAGGAAGGACTGTCGGTGAGCACGGTGCTGATGACTCATTTCCTGACGGAAGGGACCGTGTCGCCGGAAACGGTCGTCAACGAGGCGCTTCTGCTGGCCGTAGGAGCCGGAGTGGGCGTGGGTATGAATCTGTATATTCCCGGAAAGCGGGAGTGGATACGGGATCAGCAGCATCGGATTGAGGAACAGTTCCGGGCGCTTTTGCTGGAAATGGCCGCATATCTTCAGGGGGAAACGCGCGGGGAGGGAATTGCGGAACGCGTAGGCAAGCTGGGAAACATGCTGGATGAGGGCGAGGCCGCGGCCTACCGGGACATGGAGAACAACCTGTTGAGCGAGACGGAATATTATCTGCGCTATATGGTGCTGCGTAAAACCCAGCTGGCGGTGCTGGCCCGGATTTCGGACCATCTGCGGAGGCGGGAGGCATTTCCGGGGCAGGCAAAGTGGCTGTCCGGGCTTATGCGCTCGGTCAGCCGCTCCTTTCACGAGTATAATAACGCGCTGGGGCTGCTGGAAGAGCTGGCGGGGGTGAAAGGGGAGCTGGAACGGGAAGCTCTGCCAGCCACCCGGGAGGAATTTGAGGCGAGGGCGATCCTGTTCCAGATGCTTCTGGAGCTGGAAGAGTTTTTGCTGATAAAACGGGAATTTGTGGCGGAAATGACGGCGGAAGAGATTGGGGAATTTTGGATTAACAACGTGAGCAGTCAGGATTATGGCTGAGGAACGGCGGAGCGAAAATCCTCTGGAACGCTGTGCAAAATACCGCTGAAATGCCACCGGAAAGCCACCCGAACGCCATCCCCAAGGCGGCTAAAATATCACCAATTCACATTTCACCTTGCTCCCCCTCCAAAATTGCGCGATAATAAATACAATGTTCCCGGTATGGGAAAATTTGTATATACTGCCGCCGCGTTTTCCAACCGCAACCATTTAAAATAAGCAAGGGGGAATTGATTGAACAAATTTAAACAAATATAGGGAAAAGATATGGAAATAATGCACAAAATAAAAGACAAAACTTATATAAAAGATACAAAGTGATAAAAAATATCAAAAACTTGTTGCGAACTTGTTCAATAAGTAGTATAAAAAAGATAGAACAAGTTGAACAACCTGAAATATTTGGAAACGGCAGAAAGCGCAGCGGAATACCAAAGAGACAGGAGAAGAAAAATGGCAGACAGCAAAATCAGCTCAGGAGAGTATATTTTTAACAAGTTGAAAGACAAGATCCGCAGCGGCAAGTACCAGGCGGGCGACAAGCTGCCCACGGAAATGGAGCTGGCGGAAAAGTATTCGGTGAGCCGCAATACGGTGAGAGGAGCCATCAACCGGCTGATCACGCTGGGGATGGTGGAGTCGTTCCAGGGAAAGGGCACGTTTGTGAAGGAGACCAATTTTACCAACAAGATCGAGAATCTGATCCCCATGTTTTTTTCCGAGGGCAGCGATTATCTCTCGCTGATGAATCTGCGGACCGCCATTGAATCCCAGGCCACCTACCTGGCGGCCCAGAAGGCCACCTACCGGGACGTACAGCAGCTGGAGGCGATTGTGGAGGATTTGGAGTTACATAAGGACGACCTGCTTTACTGTGCGGAGCATGACATTACCCTCCACTTCAAGATCGCGGAGATATCGGGAAACCATCTGTTCCAGTCCCTGATCGAAATGATCCGCAACATGCTGAAGGATGTTCTGGAGGACTTTATCATGGATTTCGGAAACTATGAGAGCATGATCGCCCACCGGAACATTTTAAACGGCATCAAGGCGGCGGACCCGGATATGGCCAGGGCCGCCATGCAGAAGCACATGCAGACTGTGATCAACCGTTACATGGCCATGCCGAAGAAACTGGACGAGGAGTAGGGGCAAAAGCGGTTGTTTGACCGCGCTCCGGGGTTTAAGTATTGGGGGATTGCTTACATGAAAAATCTGGTGGAGTTTAAACACATCACAAAACGTTTTCCCGGCGTACTGGCGCTGAACGACATCAACCTGGAGCTGAAGGCGGGGGAGGTTCACGTGCTGATCGGCGAGAACGGCGCTGGGAAATCCACCCTGATGAAGATTTTGTCCGGCGCTTACCGCCAGGACGAGGGGGAACTGCTGATCGACGGCGAGACGGTGAAGCGGAATTCACCGATCATCTCATCGTCCCTGGGCATCGGGATGATTTATCAGGAATTGAACCTGATACCCGAGCTGTCCATTGTGAAGAATATTTTTCTCGGGAGCGAGCGGAAAAAGGGGATTTTCGACGACCGGGAAGGGATGTATCAGGAGGCGGAGAAGTATCTGCAGATGCTGCACCTGGATATTGATCCCAACACTCTGGTCAAGGACCTGGGCGTTGGCACCCAGCAGATGGTGGAGATCGCAAAGGCCGTCTCCAAGCACTCCAAGGTGCTGGTGCTGGACGAGCCCACCAGCTCTCTGACAGACTCGGAGATCCGGGAGCTGTTTTCCATCATCCGCATGCTGAAAGAACAGGGAGTGGGTATGTTCTACATCTCCCACCGGTTGGAAGAGCTGTACGAGATCGGGGACCGGGTGACTATCATGCGGGACGGAGCCAAGGTTGGGACGTACCGGCTGGACGAGATTCGGATGAACGAGATGATCGAAAAGATCGCGGGTCGCAAGATCGAGAACCTCTATCCGCGCAACCGTATCCCTCACGGGGAGTGCGTGCTGGAGGTGAAAAACTGTTCGGGCGCCGGTTTTGAGAACGTCAGTCTGAAGGTGCACGCGGGGGAGATTGCCGGTCTGTCCGGCCTGGTGGGCGCGGGGCGGACCGAGCTTGCCAGGGCGATTTTCGGGATCGACGGCTACCATTCGGGGGAGATTCTGCTGGAAGGCAAAAAGGTGAAGAAAAACAGCCCCAGGGAGGCGGCCAGAGCCGGAATCGGCCTTCTGCCGGAGGACCGGAAGGTCCAGGGTCTGGCGCTTAAGAAGAATATCCGGGAAAATATGGTGGTTTCCGTGCTCAACAGCCTGTTTAAAAACGGTATTGTGGACACGAAAAAGGAACGCACAGTCTGCGGTAAGTATGTGGAGGAGTTGCAGATCGCAACCCCCACCGTGGAAAAGCTGGCTGGCTTCCTCAGCGGGGGCACCCAGCAGAAGGTGGTGATCGCAAAGTGGCTGATGGCGGATTTGAAGCTTTTTATTTTCGACGAGCCAACCAGGGGCATCGACGTGGGGGCCAAGAGCGAGATCTACCGGCTGATGGACGATCTGGTACACCAGGGGGCGGCGGTGCTGATGATCTCCTCGGACCTGCCGGAGGTGCTGGGTATGAGCGACCGAATCTACGTCATGTCTCAGGGAAGGATCACAGGGGAACTGGACCATCAGGAGGCGGACCAGAAGCTGGTGCTGCGGTACGCGTATAATCAGGGGGGACAAGCAGATGAAGAGAGATAAACAGGGATTTTCATTCAAAAAGCTATGTTCGAACTTGCCCAATTCCACCTACATATTTGCGGCGCTGTTCCTTGCGTTTGTGATCTTTATCCCAAATTTCGGCTCGGCGACCAATCTTTCAACCCTGATCGGACAGGCGGCCATTCTGATGGTATTGAGTTCGGCCATGTCCCTGGCGATTATCACCGGGGGAATCGATCTGTCGGTGGGCGGTCTGGTCTCACTGATCGGAATCGTGATCGCGCAGCTGATCGGGCGGGGTGTGAACGAGGGGGCGGCGATTCTGCTGGGGCTGCTGACTGCGGCGGCGTTCGGTTTCCTCAACGGGATCGTGGTGGTGAAGCTGAAGGTGGCGCCCTTTATCGCGACTTTCGGCATGATGGGAGTGGCCCAGGGCCTGGCCAACACCTTTTCCAACAGCAGAGCGGTGTATCTGCCCTCGGAAGACATCACGGTGATACCGGTTTTGCAGATGAATCTGCTGGAATGGATGTTCCCTTCGGGAAATATTCTGACCATCAACGTGCAGGTGCTGATCACGGTTCTGGTGCTGGCGGCGGTGATCCTGCTTTTCAAGAAAACGGTTTTGGGCACTTATCTCTACGCCCTGGGCGGCAACCGGGAGGCGGCCAAGCTCTCCAACATCCGCACGGATGTCTGGAATATCGGGGTGTACGTGATCACCGGGCTGTTAGCGGGCGTCGCGGCCCTGCTCATGCTCCTGCGGCTGAACAGCGCCCAGCCCACGGCCGGGGACGGCCTGGAGTTTCAGGCGGTGGTGGCGGCCGTGCTGGGAGGCAACCTGCTGGCGGGGGGCAAGGGCAGCATCCCAGGCGCGATCATCGGGGCGCTGGTGGTTTACACGGTCCGCAACGGCCTTTCCCTTGCAGGGGTTAATACCAATGCGGTGATGGTGATTCTGGGCATCGTTCTGGTGCTGGGAATGATGATGAACGAGTTCGCAGTTAAAGGGTTGAGAAAGAAGGGGGCGTAATTTATGAAGGATAAAAGCAAGCTGTACGATTTCTCCACATTTTTAATCCTGATTCTGATCACCCTGTTTTTCACCGTTTTTGGGAACGGCTTTCTGAAGCCGGGGAACATTTCCAATATCATCAATCAGGCATCCTTTCTGGCCATTATCGGTGTGGCGCAGCTGGTGGTGATTCTGACCGGGGGAATCAACCTTTCCATCGGTTCCATCATGGCGCTGTCCACCGTGCTCTGCGGCCCCATGCTGGTCCGGGAAGCCAATGTGCCGGTGATCCTGCCGGTGTTTCTGGTGATTCTGTTCGGGGCGGCCGTGGGAACGGTCAACGGGCTGATGATCACCAGGCTGAACATCCCGGCGTTTCTTGCCACCTTTGCCACCATGTACGTGGCCCGGGGCGCGGCGTGGCTCTACATCGGAAAAGGGGTGTTTTACGGGATTAACGACCAAATCCGATTCTGGGCTATGGGCGAGCTGGTCAATCTGAACGGATTCCGTCTCACAATGCCCATTGTGCTGGTTGCCCTGTTCCTGGTTGTGATGTGGTTTCTGCTGGCCAAGACCACGCTTGGACGGCGGCTCTATTTTACAGGCTCCAACCCGGTGGCGGCGGAATTTTCCGGCATTCCCACAAAGCGCGTGATTGTCTTAGCCCATCTGCTCAGCGGGCTGATCTCCGGAATTGCGGGGATCATGTATGTGGCGCGGATCAACGCGGCGGACGCCAACCTGGGAACCCAGTACCACTTTGACGCCATCTCCGTGGCCCTGATCGGAGGCGCGGTGATGTCGGGGGGCGTGGGAAGCGTCTGGGGAGTAGTGGGCGGCGCATTGATCATCTCGGTGATCCAGAGCGGCATGAACAACATGCAGATTCCCACGGAGATTCAGAAAGCGTTTTTAGGCGTGATCATCATCCTGGCCGTATTCTTCAACGCGTTCCTTCAGGACCAGAAGATGAAGGCGGGAAATGACAAGCCGGTGAAAAAAGGAAACACAGCAAATGCTTAACCATTAAAAGAGGAGGATTTCATTATGTTTAAAAAGTTGACGGCGGTAACTCTAAGTCTGGCTTTAGCAGCAGCTTCATTGATTGGCTGCTCAAATGTCAAGGGAACCAACGCGGGGGCTGGCACCACTGCGGCGGCGTCCGACCAGTCCGGCGGTGGACAGACGGCTTCCACCGGGCAGAAATACAAGATCGCCTTTATCGTCAAGAGCCTGCAGTCGGCATTTTTCATCAACATGACCGAGGCGGCGGAAAAATGCGGGCAGGATTACGCGGATAAGATCAGCGTGGAGATTATGGCGCCCCAGACTCCGTTTAATATTGAGGAACAGATCCAGCTGGTGGAGCAGTGCATCACCAACAAGATGGACGCCATTGTGATTGCGCCCTGCGATTCCGAGGGAATCGTGCCGGCCATCAAGAAGGCTAACGACGCCGGAATTCTGGTGGTCACAGCCAACACCAAGGCCAACGGCGGGGACATCGTCTCCTATGTGGGCGCGCAGAACTTCGACGTGGGCTACAGCCTGGCCACCGCGCTGTTTGAGAAGTTAGGCGGACAGGGCAAGGTCATCCTCATCGAGGGCAAAGCGGGCAACTCCACCTCCGAGGAGCGCGCCGAGGGCTTTAAGGAGGCGCTTAAGGAGTACCCCGGAATTGAGCTTCTGGCCAGCCAGCCGGCGGACTGGGACCGCGCGTCCGCAATGACGGTGATGGAAAACTGCCTTCAGACCTATGACCAGATCGACGGCGTGCTGACCCTGACAAAGGACATGGGACTCGGCACCATCGAGGCCATCAAATCCGCGGGGCGGGACAAAGAGATCGTGTCCATGACCTTTGACGTGGACGACGACGTGATCTCCGCACTGAAGGCCGGGGACCTGTACGCGTCCGGCAACCAGAACGAGCAGAGCCAGGCTTATATCGCCATCATGACGGCCGTGTTCGCCCTGGACGGATACAAAGTGGACAGCAGCCAGATTATGCCGATCACTGTTGTGACGGCGGAAGATTTTCAGTAAGGAGTCAATATAAGGAGAGGTGTGCAGACTATGATGAACAAAAAGAATTGGTATACAACAGAGGAACCGTCCATCTTTTTTGAGGACACGTCCGTGGGAAGAATGAAAAAACAGCTGTGGGAGGCCAGCGAGGAGGAGATCGACCGGATTCTGGAAGAATATGGAATACCATCCCCCTCCGAGCTGGGAATGGCAAACACCTATATCCAGACCACCAACCGCTCCAGGGTTATTGAGCGGAGGCGGAAAAACGATATCGTGTTCGTGCCAATCGGCTGTACGGAAAACCATGGAAAGCATGCCAACACCGGCCTGGACACCTTTATGGTGACGCAGATTCTGGAGGGCCTGCGCAGGTATACGGCAAAGCAGGGCAGGGAGTGCAGCATCGCCTTCACACCTCTCAACTATGGGGGACACCCCTACCACCATATCGCCATGCCCGGAACCGTGAACATGCCTCACGAGGTGGTGCAGGAAACCATTATCTACATGATGCTTGGACTCTGGAACGACGGCTTCCGCAAGATCATCCTGGTGAACAACCACGGCCATCTCTGGATGCTGGAAGCGGCGATCCAGGAGTTCTGTAAACGGTTCCAGCTGCCCGGCATTTTCCGGGTGATCGACTGGCACCGGGCGATCCGGGAGTTCTTTATCCCCGTGGACCGGGGGGACAGCTTTGAAACCACCTTTATCCATGCGGATGAGATTGAGACGTCCATGGGTATGCTGCTGTTCCCGGAGATGATGGACATGGAGCAGGCGGAGGAAGCCTGGCCCAAGGGCTATCTGCCGGACGGACATTTCGACGTGTCGGTGGACGCCTACAGGCGGCCCTGCCGCTGGAGCGAGGGCCAGGGCCATCAGGCCATTGAGATTGCGGGGACGCCGGAGGGAGTGGTGGGCAATCCCAGGCTGGCCACGGCCAGAAAGGCCAAGCGTCCCACAGCCGCTATCTTGAAATACCTGACCCTGGTGCACGATGAAATTCTGGAAGCGTTCCCGGCCGGCACGGTGCCGCCTGTGGAGGAAATGACGCTGCGGACCGAGGCAGAGATGGAGCCGTACCTGAGAGAACCGCTCAGCGAGGGCTGGAAGTCCGTTTACGGCATTCCCAGGATCGGGGCTTTTGAGAAGCTTTAAACTGCGCGATACAAAACGGCCGGACGGCAGATTTTTAAGATTCTTAAAAGTCTGCCGTAAGCTTTAGAATGGGGAGGAAAAAATGGATCTGTTTGATTTGACCGGAAAAAAGGCGATTGTGACGGGCTCCTGCCAGGGCCTTGGGAGGAGCATCGCGGAGGGACTGGCCCAGGCGGGCGCATCGGTCTGCCTGATGGATTTGAACCCGGACTGCGCCGCTGTGGCGCGGGATATGTCGGCGGTGGGACTGGCCTTCGAGGGGGTGACCGCGGACCTGACGGACCGGAAGGACCTGGAACGGGGCTTTTTGGAAGCGGTAGGCAAGCTGGGAGGCCTGGATATTCTGGTCAACAACGCTGGAATGCAGGTGAGAGGGGATGCCGAGGAGATCGAGCTGTCCCGCTGGGACAAGCTGGTGGAGCTGAACATCACGGCGGTGTTTGAGCTGAGCCAGCTGGCGGCCCGGCATATGATTCCCCAGGGCGGAGGGAAAATCATCAATGTGGCCTCCATGCTCAGCTTTTTCGGCGGTTTCCGCTGCAGCCCCTACGCGGCCTCCAAGGGAGCCGTGGCTCAGCTGACCAAGGCCTGCTCCAACGAGTGGGCGGGAAAGGGCATCAACGTGAACGCCATCGCGCCCGGGTACATGGATACGCCCTTAAACACAACGATTATCAATGACCCGGAGCGCAACCGCGAGATCACGCTGCGGATTCCGGCCCACCGCTGGGGACTTCCCGAGGATCTCAAGGGCACGGTGATTTATCTGGCTTCCGGGGCGGCGGATTATGTGTCGGGGGCCATAATCCCCATCGACGGGGGTTATCTGGGGCGGTAAGGAGGCGTCATGAAGAGGGAAACGGTTTTAGAATGGATTAACCGGGAAATGGTGATTGCGATTATACGGGGCGTAGAGCCTGGACAGATGCTGGACACGGCCAGAGCCATAAAAGCGGGCGGTATTTCAAACATGGAGATCACCTTTGACCACAGCACGCCGGAGGGGATTGGAAACACGCTGGAATCCATCCGCCGGGTGAAGGCCGGGCTGGGGGACCAGGTCAACGTGGGAGCGGGCACGGTGCTGACCACAGAGGAAGCAGAGCTGGCCGCGGAGGCGGGGGCGGAGTATCTGATCTCGCCGGGTATGGACCCCGCGGTGATCCGGCGCACAAAGGAATTGGGGAAAATATCCATACCGGGTGCTCTTACCCCCACGGAGGTCTGCGAGGCCTGGGACTGCGGCGCGGATATTGTAAAAATGTTCCCCGCCGGGGTGTTGGGCCTGGAATACCTGAAAGCGGTCCGCGGTCCGCTTCGGCATATTCCAATGTGCGCGGTGGGCGGCATTAATCCTGAAAATATCGGGCTGTTCCTGGAAGCGGGAATCCGCTGCTTTGGAATCGGCGGAAATCTGGTCTCTGTGGAAGCGGTCCGCAGAGGGGATTTCCACAAATTGACCCAGGCAGCCCTTGGCTACCGCCAGGCCATCTGCCGGTGGCAGGAAAATGGGAGGGGAGAGAGATGAGCGTTGTAAATGACATTATAAAAGATATACCCATTCCCAATATGGTGAAGGTCCGCCAGGAATTTGACCGCACCCGCCTGGAGGATGTGGCGGCCGAGGTGAGGAAGTGTCTCGACCGGAGGGAAATTCTGGTCAATCTGCGGCCGGGTATGACGGTGGCCGTGGCGGTGGGAAGCCGGGGGATCAGCAACCACGCGCTGATCGTGCGGGAAACCGTTCATTTTTTGCGGGAGCACGGAGCCAGGCCCTTTATCGTATCCTCCATGGGCAGCCATGGAGGAGCCACGGCGGAGGGACAGCGGGCGATCCTGGAAGGTTACGGCATCCGGGAGGAATACTGCGGCTGTCCGGTCAAAGCAGGCACGGACTGCGCCCTGATCGGGTATACCGGCGACGGCTGTCCGGTCTATATTGACCGGTATGCGGCGGAGGCCGATGGCATCGTGCTGGTGAACCGGATCAAACCCCACACCGCGTTCCGCGGTCCCTACGAATCGGGGCTGATGAAAATGATGGCCATCGGCCTGGGAAAACAGAAGGGCGCGGAGACCTGCCACGCGGCTGGTTTTGAGAACATGGCGGAAAATATTCCGAGGTTTGCCGCCGCCGTGCTGAAAAACTGCAACATTCTGGCAGGAATCGCCATTCTGGAAAACGCTTACGACGAGACCAGGGAGGTGATCGCGCTGACGGCGGATGAAATTCCGGCGCAGGAGCCGGAACTTCTGGAGCGGGCGAAGCGTTATATGCCCCGCATTCTGGTGGATCATGTGGACCTGCTGGTGGTGGGGCAGATCGGAAAGAATTTTTCCGGGGACGGCATGGACCCCAATATTGCGGGTACCTTTGCCACGAAATGCGCCAGCGGCGGGCTGAATACAAAACGTGTGGCCGTGCTGGATATCTCCGACGAGTCCCACGGAAACGGCGTGGGGTTCGGAATGGCGGACGTATCCACCCGGCGGGCCTATGAAAAGTTTGACTTTGAGATGAGCTATCCCAACGCCCTGACCTGCCTGGTATCCCAGGTGGTCAAGGTGCCGATGATATTTGACAGCGATCAGCTGTGCCTGAAGGCCGGGATCAAGCTCTGCGCCGGCATCGAGCACAGGAACGCCAAGGTGGTTTATATCCACAACACGCTAAAATTGGGAGAAATTTACATATCGGCCAACCTCGTACCCCAGGCGGAGGCCATTGAGGGCGTTACGGTGGCGGGAGAGGAACAGCCCATGGAGTTTGACGGAAACGGAAATCTGATTTCAATCTGAAGAGGGATGGAATATGGAACAGTATATTATTACAATCGACGGCGGAACCACCAACACCCGGTGCATTTTGTGGGACAACCGCCGCAATCGTGTGGGGGAAGAACGCCGGGAGGTGGGAGTCCGCAACACGGCCATTGACGGAAACAACGAGCGGTTGAAGCAGGCGGTGAAGGAATGCCTGGAGTGCCTCACCCGGGATAACGGCGTGGGCTGGGACCGGATTCACCGGATTATCGCCAGCGGTATGATCACCTCGGACGTGGGGCTGGTGGTAGTGCCCCATCTGACCGCGCCCGCCGGGCTTGCGGAGCTGGCAGAGGCCACGGTGGCCATTCAGATGCCGGAAATCTGTCCGATCCCCATCTATTTTATACCGGGCATCAAGAATTTCTCCCAGGACGTGACCTTTGACAATTTTGAAGCCATGGACATCATGCGGGGGGAGGAGGTGGAGAGCATCCCCATCATTGAGAAATACCACAACGGCTCCCCCATGATTCTGGTGCTGCCCGGTTCCCACAACAAGTTCGTGGCCGTGGACGAGAACCGGAAAATGACCGGCTGCCTGACCTCCATTTCCGGGGAACTATTGGCCTCCATCACCAACGACACCATTATCGCCAAGTCTGTGGGAAAACGGTTCCTGGACACGGCGGACTATGACCGGGAATGGCTGCTTCAGGGATACCGCAACGCGAAAAAGACCGGCCTTGGGCGCGCCTGCTTTTCCGCCAGAATTCTCTACCTCTTCAAAGACAACCGGGTGGAGAAAATTCAGAATTACATTCTGGGCGCGGCCCTGGCCGGAGACATCACGGCGATTATGAATTCCAGCGCTGTCCGGGCGGACCGGCAGACGGTGGCGGTGGTGTGCGGCAAGAATCCGCTAAAACAGGCGCTGATGGACATTATGGAGTGCGAGGGCATGTTCTCCCGGGTATTCTCCTATGAGCCGGAGGAGGGAATGTCCACCTCGGCGCTGGGGGCGTACATGATTGCGGAGAAGAGCAAAATTATATAGGGGGACGGTTGAGATGAAGGTTGTGATTACGGATTACCAGTACGACAATGTGGACGCGGAGCGCAGGATTGTGGAGGACGCGGGTTTTGAACTGCTGGATTACCAGGTGAAAACGCCGGGGGCGCTGATTCCGCTGGTGAAGGACGCCGACGCCATTATCACCCAGTATGCGGATATTGACCGGCAGGTGATTGAAAGCCTGGAACATTGTAAAATGATCATCAAATACGGCATCGGCGTCAACAATATCGATTGCAGGGCCGCGGGGGAGAAGGGAATCTATGTCTGCAATGTGCCGGATTACGGCGTACACGAGGTTTCGGACCAGGCGGTGACCATGATTCTGTGCCTTGGAAAGAAGCTGGAACCGCTTCAGGAGGATTTGCGCCGGGGCAAATGGGGGTACGGCGGAATCGTCCCGGTGAAGCGTTTTACGGAGTGCAGGGCCGGACTCATCGGTTTTGGACGGATTCCGCAGATGGTGTGCAGAAAACTGCAGGCCTTTGGCATGGAGATTCTGGTTTACGATCCCTTTGTGGACGATGCCGTGATTGAGGCGGCCGGGGCGTCCAGGGCCTCCGTGGAGGAAATCTGCCGGAATGCGGACTTTATTTCCGTCCATTGCCCGCTGACAGAGGAGACGCGCCACATGATCGGTGAGAAGGAATTTGCCATGATGAAGCCGGAGTGCTGTATTGTCAATACAGCCCGGGGCGGCGTTGTGGACGAGCAGGCGCTGATCGGAGCGCTGAATGAGGGGCGTATTGCCGGAGCCGGTGTGGATGTATTCGAGGAGGAGCCGGTTTCCGTATACCACCCGCTTCTTCACATGGAAAATGTGATCGCAACGCCTCACAGCGCATGGTACAGCGAGACCGCCATCACGACGCTCCAGCGCAAGGCGGCGGAGGAAGTGGTGAACGTCCTGCAGGGAAATGAACCCTTTCACTGCGTGAACCGGCAGTATTTGCAATAGAAGATGGACTGGACCGCGCTTACAAAACGGAATGTGCTTGCGCTGTCCCTGGGGATTTTCTTCGACGCCCTGGGGGTGGCGCTGGTGACAAAGTCGGATTTCGGGATATCGGCGGTCTCCTCCGTGGCTTACACGCTGAGCCGCGTTTTTCCGGCTATGACCTTTGGAATGTGGAGCTATACTTACCAGTTCGGGCTGTTTGTGCTCATGTGCCTGCTGGTGAAGCGCTGCCTGCCGGGGGATGTGCTGAGCTTTCTGATCGGTGTGGTGTTTGGGTACACGCTGGATGTTTGCCGGTTTCTGGTCGGGCCGCTTCCCCTTGGCCTGCTGCCGCGGGCGCTGTATTTTCTGGCGGGAACCGCGATTCTGATCACCGGGGTGGCATTTTTAATGATCTCCAACCTGCCGATCATGCCGCAGGATCTGTTTACAAGGGAGATTTCCGCGCATTTTTCCCTGCCCTTCAAGGTTGTCAAGACCGTGTTTGACCTCTCCTGCGTGTCACTCAGTCTGGCCGTGGCGTTTCTTGCGCTGGGCCGGATTGTGGGCGTGGGGGCAGGGACCCTGGTGAGCGCGCTTATCACGGGAAAATGCGTGGATGCGGTGAAACGGCGGCTATTATCCACAAAACTGTTTGGACCGGGGATGCAATAACCCGCAGGCTAAAACCTGCGGGTTATCATTTCGTGGAGACAACAGGGCTCGAACCTGCGACCTTCTACACGTCAAGCAGACGCTCTCCCAGCTGAGCTATATCTCCATGCGAACATTATAGCATAACAGTTAATCAATAGGCAACACAAATTTATCATAAATACAGAATCGAGGCGACAAGATTCGAACTTGCGGCCTCTGCGTCCCGAACGCAGCGCTCTACCAAACTGAGCCACGCCTCGATATTGTTCTGTGGCGAACGGTAATTATCATATCACTTTAACTGGAAAAATGCAAGTGAAAAATGAAAAAGAAGGCAGTGGTCAACTGCCCTCCTCCACGATCTGCTCCAGGACGCGGATCAGGTCCTGAAGTGTGTAGAGCTGTACGTTCCGCTCCAGAATGTCGTTTTTTAAGTCAATGGACAACGACTCGAATTTGTCCCGGATTTTCGGGGATACATAAGATGCCATACAATCACCTCCGGGAATAGTATGCCAGTTTGCGGACAATACTATTCCCGGAGGTGACGGAGATGGAAGAGAAGAAACAGGGAGAACAGAAATCCACAGAAGCGCTGGAGCGCCAAGCCAAAAATGTGGAAACATTCAACCCATATTGGAACAACGGTGAATTTCTGGGGCCGAATACCACACGGCATGAAGCGGATGTGGACGTTTACGGGGAGGGGGAGCAGTGATGCTTCTCCTCTCTTGGGTATAAGTCCGGAAGTTATCCACAATAATGTGGAAAAGCCTGTGGATAATTTGTTAGTGTCTGACATTATGTGCATAACTTATGTTCAAGGCAGAATAGAACGCCGATTTAAGCGGTGGAAATGCGCTGACAGATAGAGTATAATGATAGGAGGAATTTGTTTGCGGGTAATGACCGGAAAAGGAGAGTGTATAGACGATGAAAACGATAATCAAAAATGGCATGGTGGTGTCTCCGGCGGAGACCTATGAGGCGGACATCCTCATTGACGGGGAGCAGATCCGCTGTATCGGGCGGGATCTGGCGGACGAAGAAGCCCGGGTGATCGACGCGGCGGGAAAGTATGTGATCCCCGGCGCGGTGGACGTACATACCCACATGGATTTGCAGGCGGGCAGCTCCCGAGCGGTGGATGATTTTTACGACGGCACCGTGGCGGCGGCCTGCGGAGGCACTACGTCCATTGTGGACCACATGGCCTTCGGCCCGGCGGGCTGCGGCCTGCACCACCAGCTGGCCGAATACCACCGCCTGGCGGACGGCAAAGCGGTGATCGACTACGGCTTTCACGGCGTGGCCCAGCATGTGAACCGCGGCATACTGGATGAGCTGGAGGCCATGGCAGAGGACGGGGTTCCCAGCATCAAGGTGTACCTGACCTATGATTTCCGACTGAACGACGCCGAGGCATTTCAGATTTTAAAGCGCATGAAGGAGCTGGGCGGGGTTACGGCCTTCCACTGCGAGAATCATGACATTGTGGAATACTGCCGCAGGACCTGCGTGGAGACGGGGCACACCGGTCCCATTTACCACGCCAAGAGCCGTCCCAACCTGGCGGAGTCCGAGGCGGTGGCCCGGGTGCTGAGTCTGGCCCGGCTGGCCGGGGATGCGCCGGTGTACATCGTGCATTTATCCTGCAAGGAGAGCCTGGAGGCGGTGCGGGACGCCAGACGAAAGGGCCAGAAGAACATTTTTGTGGAGACCTGTCCCCAGTATCTGACATTGACGGAGGAGAAGTATCTGGAAGCGGACGGCCTCAAATATGTGATGTCCCCGCCGTTGCGCACTGCCCGGGACTGCGAAGCCCTCTGGGAGGGATTGGCCTGCGGCGATATCCAGGTGGTGGGTACGGATCACTGTCCCTTCAACTACCACAAGGAGAAGCAGCTGGGGAAGGACGATTTCACCAAGTGCCCCAACGGCGCGCCCGGCGTGGAGGAACGGGTGTCGCTGCTGTTCTCCGAGGGCGTGCTGAAGAACCGCATTTCCGTGAACCGCTTTGTGGAGACGGTCTGCGCCAATCCGGCCCGGATTTACGGCCTGTACCCGCAGAAAGGGATTTTGCAGCCGGGTGCGGACGGGGATCTGGTGATTCTCGATCCCGCCGCAGAGTGGACGATCACCCACGACAAAATGCACAGCGCGGTAGATTATACGGCCTACGAGGGTATGGCGGTCAAAGGCAAGATCGATCTGGTCATGCAGCGGGGACGGGTTGTGGCCGAGAACGGGGCGTTTACCGGCGAGAGAGGCGCAGGGCGCTTTATTCACCGGAAATGTTATGGGGCGGAGTGAATGCGCTTCGTTAGACTCTGGCGGTAAAGAGGGACGGAATTCAAAAGTAGTCGAAAAATGGTATGTGTAAATTGCGCAGCGTATTGCGAGTTATGTAAACTTGTGGGACGCTGCGCTTTTTGTTTGGATGCAATGGGCCGCTGGCATAGCCTGCGGGCGATTGTTTGGATGCAATGGGCCGCTGGCATAGCTTGCGGGCGCTTACTTTCGCAGGTAGAAATTGTGCCGGGCGCCGCGATCATTTTCCACCCATCTGCCCATGGAGTCTGATAAAAACGCCGCCTTCCCGTTGAAACATGATTCTGCTGGCTAAAATAAGTATTATAGTGTAGAATGTTTAATAGACGGGCAAAAGATAAGTGATAGGAGTTTGAATTATGAAGAATCCCAGATTTAAAGGTTATATATATTGGGGCGTGACGCTGTTGGCTGTGATCGCCTGCTCAGTGGCATTCGTATTTTTTCTGCTGAAGTTCCAGATGGTGGCAGCGGCGGCGGGAAAGCTGGTGGACGTGCTCATGCCCATCATCTACGGCGCGGTGTTAGCCTACCTCATGCTGCCGGTTTACAACAAAACCAGACGCTATGTGACGGAGAATCTGAGCGTTAAAGTCAAAAATGAGAAGATGGTCCAGAGCGCGGCCAGGGGACTGGGGACGCTGGTGAGCCTGCTTCTGCTGATCGCCATTGTGGTGGGATTGTGCTGGATGCTGCTGCCCCAGATTTACACCAGCATCCTGGGGTTGCAGGAGAGCTTCAGCGAAAACATCAACAACCTGTCCATTTGGCTGCAGAAACAGCTCGCGGACAACGAGGCCCTGGAGCAGATGGTAGTTCCGGTTTACGAACAGGTTACGGATAAACTGGAAACCTGGCTGTACGACACTCTGGTGCCCAATATGTCCATGGTGATCAACATTCTCTCCACCGGGCTGCTGGGCGTGGTCACGGTGCTGAAGAACAGCCTGATCGGCCTCATTGTGATGGTGTATTTCCTGAATATCAAGGATACGCTGTCCGCCCAGTCTAAAAAGATCGTATACAGCCTGTTCCCACTGAAGCAGGCCAACCGCATCATCGAGGAGGTCCGCTTCACCCACAGCGTGTTCGGCGGATTTATCACCGGGAAGCTGCTGGACTCCTTAATCATCGGCGTGATCTGCTTTTTCTGCATGCGCCTGCTGCGGATGCCCTACGTGCTGTTAGTCAGCGTGATCATCGGCGTGACCAATGTGATCCCGTTTTTTGGTCCCTTCATCGGAGCCATCCCCAGCGCCTTTTTGATTTTGCTGGTGAGCCCTATGAAATGCCTGTATTTTCTGCTGTTCGTGCTGGTGCTGCAGCAGTTTGACGGAAATATTCTGGGCCCCAAAATCCTGGGCGAGTCCACAGGACTTCCCAGTTTCTGGGTGCTATTTTCCATCCTGCTTTTCGGCGGCCTGCTGGGATTTGTGGGTATGGTGATCGCGGTTCCCACCTTTGCGGTGTTCTATCATCTGACCTCGGAGTACGTGAACCGCTGCCTGGAGAAAAAGGCGCTGTCCCAGAGTACGGACGATTACCGGGATTTGGATTATATCGACGAGGCGGGCAACGAGTACATTGAGCGCAAGGAATAACAGACAGGGAAGGTGAGACGTTGAACATACAGATTTTCGGCAGAGGGAAATGCTTTGACACAAAAAAGGCCCAGCGCTATTTCAAGGAGCGGGGCGTGAAATTCCAGTACATTGATTTGAAGGAAAAAGAAATGAGCCGCGGAGAGTTCCGAAGCGTGTGCCAGGCCGTTGGCGGTTACGGCGCCTTGGTGGACGAACATGCGAAGGACAAGGACACTCTGGCGCTGCTTCGGTATCTGGCGGAGGAGGACCGGGAGGAAAAGCTCTTCGAGAACCAGCAGCTGATCCGCACTCCTGTGGTTCGGAATGGGAAATGCGCCACCGCCGGGTACTGCCCGGAGATATGGAAGGGATGGAGCTAAAAAATAACATAAAATTTTGGGCGCCCGGCTGGTTGTCAGCCGGGCGTTTTCCGTGAACAGGCCGGGCGGGGGAAGGGAGCATAAATCCAAGGATATCGCTTGTAAGAAGGGTTGTTTCTTAGTATAATGAAACCATTGAATACCAATTTTTGTAACTGATGATGGCAGATAAAGGAGAAGGGGCACGTGGGAGAAGAAAATCGGTTATTGGAGGAACTTGCGCTCTATGAAGAGCAATGCGGCTGCCTGGAAGAGCAGGCTGCGGAACTGTCAGGCCGGATCAAAAACGCGGAATTTTTGGACGAAAATGCGGCCCGGTCGTTCGCAGAAAAATTGTTGGGCCTGGTTGAGCAGCAAATCCGCTGCGAGGAGCGGTTTTGCCGCGAAATACCGGGGGAATGGCCAGCCTCACCGGTACAGGTCCGTGAAATGCTGAATGAGGCGCTGCGCATGAAAATGGTTCAGCAGGTGAACCGCTTTTATGCGCTGTGCGGAGATGAGAGTGTTGGCGGGAAATTAAAAGCGGAGCAGGAGAAGCTGCGCGGACTGCTCTCGCCGGATTGCCCGGCGGGGGAGCTGGAAAATGCGCTGGAGCCGTATGTCCAGTATGTGCGAACATTCGATATTATTAACCGGAGAGCGGAGGGGAGCACGCGCATCGGATTTCTGATGCGGTTTTTTGATGAGGAACTGGTGGATGCGCTGGCGGAACACCGGATACAGGAGCGGGAGGACGCGACTGTGGAGCCCCAGGCGGGAGAAATGGCTGTGGGAGCGGGAAGCGCTGTGAAAGCGATGAGCGCTGGTCTTGTGAAGCCTGCTGAGATGGATGGGAGCTGTGAGGCGGAGACAGCTGCCACGGATGTGGATGCAGGGGATTTAGAGGCGGCGGACGAGACAGAAGTGGACGCGGTGGTTGGGGCGGAAACGGTGGGGGTGCCGGAAGAGGAAACGTTGAAGCTGGTTGAGCCGGGCGAGGAAACGTTGGAGCTAGACAGGCCAGGCGAGGGAACGTTGGAACTGGGAGAGCCGGGCGAGGACGTTTTAGAGCTGGACGAGCCAGGCGGGGGAATGTTGGAGCTAGGCGAGTTGAGGGAGGCCGTTTTGGAGCTGGTCGGGCCGGACGAGGAAGCGTTGGAGCTGGGCGAACCGGACGAGGAAAATTTGGAGCTGAGCGAACCGGACGAGGAAGATTTGGAGCTGGGCGAGCCCGGCGAGGAAGTTTTGGAGCTGGGCGAACCGGACGAGGAAGATTTGGAGTTGGGCGAACCGGACGAGGAAGATTTGGAGCTGGGCGAACCGGACGAGGAAACGTTGGAGCTGGACAAGGCACTCGAGGAAATTTTGAAACTGGAAGAACCGGACGAGATAGTTTTTGAGCAGGAAGTGGCAGGCGAAAACGTTTTGGAACCGGACGAGCCAGACGAAGAAACACTGGAACTGGAAGTTCTGGACGAAGAAACACTGGAACTGAACGAGCCGGACGAAGAAATGTTGGAACTGGACGAGCCAGACGAAGAAATGTTGGAACTGAACGAGCCGGATGAAGAAACACCTTACCTGGAAGTACCTGACGAGGAGACTCTGTACCTGGAAGTACCGGAAGAAGAATCGCTGGAGCAGCCCGCCCCGGAGCCTGCCTCCGAATCCGAAGAATCCGCCCTGCCGGCCGACGACGCGGCGGCAGCGGAGCTCACCCCCCTTCCCAAAGACCTGCTTCAGAAAATGAAGGAAGCCGGCGTTTCCTTTGCAGCAGGTTCTCAGCCATCAAGCTGGAAATACGAGGAGCCGAAGAACCGGAAGAACTCCAAGCAGAGACTGATTTTAGAAAAAATGTTCAGACTGGCCAAAATGCTTCGGGATTATGGATATCTGGATCAGGAACTGATCGGTATGATTGCGTCGGATATTCCCAAAAGCGAATTGAAGTATGCCATTGTGGAGACTTTGAACCGTGGCTGGATCGCAAAATGCGTGCATGAGGGGTATCCGGTTATCTATCTGGAGTCTGCCCTGGCGCCGCGTATTGCACTGGACATGCAAAGCGGAGATGTGCAGGTAAAGGTAGAGACATATGGGGAAGCGGCCAAAGATGAGTGCGGCGCATGGAACCATTATCTCTACGCAGTATTACTCAAATATTTTATGAAAATACCGGGGATGCAGTCAATCCAAGTGCAAACTGGCCCCTACTATACAGTGATACAGGGCGAATACGACGGAAAAACCATTGCCGCAGAGATCGCTGCGTTCCCGGAATCTGTAGAGCAGAGCGAGCTGGAACAGTATACAAGAAGCGTGGACGCTTGCGCGGCCGCAGAAGGAGCCGCCGTCATACATGCCGCAGCAACCCGGGAAACGGCGCTGGGCCTTGGTAGGTGGTGGAAGCAGCGCTTTGGCTCCAATCAGCCAGAACATTACCTGTTTGACGCGGAAACAGGTAAATTTGTCGAGCTTCAGGGTGAAAATGCAAATGGAGCGCCCCTTACAGAGGCTTTGAGAAGCCTTGGCGCAGAAGTAGAACTTATGGCCCCGGAGGAGGATCAGGAAACGCAACAATCAGAGGAAAACCAGCCGAAAGCGTCAGGGCCGGAAGAAATTCAGCCGGAGCCCCCCAAGTGTGAGGAAACCCAGCTGGCTGCGCAAAATCCGCAGCCCCAGCATTCCGTTTCCCCCGTCCCGCAAGATCCTCATCCAGGCGAGACGCCCCAGGCGTACGCTTGCCCCGCGGACCAGGCTTCCGCCATGCCCCAACCTTCCTCCGCGGATGATAAAAACCCGGACAAGAAAACCGCTGTCATAGACTGGGAGAATACATACCGGAATATCCAGGAGATGCTGGCCCAGGACAAGTATTACTGCGCATTTCCCTATCTGACCGCCAAGGGCCTGAGCGACAGGCGGTTTTACCAGGCGCTGGCTTATGCCTTCAACGAGCCCGTTTCCCGGTGTGAATACACGTCCACGGGCATTTTCGACATATTCCAGTCCGAGGATATGAGCGGCGACGAGCTGATGCGGTACCTGTACCTCGCGGCGGCCCTGCGGAATTTCTTCTATAATCATGTGGAACACGACTATATGATGGAACCGCTGCACGGCAGCCTCCAGGGATTTATGATCGAGAACATGCCGCTCAATGAGCTGATATATGAATTTAAATCCTTCAAACGCGAATTTTCCAAGGGGATCGATTACTATGCGGATTACCGCTGCCGGGAGCGTTTGGAGGTCGAATCGCAGATTGAGCGGGTGACGAAGCAGGCCGAGAGCTTTTACGAATTGATTCTCGCCCCCTTAAAGGAGAGCGTGCCCCAGAAGCGCTTTTTAATCACTCAGGACCTGATTTTCAAACGGGGTTCCATGATTGCCGGATGGCTGGAGAGCGTGAAAGACGACGAGCGGGAGCTGCGGGACTACCTTCTGGAGGAAGTGCAGGCTAAATTCATCAAAGACGGCTGCACGGTCTGCGAGCAGAACCTGGACCCGGAGAAAATCAACCGCTATCTGGATGAATGCTGGGACGAGTCCGTCAAGAGTATTCTGGCGGGCAAAAAGACCTCCGACCTGATGGGAAATCTGCGCACAAAGCTGTACAACCGCATTTACAAGAACCTGGTGCCGGTGTGCTGCTGGCTGGAGCTGGTGGACCGCTCCGACATCGCGGAGAACGACCCGGTGCTGGCGGAATACCGCAGGAAAAAAGATACCTGGCTGGGGCTGATTGAAGCTGCGCTGGAGCGCAACCGCGAGCTGGAAAAGACCGCGGTTTTGAGCCAGGTGGCCGGACTCCACTGTATCAACCAGGCGTTGTGCGAATTCAAGCGCAAACTGAACGGCGAATATCAGGAGGCGGAACAGAAGTATTTTTATGTGAACCTGCTGAGGAACGACCAGGTGCTGTTGACCGGCGGTTATACGCCGGATCTGCGGGACCGCTGTGAGGAATTGGGTGGATTTTCCCTGGAAGAACGCTTAATTCTGCACTCAAAACAGCCCGAGCGCGAATGGGAGGAGCGGCTCTATGAAATCTTCGAGGGTGAGAACGAGCAGCTCTACGATTACGGCTCCGGTGAAATGATCCTGGCCTATTTGAATGACCTGGGTCTGAGCGACGGGCTCAAAACCGATTATGACGTGAGCACCTATGTGAAACGTGAGCGGGTGGATTTCCGGTATAATAACTTTGTGGAGGAGCTGGAACTGGCTCAGAGCTACGGCAAGATTTACGACACCAAGCGCAACCAGAAGCAGCATATCCTTTCCGTCTCCGAGGCCTGGTATCACGCCACACTGGAAAGCAACAACTACGGTTTCTACTTCAAGGTGCTGGCCCGCTACCGGGAGAAGATCGACGAGGACGCCAGAGAGCAGGGCATTGTGCACCGCAGACAGTTTGAAAAGCTTCTGGCGGAGCATAAGGAGTACGCCGGCTGCCCGGTGGCCGGACGGATCGAGGAAATGCTGAAGGTGCAGAACTACACGGTGGCCGAGGACCTGATCCGCAGGCTGCGGGTGGGGGAGACGGAGTTGGCGGAAAATGAATTTGCCGCGTCCGAGGATTACCTGACCCATTTCTGCGATACCTTCGACGAAAACCACCGCCTGGCCGGGACGTCGGGGCGGACGTTGAAAAATGAAATCGCCTCCGGTAAGTTTAAGAAGGACATGAAAGGCGGACAGCTCCTCATCGACAACTGGCTGGTCTCCGGACAGGAGATGGGCACGGAGAAAATGAAGCGGCTCATGGGCCGTCTGGGCTTCAACGTGGAGAAGGTTCAGAAGATTTCCGACGATAAGCTGGAAAAATACACCATTCTCATGAAGCGTCCCCAAAACGGCAGAAGAAACAACTTCAAGCACCCCATTGCGGTGTTTGGAAGTCTGGCCGCGCAGCAGCCCATCCAGGCATGCTGCCTGTACGGATATTTTGACACGGACCGTCTGATCGAGACCTGCAAGAGCATCGGAACCTCCAAAAATACCATTGTATTTCTGGATTACAAGCTCTCTATGGCGGAGCGCCGCCGTCTGGCGCGGAAGATGAAGAACGAGCTTCCCGAGAAGGTATTTGCCATCGTGGACCGGGTGGTGCTGGTGTACCTTGCGGCAAATTATAACGAGACCGCGGTCAACAAAATGCTGATGGCAGTGACCATGCCCTATACATTTTACCAGCCCTACGTGTGGAAATCCTCCAACGACATGCCGGCGGAGCTGTTTATGGGGAGAAAACGGGAGCTGGACGAGATCGAGTCCCCCAACGGAGCCAATATTGTGTACGGCGGCCGTCAGCTGGGAAAATCCGCCCTGCTCAAAATGGCTGCCAAGGAGATCGACCGCAACGAGAACGGCGACCGGGCGGTGTTTATTGAAATCAAGAAAATGAACGTGGAGCAGACGGCGGCCCACGTGTCGCGGGAGCTGATCGACTGCGGCGTGCTGGAGGACGGTCAGGAGACCGGCGACTGGGACGAGCTGGCGCGCAGCCTGAAACGGCGGCTCAACGTGGAGGGGGAGAAACGGATTCCCTACCTGCTGCTTCTGTTGGATGAGGCGGACGTATTCATCGAGCGCTGCGCCGCGGTGAATTACGCCCCGTTGGACGCTTTAAAGAGCGTGCAGCAGATGGGCGTGGGGCGGTTCAAATTCGTGATCGCGGGCCTGCGCAACATCGTGCGGTTCAACCGGGAGGCTGCGCTGGGCAACAATAGCGTGATCCCCCATTTCAGCGCCATCACCGTGCGGCCGTTTAACGTGGAGGATGCGAAGGAACTGCTGGAGGTCCCGCTGAGCTATCTGGGCCTGCGGTTCCCGGACGCGTCCATGGAAACGCTGATCCTGGCCACGACCAACTATTTCCCGGGCCTGATCCAGCTGTACTGCGCCCGTTTGCTGGAATCCCTCAAGGAAAAGGCTTACGGAGGCTACGATGAGAGCAACACGCCGCCCTATCTGGTCAAGGACAAGCACATCGAGAAGGTGCTGGCGGACCAGGAATTTTCCGACCAGATCCGGGAGAAATTTTTCATCACCCTGAAGGAGGGCGAGGATAACTATTATTACATTATCTGCATTCTGATCGCGTACCTGTACCACACGGAGGGCGCGGGCGAGGGTTACACGGCAAAACAGGTGCAGGACCTGGGCCGGGCCTTTGAAATCGACAAGATTTCCCAGCTCCCCGAGGAGCGGCTGTATGCGTTTATGATGGAGCTGTGCGAGCTGAATGTGCTGTGCGAGCAGGAAGAAGGCGGTTTTGGCTTCAGCCGTTACAATTTCTTCCAAATGTTGGGAAATACCCTGGCGGACGTGGAGAATGAGATCATTGGCTGCATGGACGGAGCGGGAGGTGTGTAATGGAAGAGATTTGGTGGAGACAGGTGACCAATGCGCGCAAATTCCGGGAGGAGATACAGGACGAAATCTTCGATCTCCACAGTATTGTCATACAGATACCGGAAAAACTGCAGTGGTACGAGGAGATGCAGGAAATGGTCCGGGAGGAGCTGCACAATCGGGAGTCGGAGCGGCTTCTGGAGCGGATCGACGATTCCGGGGAGTCCATGGAGCCCGGCGAGCTGGTTTTAAGGCGGTACTGCAAGGAGGAGCGCCAGGCGGATTACCGGCCCAGCAAAACCCACGGCCAGTTTCTGGCCGGGTGTCCGGATATCGTACTCAACACCCGGTATATCTGGGTGTCCAATCTGAGCTATGAACGGTACCGGAGCTGGCTAAAATTTCTCGCGGAATACGAGCGCTCTGTAAAGAGCAAGAGCAAGGGCGTTTTTATTCTGGAAGTGAACGAGGCCGTGGGAGCGCTGCGGAAAGAGCGCAGAATCCACAATATTGTGTGGAAGGACATGGTGGGGCGTTACGACATCACCATGTTTGCCCTGCTGTTGCTGTCGGAGTGGAAAAAACCGGATATATACAAGCAGTATGTGGCGGAGCTGGCCTCCGCGCTGTCCGCGGACAATGCCAGGCTCTGCGGCGCGCTCTCCGCGGCCAGGCTTGAGCTGGCGGAAAATCCTCAGCAATGCTTAGAGAAACAGTGCGAAAAGCTGGATTTCCCGCCGCCCCCGGCGGAGACTTCGGCAAAAGCGGTCTGGGAGGTGCAGCTGAAAGTGCTGTTTCCCATCACCGAGCAGTTCCGCCAGCAGTTTACCGGGCGCTACGGAAGCCAAATCGAGCGGCTTCTGCCCCTCCAGGCGGTCTACGGTGAGGTGTTCGACGAGCCGGGCACGGTGGAGCTGGGCACGTTAAAGTATCTGTGCGACCTGGGGAAACTGGCTGTGGCGGGCGAGGATTTGAGAAGGCTGGTGTTGTTTCACAAAACGAGGAATACCCTGGCCCATCTGCAGACAGTGGATTATACGGAGGTGGAGGAACTGTTGCGTTTTGCGGCGGGCGGGGATAAAAATTGAGGAACTGACCTTGAGAATGGTGCTATTCCACTTATGTCATGCATAAGATGTAAAAAACATCCTCAGGGGGATTCGTTTGAAGGAGTACATTGAAGAACGGGCCGTAGCCATCGCCAATTACATTATAGACCACAATGCAACGGTGAGGCAGACAGCGAAAAAGTTCGGGATCTCCAAGTCCACGGTACATAAGGACGTTACCGACCGATTGGAGCACATCAACCCGACCCTGGCATCTCAGGCCAGGGTGGTTCTGGATGTGAATAAATCCGAACGCCATATTCGTGGCGGACTGGCCACGCGTGAAAAGTATCAGCACAGACTTCAGATGTGCAGCAAAGACGACGATTAAGGCGCGCCCGTTCAAAAGGGATTCAAAATTGAAACGAATGAGGAGAAAGCCGTTCCGGTTTGGGGCGGCTTTTTTGTTGGCTGCGGTGTGCTGTCGGCGAATCCTGCGCCGCGCCGTCTGCTCAAACGTCGGTGTATCCCGCACCGGGCCATCTGCTCAAACGTCGGTGCATCCCGCACCGCGCCGTCTGCTCAAACGTCGGTGCATCCTGCGCCGCGCTATCTACTCAAACGTCGGTGCATCCTGTGCCCCGCCGCCTGCTCAGCCGCCGGATAACCGCGTTTTTGCATTCTCCTGTCGAGGGACTTCCAAATATTCCCATAAATACCCGCAAAACCGCTCCGTATTAGCCGCAGACAGTTCCGACGGCGATTTGTGTGTGAGCATATAAAGCGTGCGCTTGGGGGGCGCAGGATCCAGCTCCAGGATTTTAATCGGAAATTGTTCCGCCAGGCCCCGGGCCGTGGTGGAAGGCATGATCGTCCAGTAATCCCCGATCTCCAGAAATCCGGTCAATATGGAAATGCTGGAGGCCGTGACCAGGGGGCGGCAGGAAGCGCCGATATACTGGTCGTGCCACAGGCGGAATTCAGGGCCCCAGCCAACGTTGCTGTTAAAATGGGAGCCGGTGAACAGCTCCCGCTCCGGCGCCAGCCCGGCGGGGTCGACGGGGGAATTCCACGGGCAGGACTCAGGCGCCACCAGCACCATGTCGTCCTCCATCACCGGCCGTACATTTACGTGGGGATCGCTGGTGTGGTAGAGGGCGAAGCCAAGGTCCGCCTGTTTTTTGGCCACCAGGGCGTAGATCATATCCGCTGGATAGCATTTGATATCCAGAGAAAAGCCATGGAGTGAGACCAGGTCCTGGTACAGGGGCGTCAGGTTGTAGTCCAGAAAGCTGTCCACCGTAGCCACGGACAAGTGGGGGGAGTCGTCCGCCCGGCTCAACTGGTCCGCCTCGTTCCAGAGGGACAGCATTTGGGCAGCGATGCGGGAAAATTCCGTGCCCTTGGGCGTTGGCACGGCGGCCTTCACCCCTTTTTTGCGCTCAAACAGCTCGAAGCCCAGCTCCTCCTCCATGGCCCGCAGCCGGGAGCCGGCTGTGGATGGCGACAGGTATAAAAGCCCGGCGGCCTTCAGGAGATTTTTCTCCTCAAAAATGGTCATAAAAAGCTGCAGGTCGTCACGGTTCATGAGATTTCCCCTCCTGGTCGGAATATCAGGGGACGGCGGCCGCCCCCTATACATCCAGCATGGAAATGCGGCCGGCATTTGCCAGGATGAAATCCCGGCGGGGCTCCACATCATTTCCCATGAGAAGGGAAAAGGTGCGGTCGGTATCTGCCAGGACGTCCGAGTCCGTCCCGCCGCCGGTGGTCACCTTCAGCAGCACGCGGCGTTCCGGGTCCATGGTGGTCTCCCAGAGCTGCTGCGCGTCCATTTCCCCCAGTCCCTTGTAGCGCTGGATCTTGTAAGTGCCGTCCCGTCCGTTTTCGTCCAGAATGCGGGACAGCTGTGCGTCACTGTAAGCATACCAGAGTTTGCGCCCTTTTTCTACCCGGTACAGAGGCGGCTGGGCCAAAAAAATATGCCCGCTGCGGATCAGCTCCGGCATGAAGCGGAACAGGAAGGTCAAAAGCAGGGTGGTGATGTGAGCGCCGTCCACGTCGGCGTCGGTCATGAGAATGATTTTGTGATAGCGCAGCCGTTCCAAAGAAAAGCTCTCCAGAATCCCGGTGCCAAATGCGGAGATCATGGCTTTGATCTCCGCGTTGGAGGAAATCTTGTCCATGGCGGCCTTCTCCACGTTGAGGATTTTGCCCCGCAGGGGCAGCACGGCCTGATTTTCCCGGCAGCGGGCAGCCTTGGCGGAGCCGCCCGCGGAATCTCCCTCCACGATGAACAGCTCGCAGTTCTCAGGATTGCGGCCGGAACAGTCCGCCAGCTTTCCGGGCAGGGTGAGGCCGGAGAGAGCGGTTTTCCGGCGGGCCAGGTCCCTGGCGCTTTTGGCCGCGTCCTTTGCCTTGCGGGCCAGCATGGCCTTGCTGCAAATGGCCTTGGCCGCATCCGGGTGTTGTTCCAGAAACAGGATCATACGGTGGTATACCAGGCTGTCCACCGCGGGCCTGGCCTGGCTGCTGCCCAGCTTCTGTTTGGTCTGGCCCTCAAACTGTGGGTCCTGCATGCGGACGCTGATGACGGCGGTCAGGCCCTCGGTCAGCTCCTCGCGGCAGAGGGGAGGCGCGGACTCCTTCAGCAGCTTAAGATTCCGCGCACAGTGGTTCAACGCACGCACCAGGGCGCTGTGAAAACCGGTCACGTGGGAGCCGCCCTCCGGGGTGGAAATGTTGTTGACAAAGCTGTATAGGCGCTGGTCGTAACCCGCGGTGTGCTGAATGGCAAACTCCACCTGAATATCCCCGGAATCCTCGCTGCCGCAGATGATTTCGCTGTAAAGCGGGGAGGCGTCCCGGTTTAGCCAGTTTACAAAATCTTCCAGACCTTTTTCGCAGAGAAAATGGTCCTGGCGGGGAAGCGTTGGCTGAGGCAGATTCGGGGATTCCTGGGACTTGGAGGCATAGGCGGTTGTAGCAGCGGGAGTGGTGGTGTTGGAACCATTTTTGCAGTCTACCCGCAGGTCTGTCAGTGTCAGGGACAATCCTTTGGTGAGAAATGCGGTCTCCCGCATCCGTTTTTTCAGCACCTCATACTGAAATACAGGGTCCCGGAAGATTTCCGGGTCCGGGAGGAAGGTGACGGTGGTTCCGGAGACGGGGACCGTATCTGGAGCGCCTTGCCGCTTCAGGGAAAACGGGGCCTCATTCCGCACCGAAGGAATCGGATCATCCTGCCGCGCCGAAGGTCCGGTTGCACAGCCCCACGCCGCCTCTTCCTTTGTCACCGCCCCATCCGGCACGCCCCGTGAATAGCTTTGCTTCCAGGTTCCGCCATCCCGCTGCACTTCCACGCGAAGCCACAGGGACAGTGCGTTGACCACGGAAGCGCCCACGCCGTGTAGGCCGCCGGAAACCTTGTAATTGCTGCTGTCGAACTTCCCGCCCGCGTGGAGCACGGTGAAAACCACCTGGAGAGCGGACAGGCCTGTTTTTTTCTGGATGCCCACCGGGATCCCCCGTCCATCGTCGGTAATGGTAACCGAGCCGTCCCGGTTCAGGGTAACGGACACGGCGCTGCAATGTCCGGCCAGGGCCTCATCCACCGCGTTGTCCACGATTTCGTAGACCAGATGGTGGAGTCCGGCAGAGGACGTGTTGCCAATGTACATTGCGGGCCGTTTGCGCACTGCCTCCAGGCCTTCCAGAATTTGGATTTGTTCTGCGCGGTATTCATTTTTCACCACAGTGCCCACGGCCTCGGGCTGGGATGGGGAGGGTCCTTCTGATCTCATAGCGATGCAATACTCCTTTTCCTTGCTATACATTGTCGGCAGCCGCAGGCTGTCGATAAGAGTTACGTTTCCTTGCTATACATTGTCGGCAGTCGCAGACTGTCGATAAGGGTTACGTTTCCT
>ENA-UOJP01001011-UOJP01001011.1-human-gut-metagenome-genome-assembly--contig:-C102-NODE-1011-length-39884-cov-6.846142_pt1 | contig 39884 bp, 33 predicted proteins | sample MGYA00242353_ERZ723900 | MGnify/ENA metagenome assembly ERZ723900
ACGGCACCGACGTGACCGTGGAGGCCTGCCTCCTGGACTTTGATGGTGACTTATCCGGAGAGACCCTCCGCCTGGAATTCTTCCGGCATATCCGGGATGAAATCCGTTTCGACTCCCTGGAGGCTCTAAAATCTCAAATTGCCGCTGACGCAGAGACTACCCGACAGGCCTTTCTTTCAGGGAATTTGGAGGGTCCTCCAAACTAAGCGTGGTAAATCATTACCGGGCGGACACTGTGTGTCCGCCCGGTAATGATTTGCTTGCACAAAACAGTTCTATCCTGGTGCTATCACGTCCAGGCACTCTTCCGAACTTGGCCAGGCTCCGAAAAGCTGATCGTGAAAAGCGGACACCGGTCCACACTCTCCCGCTTCGCGGCAATTTACCCCGCCTCCTGTCTTGCGCTAAGTGCCGCCGAAGTGCTGGTTCCCCGCCAAATCGCGTCTGCGGACGCAATGTTCTGTGACGATTTTCCCTCTCTTTTGTGGGACATAGCGGGTTCCTGGAAAGCCCGAAAGCCGTCAGACCCTTGCTGGTCTGACGGCTTTCTTCATCATACTCTTTTCAGAAGCGCATGTGTCCGCTCTACCCACTTCAGCAGAGGAAGTCCCAGCAAACAGCACACAGCCAGCTCTCCGATTCCTACCGTAAATGCATTCAGGCCGTAGGCGGCCCAAAAGCTCATGCCCTCCGGAAAAAACCAGGCGATTTCTGCTCCTACGATCACCGCGTTGCAGATGACTGGCGGCAAAGGCGCCAGATAGCGGTTTTTCAGCCGGGATGTCCACAGGGCTGCCAGCAGCGTGGCCACCGTGCCGAACACCCAGTCCATCACCATGGGAGAGCCTAAGAGATTCGCCAGAAAGCACCCGATTGTCAGTCCAGGAATGGCTGCCGGGCAAAGAAAGGGCAGCACCGTCATGGCCTCTGCAATCCGGAACTGTACCCCCAGATACTGCGGGATTGGCAGTAGCAAAGTCAAGCCGGCGTAAATACCGGCAATGATGCCAGCCAATGCCAGCTGGTGGGTGGAAAATCGGGAATGAGACATAAAAAAGACCTCCTTCAAGTTGTCGGAGGCGTCAAAAAATGTGCAGGGTAAGGCCCGCACAGCCTCCATTTTTTTGTTTAGAGAACGATGGACCCATCTGGTTCATCGAACGAACGCCCCGCTAGGAGCGCTTGGACAGGGAGATGGCACCTGTCAGTATTATGATAGCAGGTACCGGCAGGAAAAGCAAGAAAAAGCGGAAGCCAATGGCTTCCGCTTTTTTAGCTATTCTGCTGGTACAGAGGCGCCGTCCTCCGTCACCACGATACAGCTGAGCTCTGTAGTGCGGTCCTGATTCAGCACCGGTCCCAAAGGATAGTCAAGCACGTCGTAGAGAACATGCTCAAAATCCTCTTGCCCCATCGCATAGCCGATGCCGATTACGCCCTCCTCCGGGAGGTTGGCATTGGAGTAAGGTTTTCCTTCAAAGCCTTCCAGCGCGTCTCCAACGATCTCCTCCGGCAGATAGACCACGGCGGCAAACACCACATTGCCGTATTCCACCCAAGCCTCCGCTTCATCACCGCTTATGGCCTGTGGGGCATCGGATATCTCGCCGGATAGCTGGGACTCTGGAGCTGGCGGAGCACTGGGATCTAGTGTCTCCTCACTCATGATCTCCCGGCCTGCAGACTCCTCTGCGGAGCTGTCTCCTGAATGATCCTCCACGCTCTGATGGTCGCTTTTTGCAGGCTCCTCCCCGGCTGTTGCTTTCTGCATCGCAAAGGGAACCACCGCAGTTGATCTGTTGGCTTCATTTGTCTTTGCCAGATTCTCCTGCGCGTTCTCTTCCTCGCTGTCCTCTTCAGGCGTTTCCATCCGCGCCTCTTCCTGCACGTCTGGAACTCCTCCTGCAGGATCTTGTGCCGCAACGGCAGCCGTATCCGCGGTAATCTCGCGGTCCTGACCGAGCCCCGGCAGGTTCGCCAGCAGAACTACAATCGCGCAGCAGGCAGCCATAGGCAGGGCTGTCTTGACCCAGAGGGCGCGCCTCCTTCTCCGTGGGGCCGTGCCAGCCTGGATCACTGCGCAAACCGATTCCGCAAAGCCACTGGGCACCTCAACATCCTCGGCCTCCGGAAAGACCGCGCGAATCGCCAGCGCATCCTCCACATAAGCCTGACATCCCGGACAGTTCTCAAGATGCGTCCGGACTTGAAGCATCTCCTGGGGTGAGAGCTCTCCATCCACATACAGATCCAGCAGAGCCGCATATTCCTCACAGCTTTTCATCTGCAGCCCTCCTTTTCTGTCTTTTTAGACGCTCCCGCTGCGGAAAAGTTCCCGCTCTCCAGCAGGATTTTTCTCAGCCGCTTTCGGCCCCGGTTGATGCGGGACTTGACAGTTCCAAGGTCTATGGAGCAAATTTGGGCGATTTCGTCATACGTACACTGATGGATTTCCCGCAGGATCAGCACCTGCCGGTATTCGGGAGGCAGCGCCGCCAACCCAGCCTCAATCTGCCGCCGCAGCTCTGCCCGCTCCGCCAAGGCATGGGGGGAAGGACTTTTGTCCGGCGGCTCCGGACTGCTCTCCTCGTCGTCCAGAGAGGGGCCGGCCATCACCTGATGCCGTCCCTCCCGCCGCAGAATATCCACACATGCGTTGGAAACCAAGCGGTACAGCCACGTCGCAAAGCTGGCGTCTCCCCGAAACGCGGGCAGGGCCTGCCATGCGGCCAAAAACGCCTCCTGTGCCGCCTCCTCCGCGTCCGCACTGTTGCGGCACATGCGGCTTGTCAGAGAGAACACCCGCTTTTCATACAGGCGGACAAGCTTTTCAAAGGACTCCTGATCGCCATTCCTGGCGGCGGCAATCCATCGTTGTTCCTCGTTCATCTCAAGTCACGCTTGATTCCTTTCGTTACTTGGTAGACATCCTCCAGTGTGTTCATGCGGACGATCTGCTCTTTATAATAGCCGGCATGAGGCACTCCTTTGAGATACCAGCAGTAATGTCTTCGCGCTTCTAGCACCGCTATCCGCTCTCCCCGAAGCTCCGCCGCCAGCTCAATCTGGCGCACAGCAGTGTCACACCGCTCGCTAAGAGGCGGCAGCGGTGGGATGGGACGGCCTTCCAGCACCGCTTTGGCCTGGGCAAACAGCCAGGGGTTTCCAAAGCAGCCCCGGGCAATCATCGCCATATCTGCCTTGGTATGCTGCAGGATGCGGGCCGCATCCTCCGGCTTCCAGATGTCGCCGTTGGCAATCACAGGGACGGACACTGCTTCTTTCACCTGCCGAATGCAGTGCCAGTCTGCATGTCCCCCATAAACCTGAGCCCGAGTACGCCCGTGGACCGCCACAGCGGAGACTCCGGCCGCCTCCAGCGTTTTGGCAAACTCCACGCAGTTACAGCTCCCCGCGTCCCAGCCTCGTCTGAATTTCGCAGTCACCGGCACGGGGACGGCCTTTACCATGGCCTCCACAATCCTTCCCGCCTTGTCCGGGTCTTTCATCAAGGCGGCGCCGTCGCCATTGTTCACAATCTTCGGCATGGGACAGCCCATATTGATATCAATGAGGTCCGCACCGGTGGCCTCCAAAGCGATCTGGGCGGCCTCCGCCATACAGACTGGATCGCTGCCAAAAATCTGCACCGCGCCGGGATGCTCTCCTGGAAACTGCCGCAGCAGGGTAAATGTTTTTTTATCGTGATAGCACAGGGCTTTAGAGGAGATCAGCTCGGTACAGGTCAGACCCGCGCCCATTTCAGCACAGATTTGGCGAAACGCTGCGTCTGTGACTCCCGCCATGGGCGCCAGCGCCAGTCGAGAGGGAATCTCCACGTTGCCGATACGCATGGGTGTGCCTCCTTCCATGTCAACGGGAATAGTGTAACGGATTTTCCCGGGGATTGCAATCAAAAATCGTGTGCTTTTTCCGCCTTTCCAGTCCGCCGCGCCGGATTGCGACGGGATTTTCTCAGATCGGGCGGTAAAATAAGGAAAACACACGTTTAGGAGGGACAGGCTGTGGAACACGGTCCAATCATAGGAGAGCGGCGGCAGACAACATGGCTGCTGGAGGGCGGAATCCGTTTTTTCCTGGCAGCGGCGTTGACCGCCAGCCAGACTACCGGAGGGTATGCTCCTTTCGCCCTAGGTCTTGTGGCGGCGGCAGGTCCGGGAATTCCGGGTGCGGCCGCCCTGGCAGGCACGGCTGCAGGCAGCTTGTTATTCTTAGACTTTGCGGAGGCGCTACCCCATCTGGCGATCGCCATTTTAATTCTCACGGCCGCCACCTCCTTCCGGGGCAGCTCCTTTCTGGGAAGTCCCAAGGCGCAGGTCCTGACCGCCGCTGGCCTGACTCTGGCTGTGCAGGGCATTTACGTCGCCCAGTCCCTCTCCCCCCTGGAGCATCTGACGCCATGCCTTGCTGCGGTGGGCCTGACTGGTGCCTCTGCCTGGTTTTTCCGCCCGCTGCTGCAGCCGGATGGAGAGCGCCCTCTCAGGGACGGGGTGCTGTTTCTCACGGCTGCGCTGCTGCTGGCCTTCATGGACCTGACGCTGCTTGGCATCTCCCTGGGCCGCGCGGCGCTGTGCACACTGCTGGCCTATGCCGCCTATGACCAGGGGCTGGCCGCAGGCGCCGCCATAGGCCTTGGCCTTGGGTTGACGGTAGACCTGTGCACTGGCAGCGGCAACGGACTTTTTACTGCGGGCTTCGGTTTTGCGGGACTGCTGGCAGGCAGCCGACAGGGGCATCGCCGTTCCACGGCGGCGGTGGCTTTTCTCCTCGCCGTTCTGGCTGCCCTGCTGCCCGCTGAGGAACCCTTTTCCCAGCCGCTGCTGGTGGAGGCTCTCTTGGGCATGGCTGTCTTCCTTTTGCTACCTGGGCGTCTCTTTGGCGGCAAGCGGGTGAAGCGGGCGGAGCCTGCCTCCCAGACAGGAAATCAGCTGAAGGAACGCCTGAATAAAGCTGCCGGTGCGCTGCGAGACCTCTATGACAGCATGGGCCGCAGCACGCCGCCCTCTACAGAGGAGAATCCCGCCATTGTCTTTGACCGGGCAGCGGAACGGGTATGCCGCGGCTGTGCGCTTTGTACGCTGTGCTGGCAGAAGGAATATACCGGCACCTTCAATGCCCTGAATGACGCAACGCCCTATCTTCTGGAGCGGGGGCGTGCCATGGCCAAGGATTTTCCACAGTATTTCTCGGACCGCTGCATCCACCTGCCGGATTTTATCACTGCGGTAAATGGGGAACTCTCCGCCTATCTGCTGCGACGGCAGTACCGGCGCCAACTGGAGGAAACCCGCCGCAGCGCCCGGGGGCAGTACGCCCAGCTCAGCGAGCTGCTGACTGCCACCGCTGCCGGTTTGGGGGAATCCGTCCCGGCCTCCGGCGCGGCAGGGATTCTTACCCGGGAGCGGGAGTCTGCTCCCCCCTGTCAGGTAGGCGCCGCCCTCCGTCCTAAGGAGGGAGAAACCGTCTGCGGCGACACGCTGGTGTCCTTCCAGCGGGAGGATGGCCTCTGGTGTCTGCTGCTGGCGGATGGCATGGGCAGCGGCGAGCCTGCCCGCAAGGAGTCCGCTCTGACCTGCCGTCTCCTGCGGCAGTTTCTGGAAGCCGGCATTGAGCCGGAGGCGGCTCTAAAAACCTTGAATGCCGCCATGGCCCTCCGTGGAGCGGAGACGGGCAGCTTTACCACCATCGACCTCTGCGCCTTCCAGCCCTCCACGGGTGAAGCGGCCTTTTATAAGTTCGGCGCCGCACCCAGCTACCTCAAAAAGGGCGGCACCGTCCGGCGTGTGACCGGCGGAAGCCTTCCAGCCGGGCTGCGGGGAACCCCGGCATCCCCGGATGTGACGACTGTCCGCCTAGAGCCCGGCAGCTTCGCGGTGATGATCAGTGATGGTGTGGCGGACCCCAGCCGAGACGAGTGGCTTTTGGACCTGCTGGCCGGCTGGGAGGGCGAGGACCCCCAGGTGCTGGCAGGGCTCATTTTGTCGGAAAGCATCCGAAGAGAACACCTTTTAGACGACTGCGGCGTGCAGGTCTTCTACCGTCCACTGCCGGAAGAAAAAAATGGCGTGAGACGGGTATAGAGGACTGGGTCCTGCGGCAAAATGGATGTATCAACGCAGCAGGAGGCATTTGACAATGGTGAAAGGTATTTCCAGACGGGTTGTGGTCATCGACTCCCCGGACCAGCGTTTCTTTGAGCAAGCGATCTTTATTGTCCGCAACGATGCAGCTGGAGAGGGCATTACCTCTCGGGAGCTGGTGGAAGAGGCCCGCCGGGTGGCCCGAAACTATGCCAGCGGAGACCACGGACGCTTCAGCCGCGTCTGGCGGAATCTCTCTCCGGCGGTCTACACCCTGATGGGCGCGGCCGCAATCGGGCTGATATGGCTGATCGTGGCACTGATATAAGCGCCGGGATATGGAAAGGGCCTCCCGTCTGATGGTTTTATCAGACGGGAGGCCCTTGAGTCAATTCCAGGTCTGTACTTTTCTGAGAATTCACAGTCCGTAGTGAATCACAAACCTATTCTCATCCCTTGCCTGCAACAATAGCGACTTCAGAGGGGTCAGCTTCTCCACCCCGTCTATGTCCGCCAGAATCGAGGGAACGGCATCCGGCGGGATCAGCGTAATACCACAATACGCCAGCCCCTTTTCCAGCCGGTCCAGAGTATGCCAGTAGACATTGATCCTCAAATCTGCGAAAAGCCCTTCCAGGTCCTCATCTGGAACGGAAATACACCCATAACGTTCCGGCTCATAGGTGTCATACCGTTCCCCGGGGCTTGGCGCTCTTTTCATGATACCAAACTCATGTTTTGCCATCATTACTCCCCCGTAAAAACACCTCATAATCGTTCTTTATATTTCATGATACTGTGTTGGTCAGCGTACACAGTTACCACGTTCAAAGACCGGTACGGGCATGGCGAACTCTCCGCCAGGTGCCGGATACTTTTACAGCCTGGAGAACCAGTTGCTGCGTCTAAGCGCAGCCCTATGGGGTGAAAATGCAGGTGCTGTCTGTCTGGGAGGAGGCAGAATCTGCTCTCTGCGGTAGATGTCCCGGAGCCGCTCCCCCACTGCCTCCAGACTGCGGGTCTCTGCTACGCAGCGCCCCGCCGCTGTCAGGTCCGGAAGCGTCTTTTTCAAAATTCCATCTACTGTCTGTTGAAATCTATCTATATTCAACTTTTTGTATACATTTTTTCCGTCTTCCAGCCACCCCTCGTAGACCGGGATATCCCGCAGCACAGTGGGAATCCCGCAGGCCAAGGCTTCTAAGACCACGATTCCCTCGGTCTCCTCATGGCTGAGAAAGGCAAACACATCTGCGCCGCAGTAGGCCTCCCGCAGCTGTTCCCGGTCCACATAGCCAGGAAACATCACGTTGTCGGGAGCGGCATCCAAGGCGTCGTTGATCTCTCTCGGCAGCAGCCGTGGGTCTGTCCACCCAAACCAGAGAAACCGAACCTCCGGCATCCGGCGTGCCAGCTCCAAAAAGTCCAGCAGCCCCTTGCGGGCGATGGTATGTCCCACGGAGATCACCACCTTTTCCTCTCCCAAACCATACCGCTTGCGGAATGAAGCCCGCAGCGCCGGGTCCGGGTGGAAATATGCCGTGTCCACGCCATTGGAGAGACTGTATACCGGTTTGCGGATTCCATAGCCCGCCAGCAGATGGCTGGAATACTCCGTAGGGGTAATCACCACATCCCCCAGGCCATAGCAAAAGGTGATCCAGCGGCGGAACAGCGGCGCCAGCAGATCAGAACCCCGGAAGGACTTTCGGAAATCCTCCATGGTGGAATGTCCGTACCAGACCACCTTTTTTCCCCGCAGGCGAGCGCCCAGCGCGGTCAGGACGGAGTCTGGCAGAACCGTATTGATGTGGACGGCGGCGGTATCCGCGGTCCAGCGCTCCGTCACCGAAACTCCGCATCTGTCCAAGCAGGACTTTTGGTGGCGGATTGCCTGTCCCACGCCGCTTTTCCCAACGACCTTTTCTCCGCCTGTATAAATGTAAATCCGCATCGTTTTTTCTCCTTTATTGCAGCAGCGTCACCAGATGCTGCCATACCACGGTCAGCCCCAGGCTGTATAGAGCAATGGCAAAGGGCTTGCCCAGCAGGATAATGGCTGTGTACTGCCGCCAGCTCATCTCCGTCGTCCCTGCCAAATAGCATAGGAAGTCATCCGGTGCTACAGGAAGAAAAATAGCCAGTGCAAACAGCCGTGCAAACCGATTGCGTTCCTCTGCCCATCGGCTGTACTTGGCAATGGTTTTTTCGGAAAACAGCATGGTCAAAAGGGGTTTGCCGCAGTTACGCGCCACCGCAAAGGCCGCCAGAGAACCGATGCAGATCCCGACATAGTTATAGACAAAGCCCCACACTGGTCCAAAAATCAGCACCCCTGCCAGGCACCCGATGCCGCCCGGCAGCACCGGCACCACCACCTGCACCGCCTGGAACAGAATGAACAGGACGACGCCCACTGCGCCACAGCTGTGAACCAGCGCTTGCATCTGCTCCTGAGAGGTCAGTACCCCCGTCCTCCATCCCCACAGGGCTAGGATGACGCAGGCCACAAGACCTGCCAGAGAAAGTACCTGGAGAGTCATTCTCTCTTTTGTCATGCGGACACCTCCTGCCTGCCTCCTCCGTGGTGGGCCATCTGACTGAGGTAGATGCTCTCCATGTGTTCCGCAAACGCGTGTATAGAAAATGTCTGCATAGAGCGCCGGGCCGCAGCAGACATTTCCGCCAACTGCTCCGGCTGACGCCGGATCTCCGTCAGCTTCTGCTGAAATTCCTCTCTATCACGATACTGCCATCCGTTCTCTCCTTCCCGGATCACTCCGGCAAGACAGGGGTCCGCGCGGCACAGCGCCGGCACGCCGGCAGCCAGCGCCTCAATATAGGTGAGGCCCTGGGTCTCGCTGGTAGAGGCACTGACGAACAGATCCCCCAACTGGTACCAGTCCGGCACCTGGGCAGGGGGCACCATGCCGGCAAACACCACCGCCGGCGCTGTTAATCCCAAGCCGGCCGCGATACCTTCCAGCCGAAGCTTGTCCGGTCCGCCGCCTACCAGCAGCAGGGTGACAGGCGCCTCCCCCATGGCAGCGCGGAGATGCAACAGCTCTTCCAAATTTTTTTCTTCCGCCAGCCGTCCCACACTCACCAGGATCAGATGCTCCTGTGGAATATCCAGGCTCTGGCGCAGTACTGCCTGTCGGATGGGGTCCGTTTCTCCGCTGAAGCGGTCCAAATCAATCCCCGAAGGAACTACAAACACCGGCCGGCTGATCCCATAGCCCTGCAACAGCTGGCGTACCTTGACAGTCGGAGCAATGAGGCAATCTGTCTGTGCCGCCACCCAGCGGGAAAACATGGCCACCGCCTTCTTCCCAAAACGGACGCTGGGTGAGAAGTAGTGGGTGTAGTCCTCGTAAACCGTGTGATAAGTATGCACCAGTGGAACGTCCAAATATTCAGCAATCCGGCGGGCCAGGAAAAAGGTGGAGAACTCGCACTGAGAATGCACCACATCCGGCCCCCAGGCCACCAGTTCCTGAGTCCAGCGCCGCACCATAGGCGTGCGCAGGCGGGCGCCTGGATAGACCAATCCTGCCGGAACAGAACCAAGATAGGTCACACCATCCTCTGTCCAGGAGTGAGTCGTCTGGGACAGCGTCAAAATCCGGACTTCATGTCCCCGTGCCTCCAGCCCCCGCCGGAGATTCTTCACGGAGGTGACAACGCCGTTCACCGCCGGAGAATACCAATCAGTTGTGATTAAAATTTTCATGGAGTGTTCCTCCTTATCTGCTTACCATACGATGCAGCGAAGACCATTTCTTCAACAATCTGCTTCCTCGCCTTATCTGTATTATCTATAATAGTACAGTTGATACAGTTTGTCAAGATACTGTTAAGGAAAATATATCGTTTTTTCTGTTGTTTCTCTATCGAAACTCCGTGAAATTCTGATGAAATCTGTGTGTCAGGCGGAAAGCAACACCCAAGTTCTATTCTGTCTCTCTCACCACCCGGTTATAAGTGCGAGCCGTCAGAATAAAAACCAGCGCATAGACGATGCAGAACACCGCCAGCGTTCCGCCAGCGCAGGCGGCAAAAAGAGGTGCGTTCTGTAGTCCGAAGAGCTCCAGCATCCGGCAGAGCATGGGGGATGCCGCCAACAGATGCAGCCCTGCCATGCCCAGCGGCAGGAAAAATACCAGCAGAATCTGACTGCGGATGGAGCCTCGGACCTCCTCCGGTGTCATACCTACCTGCTGCATGATCCGATAGCGGTCCCGGTCCTCATAGCCTTCTGAGAGCTGTTTATAATAGATGATCAGCACCGTGGCCAGCAAAAACACCGCCCCCAAAAACAGTCCCAGGAACAAGAACCCTCCGTACATCACAGCGTACTCCTGTAGCATCTCCGCAGCCTCGGCAGTGCTGAGGGCGTTCTCCGCCGCACGTTGTGCCGCCATCTGCTCCAACCCGAAATACAAACAGGCGGTGGTCGACACCGTCACCAGCACCATGGTGGAGAGAATACAGATGTTGGAAAGTCCTGCCGCGTTCTGCTTCATCCGGTACAGCATCCCAGATACTGCGGTGAAGTGCCGCGTCTGATAGTAAAAATTGTGGTTGGCCCGCAAGGCCTTGAGCAGGGCGATGGAGCCGGCGGTAAAGATGCAGTATGTCCCCACCATGACCAGAAGCACTGCGCCGAAGAACCATACCATGGCCTCTACCGGGTCCTGAATCGTGACAGCCAGGCCGTAACCGCCGGCCAGGGTCACAAGCCCCACGAGCGCCAGCAGGCGCTTTGTTTTTGGTTCGCGCTCCCCGGTCTGAGCGGAGCGCAGCAGTTCCACCGGCCGGGACCTGTGCAGGCGCGCGAAATTAGCCAGCAGCGTCAGACCAAAGAGGATGATAAACAGCTGCACCGTCTCCCACATGGCCCGGCCGCTGAGATGCACGGTGAATTCCATAGGAAACCGGATCATTCCCAGCAGCAGCGGCGGCACCAGATAGGATAGCACCCCTCCCGCTACCAGTCCCAATCCCAAGGCCGCCAGCGCACAGTACAGCGTCTCCCAGAGCATCACCCAGGCCAGATGTCTCTTTTCCAGCCCCAACACGTGATAGAGCCCTAGCTCCCGATGCCGCCGTTTCATGACGAAACTGTTGGCATAAAGCAAAATAACCGCCGCGAAGATCCCCACCACGGCGCAGCCAATGCTCATCATGGATTGAAGATATGCCGCGCCGCGCACCGAAGCCAGCGTCTCCGTCCCCGCCAGAAAGCGCAGCACGTAATACATCCCTACGGTGCCGCCGCAGGAGACGAGATAGGGGCCGTAAAACCGCCGGTTTCTCGTCAGGTTCACCAGAGCCAGCCGAGGAAAGAAGCTATACTCACGCATCCTGCTCCCCTCCCTGAGTAAGTCCCGTCAGAACGTCAGAGATGCGCCGGACCTGGTGTTCCCGACTCTCTCCCTCCCGAAAGAGCTGATGATAGACCCTGCCATCCCGCAGAAATAATACCCGGCCGGCGTGGCTGGCAGCCTCTACCGAGTGCGTAACCATCACAATGGTCTGCCCCTCCCGGTTAATAGCCTCAAACAGCTCCAGCAGCCGCGCAGAGGCCCGGGAGTCCAGGGCTCCAGTAGGCTCATCTGCCAAAATCAGCTCCGGCGCCGTAATCAGTGCCCTGGCCACCGCCGCGCGCTGTTTCTGTCCGCCGGATACCTCATAGGGATACTTGGAGAGCAGCTCCGAGATTCCTAGACGCTGTGCCAAAGGCATAAGCTTGCGCTCCATTGCAGCGGGCCGCTCCCCTGCCAGCACCAGCGGCAGGAGGATATTATCCCGCAGGGAAAAGGTATCCAGCAGATTGAAGTCCTGAAACACGAATCCCAGATGAGATCGGCGGAACGCCGCCAGCTGTTTCTCCCGGATGGCAGAGAGGGACCTGCCGCCGAGCAGTACCTCTCCCGCTGTGGAGCGGTCCAGTGCTGCTAAAATATTCAGTAATGTGGTCTTGCCGGACCCGGACTCTCCCATAATGGCCACATACTCCCCCGGCTCCACGGCAAAAGACACATCGGCCAGGGCCTGCACCTGGTGAGCACCAAAACGGGTCGTATAGGTTTTCTGTAAATGCTGCACATCCAATAACGGCATCATGCGGCGCCTCCTTATATGATTGTATTGGTGTATTACGTATCTAGTACAATAGCACAGAAAAATTCCTCTGTCAATCCCTTCTGAAAAAAAGCGGAGGAATTGCTTCCTCCGCCTCAGACCGTGGATTCAGTTGTCTCCGGCGGACAGCGCCGCGCCGGAGGGTTTTGTCCGGAGGACCTCTGTGTCGTCGGGATTGGCATGCCAGTCGGGAGAGCGGGTGCCGTCCCACAGTCCCGCCAGGGACTCCTCCATCTCCTGAACTGCCTGCTTATACGCCTCCTCAGAGAGGGTCCCGTTTTCCACCGCCTCCGCCAGACGCTTCGATTCCCGTTCCATGTAGGCCTCGTATTCCGCGGCGGCCTGGGCCTGCATGGCGGTAACGGTGCCATGGCCCGGCACTTCTACAAGCTCGATGCCGCCGGGAGTCTCCACTTCCGCCACTTTCGGGGCCTCCTGCTCAAGAGCCGCTAGTTCCTTGTCGGTCATGGGTTCTGTAGGCAGGCCGGCAGCCTCCACCAAGGCCCGGGCGGCCTCAGGATCGGACTGACTCGCATCCAGAGGCAGGGTAAACATGCAGCCCACCACATCTTCCCGCATGGTAATGGAGCCGTCCTCCGCCACGGAGAACTCCTTATAGGAAGGCACAAAGCCCTGATACACCGCCAGATACACGGTGCGGTCCGCAAACAGCTGGATATCCTGCGTGTCCAGCAGGTAATAGGCCACTCCACTCTCTAGGAAGGAGGCGCAGCTGCCATCCAGAGTGAACACGTTCACAGCATGGGGCGGATAGCCCTCCGCCAGAGGCGTAATGGTGAAGGTACCACTGGCCGACACGTCGTAGTTCTCATCCGTCAGGGGCGCACCGTCGGTCCGAGCCACGGATACCACGGCGTAAGTACGGCTCTCCTCCACGTCGCCGCACCAGTTGGAGATACCCGTACCGGAGACCAGGCCCCCCAGAGTAACCGTGTACTCTCCCGCCTGAGCGGTCTCGTTCAGGACCAGCGCCTCATCCCCGTCAAAGGCCTGAGCCAACAGCGGGTCGTCGATCTCTTCCGCTACCTGGGCGGGACTGAGCCACAGCACAGCTGCGGACACAGACAATGCCAGAGCGGCCACGGCGGCGGCAAGAGTTACCGCCAGCTTGCGATGCTTAGAAAACGTCATGGTTGTCTTCTCCTTTTCCTGATTCCGGGCGCGGTCCTGCAACAGCTTGATGGTCCGCTTCTCGAAGTCGTCGGAGAAGGGGATGTCGTCAAAGGCCCTGCGATAGGTTTCGCGGTTCATGAAATCTCCTCCTTGATCAGCCGCCGCAGCCGTTCCCGGCCGCGCGCCAGGCGGGTGCCCACCGTGGGGGCAGGCACGCCCAGCAGTTTTGCGATCTCCTTGATGGAATACCCCTCATAATAGTGCAGGTACAGCACGGCGCTGTACTTCTCCGGCAGACTGTGGACCGCGGCCAACAGCCCGCTCTCTTCCGTCTGTACTCCGGTGGCCTCTTCCAGAGGGACATTCTTGCGGGCCGCTGCCCTTTGTATGTCGGCGGCCCTGTGAAGGGTGGTGCGGATCAGCCATGCCTTCTCGTGTTGTGCGTCCCGAAACCGAGGGCTTGCGGTCAGCAGACGCAGGAATGCCTCCTGCACGGCGTCCTCTGCGTCGGCGGGGCTGTGCAGGCGGGTGCAGGCCAGCCGCAACAGCATGGGGCTGTATTCCGCCACCAGGCGGCTGATGGAATCATCGGTACCAGATGGATACACGCAGCTCTCACTCCCTTCACTGAGAACACGAACCAAGGCCGGCAAATTTTTCGGCCGGCAAAAATAAAAAGGGACCGCCCTCGGGCGGTCCCTTCCTTGATGGCGGCAAAATAGCCGGACAAACTGATTTCCTGTCCCCTTTCCTGAGAAGCCGCTCCGAGTATTCTTCTCAGTGTTTCTTTCGCAGCAGCGCCAGTACGCCGGCCAGAATCGCAAAGTCCGCCAGGTTGAAGACATAGTGCCGCAGCGGACCTGGCGCTTTAGGGAAGTGGACATAATCAAAGACCCGCCCATGGCAAAGCCGTTCCCAGAGATTGCTGGCGCCTCCGCCCAGTAATAGTCCCGCACCCACGGGGTTTCGGCCACGGCACAGCCACACCCAGGTCAGGCACAGCCCCGAGAGGGCCGCTACCGCCCGCCGTCCCACGGGAAGGCCAAAAGCCGCGCCCCGGTTCCATAGGGGCTTAAACTGTATCACGCCCCCGGCGGAGGCAGGGTGGTCCCAGAGAAGGCGGCGGATCAAGGCGCAAAGAGCCGCCACCACGGCGGCAATGCCACCTGTCAGCACTTCGATTCCTCCTCTCTTCGGGCTTTTTCCAGAGCGGCCCGCAGCGCACCGCTTTTGAGATGGCGGTTGTTGCTCTCCAGCACGCCGGCAATCTGGCCCTGGACGTGCTCCATCTCCTGGCGGAATGCCGATGCGGAGAGCCGCAGCGCGCCGTGACCCAAAATGATCAGCTGCTCTGGGCCGTCGGAAGTGGCCACCTTCACCCGGTGTTTCCTGCCGATTTCGTAGGTAGCCCGCTCGATATAAGCGTCGGCGGTCTCCGCCTCTTTCGTGTAGACCACGTGGATGTTGTGGTACTTCTCCACGCTGCCCTGTCCGCCCTTGACTTTGTAGGCGTCAAAGACCGCGATAACCTCACACTTTTGAAAGCCCTGGTAGTTGCACAGCAGATCGCACAGTGCCTTCCGTGCGGCGTCCAGATTCTCCCGAGCAATAGCCTTCAGCTCGTCCCAAGCGAAGATGATGTTGTACCCGTCCACCAGCAAGTACTCCGGGCCGGACGCCTGCTCCCGGATGGTCCGGGCCGCGCCCTCCGCCACAGGGCGCTTCGGCTCTCGGGGCGGCACAAAGGCCCGTCGCTTCACCGGGCCGTAAGTCCGCTCAAAGATGGCCCGCAACTCCTCGTCCTGCTCCAGTGTGCCCGCGTAGGAGCGCCGCTCCCGGGGAGCCGGTTCCTCCGGATCTTCCTCCTCCGGCGTGTCCAGGGCGAGTCCGCTTTTCAGGTGAGCGGCGGCGCGCACCTGGTCCCAGGGCACGGAGTAGCCGCCGCCGTGGGCGCAGAATACGGAGTCCGCCGGGTTCTCCACATCCCGCTCCGGGTCGTAACCGGCGGCAGCGATCACCTCCTCCGCACCGGCGCAGGGGCGATATCCCCCCGGCTGGCACAAAAGTCGCCCCTGTCCCCGGGTATAGGCCGCCACCTCCCGAGCATAGCCCTGCATGGCTCCTACCGGCGCCGCGCCGGTCAGCACCGCCGTCCCTCCTCCGTCCAGTTCCGGCGGGGCCGTCTCCCCGTTCATCCGCTGCAAATCGCTCATGGCCCGCCCCACCTGCTCCGCCGGCAGCTCCAGGCGGAACTCATACCAGGGCTCCAGCAACACGCTCTCCGCCTGCATGAGCCCCTGGCGCACCGCCCGATAGGTGGCCTGGCGGAAGTCGCCGCCTTCCGTGTGCTTGTCATGGGCACGGCCGGTCAGAAGCGTAATCTTCATATCCGTGATGGGGGAGCCGGTCAGCACCCCCGGGTGCTCCCGCTCCGCCAGATGGGTCAGCACCAGCCGCTGCCAGTTCAAATCCAGTACGTCTGTTGGGCAGGCGGAGGCAAAGTGCAGCCCGCTCCCCCGCTCTCCGGGCTCCAGTAGGAGATGAACCTCCGCATAGTGACGCAGCGGCTCGAAGTGGCCGATGCCGATCACCGGGGCAGCGATCGTCTCCCGGTAGCAGATAGTGCCGCTGCCAAAGGCCACTTCCATGCCAAACCGCTCTTGGATCAGGCGTTGGAGAATCTCCAGCTGTACCTCTCCCATCAGCTGCATATGGATTTCTCGAGTCCCCTCGTTCCAGAGAAGATGCAGCTGGGGATCTTCTTCCTCCAGCTGCCGCAAACGGCCCAGGGCTGTATAGGGGTCCGTACCGTCGGTCAGCCCTACCTGATAAGTCAAAACCGGCTCCAGTACTGGCCCCTCCCAATCGGCTTCAAAGCCCAACCCGTCTCCCGGGCGGGTATGGCTCAACCCGGTTACGGCACAGACGGTGCCCGCCGGAGCCTCCTCCACCGTGTGGAACTTGGCGCCGGAGTATACCCGCAGCTGGTCTGCTTTTTCCGTCCAGGAACACTCCTCCGAATCGTTCGGGCGTTGGTTGGTCAATAAGTCCTTCACCCGAAGCGTACCGCCTGTGACCTTGAGGTAGGTGAGACGATTCCCCTGGGGGTCCCGGGCGATCTTGAAAACCCGCGCTCCGAATTCCTCCGGATACCGGGGCGCTGACGCAAAGCGGCTCAGGCCCTCCAGAAAAGCGTCCACCCCCTCCACCTTGAGAGCGGAACCGAAAAAGCAGAGGAAGAGCTTCCGCTCCGCCACCAATGCCGCAACATCCCTGTCGGAGACCTCTCCGGTCTCCAGGTACCGTTCCAGCACCGCCTCATCACACACAGCGGCCTCCTCCGCCCAATGGGGTGTGGTCAAGTCCACACAGGCATCGTCCAAGGATCGCTTCAAATCCGCCAGCAAGGCTCCGCGCTTCGCCCCTGCCAGGTCCATCTTGTTCACAAAGATAAAAACCGGCACACCGTAGCGCTCCAGCAGCCGCCACAGCGTCCGGGTGTGCGCCTGGACACCGTCGGTACCGCTGATCACCAAAATTGCGCAATCCAGCACCCGTAGCGTCCGCTCTGCCTCGGTAGAGAAGTCCACATGGCCGGGGGTATCCAGCAGCGTCATCGTCCCCCACGGCAGCGAGAGCTCTGCCTGCTTGGAAAAGATCGTGATACCCCGCTCCCGCTCCATGTGATCGGTATCCAAAAAGGCGTCCTGGTGGTCCACCCGGCCCAGACGGCGCAGAGCGCCGCTCTGGTACAGCATAGCCTCTGACAGTGTGGTTTTACCCGCGTCCACATGGGCCAGAATCCCCGCCACCAGTCTCTTTTGCTTCATGCGTTCCTCATCGCCTCTCAAAACAGTTTGTCAAACATCCACAGCACCCCGTAGATAAGGGGCTGATGCAGCAAATATGCTGCCAGGGAATGCCGTCCCAGCGTTGTCACCAGCGGGAGCCTGAGCTCCCGTCCCTCCCCCTCCGGCCGCAGGCGGTAGAGGAAGTAGCCCGTCCAGAATAGAAACAGCCACGGAAGCAGGGAAAAATAATCCGCGGAGAAAAAATCCGGCCCCGGAAACCCCAACAGTGCCGTGAGGGAATTCTGGTACCAGTCCGCCGGCAATGTCAGCAGCGCCGCACCCTCAAAGCCCAGATATCCTTGGTTAACCTCCCGCAGCAGAAAAAACAGGCAGAAGCTGCCCGCAAGGCCCGCTCTGGCGGGCAGTCGCCGCAGCAGCGGGTCCAAAGGAATGGTCAGCAGCGCTGCCGCGCCCAGCAAAGTCAGCACCCCCCAGTGGATGGGGCTGCCTGCCACCTGGGAGACCGCGCTCACCAGCGCCCCTCCGCCCAGGGATAGAAGTCCGCGCCGCAGCCGGTGATGTCCCAGATGAAAACAGTAGCCAGAGAGCAGAATAAACGTCCAGCAGATGCTCTGCTGCCAGAGATGGGCGCCAAAGGAGCGGTACCATGTCCAATCCTGCCTAAAAAGATAGACCAAATCCCAGCAGGCATGATAGACCATCATACTGACCAGTGTCATGCCCCGCAGCGTGTCCAGTCCAGGGCGACGAGTGCTCAGATACCCCACGGCAGTTCCCTCTCTCTTGAAAAATACGATGTTATCCTACCATAAGCGCCCATCATTTTCAAGAAAAGGTGTGAAATTGCCCAGTTTATCCTATGGTGCATAAGCGGTCCTCCGCAAGGTAGAATAAGGGCATTCATCATATGAGGAGGATTTTTATGTCAGCATTCATCACGCCCACTGCCCTGGAGGAGTTTGCCCGGTATCTGCGGGCCGAGGACCGCAGCTCCGGAACCATTGAGAACTATCTGCGGCATGTCCGCACCTTTTCCAAGTGGCTGGGAGAGAGGCCAGTCACACACGTCAAATGCGCGGAATGGAAGGAATTCTTGCAGCAGCAGGGCTACAGTGCAGTCACAATCAACTCCATGCTGGCCAGCCTAAACCGATTTCTGGATGTTGCGGGCTTCGGGACATGCCGGGTCCGGCCTCTGCGGATTCAGCGACGGATCTTTCAAAAACAAGAACGGGAGCTGACTCAGGAGGAATATCACCGTCTAGTGGCCACCGCCCGAAATCAGGGGCGAGCACGGCTGGCCCTTCTTTTAGAGACAATCTGCGCCACCGGCATTCGGGTGTCAGAGGTCCGGTATATAACCGTAGAGGCAGCTCACACAGGGAGGGCGGAGGTCAGTTTAAAGGGGAAAATCCGTACGATTCTTCTCCCAGGTAAGCTTTGCAGAAAGCTTTTAAAATACGCAAAAGATCGCAAAATCGCCTCTGGTGAGATATTTCTCACCAGAGGCGGGCACAGCATATCCAGAAAACAGATTTGGTCGGAAATGAAGTCTGTCTGCAGTGCAGCAGGTGTGGCTCCAACCAAGGTGTTCCCTCATAACCTGCGGCATCTGTTCGCCCGCACTTTCTATCAGGCCAGCCGGGATGTGGTCAAGCTAGCTGATATACTGGGCCATAGCTCTGTGGAAACCACTCGCATCTACCTGATCTCTACAGGTGAGGAGCACGCTCAACAGCTGGAACAGCTGCGCCTGGTCGGATAGCATACAAAATAAAAATATTGTCTGAGTGGCAGGAAAGCTTAAAAATCCGAATAGTGTCAAAATAAAAATTTTGTTACCATTCGGATGCTGTGTTTGATACATAGGCCACAACTGTACAAGGATTTTACCACAACTTTTATAATAACACAAGCACGACAACCTTATTCAGGCAACTCAAAATAGACCGGTCAAACCTAAAATTTGAGCGGTCTGAATGTGTATACACTTAAGGCGGCATTACAGGCTAGGTAAGAAGGAAAAATATGCAAAAATTTTTACTTTTCCAACAAGCCTCTCATCAATAGCAGACAAAATTTTTATTTTGTCTGCTATTGATGGCTGATTGGAGCTGTTCAAGAAACAGTCCTAGGCGCACAAAGAACAAGGAGGAAGTGACCATGAAAAGAGTACTTACCATTCGCATGGGGAGCCTGTTGACCGCTTTGGCTATTTTATTCTCTCTCTTCCCCATTCCAGTCGCCGCAGTGGAAGCAGGCTGGATTGACCACGCCCAAATGCCAGAGGATTATGCCGAAGACGCCTCGACGGTTACTATCAACTCCGCCGAGGAGCTGGCGTGGCTTGCAAAAACAGTAAATGCCGGAACCACATTTCAAGGCAAAACAATTGAACTGACTAGCAATATCGACTTAGTCGGTTCCCAATGGGTGCCGATTGGGACGAAATCTCACCCGTTTCAGGGCACATTGGACGGCAATGGAGCTGTCATTTCAGGAATGCAGGTCTCCAGTGACTCTGGCGGACTGGCTGGGTTCTTTGGCTATGTGCAAGACGCCGAAATTTATGATCTGGAACTGAGCTCCGCTGTCCTTACCGCCCAGCAGACAGGCATCCAGAGGGCGGGACTTCTGGCCGGCTGGGTCGTTGGGTCCACAGTCAGCGGCGTCACAGTTAGGGATAGCAGCATGGAGGTTACAATCTCAGGGGCAGCGCAATTTTCCAGTTTTGGCGGTTTAGTGGGTCTGGTGGATTTCTCTGAAAGTTCCGGCGGCAGTTCTTCCGAGATCAGTGGCTGCAAAGCCACCGGAATCACCATCTCATACGCTGGCAGCGCCGATACAAGTGCGGCTTATACGATAGATCTTGGTGGTTGGGACGGATCTGCAGAGTTCTATCTTCCTGTAAGTCTGGGCGGCCTTGTGGGTGCCCAGGGAAATCCTTATCATGACAAATATAGAGGTGCATACGGCTATCCAACGTCCATGGATCACTGCAAGGCCGAAGACCTCACTGTGACCCGGACCGCAGGCGACGGTTCTCTGCTTGAGGCCATCGGTGGCATGATCGGCAGTGTGCAGACAGCCGCCTCAGTGGAAGATTGCTCAGTGGAAGACCTGGTTGCTGACTTGACAGCAGAGATTCCCTCTACATCTCTTTCGGATGCGATCCTTGCGGGACTTTACCTGGGTGGTGTCGCTGGAATCTTTGATGGAGACTCCACCATGCTCCGCTGCAGTGTCATCCATGGTGAGGTGGATTCCAGTGTCACCGGCGGCCATACAGATGACAGCAAAAACAGCGGCGGCTTTTATGGCGGTCTGGCGGGCATGTTAGGCGCTTCACCCGGAAAAACCTCCGACACAAGAAACCCGCAGCATAATCATGGCCTGGGCTCCACGCTGAAAGCCTGCTACAGCGAAATACATTTTGAAGTGACCGCCGAGGAGTCGGTCCGTTATGTCTCCTCTGTCCGGGCTTTGAATGGCACCTCTTCCGCCATCATCTCCATCACAGATACATTCTGTCATATCACAGATATCACTGCAGAACCAACCTCCCCCGGAAATGCTTACTACCCTGTATATGGTTACGGATATGGGGTTCTCTCTAACGCCAAAAATATGCAGGTATCGCAGCTCCATCCGGCAGCTGCCAACACGCTTTATGTTGGGGAGGCCCGGGAGCCTCTCTCCTATACTTATCATCAGGTGACGAATTCCAGCGATTCCAAGGTATATGCCAGCATGGGCACCAGCAACGCTGGAAACGGCTTTGACCTTGTGACGGACCTTGTGCGCACCTATACCTATGACACCTCTGTTCCGGCCCAGGGGTATGGAACAGACCGGCTGATTTTCACAGAAGCTGGAACCTATCCCATTACTGTGGAGATTACCAATCCGGATGATCCGGACTCTGTGGTTCAATTCACAAAAACTGTGACGGTCACACCGGCTCCCACGTCCCCTGAAGCCGACAGCTCCGCTGAAATTCTGCATCAAATCAACAGCGGGGACTGGCATGGCTCAGACACGCAGGACCACATCCTGCCCTCTGCGGATGAAGCGGTTTCTATTGGATATACCATAACCTTTGACCTCCTGGAGGTTGCGTCCATGTATGAGGATGCCTCCGGAGACCTCTGGTATTCCGGAGAAGACTTTGCTTACGATTTTGCATCCCCGTATGATTCCTTTCACGATACCACACTGACGCTTGCCTTCACCTTTGACGAGGGATTTCAGCCAAGCTCCGAACCGATCACGGATCAGCTTTCGCTAGAAAGCGAGATCTTGCAGCCTCAATGGTACGCATATACTTCGGACAACAACACCCTCTATATCGTATGCGACGTGCTGGCTGATGGGGGCAGCCCTCAAACCTACGAGATTTCCTTGACGGGGCTTACCGGCACCTTGTCCGATTCCGCCCGGGCCGCGCTGCGCAGCAGCGGCCGTGTGAATTTGAAAACCACGGTTCAGGCATCCGGCTTTCTCCTGGGAAACGACCTGGAATACGCGCCAACGCTGCATTTTAAATCACAGTCTGAAGCCCTCTGCACATTCCATGTGGAGGGACCACAAACCTGGACCGTCTCCTACAACCTGAACGGCGGTACGGGAGACCCGAACGCATATAAGGCGGTGTCCGTGATGGATGGGGGCACCGTCGCTGTGGCACCCGCCCCCATCCGAAGCGGATATACCTTTGCCGGGTGGAGCGATGGTACGATTCTTTACCAGCCTGGAGACGCCCTGACTGTTACCGGGAATCTGACTCTCACCGCCGCTTGGACGGAGAACGCCTCTCCAACCCCAACCCCAGATCCAGGGGACGACTCCGACCAGACACCGTATCTGCGCTTCAACTCCAATGGCGGCACCAAATTCGCTCCCATTGAAGAAACAGATGCCTTTCGCATCAATCCCTATGACGACGCAGAGTACGGCGTCCACATCCCCACCCGCCCCGGCTACTGCTTCACCGGTTGGTATCGGGACAGTTTCCTCACCCGGCGGGTAGATGAGGAGGAGTCCCTGCTGGTCAACGGCTATCTCACGCTGTTTGCCGGATGGGAAGAGAGCATCGTGCCCGCCATGCTCAACGGCAGCGATCATTTTGCCTATATCCAGGGCTATGCCGACGGTACTGTGCGGCCTAACGCCAGCATCACCCGCGCCCAAGTGGCTACCATTTTCTTCCGGCTGTTGGATGAGGGCGTGCGGCAGGATTTCCTGACCACCACCCACAACTTCTCAGACGTTGCCGCGAACGATTGGGCCAACACTGCCATCGCCACCATGTCAGCTCTTGGAATCATCCAGGGCCGCAGTGACGGAAGCTTTGACCCAGACGCGCCGATTACCCGGGCGGAATTTGCAGCCATCTGCGCCCGTTTCGCCTCCGGCGGCGGCACTGGAGGCAGCGCTTTCACCGATATCTCCGGCCATTGGGCAAAGGCGGAAATTGAGCGGGCTGCGGCCCTGGGCTGGGTGCGGGGCTTTGCAGACGGCACCTTTCGCCCTGACGCCAAGATTACCCGCGCTCAGGCGATAACCATGATCAACCGGATTCTGAACCGCCTGCCAGAAGACAAGGACGATCTGCTGCCCGGGATGAATACCTGGTCGGACTGCCGGGAAACCGACTGGTACTATCTGGCCATTCAGGAGGCTACAAACAGCCATGCCTTCCGGCCCCGGGATCAGATTCACGAGCGCTGGACCGCCTTAACTTCTACTCCGGACTGGAGCCGGTATGAGTCCGCCTCTGTCTAGTTCTTTGCACACAAGAAAGCGGGACCTGGTCCTATAGGAGCAGGTCCCGCTTTCTCAATATATCCACCTGTACCCTGGTGCGCCCATGAAATACTGGACGAAACCGCTCTTTTTTGGTAGAATAAGACGATTTTTCTTAAAACGTGGAGGTGGGACCCGATGCCTGTAGACGTCAAGCAGGTGATTGCCGAAACCTTTGCCGGACTCCTGGAGCATAAGAATGTAGAAAAGATCACAGTCAAGGAGCTGGTGGATGCCTGTCACATCAGCCGTCAGACCTTTTATTACCACTTTCAGGACACTATGGAAGTCATCGAATATCTGATGGAACAACGGCTGCAGAAAACACTGCTTGCAAGCCTGGAAGCTCCTTCCGTGCAGGACGCCTTAAAGTCAGTGATCACTGTCACATCAGAAGAAAAGCGGTTGATCCGGCATCTGCTGTCCTCTCAGCGGAGGGAAGAGATGAGCCAGCTGCTGAGGCGGTTTTCCCGTGCCTATTTTGACGAGATGATCCGCGCGCATGCTGCTGGCCGGACGCTTCCGGCCTCTGATCTGGAGACTGCGGTCAGCTTTTATTCCTATGGCGTCGTGGGACTGCTGCTGGATAACCTGACCAAGGAGCAAAATCCAGACATTCTTGCCCAGCAGATCAGCGGGCTGATTTCCGGTGAGATCTGGCGCGAATCCGGTACCGCCAGCTGATTTCCCCGCCCACACACCATGGAACACATCTGTGATTGCACTCTGTGGAGCGGTCAGGATTTATCCCGTGCCCGCATTCCCGCCGCAGCATCAAGTGCAGGCAGATGGTGTCATGTGCTTGGGGCTCTGCACCGGGAAAGTCCATACACCAATAGAACTAAACGGTTCCCCGCGCCGATACGAGGGTAACCTTTACGTTCTGTCCTCCTCCGCCATGAGGTATCCGGATGCTTCTCACTGTCAGCGGCAGGCTTTTCAGTCCCGGTACAGAGCCATCCTCTCCGGGGATCGGTCGCCCGCAGAACCGGTCTTGCGAACCAGGGAGTGCCGTTTTCCGGCATCAGGCAGGGCGTATGTTTCTCACAGAAGGGCGGTTATTTATGATAAGCCATAGTAGCGGGAACTTCAGGACTTCCGGCAGTGTGTACTCCCGGATGTTTACATTGGGGCCGTAAAGGAACACGCGGCTCTCCTCATCTCCATGGGTTCAACATGGGAAAAAGCGAACTATCCTCCGGGCCATTCTGCCTGCCGCCGGGCGGGGAAGTACGGTGGTCTGGCCTTGGACGTGCTGGACTCCATCATCACCTGGGAAAGGCGGCATACTGCCAGTGGGATGTCGCCGCCCTGTTTAAAAAGCGCTCTGACTGCGAAATCCGCCCCCTCCCCCAACAGCACTCTCCTTGGCAGGGATTCCACCAGAGAATGCTGCCGGCAAAGGACTTCATTTCCGTCATCTCCCCGAGAGACTTTGTGTTGGTCAGCGCCGGGCAACGGGATAGCCTCATCATGCAGCCACTTTTCTCGACGATGGCTCCGCAGAGGGCAGCCTTCTGAACGCCATACCAATATTGGGCGTCAGCCTGTTCAGCAGCGCCATTGGTCTGAGAGGTTACTCCCCCGGTCCTTTTCCATGCATTTTAGCGCCTGGAGGCACACCGCAGTCTGCGCCATAGACTTGAATCTTCCTGAATTCCCATTTGATCCCCACCTATCCTTGTTGCCGGTCGTGCCTTGTTGATATCTGAGCAATCGCCAAGTCTTCCCGGCCTGAACCCTGACAATTTCGCAGCCATGTATTGACAGCGGAGCCAATCTGTCAGTCTTTTTGACACTGGAAGGTATTTGTCTATACATAGCCCAGCCTTTGACAGTCGCCACCTTGCAGCTATGCTGGTATAAAGAAGACATGACAACATCCCGGAGGAAAAAACGGAGGAAACACGATGGCTTTGAATGGAAATAGCTTTGCAGCAAAGCTCCATGAACTGGAGGACGAGTACAGGCTTCTCAGGCTGCGCATTCAACAGGCTCAGCGTCTGGATTCCGCTCAACTCCGCCAAGCCCTCACCAGCGTCCTGGCGGACTGCCGTAAAACCAGCCAGTCCCTAGCCAGGAGCGTGAAAGAGGGCCGCTCACCGGCTGTAGCCGCCCTGTCCGGTGTTCAGCTGGACTATATGAAACGCATGGAGGAGCTGCTGCAAAAAGAACTGCCTGAGGATCTGCATGGCAAAAACCACACGGCAGCAATAGATCACGCCGAGGCCGCAGCCCTTTACGCAGAATATGCTATGGACTTTGCAACCTTGTCCATGCGCCAGGCGCTGGCCGCCGCTTTGGCCGCACTTCTTCAAGCGGCCGAGAACCAGGAAACTAACGAAAAAGGAGCGACCCAATATGAATGAAGTAAAAACACCCAAAAAGCCCCTTATTTATTACTACGGAATTGTGCTGCTGGTTTTACTGCTGTTCAACCTGCTGGCCATGCCTTGGCTGAGCCAGCGGCAGATCAAGGAGGTGGACTATGGCACGTTTCTGTCCATGGTAGAAAACGGAGAGGTCGGACGGGCGGAGCTTCAGGAGCAGGAAAACCGCATTCTCTTCACGGACAAGGAGGAAACCGTCGTCTACAAAACCGCTATGGTGGGAGACCCAAATCTGACCCAGTCCCTGCTGGACGCGGGAGTTTCCTTCTACGGTGAGGAGGTGGAGCAGACCTCCCTTCTGACATCAATTCTGGCCTGGGTCTTGCCGCTGGCCATCTTCATTGCCATCGGCCAGTTCCTGTCCCGAAAGATGATGGATAAGATGGGCGGGCCCAATGCCATGATGTTTGGAAAATCCAACGCCAAGGTCTATGTCAAGTCCTCCGAGGGCATCAAATTCTCCGATGTGGCTGGAGAGGACGAGGCCAAGGACAACTTGAAGGAAATCGTGGAGTACCTCCACGATCCGCAGAAGTATCGGGAAATCGGGGCCTCCATGCCCAAGGGGATTTTGCTGGTGGGCCCTCCGGGCACCGGCAAGACGATGCTGGCCAAGGCAGTGGCCGGTGAAGCCAGCGTCCCCTTTTTCTCTATGTCCGGCTCGGAATTTGTGGAGATGTTTGTGGGCATGGGCGCCAGCAAGGTCCGGGACCTTTTCAAGCAGGCCAAGGAAAAGTCCCCTTGTATCGTATTTATTGACGAGATTGACGCCATCGGCAAAAAACGGGATGGGCAGATCGGTGGCAACGACGAGCGGGAGCAGACTCTGAACCAGCTGCTTACTGAAATGGATGGCTTTGAGGGCAACAACGGTGTGATCATTCTGGCAGCCACCAACCGGCCCGAGTCTTTGGACCCGGCGCTGACCAGGCCGGGACGCTTTGACCGGCGGGTGCCGGTGGAGCTGCCGGATCTGAAAGGACGGGAGGAAATTTTAAAAGTTCACGCCAAAAAAATCAAAGTGGCGGAGGACGTGGACTTCCTGCAGGTGGCACGGATGGCCTCCGGCGCCAGCGGAGCGGAGCTGGCCAACATCGTCAACGAGGCAGCCCTGCGGGCTGTGCGGGACGGTCGACGCTTTGTGACCCAGGCGGATCTGGAGGAGAGCATTGAGGTTGTGATCGCCGGCTATCAGAAGAAAAATGCCATCCTGACAGATCAGGAGAAATGGACGGTTTCCTATCACGAGATCGGCCACGCTTTGGTGGCCGCCAAGCAGACCCACTCCGCTCCAGTACAGAAAATCACAATCATTCCCCGTACCTCCGGCGCCCTGGGCTACACCATGCAGGTGGAGGAGGGCAACCACTATTTAATGACCCGGGAAGAGCTGGAAAACCGGATCGCCACTCTTACCGGCGGCCGGGCTGCTGAGGAAGTGGTCTTTGGCACCAGCTCCACCGGCGCCTCCAACGACATTGAGCAGGCCACCAAGCTGGCCCGGGCCATGATTACCCGCTATGGCATGAGCGAGAGCTTTGATATGGTGGCTTTGGAGACGTTGAACAATCAATACCTGGGCGGCGACACCTCCCTGTCCTGCTCTGCGCAAACCCAGGCAGAGGTTGACCGGCAGGTGATGGCCCTGGTCAAGCGACAGCATGAAAAGGCTGCCCAGCTCCTGCAGGAAAATCGCAAAAAGCTGGATGAGTTGGCCAAGTATCTCTATGAAAAGGAGACGATCACGGGCGAGGAGTTCATGTCTATCCTGAACCAGGCGTGAAAAGCCGGCCTCCTTCGCTGATCCGGATATGGATTTACGGTAGAGAGCTGAAAAAGCTAATCGTGCAGAAACAGCGGACCACCCTTGCGACCAACGGAAATGCCCTGCGGCTATACCTGTGCTGCCGCAGGGCATCTGGTTTTGGGTGAGTTGTGTGTTCTGCAGGGAATACCGCTGCGGCGGAGCAAGCGTGCTCACTCCAGGCAAGGCAGCCCCGGTAAGATTGTGAAATTTCTATCTGAGAGCAGGTCTTTTGCGGCGTTTATAAGGCGTGGCAAGACTTCCCTAATCCCTCGCTTTGCTCCTATTTGTCAGGTGGGCGGCTGCTGTAGCCGTGATTGGGATATGTACACATACAAAAGTATTTCATCGTGAGCGCCAAAAGCGAAAAATGATGTAGGCAAGAGTCCTTGCCTGCAAACAGTGGCGCGGGATATTGCGCAGGCTAAAGCAGCAGGACATCTAAAACAACATCAAGCATCTGGAAAGGCGCTAATTGCCCGTGCGTGCAACGCTCTGCAAGGTGGGTTACCAAAGCACAGTCACAGGAAATATCAGGAATCACAGCAACTGCAGTCCACTTGATCCCTATGAGTTCTTCGGCAAGCAGGCCATACGTCAAGTCATTTCTGCCAATACTTTTTTGTGGCGTGGCGCGATAGCGGTACATATGCATTCTCCTTCTGGTTTCCTGATATCCATCGAAACGGCGGTCTCAACAAAGATCCATTGGAAGAGACCGGCAGGACTGTATCCATGCCGGGAGCTGTTCGTATGTTCTCCCTGTTGGGACGCAGGGCTGCTCATGTTTGAAGGACAGTTAGGCCTGAGACAGCGCTTTCCCTGTATCATGGCGTCATCCATTGTCTGATTCCACAGTACAAACGACTGTCAGCTCCTGGTAGGAAACGTCAAAGAGTTCCATGATCTGGGAGAGAAGTTTGATGTGGATATTGGCGTCCTTTTTTCGCAACTTACGCACATACTCCTCACTGATCCCAAGCGCCTCTGCAACCGCCGCGTTTGTGAACCCGGAATCTCGGATTTTAACGTCCAAGGTGCCGTGATTTAACCGGTGATATTTGGTGATTCTCTCAAGCGGTTTGCGTACTACAGCTGATGGCATCCTTTTCATCTCCTTTTCCTTATATTTTCTATAATAATAAAGAACAGGGAGCAAAACGAACAGGAACTGCAGTTCTGGTTTGTCGATATTTGTCGATTTTTTTGACAAATGGCTGCAGCTTGTTCAGAAAGCTCCAGCCATTCCTTCAAAAGCCATCATGATTTTTGTTCAGCCACTGCCAAATACTCCGCCGGAACATGGGGCAGCGGCTTCCTGGGATAGTCCTCGCTGTTCCGTGCAAAAACGAGAGCCTGTTCCCACATCCAGGGCAGGGAACGGGTCTGTTCGTCTTTGCCATCCTGATAATTCCAGCGGCACTGCTGCCAAACCAGGGCATCCCGACCAATGGTGGTGAGCCTGGTGCCTTGTGTAGTTGACTCCCGGCTCCAGCTGGTTTGACGTTCACCGCCCTGCGGAAGTCCTGCCTTGTGTATGCCCAACGGCGCCCCACCGCTTTTACCGGCACGTTTTCTGCCTCCTTCTTCCTCCCGGGGAACGCTTCCCCCGCATGTGGGCCGCTATAGCCGTTTTCTTCGTGCCAGAAGGGGTCTATATGTACTTCCACCCCGTTGGATGCAAGACGGCTCCTTCCGGCCCTTCTTGCTGGCAAGGCGCAGCTACTCCCAAAGCCAGTCTCACGCCTGCGGCTCCGGCTTCCTTTCTCATCATAATTTTGTGTGGAAAACCGTCCCGGTCTCCATCGTTTTTTAATGACTTTCAGCTTTTAACATCCATATAATACCATATAAATCAGAGAAAAATCCAGTATTCTCAATGGTTTAGACATTTGGCAAAGGAATGTCTATATGTGTGGGCACCCTCCCCCAGCCGTTTGTATGCCGGCAGAGTGTGGTCCCTGTACAGGCCTGATCCGATTTTCCCGACGAACGCAGAACACAAACAACGTCTCATACTCTCCTGTCCGCGCTTGTGTGTACCCCCATACTTTAGCCGCAGCTTTCTCGTCAAAACCTTTCTCAAGCCTTCAAAATTGATCCGCTCTGGCAAACCCGCCAAAAAGCGGCACTCTCTTTTGTGAGCCTCGCCAAAAGTATTTATTTGTTGCAAAAATCACTTTGCTCCTCCCAACAGTTTTATATACTATTGCCAACACAAGCAATCATTTAGCGCTCATTTCTCGTGCGACATGTCGAAGGCGGAAAAAGGAGGAAAGCAGTATGTTCTATCAAACCACTGAGGCCCATGAAGCCCTGCGGGCCAAAATTCGGGAATTCGCAGAGACAGAGGTCAAGCCCGTCGCCTTTCTATTAGACCAAGAGAACCGTTTCCCCACGGAGGCCGTGAGAAAGCTGGGCGAGCTGGGCCTGATGGGCATCCCCTATGAGAAGAAGTACGGCGGTGCGGAGCTGGACACCCTCAGCTATGCCATTGCCGTGGAGGAGCTGGCTCGGGTGGACGGCGGCACCGGCGTCATCCTGTCGGCCCACACATCCCTGGGTACCTATCCCATCTACGCCTTCGGCACCGAGGAGCAGAAGATGAAATATCTGCCCGACCTGTGCACCGGCCGCAAGATCGGCGCCTTCGGCCTGACGGAGCCTAACGCAGGCTCCGATGCTGGCGGCACCGAGACCACTGCAGTGGACATGGGCGACCACTGGCTTTTGAACGGCGAGAAGATTTTTATCACCAACGGCGGCGAGGCAGATACCTACGTGGTCTTTGCCGTCACCACGCCGGACATCGGCACCCGGGGTATCAGCGCCTTCATCGTGGAGCGGGGCTGGGAGGGCTTCGCCTTCGGCGATCACTATGATAAGATGGGTATTCGCTCCTCCGCCACCTGCCAGCTGCTATTCAATAATGTCAAGGTTCCTAAGGAGAACCTGCTGGGAAAGGAGGGCCAGGGCTTTAAGATCGCCATGGCCACCCTGGACGGCGGCCGCATCGGCATCGCGGCCCAGGCGCTGGGCATCGCTCAGGGTGCCTTTGAAGCGGCGGTAGAGTATTCCAAGGAGCGCGTCCAGTTCGGCCGTCCCATCTGCCAGCAGCAGGCTATTGCCTTCAAGATCGCCGACATGGCAACCAAACTCCGGGCCGCCCGGCTGCTGGTATACAGCGCCGCTGATCTGAAACAGGACCACGCCCCCTACGGTATGGAATCCGCCATGGCGAAGCAATACGCCTCGGATATCGCCCTGGAAGTCACCAACGACGCCCTGCAAATCTTCGGCGGCAACGGCTATCTGAAGGGCATGGAGGTGGAGCGGTTCTACCGCGATGCCAAGATCACCACCATCTACGAGGGCACCAACGAGATCCAGCGGGTGGTCATCGCCTCCCATATTCTTGGCAAGGCAGGCAAGGCCGACGCTGCTCCGGCCCAGAAGCGCGGTCCGGAGACCGGCGAACGCAAAAAGCAGATTTTTAAGGACGGCTCCCCCCAGGAGCAAGTCGACGCCCTGGTAGCGTCTTTGAAGAAGGACGGCTATGATTTCACGGTCGGCATTCCCTTGGACACCCCCATCGTTCAGGCGGAGCGGGTGGTCAGCGCCGGCAAGGGCATTGGTGAGAAAAAGAACATGAAACTCATTGAAAACCTGGCCAAGGCCGCCGGCGCGGCCATCGGCTCCAGCCGCCCTGTAGCTGAGACACTGCAATATGTTCCCCTGAACCGCTATGTGGGCATGTCCGGTCAAAAGTTCAAGGGCAATCTGTACATCGCCTGCGGCATTTCCGGTGCGGGCCAGCACCTGAAGGGGATTCGGGACGCCTCCACCATCGTGGCCATCAATATCGACCCCAACGCCCGCATTTTTAAAAATTGCGACTACGGCATCGTGGGCGATGTGCTGGAAATTCTCCCCCTGCTGACAAAGGCGCTGGACACCGGTGAAAAACTGCCTGCCCCGCCCATGAAAAAGATCAAGCGGGCTGTGCCCAAAAAGGCCACCCAGTCCCGGAAGCTGTACCTCTGCAACGGCTGCGGCTATGAATACGACTTGCTGCTGGGTGATCCTGAGAGCGACGTCAAGCCCGGCACCCAGTTCCAGGATCTGCCGGAGGGCTGGGTCTGTCCCCACTGCGGCGAGGGTACCGATCAATTCCTTGAGATCGAAGTCTAATGCACTGCCCGGACATCAAAAGGAGGTATTGTTATGTATAATTACCGTAAAGTCACTGACGATCTGTACTGGGTTGGTGCCAACGACCACCGCCTGGCCCTGTTTGAGAATATCCATCCCCTGTACCATGGCGTCAGCTATAACGCCTATGTTCTGCTGGATGAAAAGACCGTCCTGTTTGATACCGCTGACTGGTCCGTGGGCCGCCAGTTCATTGACAATGTGAAGGCTGTGCTGGGTGGCCGTCCCCTGGATTACCTCGTCATCAACCACGTGGAGCCGGATCACGCCGCCTCCATTGAGGAGATTTTGCTCCGTTGGCCGCAGGTACGCATTGTCACCTCCCCCAAGGCAGTCATTCTGCTGCACCAATTTGGCTTCCCCATTGACGCCGGGCAGGTTGAGGAGGTCCAGGAGGGCGACAGCAAGTGCTTCGGCAGACATACTATCGCCTTTGTCAGTGCCCCCATGGTCCACTGGCCGGAGGCCATGGTGTCCTTTGACACTACCAGCGGCGTTCTCTTCTCCGCCGACGCCTTCGGCTCCTTCCGCGCCTTGGACGGCAAGCTGTTCGCTGATGAGTTCCACTTTGACAGCGAGTGGCTGGATGACGCCCGCCGCTACTACACCAATATTGTCGGCAAGTACGGCCCCCAGGTCCAGGCCCTTCTGAACAAGGCCTCCAGTCTCGTTGGTCTAGACAACATCAAGTTCATCTGCCCCCTCCATGGCCCCGTGTGGCGGAGGGACCTGGGCTATCTCATCGATAAGTACGTCCACTGGGCCACCTATGAGCCAGAGGAGCGGGGTGTCATGATTGTCTATGCCTCCATGTATGGCAACACTGAGACCGCCGCTGAGGTCCTGTCTACCAAGCTGGCGGAGCGGGGTGTCACCAACACCCGTCTGTACGACGTGTCCAGCACCCATGTCAGCTATCTGATCTCTGATCTCTTCAAGTACAGCCATTTGGTATTGGCTTCCGTCACCTATAACCTCGGCATCTTTCCCCCCATGCACAGCTTCCTCATGGACATGAAGGCCCTGAACCTCCAGAAACGCACGGTGGCCCTGGTGGAGAACGGCTCCTGGGCACCCCGATCCGGCGCTCTCATGCGGGAGGAACTGGAGAAGCTCAAGCACATGGATATCTTGGACGCTAGCCTGACCATGGCCTCTTCCCTCCAGGAGCAGAACCTAGGCGAAATGGATGCCTTGGCTGACGCCATCGCCGCCTCCGTCAACCAGTAGCCCACTTCCTTACCAGGGCATGCCTTGGTGAAGCCTGTTGGAACAGTCCTTTGGCGGACTGTTCCAACAGGCTTTTTGTTGTCCACTCCGTGCGAAGCGCAGCCTTGCATCCAGGAAACGGGCCGGACTTTATGAAGATAGTTTCCCTTACCGCTGGATTCCCGCTGTTAGAGGCAGAGCGGATACCATATCTTTGCCGCCGGGTAACGGCTCCGCCTTTCAAGCAGGAAGGTCTGGCCTTTTTTATAGCGCATTGGCAGAATGCCGCCACGGTTAACACGGATACATTTGGCAGCGGCGTATATCCGGCAGTCTGAAGAACAACGGACATTTCTCCGCTGCCTATCACTGCTATTGACGGGGCACTTGTGTTTCCAGCGCGTGCTGACGCAGGAATAAGAATATCCGGCATGCCAGCGCCAATCCGTTCCTCACCGGCTGCGTGCTAAGAAATACCAGCTACGCGGAGCAAAAGCATTGTGTCCTCTGTCCCAATATGATGCATTTCATTTAAAAAATGGCGGATATGGCGATGGTTTTGCAGGATTGATCCGAAACCAACACAGACCCAAAATAAAAAAGTACGCTCAAGGGTTCACCCTTGAGCGTACTTCTCTGTTGCTCAAATTCCGGCTCAGGACCAGCCGGCTCCAGCAGCTACTGTCTGACATGGACCATCAGCCTCACAGGGACCTCCACTGCCCAGCCCGCGCCGGAGCGTTCCACAGCCGATAGTCGGTCGATGGAGCGCAGGCTGTTTCACCGCGCCCCATCCATATCCCACCGCCGGTCACTGATCGCAAGAAGCAGCCCAACATAGCAGGTGAAACTCCGATATATTCGGTCCGGTCTCCAAGGAGCGCACTGGAGGAGCACGTTTCTCCGCCTGGCAGGAAACGACTCTCCCCGAAAGGCCGTCCACTCCGAAGTCATATCTCCTCTCCAGCGGCAAGGTGGGTGAGCGTTGTCCCGCTAGGCGCTCATAGGACGGCGTGTCAATGCGCAGGCTGCCGTGAAGAATACTCTCGTCCTCAAAAAGCAGATAAATCGCGCTCACGGCTTCAGCGCCCGGATGAGATTCACCATTTCGATAGCGCTCTGGGCGCACTCAGCGCCTTTGTTGCCCGCCTTGGTACCAGCCCGCTCAATAGCCTGTTCAAGGGTGTCAGTGGTCAGAACACCGAACATAACGGGTACATCGCTGTTCAGTGCCGCGCTGGCAACGCCCTTTGCAACCTCACTGCACACATAGTCATAGTGGGAGGTCGCGCCTCGGATCACAGCACCCAGAGCGATGACAGCGTCGTACCTGCCGCACCTTGCCATTTTGGAGGCGATCAGCGGAATCTCAAAGGCACCGGGGACCCAGGCCACGGTGATGTCCTCCGCCTGTACGCCGTGGCGCAGCAATGTATCCTCACAGCCACTCAGCAGCCTAGAAACAATAAATTCGTTAAACCGTGCACAGACGATGCCAACCTTGGTGCCCTCGGATACCAGTTTTCCCTCAAATATTTTCATAGTGTCCTCCTGTTCCATTAATTTTTCAACAGTCTAGAATATGTCCCATTCGCCGCCGCTTAGTTCGTAGGTAGAACACGTCTTCTGCTGTGGCGGCGATCTGAATAGGCACTCGCTCTACGATCTCCAAACCGAAATCCGAGAGCTGGTAGACTTTGTCCAGGTTGTTGGTCAGAAGACGCATGGTTCGAACGCCCAAGTCCTGCAAAATCTGCGCACCGGTCCAGTACTCCCGCAGATCCGGGGCAAACCCCAGCTCAATATTGGCATCTACTGTGTCAAAGCCCCGCTCCTGAAGCTCGTACGCCTTTAGCTTATTGATGAGGCCGATGCCCCGGCCCTCCTGCCGCATATAGAGCAGTACACCCCGGCCCTCCCGCTCGATCTGGATCAGCGCAGCGGCCAACTGCTCTCCGCAGTCGCAGCGGCGGGAGCCGAACACATCTCCGGTGAGACACTCAGAGTGAACCCGGCATAACACGTTTCCGCCGTCCCCGATCTCCCCCTTTACCAGCGCCACATGATGCTCTCCGTTCAGGTCGTTGACATAGCCGTGGATTTGAAACTCACCGAACCTCGTCGGCATTTTGACGCAGGCCTCCCGCACCACATGTTTGTCGTGGCGGCGGCAGTAGTCCTGCAGCGACTTGATGGTAATGACCTTCAGCCCCCACTCTTTTGCCTTTTTCAGCAACTCGGTGGTGCGCATCATGGTGCCGTCGTCCCGCATGATCTCACAGCACAGCCCGCACTGAGGCAGACCTGCCAGACGGCACAGATCTACGGTGGCCTCGGTGTGACCATTGCGAGTCAGCACGCCGCCCCGCCTGGCCACCAGAGGAAATACATGCCCGGGACGGCGCAGGTCTTCCGGCCTGGTGGCGGGATCGGCACATTTGCGGCAGGTGTAGCCCCGTTCCTGGGCAGAGATACCGGTGGTAGTGTCCACATGGTCGATAGACACGGTAAATGCGGTACTGTGGTTGTCCGTGTTGATCTTGACCATCTGCTCCAGCCCTAGCCGGGCGGCAAGCTCAGCGCTCATGGGGGTGCAGATCAAGCCTTTGGCGTGGGTGGCCATAAAATTGACGTTTTCTGTGGTAGCGAACTGGGCGGCACAGATCATGTCCCCCTCGTTCTCTCGATCCGGGTCGTCGATGGTGATGATAATGCGGCCCGCCCGCAGCTCTTCCAACGCCTCCTCTATTGTGCTGTATTGCTGTTCCATATCGGTGATCCTCCCTTCTTCCCTTCAAAATCCGCTTTCCATTAAAAGTTTCAGCGTAATCCCATTCTGAGGCTGTACAGCTCGTTCTGGCTGTAGCAGCTTTTCTACATATTTTCCGATCATGTCCGTCTCCAAATTGACCGTATCTCCCATCCTTTTTTCTCCCAGGATGGTGACTGCCACTGTATGCGGGATGGCGGAGATGGCAAACCAGCTCTCTCCCACCGCCGCCACTGTCAGACTGATGCCGTCAATCGTGATAGAGCCCTTCTCCACGATGTGCCGCAGCAAATCTCTTCCGGCGCTCACTGTGTACCAGATGGCGTTTTCGTCGGTGTGGATGGCGGTGATGATTCCGGTGCCGTCGATGTGGCCGGAAACAATATGGCCGCCGAAGCGGCCCCCCACCGCCATAGCCCGCTCCAAATTCACATGGCTTCCCACAGACAGAGCCCCCAGTGAGGAACGCTTCAGCGTTTCATGCATGACATCGGCAATAAAGCCGCCGTCATCCTTAGCGGCAGCGGTGAGGCAGACGCCGTTCACCGCCACGCTGTCGCCGATCCTCAGGTCAGATAAAATCCGGCGGGCGCCGATGGAGAGCACAAAGGACGCCCTCCCCCGGCGGACGGCCCGAACGATTCCCAATTCTTCAACCATCCCTGTAAACATCTGCCGCCACCTCGCTTTCCAGCAAAAAATCCTCTCCGATCCTGGTGATCATGGTATTTTTCAGCTGCACAGCCTGGTCCGGGAGTCCGACCCCCAGACCGCCGATCGGAGACTTTGCCGTTGTTCCGCCAAAGAGCTTCGAGGCGACATAGGCCTGGACCTTCTGGACAGTTCCGCTCTCCAACGCCGCCCAGTTCAGCGTGCCGCCGCCCTCCAGCAGTACGCTGTCGATGTTCTCTCCGCCCAGCCGCTCCATCAGGGCCGGCAAATCCACATGGCCTTCCCGCTCCGGCAGGGTCCAGACCCGGCAGCCGGCTTTCTCATAGGGTGCGTGTCTCAACACGTCGCCGCAGGCGGTGGCCAGGATGGTGGGGACCTCCCGGGCTGTGCGGACGATCTTGCTGTCCAAAGGCGTCCGCAGCCGGGTGTCACAAATAACGCGGACAGGATTCCTGCCACCCTCCATCCGGCAGGTCAGCAGGGGATTGTCCGCCAGCACTGTCCCGACGCCCGTCATAATAGCGGAGTAGCGGTGCCGGTCCTGATGAACCCGGCGCCGTGCTTCCTCCCCGGTAATCCACCGGGATGCTCCGGTACGGGTAGCGGTCTTGCCGTCCAACGTCATGGCGTACTTCATGACCACGTAAGGCCGCCGGGTCTTCATGAAGTGGAAGAACACCTGGTTCAGCGCGTCGCATTCCTGCTTCACCACCCCTGTCTCCACTTCCACACCGCGCCGGCGCAGGATGCACAAGCCCTTCCCCCCCACCAAGGGATTCGGGTCGTCTGAGCCGACTACGACTCTTGAAATTCCAGCCTCCAAAATCGCATCCGTGCAGGGCGGCTGCCTTCCATCGTGGCAGCAGGGTTCCAGCGTCACATACAATGTGGCGCCCTCCGGGGATTCCCCGCAGCAGGCAAGGGCCTCCCGTTCCGCGTGCAGTCCGCCGCACCGCCGGTGATACCCCTGTCCAATGACGCGGCCGCTCTTGACAATCACCGCTCCCACCATAGGATTGGGGGCTGTCCAGCCCTGGCCCCGCTTCGCCAGTTCCAGCGCCATGCGCATATAGTCGCTGTCTTTCATGACTTGCCTCCAAACAGACAAAATGCCTTGAACAGAACGTTCAAGGCATCATGAAACGGCAGGTGAACCCGCGTGCAGTGACTTTCTCCGCGTGTCCCGCGGAAACAAAAAACTCTGGAATGACATCATTCCAGAGCAAATCACATACACGCAGGAATCTATATCCCTGCGATACACGATCTTCTTCCATCCAGACTGTACTGTCGGCCTCGGAATTTCACCGAATCATGCCTTGCGGCTCGTGGGCTTTACCACCGGTGGGGAATCACACCCCGCCCTGAAGATCCTGATTCAATTGCGGTTAGTATATACGATAGACAGCCGCTTGTCAATCCTGCTGTTCAAAAAAGTGAAGAGAAGCGTTCTCTCTTCCGTCCCGATCATGCCTCACTCATATGCAGCGCATCAGGCTCTGTATGTGAGTGATTTTTGTCGGTCCATGAGATGAAACACATAAAACTGTGTCAGTGTGACCGCACGAAAGAGGCTCTTGCAATCCTCCCCGCTCCCCCAGCGAGGCCTTGGAGCGACGACCGCTGCCGCTCCGGCGCGCTCTGTCCGCGGGTCTTTCATCCCTTCCGAAGGCGGCACCCATCTCTGTTGCCAATTTTTCAGCGTCTTGCTGTTCGGACGTTGTTTTGATTCTTCTGGATGCACAAGCGTGGACGTATTTTTCCGCTACAATATAGGAGCAGCAAGTCCCACGAGCTCCCCCCATGACCGTCCAAATGGGACCCGTCCGCGCCGCCGTGACGCCCGACAAGCAGCTCATCGTCTGGAGGGCAGACCGGACTGCGCCGGGTGAGGGAACCGGGCAGGAACGACATTTGGAAGGAGCGGCAGCAACATGAAAGAACCGTTAAAAAACAGAAGGGATGGACACAGGAACATGGAACAGGCAAGAACCTCTCGAAAGAAATGCGTACATTGCCCAGGCAGGCATGAGCACACGGGCGGAAATCCTGGTGGATGCGTACCATCTGTCCAGCAAACGGGCCAGATTGCGGCGGCGAGGCCGCGGAGCCGGCCGGCGCGGCGGGTTATGAGAGCCGGAGGAGCAAATACATACGGCTACGTCCGGGTCAGCACACGGGAGCAGAAGGAGGACAGGCAGCTCATTGCCCTGCGGGAAATGGAGGTGCCGGAGAAAAACATCTTTCTAGACAAGCAGTCCGGCAAGAATTTTGAGCGTCCTCAATATCAGCGGCTCGTGCGGCGCATGAAAAAAGACGACCTGCTCTATATCAAGAGCATCGACCGTCTGGGCAGGAACTATGAGGAGATTTTAGAGCAATGGCGGGCACTGACCAAGGAAAAGGGTGTGGATATTGTGGTGCTGGATATGCCTCTGCTGGACACCCGCCGCGGAAAGGACCTGATGGGAACCTTCCTCAGCGATATTGTCCTCCAGGTTCTGTCCTTTGTGGCGGAGAACGAGCGAATCAACATCCGGGCGCGGCAGGCGGAGGGCATTGCGGCGGCGAAGGCGAGGGGCGTGCGGTTTGGACGGCCGCCCCGGCCGCTCCCCGATCAGTTCCATCAGGCGCATCAGGACTGGAGAAGCAAAAAAATAACGCTGCAGCAGGCGGCAAAAACTTGTGCCATGCCCGTTACAACCTTTTACGATCACGTGATCCGCTTGGAGCGGCCAGATTAAACCGGTCATTTTTGGATACGTGTACGTTTCCGAAATGTTTTTTTCTCCGAAAAATTTCAGCTTCCCCTCTTAATTATGAGGGGCAAGCTGCCGATGAAAGAAATAGAACAGCAAGAGAACCTATTTTTCGGAAACGTACACATTTCCGATTTGAATGGCGCAGGGATGCGCGGGAAAGGAGGTCCCATGCTCTCGTTGCAGCTGAAATCTGGCGAATACCTCACCATTGGCGACGAGATTGCCGTCCAGATTTTTGAAGAATCCGGCTCTACCTTTCGGGTGGCTGTGAAGGCACCCCGGGAGATTCCCATCCTGCGGGGGGAGGTCCTGGAACGCACCGGCGAGCGCCCCGGCGGGCTGCGGGAAAAGCGGCCCAAGAGCCCCTCCGCCCAGGCCCGGGACGCCCAGCGCCTGCGGGAGCGAACCGAGCAGCGCAGCCGTGCCGAGGCGGAGCGGAGACGTGCCGCTTCCGAACAGGCCGCCGTCACCCGGGAGCTGCGGAGCATCCTCGCCCGTCTGGATGAACTGGCCCCAGCCCACGACCGGGACGGCCTGCGGAAAACCCTGGACGCCCTTCGCGCCAGGCTGGACGGCATCCCGGAGGCAAACGAATAACCCCGATTTCACCCGGCCCCGCGAGCTGGTTGAAATAGATCCATGCGCCGCATCTCAGGCAGTCCGGCCGGATGCCGAAAGCGGCGGCGCTCCACCCAAACTGGCGGGAGGGCATGGAACAGCCGCCCGCAGAAAACACAGATAAGGAGATCAAAATCATGCGTATTCAGCACAATATTATGGCGATGAACGCCTACCGGAACTACAACAACAATACCTCTGCCCTCAGCAAGAACCTGGAGAAGCTCAGCTCCGGCTATAAGATCAACCGGGCCGGCGACGACGCCGCAGGCCTCGCCATTTCCGAGAAGATGCGTGCCCAGATCACCGGCCTGGACGCCGCCCAGAAGAACGTGAAGGACGGCATCTCCCTGGTGAAGACCGCCGAGGGCGCCATGCAGGAGGTCCAGGACATGCTCAACCGCATGGTCTACCTGGCCAACCAGTCCGCCAACGGCACCTATGATAA
>ENA-UOJP01001018-UOJP01001018.1-human-gut-metagenome-genome-assembly--contig:-C102-NODE-1018-length-39639-cov-11.297216_pt1 | contig 39639 bp, 43 predicted proteins | sample MGYA00242353_ERZ723900 | MGnify/ENA metagenome assembly ERZ723900
TATTATGGAATGATTTTTAGGGCAACACAATCCGTCGAATTATTTTGCGCTTACGCATAAGCAGTTTCCGCAAGCCCGGACAGACGGTTTCCCGTCTGCCGGATTTGCGGTGTTGCCGCACAGGAATATTCATTTATGTGCATGGATTCATTATAGGTGATTGCACTATAGGGCGGAAATACCTGCTCTGAAATATCGGATTTAGGTGCTCTGAATTCCCGGAAAAAGTGCACTACTTAAATGGAATATACAATTGACTTGAGCAAGCTTCTCGTGCATTCGGATCAAGGAAGCCAGTACACATCAAAAGAGTTCACTGAATTTTGTGAGGAGCTTGGCATCACTCAAAGTATGAGTAAGGCTGGATATCCATATGATAATGCTCCTATGGAAAGATATTTTAATACATTGAAAAATGATCTTATTTACCAGCATTATTATCGTACAGAGGAAGAACTTTACACAGCAATCGAAGAATTTGCGTATGTACAATATAATCATGTACGACCGCATTCTTATAATAACTACAAAACGCCTTATGAGGCACGCTACGGGAGTGTATAACTCCTGTAGTGGAAATTAGGTCGTAGTGTTACAAAAAAGCTTGACCACAACATGTTAATCTAATTATCATTATAAAATACCAACTAGACATCTCCAATCTGAAGTACAAAACCACTTTTGCGGAGCTGTCTAGTTCATATTTTGTAAACACATAGTTTTAGAGATACCCGTAAAACTATGTATTTACTGTTTTACAATTTTATTATTCCATTTCAATAGTCATGGCCGCTGTTATTGGGCATACCTTCAAACAAATACTACAACGTATGCATTTCATATCATCTATTTCCGGATACTCAAAACCCTCTTCGTCTTCTTTCATTGTAATCGCACCCTTGGGACAAATCGCATAACATGCAGTACAACCACAGCATTCTTCTTTACTTTCAAATAAAACTGGGATGGGTTTATTTTTGATTACTTGTTTATCTTCCATATTCCACCTACTCTCTTATCTTCTTTTTGCTACTTCAATTCCACAAAGTCTTTCTTGTTATAAAAATCTTCTACTACATTACAAATAGCATCAGATATCTCTCTACTAATATAACCTTTATCTTTACCAGTTTCTATTGCCTTTAAAAAAGCAACCAATTCGTACCGAATCCCCTCTCCCTCAAGTTGATAAAAATATCTTCTATTTTCATTACTATTCTCATATCTAACTTCAAAGTAATCTGTTTTCCACCATGGTGCTGGTACATAGATGTATCCCTCTGTTCCAGAAATAATAAGATCACCCTCCGATTTAGCTCCTTTTCCGACTTTAACAGATGCTACAGCATCGTCATAAATAAAATCAATCTTTGTAAAGATATCAAATTCATCATTTAACAATTTGGATATAATCTTCTTTTCTCTATACTTAGTTCCCAATAATTGAAATACAGGTAGCATTACTGTAGGCCCCCATGCATTTATGCTATTCCACGTATTATCCACCTTATTTCCTTCAATAAGATTTATATCTCTTAAGCTCGTAGCTGTAGCATCAATTGAAATTATTCTTCCAATTTTTCCTCCCTTTGCCAGAAGTAACAGTCTTGAATATGCTATAGAATATGCAGTCTTAATCGAATCCATCAAAATACATTTTTTCTCATCAGCTAATCTATGTAACTCTGTACTTTGTTCTCTAGTTAATGCAATTGGGGTTTCACAAAGAATATGCTTTTTCTTTTTTAATGCTAACTTAATCTGTTCATAATGCAAATCTGGTTTTGAAACAACATAGAGTGCATCTGAACACTCTACTAATTCTTCCAACGTAGATTTACGATTCTCAATTTCTATATAATCGTTTGATGTAAACACACCTACAACATCTAAACCATTAACAACTTTACATTCCCTTGCAACCTTTGAAGCCAGCATAGACTCTCCAATAATTCCAAGCCTAATCTGTCTTTTTTCAGTCCTAATCTTGGAGCTTGAAACCCCTTCTGTTCTCTCCAAGTAAACAACATTACAATACTCATTTAAATAATCAAACTTACCAACCCAATCTGAACCTACGGTAAAAATATCTACATCATATTTTCGAATATCGTCAATCTTTTGTCCTTCATACTCCTCAATAATAATTTTATCAGCAATACCAGTAGCACGTACTGCTTCTACTCGCTCCATTAATGACTGTTGCACATTTATTTTTCCGCGCGTTTTATCAAAATCATCTGCAGTAACACCAACAATAAGGTAATCCCCTAACGCTTTTGCTCTTTCCAACAATCTAATATGACCATAATGGAGTAAATCATACGTACCATATGTTATAACTTTAATCATTACGTCAGTACGGCTCCTTCCTTCTTATTTGTCAATTTCTAATAGTGCATTCATAAATATTTCCATATATTTCTTTTCACCAATAGAAACTCTTAGACAATTCCCAAATTCTCCAACATTAGAATATGTTTTGATTAAAATTTTCTTATCTTTTTTCATCCTATACACAATATCCTGTGCTTTTGTCTTCGGCTCTATAAAAATAAAATTACCTGCCTCCCCCTTGTGTCTATAACCATGCTCGTCTAACTTTCTAATAAGAAATTCTCTTCCCTCATTAAATTTAGCAATCAAATCATCTAAAACATTAGGGGTTGTAATAATTTTCTCAGCAAATAACATTGCAAATGCATTTGTATTGTGAGGTGTACAAAATTTCTGAACATATTTAATATCATCTGGATGTCCACAAACATACCCCAATCTACATCCTGCCATTGAAAACAGTTTCGAAAAAGTTCTTGTTACTAATACTCTTCTATTATTCAAAGCATATTTAATAAACGTCTTTGGATAAAAATAATGATATGCTTCATCTACAAGTAAAGTAATTTCCTTTTCTTGGCAAACCTTGAATAATGTTTCAAATTCTTCATCAGAATAAACATTCCCCATTGGGTTATTAGGATTTAAAAGAACCAACATTTGCGTATCACAGGTTAGTTCTTTTATAATATTTTCAATACTGATAGATAAGTCCTCATTGTATGGAACTTTCACAAAATTACGACCATACATTTCTGAATATACCTGGAACATAAAATAAGAAGGTACCACTCCAACAATCCTTCCATTTACAGACGTAAATGCTTGAATCACATAGCGAATTGCTTCTGCTGATCCATTAGTGATACATAAATGTGAAATATCTGTTCCTATATGATCTGCTACAACTTGTGTAAAGTGCAATGTTTCTGGATACTGCGCTATAAATTGAGGCGTTATCTCTCTCAAAGTATCATTAATAAAATCCTGAGGAAGACCTCCAGGATTTTCATTCAAATCCAACCTTAAATAGTCTTTTCTTTCGTTCTGATCGAAAACACGAACCAAATTTTTAATATTTTCATCTAAATAATACATAATAAGTCTCCCTTATTTGATTTTATATCTCCCTTTTGTCAATTTCCACATCCATATTTTTTGACGATTACCCCAAACATATTTTTGCCATATAAGTTTTAATGAAGGTGTACTGCTCCATTTCTTATTAATCTCTTCATAGGACATATCACTTTTCAAATCCTCCATAAACGCATCTCTTTTCGGATTTGCTTCAATGTGCTTTCTCATAGGTGCTTGATACTTTAATGCATCTTCCACCTTAAGTTCATGTCCGTACATCTTTTCTTCTGTCTTAAAAACAATATCTTTACCTTTTTCTGTATTTGCAAAAATAACCGATGAGCCTCCATTATTTCCATACAACTCAGGGCAATATAGGTGAACTCCCCATAAATCTCCCAACGTAATGTCTGCAGTTCTTTCTGGTCTAGCGAAATGACATTTATTGCATGATGGCCGACTCATAAAATGACCAATCCAAATTTTCCAAAATGGATTAAACCATCTATCAACAATTATTTCATCTCTATTATCTATTAATTTGCCTCTTGATATTTTCGAATCCTTACTTCTCTCAAGTTCTGTACTGACTTTCATTATTTCAAAATCCCACTTGCTATGATTAAAACAACTCTTTCCCTTATACCTGTAATCGAGAGATTCTATTTTTCTCCCATACTTAAGTTTCAATGTATCTTCATATTTTCGAATATATAAAGGACTTGGCACCCCTTCACACACAACCTCAACTGTTAAAAGTTTTGTCACATCTACACTTTGTAAAAACATTTTAAGTCCTGCAATCTGACATGGAGTACCAGAAAACAACACTTTCTTACCTCTCAATAAAAAATCCCTCACCTCTTTGTATGAATCTCCCATCTTACTTTGTGAGTATTTTGATTTTCTAAACTTATCTAATTCCGTTTTGTCCGTTATGTATGTGTGAAATACTTCCAAGCCTTTGGATGCTGCACCAAATATTACATAGTTTTCATCACAATACGTATCTACTATTGCGGAAAAGGCACCTCCTGAAGTACTATTAAAACGCACGTTCTCATCTTTGATAAACCCACCAAAAACATATTTTATTCCATCACTAAAAAAACTCATAATAACTCCAATTCTTCTTTTAAAAACGAAATTGACTCTTCCCTGACTCTTTCAATTCTCTCATGAACATCTTCATAATTATCAATATATAAAAGAGAATCCACATATTCACTAAGCAGATGATCCTGTAATCCAAATAACTCTAATGCCTCAGAAATCTTACTGTCCCCGGTTTCTCTTGAAAAAACAGCGAATTCTTTCTTAAATTGAACACTAAACATCAACCCATGGAAGGAATTTGTCACTATATATTCCGCATTTTTAACAAGAGACAAAAATTCCTCAACACCCGCATTATACTTCATGATGTGTCCTTTATCTGCGTTAGTTGCTCGAAGACTGATTTCTACAATTTTCCATCCATTCTTTTTTGCCATTTCTTCAGCATACCATTGCATTTTTGAATTATAACGTCTTGTGTACAAAAGAAGGTATTTATCCTCTATTCTTCTTTCTTCAGTAATTAAATCATACTCTTGAGATGTCAGTAAAAGTGTTGGATCAATAGTTTTACGCACTGGTACATTTGTATGTTTTGACACATACTCTACCATTCTACTTTCACGAAGTCCAATCGCTTTAAAATTCTTTAATTTTTCTTCCAGCTCTATATACTCTTTTTCTGAAAATTTTGTATCCCCAAAACTAGCTGCATATGCAATAGAATTATTTTTCATAGCAGAATAATTGGCGAAAAAGCCATCATCAAATCCTTTAGATTCTTCTATACAAAAAATAGTATCACTACCACATATAAATCCGTCCAAATGTTCTTGATCTATTGACAAAAAATTAGAATAATCATATTTAGTTTTTGTTCTATTAAATCTATCCGAAAAAAATTTTTCAAATTTCCAATAATTTTCTTTAATTGCAGGAAGAGTTGATATTGTGTTTTTTATAGACTCTTCATCTTGATCCCACATTTTTTCAATTGGATTCAATGGATTTATATCCTTCAAAAAATATGGACAATAATCAACAAGAACAGGAGAATATCCTAATTGATCAATCTTTCTATTCAGTGCCCAAGATTGTAGCGCACTTCCATAGTTTGTAAAATTACCATAGATATTATACGATATAATCCCTATTTTTTTCATATTGTTCCTCCATCTGTCTTGTACTAAGACACTTTTTTATCTTATCGAGTTTTGTTTGTTTACTTAATCAGATGCAAAAATCCTGTCAATCTTTAAAATTATCTGTATTGTGATATGTATATATGTAATCTCTCAAAGCTTCTCTCTTTTGTTTATATTGATTTTTTCCATTAACAGTATCTTGAATAAAGTCCATCATATCTGTCATCATATATGTTTTTTACCACCAATTAATTTATAACTATCTTCTACAACAAATCTTATTTTATACCGACAGAACATACACTATTGGCTATTTAACTGAGTAACCCATAAGAGCTAACAGTAAAATTAAGCCTTTTATTTCTCCTTTTCTGCATTAAAGATGCAATGAAAGTATCTTTTCTTCATAATACTTATAAAATACATCAAATAACACTACCTCTACTCTCTCTTTATCTATAAATATCTTTATAATATTATATTCTTTATTAACTGAAAAACATCTAGCTAACATAACTTTTATGTATCCAGCATCTGCTATTATAATATTCGTTACCTCATTCTCCTATAAAATTTTTATAACCCCATAAATTCAACAATCCTTTTACAACTATTCCCATCTGTATATTTATATAATTTATGTTTGAGATTTTTTCTTGCTTCCGCATAAATATCTATTTCTTGTTTCACACTTTCTAAAAATTTTATCAAATGCTCATAGTTATAAATTTTCATTCATGCAATATAATTATCTACATCGTCTACACACAATCCAAGTTTATAATTATTTAAATCTGAAAAGTCATATCCGATTGGTCTTTCTAACATCAAAAAATCATATGCTGCACCTGAATAATCGCTAATTAATGCGTCTACATCTTTCATTAATCTACAATTATCTACATCTAATTTCTTTATCGTTTCTCCTGTTAAAACTATAATATTTTCTGTAGAATGTACTTTTACTGTTGACATATCTTGCATAGGATGAATTTTTATAATCAATAACATATTCCTTTTTCGTAACCATTCATCCAACTCCTCAAGCATATTTTCATTCTTTACAATAGGTATACCCATAGGCAATTCTTCTGAACTATCGTTTCTTTGTATTCCTCCACCCTTTCTAAATGTAGGCATCCACAATACTAGCTTTGAATATTTTTTTAAAGTTATTTTTTCTATCTCCTTATCACTTTCTTCAAATAATGTATCTTGGCAAGGATATCCCAAACTTATAAAACGTAATGGATCATAATTTAATTCATATTGACTCGCATGAGTCGGTCCGTAAAACTCTGAAGGTGTTAATATGTAATCTACCGTTTCCGGAACAAAGCACTTCCCCGCAACATTTTTTAATCCTATTGCACCATGTGTAAAATAATACGATTTTTGATCTTTTCTTACTTTATCTGTAACAGTACAATCTGCAGTTAATTACTTCGCAACACAAATATAGTAATCTTTTATAATACTGGGTGCATATAATTTAAAACACTTTACATTCTCAGGCAAACTTCTAGGTTTCTTATTTTTTAATAACCATATAATTTTATATTTTTTGTTATAACTATTCTTTATAAGATAATTATATAACGCTCCTCCATTGCTATCAAAGTCATTATGACTCTCTATAATAATAATATTTTTTAATGGTCTTGTTTTTGTAAATAAAGTTATTATTTTTCTAAAAACTATATCCACTTTATATACATATATTACCCTACATGTTTGCTTTATCCCATTCTCTTTTATATATCTTATAATTTTCAAAACATATACACCTCAAATCATTTTTTTATTTTTTCAAATACAGATATTAAATATTTTCTCTTTATTATACACATTATCATAATGATCAATAATATAACATAACGAACTAGAAAATAATTATATAACATTAAAACTATTCCCATTAACAATATAATAAAAAATATGCTTGCTATATCATTCTTTATCGAAAACACTTCTTGTAATTTAACATTTATACTATTTAATATTTTTTTACAAAAAAAGCCATGCATTATTGTATAAAAAACATAGCAAATCAATGTTGTATATCCTGCAGCGTAATATCCAAAGATAGGAATTAATAAATAATTCAAAATAATATTTACCACTGCACATATAGTACTTGCTAGCGCTATGTACGTTGTTCTTTTATAATAATACTCTATATTGCTATACAAAGAATATAAAAAAATAAAAAACATTGATACCGCAACTGGCGGAATAACCCCAATTGCTTCATAATACTCTCTTCCAGCAAAAATATATATTACCTCCGGAGCAAAAAGCATAAACATTGCAGTCATTAACACAACAAGTATCACTAATAATCTTGTAACTTTCTTTATACTAAAATAATCTTTCTTTTTCAATTTTTCATATATATACGGCGTTAAAGAACTATTAACTGCATTGATTACCAAAAGTGCTACGGTTCCAATTGTATAAGCTAAACTATATATAGCAGCATCTGCTGGTCCACACATTGTTTTAATCATAATTCTATCAGATTGATTTAAAATCATCGTTGATAAAAAGTGTGGAATAAGCGGGATATTAAATACCAATGCATATTTCCAATATTTTTTATTATATAAGTATTTACTTTTAGAAAATATAATTATAAATATACCAAATCCAACAATCGCTTTTACAAAAACATCTGAAGCAACTCTTGCTTCTAGTTTATAGGTAGTATTCATAACTGTAATTATAGAAACAACAATACTTACTATTGTCATTGATAAACTAATCACTACAAGTTTTCTATATTTATATTCATATCGCTGTCTAACTGACCAAAACTCATATGCGGGCATAGTATACAATTCTATAAACATACATGCCATTATATGCGGAGCTAATCCAAAAAAATCCGTAAAAAAGTTCATACCTGCCATATAAATTAGTAAGACAATAGACGTAATAAAAAATGTCAGTCCTAACAATGCCGATGTAAATCTATCTCTATCCTTTTCAAACTCTATAAGCCCTTTACCATATACTCCCAAAAACAGATTTAGAGAAGAAAATATTATAATAATAGAATACCAAGACTGGAAAACTGCAAAGTCACCATACTGTTCTGGTGTAAGTATTCTTGTAAAAATAGGTGTTGATAATAATGCTATCCCTTTACTTAAAATATTACAAACTGTAAACCATAAACTAGCTTTTGCCATTTCCGGTAGTTCTAAATATCTTTTTTTTAATTTCGTCAATTTACTGTACACTTTCTTATCTCCATATAATGAATTTAATAAAATTTTATCTCTAATTTTTATTTTTGGTAATGTCTTGTTTCGCATATTAAATAGAATAATTCGATGTCCTACACAATCAAACCTTCTCCATTCCTACTTCTACCCTTATATTATAACATCATTTTTAATCATACATTACTATCTATTCCCCTTTGTTTATGCTATAAAATCAAATTATATAGCAATACTTCTAATTTTTTTTACCGGATTTCCTGCGTAAACTCCATTTGCCTCTAAAGACTTTGTAACAACTCCATTTGCTCCCACCACACTATTATTTCCTATAGTGATACCTTTTACTACTACACACCCTGTTCCTAACCATACATTTTTTTCAATTTTGACAATTTCAGTAACATATTGCTTTTTGCCTTCTCTAACTCCTTTACTAAAATCGTGATCGTGATCATAAATAGAAACATTCGAACCAAACATACAATCTGATCCAATATAGATTTGCTTCATAGATACAATGTTACTTCTAGTATTTATGTATGTTCCATTACTTACAACAATCGTTCCACCGCATGCATCTATAACAGTATAATCGTCAAGATAAACACCTTTTTCAAGGATAATTTTTCCATTTGCAGATATGTGAATTTTCACTTTATCTCCTATAAAAACTGGATTCATTAAATTTAAAGAAACTTTAAAGTTTTTTCCATATTCTATTTTAAAAATTAAAATTCTACATAGAGATTTTATCCATCGAGATATTTTTCTCATATTCACATCCCCCCTAATAAAAACCATAATAATATTAATTTATAATCGTAATAAAAACCAGTAAATAACCAGTTTATTTTTTTTCCTTATCTAATATTTGTGGCAATACTAACATAATTGCTAATAAAATATAGACATAGCAGTATAAACTTACACTTTCAAAAATCATAATAAATAATAGCACACTCAATGTTACATTAACTAATACCACATACTTTCTTTTTAAAATGTTATCTATATCCCGTATGCACCTAAAAATCATTCCCCAAAAGCTTGCTAAAAGAATAATTCCTCCATCTAACAAATTTTGAAGTATTTGATTATGTGCATAATTAAATCCCCCGCCAGTCCACTCTGTCCAAAATGGAGTAAGCAAAACTCCATCAATTCCATATCCAACTACCATCCTCTCACCTATTTTCAATATAGCATCTTCCCATACATAGTTCCTTCCAGAAAAATTTAAATTAGGAATATATTCCAAAATAGTTCCATCAATTGCTATAAAATAAATCACTAATATACTCACAACACACATAGCCCAAACATATACTGTAGATTTATATTTAAATAGATGGTATAGTCTCCATTTATAAGCTATCCCTGCAAATATAATAATCATAGCAGAAAGAACTGCTGAATCTGCATCAGTCACGCTCATATTAAAAATTGTAAGTATTACAATTAAAATTGTTTTTTTTCTATGTTTATTGGTCATCATATATTCCAGCACTGACACAAAAATTGTTAATACTCCCAGTTGGGAAATCGCCTGAACATGTCCTAAAAAAGTCATGTGTTCAATATAAAAAAATCTTCCGCGAAATATACATAAATTTATTAAAAATAAAACAAATAAAATATTAGAAATACAATTTAAAACTCTTTCTGGTTTTCTTTTAAAATTTACTACAATGAATACAAACAATGATGGATAACCTATTAACTGCTGTAATCCCGTATCAACTATTTGCCTAGTAAATACTGTAATTAAAATCGCAAAAACAAAATAACTACCCACTACAATATAATCCCAATTAATTTTTAATCGCATTATGTTCTTCTTAATTCTTATAAAAAAAAATTGTATCCATATTATACACACTGCCGTCCAGGTCCATACAGAAAATATGGTTTTATATAATGGGATAATTTCAGAAAATCCTCTTGGATATAAAAAAGCAAAAAAAACAAAGTAAAACATTATATCTTGTTTTTTTACCTTTAATATAGATTTACTTTCCATATCGTAATATCCTCTTTATATTATTTATGTGTTTAGGACCTAAGCAACGAATTATTTTTCTTTTTAAAACCACCCGTTTTGTTTCCCAAGAAGCACTATAATGATGTATAGAAACTGTTTCATCACTAAACAAATTCTCTGTTTTCTCACCCGGAGCATATGGATCCATCATTTTTGGCGGCAATATTAGCATTTGATCTGTTTTAATAATATCACTACTATATTTAAATCCTCTTCTTTCCATCACTTTGTTATTTAAATACGGACACGCTATAAGAGATTGTTTTTCTAAGCTAAAAGAAATATTATCGTATTCTTCCATCATTTCTCTTACAATTAAATTATTTTTCTCAGCTCCAAATCCAAGTCCCGTTGCACATACATGTGGTTCTTGTTGCACACCTATATAAAAAGGAGTATCTCTTAAAAAATCTATATTTTTAACTAATTCAACATCTGTATCTAAATAAATACCGCCATTTTCATAAACAATTTTAAGCCTCGCATAATCTGATACAAAAGCCCATGCCTTCGCCTCGTACGCAGCTTTTACAAACGGATGGCAATTCACATCGAAATTACTTTCATTCCACTGCTTAATCTCATAATCTGGACATAATTTTTTCCAAGATTTTACACATTTTTTTACTTCTAATGGAACTGGTTTACCTCCAAACCAACAATAATGAATAATTTTGGGAATCATATTATATTGCTGTGATATTTATAATAATAAATATCCGCCTCTCCTTTCTTCTGAATTTGCAACTATACACCTTTATAAACTAAATTGTAACCTTCCAAGAACACTCTATAATCATATTTTTTCAAATATTCTTCCTGTGCATTTTTCTCTAGTCTTTCACATAACTCCATATTGGTCAACAATTCTTTCATCCTATCAGAAAGTTCTTCTATATTATCTTTTTCAAAAAAAAGCCCCGTTACCCGGTCCGTTACAACTTCATTATTACCACTAATATTAGATACAATAATAGTTTTTCCTTGCGAAAAAGTCTCTATTGGCAATAATGGCAGTCCTTCATATCTAGACGACTGAACTATAAATTTCAACTGACAAATAATATTTAAAACGTTTTTTTTGTACCCTAAAAATATTATATTGTCAGAAATCCCCAAATTCAAAACCAAATTTTCTAAGCAAGAGCGTTCTTCTCCATCACCAACAATCACACCAACCACATTAGGAAAATCATCTAAAACTCTCGCAAGCGCCTTAATAAAAATATCAATACCCTTCTGTCGTGTTAATCTTCCTATACATCCTATAAGTATTTTTCCTTGACTATTTTTTTTTGATAAAATAGTATTTACAAAACCTGTTTTTTCTATTTTAATAGAATTATATACAACATTAATCTTCTTTTCTGAAATCCCATAAACATCAATCAGATTATTCTTTACACCATTTCCAACTGCTACGATTTCACAATTATTCAGTGCAAAACGCATCAATCTTTTTTTATCATAAAAGACATTATGTGCTGTATATACACATTTCACTTTACTTAACATACTAATAATCCTAGCGTAAAATGCCGCCATGCGATGATGTGTATGAATAACATCAATTTTTTCCATTTTGACAACTTTCCATATTTTATATAAAGATACGAACATTAAAAATGGATTTTTTTTGTCTATATCGGGCATTATAAAATGCTTTATCCCTATCTTTTTTAGTTCCTCAACATATTGTCCACCACATGATATAACATATTGCTCATGTTCTTTATTATCTCTACAAAGTTGATAAACTATTTTTTCTGCACCGCCCTGTCCCATAGTTCTAGAAACATGAAGTATTTTCATCTCTTATTTTCCTTCCAATATATCCGCAATTCTCTCACTAGCGTGTCCATCTCCATACGGATTACTTGCATTACTCATTTTTAAATATTCTTCTCTATTATCTAATAACAGATTAAAGTTTTCATAAATAACTTCTTCTGTTGTTCCAACAAGTTTTAATGTCCCCGCCTTGATACCCTCTGGTCTTTCCGTTGTATCTCGCATTACAAGAACAGGCTTGCCCAGAGATGGAGCTTCTTCCTGAATTCCGCCAGAATCTGTCAATATCATATAACTTCTATCTAAGAAATTATGAAAATCCAAAACTTCTAAAGGTTCTATAATATGAATACGATCATCATTGCCCAAAATTTTATTTGCTGTCTCACGAACAATCGGATTCATATGGATTGGATAAATAGCTTTCACATCATGATGTTCATCCATAACTCTACGAATAGCTCTAAACATATTTTCCATTGGTTCTCCAAGATTTTCTCTTCTATGAGCAGTTATCATGATGAGTCTAGAATCTTTTGCCCACTCAAGCTCAGGATGAGAATAATCCGCTTTTACTGTAGTTTTCAATGCATCAATAGCAGTATTTCCGGTGACATAAATTGTATCTTTCTGCTTCCCTTCTTTTAATAAATTTTGTTTGGATAGTTCTGTTGGAGCAAAATTAAATTGACTAATAATGCTCACTGCCTGTCGATTAAATTCTTCTGGGTACGGAGAATAGATATTATATGTACGGAGTCCTGCTTCCACATGTCCTACTGGAATTTGTAAATAAAAGCAAGCAAGGGCTGTCGCAAATGTTGTAGACGTATCTCCATGAACAAGAACTATATCCGGTCTTTCTTTTTCCAAAACTTCTTTAATTCTTGTTAATATATTTGTTGTTACATCAAATAATGTCTGTCTGTCCTTCATAATAGATAAATCATAGTTTGGCACAACATTAAAAACTTCTAATACTTGATCAAGCATTTGTCTATGCTGTCCTGTCACACAAACAACCGCTTCTATACTTTGCCTTGTTTTAAGTTCGTTTACTAATGGACACATTTTAATTGCTTCTGGCCTTGTTCCAAAAACTAGCATTACTTTCTTCATATTTTTCATCATATCCTTTACTTATATAAATAATTTATATTTATTTCTTTTCTCTTTTATAATAGCTTTAATGAACATTGCATTTCCTACAAAATATCTTTTAAATAATCTTTTAGGTTCCTGTAGTACTCTGAATAACCATTCTAAATTCATCTTTTGCATCCACAAAGGAGCTCTCGGAATATTTCCAGATATAACATCAAAACTTCCTCCTACACCCATAAAAACGCTCCTATTTCCATCATTTTGTAAATATTCAATCAAATATTCCTTTAACGGAGATGTAATTCCTATAAATACTATATCTGGACACAATCTTTTTAATTCTTCTGAAATTTCTCCCCAATCCCCCTCTTTGAAATAACCATTATGTATTCCTAAAACATTTAATTTCTTATGCCTCTCTTTTAAAACTTGCGCTGTTTTCTCTACTACTTCTTGTTTAGCTCCTAATAAATAGATACTATATCCCTTTTTCTCACTTACATCTACAAGTTTTTGCATCAAATCAATTCCGGCAACTCTTTCCGGTAAAGGTATATTTAAAAATTTACTTGCTAAAACCACAGAAGCTCCATCCGCATTAATAATTCCACAACCATTTACAATTTCTTTCAATTTATGATTTGTAGTTAAAGAATTGATTTTATCCGCATTCACTCCCATTAAATGAAGCGGTTCTTTCTTTTCTATATATTTTTCAACTAAATCTATTGTATCTTTTTCATCTAATACATCAATTATCGTATCTAATATTTTAATCCTAGGATTTTTTCCTAATACCCTATCCATTTCTTACCAACTTTCCTATATTAATATATTTCTTTTATTTTGACCCACTACCCTTAAAAACCACAAAGACAGTCTTAAACAAAATCTTAATATCCAGCCCTAAATTCCACTTCTCAATATACTCTCTATCCAACCTTACCACTTCTTCAAAATCCGTAATATCGCTTCTTCCACTTACCTGCCACATACCTGTGATACCCGGTTTAATTGCCATACGTGCACGGTGATGATAATCATATTGATTCCATTCGTCTACTGTTGGTGGTCTTGTCCCCACCAGAGACATATCTCCCTTTAACACATTCCAGAACTGCGGAAACTCATCCAGAGAGGTTTTCCTGATAAACCAGCCCAGACCTTTCCTTGTTCCGTCTGGTCCACTGCCAATAATTCGTGGATCCGCATCCATTTTAAACATCAATCCCTGCATTTCGTTTCGGCTCATCAGTTCTTTTTTTCGTTCTTCCGCATCCATATACATGCTTCGGAATTTATAATTTTTAAACTTTCTTCCATTTTTTCCAATTCTTACCTGAGAGAAGAAGATTGGTCCCGGAGATGCAATGTAGATTGCCGGAGCTAAAAATAATGTTGCAATTCCTGTAAATAATAATCCTACAAGTCCTCCACAGATGTCCATACTTCTCTTCACCAGCAACTGCAGTGGTGTTGCCATATTAATACTGGCGGTAAGTACATGATAACTGCCTATCTTTCTCACTTCTTTTGTTCCGGCATAAGTATTTACATTTACCAATGTGTTATGTACTGCAACTCCCATTTCAATACAAGTATTAACTAAATCCAACGGCAATTGATATTTTCTCGGCAAGTGAATCCAGATACTGTCAATCCATTTTGTCTGAATGTAATCCGGAATTTCATTTGCCTTACACACAACAGGAATCCCCAGAATATTCTGACCTACCATGTCCTCTCGATCTGCCAGCACAATACCTACGATTTCCCATTCTTTATAAGGTGTGTCAATCGCCTGCTCAAGTAATTTTTTCGCATCTTCACTGGAAAACACTGCGATAATTTTTCTTTTCTTTGCAAAGTTCTTATTATAGTGAAGTAAATATCGTTTCCATAAAATCCGTTCTATATAAACTAAGAAAATCCCACTTATATAAAACACTACAAAGGAAATACGGGAAAATTCTTCTCCATTTTTGCTTAAAAATAAATAGCATACTTCTATAATCGCAATCATGGTCACATGATGTACCACGCTGCGAAATTCTAGAAAATATCCCCTTCGCATAATTCCATGGTGGGACTCCAGAAAGTATAATGCACAAATATCAGCAAAACAAATTACAATATCTATGGTAATATATATTTTTGATTGAAAGGGCTGTGCCCATCCATTCCTTATCACACAGGAAAAGATATATGCGATTTGTAAAACAATTAAATCCAATAATATAAAGTCCCAATGCTTTAGCCAACTATTGGCATTCTTTCTATACATGTTCCCACCTCGTGTTTCTTTTAATTTCTTTTATTTTACAATATAACCCAATTCTAATAACTTATTATAAAGTGCATCTGCAACCTGTGTCTGTCCGTCTGCTGTCGTTGTCGTAACAGTACAAATATCGATAGTGCTGATGTAATGTTCTCCCCATGTTTCTTTCATCACCTTTTCATACTCCGGTATATTCACACTGCCATCCATCGGTCTTACACCTACAATAATAAATTTGTCTTTATTCGCTCCGAAAGTATCCAGAACCTTCTGTTGCTGTTCTACTAATTCCTTAGGTTCTTTATTCCATCCGCCATAATACCCCATGGTAATAATCGGAATATAGTCTTTATCAGAACGTTCCATCTCTTCAGCAGTCAAATCACGAATTCCTGTTTCTGTTACCGGAGGAGTTGTGCCTCCTGCACTTGCCTTATGCTTCTCAATGTATTTATTCAAGTCAGCTTGTGGCACTCCCGCCATTTTCATCACTGATAAAGTTCCGGCGCCTGCCAGCGTCTTATTTGCATATTCCAGTGTATATCCTTCTGCCTTCAGCTTTTCTTCTAATTTTACTCTGGAAGAATACTGCAGTTCATTTTCTGCTGTAAAGAACTCATCTCCCCAGAAGGAAATTCCTGTCGGCATTTGAGGCTCTTCCTTCTTTTCTTCCTCCGGCTTTTTATCTTCTTCCTTGCCATTCTCCTCTTTTTCCGATTTATTTTCACCTTTTATATTTTCTTTTTTGCTTCCTTTTTTTGCTTCCTGTACCAGCTTTTCATTTTTTGCTGCTTCTGTCTTTGAATCCCATGTAATAAATCCTGCCAAAGCCACTGTCAGAGCTGCGCATATAATTAACAGCAAAAAGTTCCATGCCCATGAGCTTTTTTTCTTTCTCTTCATTATATTTTCTCTGCCTTTTTATCTTTTTTACTATTTACTCTTATAGTAATAGTCATATTTTCCGTAATATTTATTTTTCTCAATATTTACCTTATTTAAAACAGCGCCCAGTATTTTGCAACCGGTTTTTTCCAACTGTTCCATAGATTTTTGTGCCACCTTATAACTCACACGTTCGCTTTCAATTACTAACACAGCTCCATCACTTTCCTTTGCAATAATCGCCGCATCAATAACACTTCCCACCGGTGGTGTATCAATTATTATATAATCATAACAACCTCTAACTTCAGCAAGCAACTCACGGAATGCTTCCTCCTCCAAAAGCTCAGAAGGATTAGGCGCCATAGGTCCCGCAAAAATAATATCTACATTAAGAAAGTTCGTTTGGTAAATAAGAAATTCCTTTGCCAACTGCCCGCTTAGATACTGAGATAATCCATTAACCTTCTGTTTAATGCGATATCTGTTTACATAAGCAGATTTACGAATATCCGCATCAATGAGAAGCACTCTCTTACCCATATTTCCAATTTCCTGACATAACTGGAAAGTCACATCACTCTTTCCTTCGTTAGGAAAACAGCTTGTAAACATAATTGTTTTTACATTTTTACCTGTAAATTGGATATTAGTACGAAGGGTTTTAATCGCTTCTTCGTAAAAATAATCTTTTTTTCTGATATCTGTTAGCACGACTTTCTGTTCCATTATTTTCTCCCCTTCTTACTTTTTTTCTTTTTGCCATGTTTCTTTTCATTAATATAATCTTTTCTGTCCGGTACGCTAGTCAGTGTAGACATTCCTAAATATTTTTCTATATCTTCTTCTGTCTTAATCGTATCATCCATAATTGCTATTACCACAATTATACCTGCACTTAAAAATAATCCTAACAGAAGCCCCAAAAGCGCATTCTTTTTCATGTTCGGGCTTGCCTTGTGCGTTGGAAGCTGACCTTCATCAATAATCTTTGGCGCTTTTACTTCCATTTTATCCCCAATAAACTGAGAAGATATAGATGCAACCTCATTTACAATCTTCTGTGCCATCTTAGGCTCTGAGTCTTCTACTGTAATATTTAAAATACGTGTTCCTTCCGGATTTTCTACAGAAATTTTCCCTTTTAATTCCTCATACGATAAATTCAAATCTAAATTTTTCACTGTCTCATCTAAAACAGGACGACTTGTAATCAGTACACTGTAATCCTTTGTAAGCTGTGTTCCCATCTGCACATCAGATACCGTTTCAAGTCCTTTCTCAGTCAATAACAGCATACTGGAAGTTGATGTATACGTGGGAGTAATCAAAAACTTTGTTGCAACACAACTGAGACAGCCAAACAGCAATCCCACCGCCAGAATAACTAATATTTTTTCTTTCAAAACATAAAAAATCTGTTTTAAATCAATTTCTAATTCATCTTCATGCGTATTTTCCATCATCTCAATCCTTTTCTTTATAAAATTTTATTTTCCAGAATTTTCTCTGCATTTGCATAAGAGATATCCTTCATATATTCATTATCCAGATGCTTTTCCATCCAGTGCGAAGCTTCCATAAGTTCCGGTTTTCTCGTTCTCATGTTGTGCATATCACTTCCGAGAAAATGAACGTTTCCTTCCTTCAACATCTTTCTGCACCATCTGGTTGTTTCCTCATACCATTTACCTCCAATAGGCTTATAATTCATCTGCATAAGAGCGCCTGCTTGAATTAATTCCTCCACACGTCCTTTTTCTCTTAATGCAGAGTACCTTTCAAAGTGAGCAATAATTGGTGTATACTGTGCCATAGTTAATTCTCTTATACCATTAATAATCATAGAATATGGCATAGAAGGATGAAATTCTGTAAGTACATAGGAACTTCCGTTTAAAGTAAGAAGCTTCTCTTCATCCAGCTTTTCTACTACATCCTCTGTGTAGAAAACTTCCTGCCCCGAATAGATTGTGAAATCCTCCTGAATTTCTGTTCGGGCTCTTCTTTGCAGTTCTTCTCTTAGCATCCTAAATTGCTCCGGTTCTTCATTGCGAAACTGTCTGGAATAATGAGAAGTTGCAACAACTGCATACACGCCTTGCTTAGCAGCAGATTTCAGCATACGCAGACTTTCTTCAAAGTCCGCTGCTCCGTCATCCACCCCCGGCAGAACATGACAGTGTAAATCAATCCTCTTCATAACTTTTTACCTCATTGCGCAACTACCCCCCCCCCCTAAAAATTTGCGAAAATGCCTTATACATCTAAACATCCTTAAGGGGGAGGGGGTAATTATTTTTAACTTCAAAATCCATCCTGTCACAAAAATTCAGTATTTTTGCAAATCGGACACCAATCAATCTTGAAGTCTCATATTCATTAGTATTTTTGTCTTTGGTGACCAATATAAATGTAATAAGCATATTATATCGTAATTATTGTAACACTATCCCCTCTCTTTTTCAACAAATTATACTTTTTTTCGTCTCCAAAATTTATAAAATTTTTGGTTGATTTTAGTTATTTTTAACAAATATGAAAAAAATGATGCTATAACGTAATTTTTTTGTCATAACACCATTCTTCCCTATAAATCCAATTTCAAATCATTCTCTTTAATCCATCCATGTTTCCTGAAAGGAACTGCAATCAACCATGTAAGCACCGCCGGAAGGATAAAGCAAATCAGCACCATTCCAATCCAGTCCATAGGCGTAATCGCCGCTTTTGCACCACTTGCAATATCGTTCACCCATCCTGTATAAACACCAATCTGCCCTACAAAACCACAGGTTCCCATACCGGAAGCTACTGCGGCTCCGTTCATTTTCATTTGAAATAAGCATGTTGCCAATGGTCCTGTAATAGCGGATGCCAATGTAGGCGGCAACCAGATTTTCGGATTTCTCACAATATTTCCCATTTGAAGCATAGACGTTCCAATTCCCTGTGCAAAAAGTCCACCCCACTTATTTTCACGAAAGCTCATTACTGCAAATCCCACCATCTGTGCACAACATCCGGCTACCGCTGCTCCTCCTGCTAATCCTGTAAGAGACAGCGCTGCACAGATTGCAGCGCTGCTGATTGGAAGCGTCAGTGCAATTCCCACAATCACAGAAACTACAATTCCCATAAAGAATGGCTGCAGCTCTGTTGCCCACATAATAGCATTTCCTACACTGCTTGCAGCGTAACCGATTGCCGGCGCCCACCACAGGGATAAGAGTACACCTACACCAATTGCTGTAAATGGTGTAACAATAATATCTATTTTCGTTTCCTTCGATACTAATTTTCCAAATTCTGCTGCAAAAATTGTGACAACCAATACAGCCAGAGGACCGCCGGCTCCACCCAGCTCATTGGCTGCCATTCCTACTGCTGCCAGTGAAAACAGCACCAGCGGAGGACATTGTAATGCATACCCAATGGAAATTGCCATTGCCGCACCTGTTGCACCTTTTGCATAAGTTCCTACTGTTACCAGAATATCAATGCCAAACTGTTCTCCCAGTGTACTGATAATCGTACCGATAAGCAAGGAAGCAAATAATCCCTGCGCCATAGCGCTTAAAGCATCAATTCCGTACCTTTTTGCCGAAAAAATAATATTTTTTCTTCTTAGAAATTCTTTCATATCCTTTTCTCCCTCTAACTGTCATTCCAACTGTCTTGTCAGTTAAAATCTATTATGCACAGTTTGGGGGAATTCGTCAACTAAATTATATCAGGATAATTCGTAATCACCGCATCTACACCTGCATCCATAAACATTTTCATGTCTTCCTTATTATTCACAGTCCACACACGCACTTTTAATCCGCTTTTCAAATATGTCTCCAAAAAATCTGCCATTTTCAGATGATAAACTGCCGGATGCAGTCCTTTTACACCTGTCTCTTTTGCATATTTCTCCATACTCAGTGGAACATCGCTGAATAAATATGCCGTTTCTGCATGAACATCCTGCTCTAATATTTTCTGAATACTGTAATGATTAAAGGAAGAATAGATAATCCTGTCTTCCATTTTCCTGCTTTTCACAATTTCCATTGTTTTTTCTTCAATTCCTTCATACCAGTAAATACCTGTTTTTAATTCGATATTTACCTTCATTTTGGAATTCTTTACCAAGTCCAGCACTTCTTTTAATGTCGGTATCTGAACTCCCTTGTATTTTTCCATGCGATTGTGAAAAGAGAATTTTTTCAGTTCTTCCAATGTATAATCTCTTACATTACCCTGTCCGTTGCCGGTTCTGTCAATAGTTTCATCATGAATAACCACCACTTCCCCGTCTTTGGTAAGATGCACATCCAGTTCAATGCCGTCTGCGCCCTGCTCCATTGCCAGACAGAACGCCTCCAGTGTGTTTTCCGGGGCATAGCCGCTGGCTCCTCTGTGAGCAAATATTTCTGTCATGCTCTTTCACCTCAATTACTCGTTTACAAGATTATATTCTTCAATGGATTTGTTAATCGCATCTGCCATATTTTTTACTGTTTTCTCCACATCTGCATTTCCGTTGAGCAAGTTTTCAATTTCTGACTCTACTGTTGCTCTCGCCTCCGGAAATACGCTTAATAATGCACCTACATACTCCGGTGAAGAGTCATGAAGCTGGTCAATCGCTGTCTGGAACTGTGGATATTTTTCTACATTTTCTTTAAATACCGGCTCTTCCTGAGCTGCTGTTGTCACAGGAAAATATCCTGTCTGTGCATTCCAATATGCCTGTGACTCCGGAGAAATCAGGAATTTCACAAATTCCCAGGTTGCCCTTGTTTTCTTAGGGTCATTATTATTTAACGCCCACAAGGATGCTCCGCCAATAGAAACTCCGCCCTCATCTGTGGATTTTACTTTCGGGAAGTAGGCAGTACCCACCTCAAATTTTCCGTTTACATCCTGCAAAATCTGTTTTAAGGAAGCTGTGGAACCCAGTGTAATAGCTGATTTTCCGGCTGAGAAATCTGCCAGTCCCGCATCTCCTCCTTTTCCTACGTTTGGCGCGTAACCCTTGTCATACAGGGACTTCCATGCAGTTAAAATATTTTCTGCCGCACCGTTTTCATCAAAGGCAACAGCTGTGGCAGGCTCTGTTCTTCCGTTTCCGTTATTGGCATATTCCAGTCCTTGTTTTCCGATAAACTGTTCAAAGAACCAGCCGTAAATTCCCAGAGAAATTACCTGTCCTGCGCCGCCTTCATTTAAAAGCTTCTCGCCGATAGCTTCAATCCCTTCCAAACTGTCCGGAATTTCTGTAATGCCCGCTTTCTCAAACATTTCCTTATTATAATACATAATCGGTGTAGAAGAGTTAAAAGGCATAGAGTATAACTGGTCATCAATGGTATAATATGCTGCCAGATTTGGCTCAATCTGGGATAAATCATAGTTATCTGCGTCAATCATTTGCTGCATAGGTGTAATCCAGCCCGACTCAATCATAAATCTGGTTCCGATTTCATATACTTGCACTAAATCTGCCCCCATATTTCCAATCTGGGAGCTTTTCAGTTTATTTAAAGAGTCGTCATATTCTCCCTGATACTGCGCCTTTACGGTAATTCCATATTCATTTTCATCATTGAATTTCTTAACCAGCGTATCAATCGCCTGTCCGTTGACACCGCCCATGGAATGCCAGAATGAAATTTCTGTACCATCCACCTCAGAAGCATCAGCCATTTCGACTTCTTCTGCACCACTTGTCTCTTGAGTCTCTCCTGTCTTACCTTCTGTTTTGTTTCCTGTTTCTGCTGCCTTGTTTCCTCCGCATCCTGCAAGAGTTCCCATAATCATTGTTCCTGCTAAAATTACTGAAATTAATTTTTTCTTCATGCTTTTTTCCTTTCTTTGTCAGCCTTTTACTGCTCCTGCAAACATTCCTCGAATAAGCTGTTTCTGTCCTACAATAAATATGGATATTGAAGGAATAATTACCATTACCACACCTGCAATCATCAGTGTAATTGACTGAGAGTCTACACTGTCCAGCATACTGATACCAATCTGTACGGTTCTCATTTCATCAGAACCTGTTACTAAAAGCGGCCACATATACATATTCCATGCGTTAATAAAGGTGTAAACACCCATTGCGCCGATTGCTGATTTTGTAAGAGGTATCAAAATTCTTACAATAAACTTCAGGTTGCTGCACCCATCCAGCTTTGCAGACTCGTACAAAGAAATTGGAAAAGTGCTATAAAACTGCCGGAACAGGAAAATTCCCATTGCCGATGTCAGGTAAGGTACAATCAATACGGAATATGTGTCCAACATCCCCAGCTGGCTTACTGTAAGGTAGTTGGAAATAATTGTTGCTTCTCCCGGAACCATCATCGTAGCCATAACAATCATAAATAACACGCCTTTTCCTTTAAATTCCAAAAAGGAGAAGGCAAAGGCAGCCAGAGAACAGGTAATAATCTGTCCCAATGTAATACATGCTGCCATAATAAAGGAGTTTACAATAAATCGAAGCAACGGCACACTTGCAAATGCCTGTTTAAAATTTTCAATAGTCGGATTTTTCGGAAATAAATTCAAATCCATAGTAAAGAGCTCCCCGGATGGCATAAATGCAATACTTACCGCATACAAAAGGGGAATTAACACGATAATCGCTGTAATCACATTAATCAAAACCCGTATTCCTGTGTTTATTCTTCTTTTTCGCAAAGCCTTTGTATTTATCATGGTTTCCCTCCTTTCTTTTCTATACGAAACATTACCAATGTAATGAGCATTACTATAAAGAATAAAATTACAGACTGTGCCGCAGCGCTTCCAAAACGATAGTTAAAGAAAGCATCCCGATAAATAGAATATACAATGACATTTGTGGTTTCATTCGGACCTCCTTCAGTGAGGATTTTAATCTGACCAAAAGACTGGAATGCCTGAATAATATTTACTACTAATGTATAAAACATAATGGGAGACAGCCCCGGTAAAGTAAGGTGAAAAAACTGCTGCACACCGCTTGCTCCGTCTACGGAAGCTCTTTCGTAAATGGTATTGTCAATGTTTCCAAGCCCTGCGGAAAAGTACAGGAAATTTATCCCGCTGTTTAACCATGCTGTGAGGATTGCCACACAGTACAGCGCTGTTTCCGGATTACTTAACCAGTTAATATCAAGTCCCAGCAGTTTATTTACAATTCCAACAGAAGGATGAAGCATCAGCTTGAAAATCAAGGCTGCGGAGCTTGATGCAATCGCCATGGGCAGCGCATACGCCGTACTGAAAAAACGAATTCCCGGAAATGCTTTATTACACAAAACTGCGGTAATCAATCCCAAAAGCATACTTCCGACCACAACAATTCCTACGAAAATCAAAGTTACTTTTAAGCTGTTCAGAAAAGATGGAGAACTTAACAATTCTGTATAATTATCCAATCCTACAAAGAGCTTCGCCTGCCCCATTTTATCAGTTTTATAAAAACTCAAATAAATCGTCTTAAAAAAGGGATAAAATAAAAACACTGCAAAAATCAACATACACGGCAATAAATATCCATAAGGGGATAAACTGCCTTTTTTCTTTTTATTCATGAGTAAAATCCTCCTTATAGAATAGATTTTCCTGTGTATCCATATCAAAAGCGTAAAGCTTTTCTGTGTCAAAATAGAAGCTGATACTTTCTCCTCGTTTTGTTTCATTTTCCGGTTTTAAGCGCACTGCCTGATTTCTTCCCTGTGCCTGAAAATATAAAACAACTTCCGCTCCTAAAAGCTCTCTGGCAATTACTGTTTCTTCCAAACCCACACTGTTTTTCTCAAAACCTCGTCTTTTCGCTTCCTCATATTCGTAAATATCCTCCGGACGAATTCCTAAAATTACCTTTTCGCCATTTTTCTCCCGTTGCAGAATTTCGCCCTTTTCTCCATCCAGATAGATTTTCTTTCCAAGCTCATTTCCGCCTAAATAAAGAAGTGTACGTCCGTCTTCAACAGATACCCATGCCTCAAAAAAGTTCATAGACGGAGCTCCGATAAAGCTTGCCACAAACAAATTTGCAGGATTATTATAAATTTCTGCCGGCGGAGCAACCTGCTGTACAAATCCATCCTTCATTACCACAATCTTAGTTCCCAGCGTCATTGCCTCTGTCTGGTCATGTGTTACGTAAATAATGGTAGTTTCCAGTTCTTTGTGCAGCTTTGCCAGCTCAATACGCATCTGCGTACGAAGCTTTGCATCCAGATTAGACAGGGGCTCATCCATTAAAAATACCTTCGGTTTTCGGATAATGGCGCTTCCCATTGCTACCCTCTGCTTCTGTCCTCCTGAAAGTGCGCTTGGTTTCCTATCCAATAAATGCTCGATTTCCAAAATCTTCGCTACTTCATGAACTCTTTTTTTAATCTCATCTTTGGGTACTTTTCTGATTTTCAGCGCATACGCCAGATTTCCATAAACTGTCATATTGGGATAAAGGGCGTAATTCTGAAAAACCATAGACATATCTCTGTCCTTGGGCTCACAATAATTACTAAATTCTCCATCTATGTAAAGCTCTCCGTCTGAAATCTCCTCAAGTCCCGCTATCATACGAAGCGTTGTGGATTTTCCGCACCCCGATGGACCTACTAAAATCACAAACTCTTTATCCTGAATTTCCAGATTTACATTTCTGACTGCGTACTGCTCGTTTTCATATATTTTTGAAACATTTTTCAATGTAATTTCTGACATCCTGTTTCTCCTTCCCGCCTTAGCAATCTGTGCTTTAGTTTAACGGAAAGAAAAGATATGAACTATCATGTTTTGGAGAAATAAACGTAAAAAAGGTGTAAAACCATTAGAATGTCTAATGACTTTACACCTTCTATTGAATTATGAGATATGTTTTTTAATTTCTGCCACTTCCTGCTTCATTTTTTCCATGTCAGAAATCAAATAATTTACTTTTATCTGATATGCTAGCTGATTGCTCAATGCTTGATTGTTTTCATTCAATCGTTCAAATAACTTACAATGACTATCTGCCAATAAAGATATGTTCTTATCTGTTACATTTTCAATGTGAAGCCTTATATCCTTCGTTTCTTCTTTTAATCCCTGAATATCCTCTTTCATATTGACCATATCTTTCTTCATGTCAGACATATCTTTTTTCATATCAGTGATATCTTTTGTAATGGTTTGCAATATTTCAAATATTGCGTCAATCTTCGTATCGTTCATACTGTACCTCCCTAATAACTATAATCATATAGATAATGGAATAAGCTTTAAATGATGCGATATACGATATTGAATAGCTTACCATTGCAGACATTTTAGCACGGGGAGATATGAAAATCCATTGACATTGTTCCCAAAAAAGCATTGGTTGCAACCTATGGATTTTTGTGTATTTTTCCGAGTAGATTTTATTGTCAAAAACAGGTATACTAAGAGTAAGAAATAAAACACAGGCTCACTTGCTGAGGGAATTATATCGGCTAATCCGGGCACTCCCCTGTTAAAAAAATAATCGTGAACGATTGCCGATAACAAAGACTCTTGGAATTTACTAAGAGTCTTTGTTTAATAAAAAGGAGGTATTATGAATATAACAGACATACAACAATGTGCTGTTTTCTTCCAAAAAAATTATTTAAAAACTTTCTATTTTGTTATTACATATCATGGAAAAAGTTTTATTCTTATTGGTGAAAAATCAAACTTTCCTCACCTAATGGGAATTCAAAATCAAATTTATCATTCAAACGGTTATCGCCGACCACAAAAACTCTTTAATGATATTCTTCATGGTAATGCCATCAGCACAGCAATTATACCACATAACATTTCCCCCACATCTAAAATGTATAAAAAAGCTTTAAATTTTACTAAAAGTACTGATATTTTTTGGAAAAATAGCGGTCCAATAACTATCAATTATAATCCTGCATTAAGCTCCACTAAGCTAAATAATGTGGATATTCTCTTAACTGACATTAACACTGGTTTTAATCTCGCCTTTCGCTCAGGAATTCATTGCCGAATAAATAATATTCTTTACTAATCTTCTGTCTCTTTTATCCAATAAACTAAAAAAGAAGACAGCGACTTTTCAGCCCTATCTTCCCTTGTTTTATCTCTTATTTATCATAATTAAAAATGCTGTGATAATACTTGTCTTCCTTATCATTCAAGCCAAATGGTACAATTTTTGACATTCCCATCATATAATCATGAAATTTTTCCTTAAAACTTTTTTTCTTATTTACTACGTTTGCATTTGCTTCCATAGTGATTGCCTCTTTTCCTTTTCAATTAAAATATATTTATCTTTTACAATGCGTATGATAGCACTTTCTGTTTCATTCATCAATATGTCCAATAACACTTCTCCCTTTTGACTTTTCGCACTTCAACGTAGTAATATGCTCAAAATTATTTTTTCTGTTTCAGCCCCTTTTCAGCCTTATTTTTTAGGCATTTTTCTTATTTTTTCTCTTTTGTCTTATCATACTAAAGAGCATTTTGAAATTCTGTTTTCTATATTTCTCTATTTTTTAAAAAAATATAGAAATTTTAGTTCTATTTTCCCCGTTACCCGCATATCTTGTACTTACTATAAAAAGGCAGGTGCTTATTCTATGTTTTCCTATACGCAGCTTATTAACCCTTCTGTCCCTTTAGCATTTGATTATATACCGACTCACCTTACAACTGCACAAATCCCCTTTGCCCCCTCCGCCAATGAGGAACGCAAAATGCTGGATATTGACGCTGCCGCGGCAGCAAAAGCTTTATTTGAACAGGCTTCCTTAGACCGTATTTCTCTCGTGGGCGTTTCCGGATACCGTTCTTATCTAAGCCAAAAACAATTATATGAAAATGCCTTAAAAAGAAATAGTACGGCTGTGGCAGCTCCGGGAACCAGCGAACACCAAAGCGGTCTTGCCCTTGATGTCTCCTGCCCCTCTTTAAACTTTGAATTAGAAGAAAGCTTCTCTGATACAAAAGAAGGAAAATGGTTAAAAGCACATGCACCCATTCATGGCTTTATCCTGCGCTATCCCAAACGAAAAGAACATATTACCGGATATCCATTTGAACCATGGCATATTCGGTTTGTAGGCAAAACACTTTCCCTATATCTTTCTCTTACAGGACTTACTTTAGAGGAATATCACGGAATGAAGTTAACACAAACCTTTTAATTCTTCTGCGCACGTGGTATAATATCTGCACAAAGTGCAAAACAAGCTGATTGCACAAAATACAAAGGAGCGCTATGATATGAGAGCTTTAAATCTGACATTATTGACTGATTTATATGAACTGACTATGATGCAGGGATATTTCAAAAATCCCACAGACCAAATTGTTGTTTTCGATGCCTTTTACAGGAAAAATCCCTGTGGCGGCGGATATGCCATTGCTGCTGGATTGGAGCAAATTATTGAATATGTGCGTGACCTCCATTTCTCCCCGGATGACATCGATTATTTAAAAAGCCTGAAAATTTTCGATACAGACTTTCTGGAATATTTAAGAGGCTTTCATTTCACAGGTGATATTTATGCTGTTCCCGAAGGAACGGTTGTCTTCCCAAGAGAACCTCTCTTAAAAGTAATTGCACCTGTTATGGAAGCTCAGTTAATCGAAACAGCTATTTTAAATCTGCTGAACCATCAAAGCCTGATTGCCACAAAAGCTTCCCGTGTTGTTTACGCAGCAAAAGGCGATGGCATTATGGAATTTGGACTTCGCCGTGCACAGGGACCTGATGCAGGACTCTATGGCGCAAGAGCTGCTGTTATCGGTGGCTGCATCGGTACTTCCAACGTACTTACAGGACAGATGTTCCAAGTTCCTGTAAAAGGAACTCACGCTCACAGCTGGATTATGAGTTTTCCTGACGAGTATACAGCATTTAAAACCTATGCCCAGCTTTATCCAAATGCCTGTATTTTATTAGTAGATACTTATGATGTTTTAAATTCCGGTGTCCCTAATGCCATTCGTGTATTTAAAGAAATGAGAGACTCCGGTATTGATTTAAAAGGCTATGGTATTCGCATTGACAGCGGTGACTTGGCATACCTGTCCAAACAAGCTTATAAAATGTTGTCTGACGCCGGTTTTGAAGATGCTATTATTTCCGCTTCCAGCGACCTTGACGAATATTTAATTGAAAGCTTAAAAGCTCAGGGTGCAAAAATCAATTCATGGGGAGTAGGAACAAATCTGATTACCTGTAATGATAATCCGGCTTTTGGCGGCGTTTACAAATTGGCTGCTATTAAGAATAAAGATGATGCTGATTTTATACCAAAAATCAAGCTTTCCGAAAACATTGAAAAAATCACAAATCCGGGAAATAAAACTATTCAAAGAATTTATGATAAACAAACCGGAAAAATCCGTGCTGATTTAATCTGTATGGAACACGAAGTATTTAATCCTGATGAAGATATGATTATTTTTGACCCTATTGCCACATGGAAAAAGACAAAAATTCCGGGCGGCTCATACACTTTACGAGAGCTTCTCGTACCGGTGTTCCTGAAAGGAGAATGTGTTTATACCTCACCTTCTGTCATGGAAATTCAGGAAATCTGCCGCAAAGAGTTGAATACTTTATGGGACGAAACAAGACGTTTTGCCAACCCACAGGAGGTTTATGTAGATTTGTCTGATGAGCTTTATAAAATAAAATCAGACCTTTTAAAAAAAGTCGGACAGGCTTCTATTGAATAGAAAAGAATTTATTAAAAATTCAGCCATAAGCAACCGTTCACGTCAACGCACCGCTCTATGGCTGAATTATATCTATCTCATTTCTACTATTGTTCCATCTGTCTTCCCAGAAATCCTGCTGCTGTCTGTGCCAGTTTTGGTTCTGTATCCGTAAACTTACGACCGCCCTCTTTTTCCAAAATAATCACGGCACCAACTGCATCTCCCGCACAGGTAATTGTCCATACTACCTGAGACGCATATTCCATTTTGTCTCCCTCGATAATTCTGATAAATTCTTTTTGCTCTGCGGCGCAAATATTTTTTCTATCTGAAATTTGTTCTTCCAGTTCCCTGCTAATGGTTTTCTGCTCATATTCTCTCCATCCATTTCCTGCCGCTGCAATAATCTGATCCTTATCTGCGATACATGCAATACAGCCTGCTGCCTGTGCCAACGCTTCTGTATATTCTTTCGCAAACGTATTCAGCTCACCGATAGGAGAATATTTCTTCAAAATAATCTGTCCCTCTCTGTCCGTAAAGATTTCCATTGGGTCGCTTTCTCTTATTCTTAAAGTTCTTCTGATTTCCTTTGGAATTACTACTCGGCCTAAATCGTCAATTCTTCTTACAATTCCTGTCGCTTTCATAAAAAAATTCCTCCATCTGTTAAAATTTCCATTTCTGGAAATAGTATCTGTACAGGAAGGAATTTTTATACATTTACTCATCAAATCATGTCAATCTTTGATACGATTTTGACTTGATTAATACTTTACAATATTCCCATTCTGTCCTAAAATACCCCATAGAATACAGAAATTTAAAGCTATTACCAGAAAGGATATTTTTTCTATGACTTCCAAACTTTTATTTTTTGATATAGACGGCACACTCATCACAGAAGGTCCCGGCGTTATGCCTGAAAGCGCAAAGCTTGCCTTAAAAAAAGCCCGTGAAAACGGACATCTTCTCTTTATCAATACCGGTCGAACCAAAACCAGCCTTCCTAAAAAAATAACTGATTTGAATTTTGACGGCTATGTCTGCGGCTGCGGCATCAATATTTTTCTTCATGATAAAGAACTTTTTTCCCAGAAACTCACTAATACATTTTGTAAAGAGCTTGTATATAAGCTACGTGAATATAAAGTTTCTGTACTTTACGAAGCATCTCATGCTGTTTATTTTGATTATACTCTCCCAAATGCTGAAAAATGGATTGATGCAGCCGAAAAGCTTTTCCAAATTAAAGGTGAAAACATTGAAGACATTTTACACAGTGATACCCTTACTTATGATAAAATTCTTGCAATGCTTCCTCCCACACCGGAAAACGAAAAACTAAAAGCCTACTTATCTCAATACTTCCAGTGCATAGACCGTTCTAATAATATGTATGAAATCATTCAAAAAGGATTTTCCAAAGCAAGCGGCATTGACTTTCTTTGCAAATATCTTGGGAAGTCTAAAGAAGATTGTTACGTTTTCGGTGACAGCGAAAATGACAGAGCAATGTTAGAAGCTGTTCCAAACAGTATTGCTATGGGAAATGCTTCGCAGCCTATTAAAGATATTTGTTCCTATGTTACTGCTTCTGTTGAAGAAGATGGTATTTACAAAGCTATGGAGCATTTCGGACTGATTTAATTTTATTTCTGCAAAAAGCAGATAAAATTTCATCCACAAAAGGATTTTATTTTATCTGCTTTATCCACATTCTTTTCTCTTTTTACACATCTTATGCCGGCATAGGCATTACAAAGAAATACATCACAATAAAATGACAAACACTTCCTCCCATTACAAAGAGATGGAAAATCTCATGAGAACCAAAATTTTTATGATGGGAATTAAAAATAGGAAGCTTCAGTGCATAAATAATTCCTCCTACTGTATAAATAATTCCTCCTGCCAAAAGCCATCCAAACCCTGCCGGCGAGAGGGAATGTACAATCGGAACAAAAGCAAATACGCACAGCCAGCCCATTCCAATATAAATTACAGAAGAAAACCACTTGGGGCATGTAATCCAGCACGCTTTTACAATAATTCCGATAATTGCCGTAATCCACACAGCAGCGCACAGCAGCAATCCTGTCTTTCCTTTCAAAACAATCAGACAAACCGGTGTATAACTCCCTGCGATTAAAATAAAAATCATCATGTGGTCTAGCTTGCGGAGTCTGCGATTTACCTTTTCTGTTGAATTTACCGTATGATAAATCGTACTTGCCGCATATAGTAAAATCATACTCAATATAAAAATACTCATCGCAATAATATGGATATAATCCGGCTCTCTTGCCGCTTTCCAAAGCAGCGGCAAAGCAGCTAAAATCGCCATAATACATCCGATAAAATGGGTAATTGCACTTCCGGGGTCTTTAATTTTCAGTTTCATGTCAGTCACTCCTTTGCTTTTATAAAGATAGTATATGATACTTTTTTCTTTCGAATACTCTTTTGTGGTTTTATTTATCTTTATAAGTAGTTTTTAATACCACTTATTGATATTTATTATACTACACCTTATTTTTTTAAAAATCAAGGCAAAGATTAACTTTTTTATTTTTGCTAATACTATGAAAAGACCTTTTAATTTTGGCATCATATAAAACAATTTCAAAAATATACTTGACTTTTTTCGTTAAGTATATTATATTAAAACAGTAATCATTATTATTATTGTTTTAACACTGGTTTTGCCAGATTTCATAGCAAAATTATTTAAATGAAAAGGAGATTATTATTATGAAAAAATTTGTATGTAGTGTATGTGGTTATGTTCATGAAGGCGATGCAGCTCCAGAAAAATGTCCAGTTTGCGGCGTAGGCGCTGAAAAATTTGTAGAACAGTCTGAAGAAAGAAGCTGGGCTGCTGAACACGTTGTAGGTGTTGCTCAGGGCGTTAGCGAAGACATCTTAGCTGATTTAAGAGCAAACTTCGAAGGTGAATGTTCTGAAGTTGGTATGTACTTAGCTATGGCTAGAGTTGCTCACAGAGAAGGATATCCTGAAATCGGTTTATACTGGGAAAAAGCTGCTTGGGAAGAAGCTGAACATGCTTCCAAATTCGCTGAATTATTAGGTGAAGTTGTTACTGACAGCACAAAGAAAAACCTGGAAATGCGTGTTGAAGCTGAAAACGGCGCTACTGCCGGTAAATTTGACTTAGCAAAACGTGCGAAAGCTGCTAACCTTGACGCTATCCATGACACAGTTCATGAAATGGCCAGAGACGAAGCTCGTCACGGTAAAGCTTTCGAAGGTCTCTTAAAGAGATACTTCGGTTAATCTATAATGTAAATCCTCCGCTGACAAAGGGTTGTTGGATTAAGCATATTCTTTTTAGAAAAAGGCTTAATTCAGCAGCCTTTTTCTATTTTTCATAAATTTCATTTTTATACTTGACTATTTTAATCCAATATGATAGTATAATATCAATAACAATTACTATTATTTAATTCGTCAGTTGTTTTTCTGGCAGAAAGGAGAATATATGGCTACTTTGAAATACAGCCGACAAAGAGAATGTATTCGGGAATATGTTCAAAAATGTAAGGAACACCCTACTGCAGACCAAGTGTATGCTGAAATTAAACGTGAATTTCCAAATATCAGTCTGGGAACTGTATATCGTAATCTGTCACTTTTAGTGGAGCTTGGTGAAATTGCAAAGATTTCCACCGGAAACAGCCCTGACCGCTTTGACTGCAATACGAAACCGCACAGTCATTTTATCTGCACACATTGCCATTGTATACAGGATGTGGAAAACCATGAGTTCGACTGTATGGTAAAGAAAGTTGCTGCTAATATTGATGGAAGAATAACAGACCAGACTACTACTTTTTATGGATTATGCAATGACTGTTTAAATGAAAAAGAATTATTAAAAAGTAGTTGACAAATATAGTCAAGTATGTTAAATTAAAATAGTAATCATTACTGTTATTACTTTAAAAAAACCTGGCAATGCCAGATTTCATAGCAAAATTATTTAAATGAAAAGGAGATTATTATTATGAAAAAATTTGTATGTAGTGTATGTGGTTATGTTCATGAAGGCGATGCAGCTCCAGAAAAATGTCCAGTTTGCGGCGTAGGCGCTGAAAAATTTGTAGAACAGTCTGAAGAAAGAAGCTGGGCTGCTGAACACGTTGTAGGTGTTGCTCAGGGCGTTAGCGAAGACATCTTAGCTGATTTAAGAGCAAACTTCGAAGGTGAATGTTCTGAAGTTGGTATGTACTTAGCTATGGCTAGAGTTGCTCACAGAGAAGGATATCCTGAAATCGGTTTATACTGGGAAAAAGCTGCTTGGGAAGAAGCTGAACATGCTTCCAAATTCGCTGAATTATTAGGTGAAGTTGTTACTGACAGCACAAAGAAAAACCTGGAAATGCGTGTTGAAGCTGAAAACGGCGCTACTGCCGGTAAATTTGACTTAGCAAAACGTGCAAAAGCTGCTAACCTTGACGCTATCCATGACACAGTTCACGAAATGGCTAGAGACGAAGCTCGTCACGGTAAAGCTTTCGAAGGTCTCTTAAAGAGATACTTTGGTTAATCTATAATGTAAATCCTCCGCATAGCAAGAGGCAGTCGTTGAAATCCAACGGCTGCCCTTTTTTGTTAATGTCTTTCTTTAAAATGACAAAATGCTCCCAGCATTCCTGCTTGATTTTTATTTTTAGCAAATTCCAGACAGGTATATCTAGCTACAGAAGGCAAAAGATATTTATCCAGACTTATCCTTACCCTGTCTTTCAAATATTCTTTTTGAGCCATAATCCCTCCACCCAATACCACGACTTCGGGATTTACTACATAGCAAATGTTGGCAATTCCCATCCCCAGCACGTCACACATTTCCTCAATGGCACGAACACAATCCATATCACCCTTCTTTGCATGTTCAAACACATATTTTCCGTCAATACTTTCCGGTGATATACTTTTATATTCTGCTGTCTTTTTTACAAGAATACTGCTGGCGCCCATATCCTGAAAATCTCCGCCCGGAAGGTGCATATACCCTACTTCACATCCGCTTCCGGAAAATCCGTGAAACACCTTTCCGTCTATAAGAATTGCACCGCCTATTCCCGTTCCTATGGTTAAGCAAACACTGATTTTACTTCCCTTTGAAGCTCCATTAAAATTTTCTGCTAATCCTGCACAATTTACGTCATTTTCCACTTCACACGGTAAATGAAATCGTTCTTCCAAAATTTTCTTAATTTCTGTTCCTGTATAATCAGGAATTAACGGAGCTGCATAAGTAATTTTACCATTTTCACAGTCTACCATGCCTGCTGTTGACACACAAATCCCTTCCGGTTCATATTCCTGTAAAAATTTCTCCACAATCGCTTCCGCTTTTCTCATAATTCCCGGACCACCGTATTTCATGGCTTCTGTAGGCATTTCTCCGGTAACAAGAAAAATCCCGTCTTCTTTAATTATACCGTATTTTATGGAAGTCCCGCCAATATCAATACATATATATGTCTTCATAATGCCAGCTCCTTTTCTTCCCTATTATCTATATCTTCTACAGATATTTTTCTTTAACAGCATTTACCATATCTGCTGCCTCTTTTGCAATCATTTTATCTGCTTCCTGTAAATTCTCCAAAGGAAGACGAACGCCGCCCAAGTCCAGATTTTCATTAATACGAAGAATTTCTTTTGCAACTGCATACATATTTGCATGACTGGAACACATCTTGTAAATAATCTCATTAATATCATACTGGAGTTCTGTTGCCTTTTCGCATTCACCTGCTGCAATCATATCATTTAATTTCAAGAATAACTCAGGCATTACACCATAAGTTCCTCCAATACCTCCATCTGCTCCAATAGCTCGTCCTGCTACAAACTGTTCATCCGGTCCGTTAAATACTACAAACTCTCCTTTTGCCTCTTTTCCCGCTGCTTTAAACATTTGAATATCCTGTGTAGGCATAGAAGAATTTTTTACAGCCACTATCCTAGGATTTTTCATCATTTCAGCAAACAAACTCATAGTAAGAGCCGTTCCTGCTAACTGAGGAATATTATAAATAATAAAATCTGTATTTGGCGCTGCTTCGCTGATTGCATTCCAGTATGCCGCAATTGAATACTCCGGCAAACGGAAATAAATTGGAGGAATGGAAGCAATAGCATCAACACCTACACTTTCAGAATGTTTTGCCAATTCTACGCTGTCCTTTGTATTGTTACATGCAACATGATTGATAACTGTCAGTTTCCCTTTTGCAACTGCCATTACATTTTCAATAATAATTTTACGTTCTTCTACACCCTGATAAATACATTCTCCTGAAGAACCGTTTACATAAACTCCCTTTACACCTTTGTCAATAAAATGCTGTGTCAATGCACGAACTCTTTCAGGACTTACATTACCTTCTTCGTCATAACAAGCATAAAATGCCGGAATAATTCCTTTATATTTTTCTAAATTTGCCATTTTATTTTCCTCCTTAAAATTTCACTTTAAATTTCTGCTTTTTTCATTTCTTCTGTAAAAGACTTTGTAATTAATTGGGGACGGGTAATAATAGAACCAACTACAACGCTATAACAGCCCAATTCTACTACATGCCTTGCTTTTTCAGGGGTATTGATATTTCCCTCCGCAATTACACAATGTTTTACATTTTTTAAAATTGTACGAATAATCTCAAAATCATTCTCTTCAATTTTATCTTCCTTACTATGCTCTGTATAACCTACAAGAGTTGTTCCGATAAAATCAAATCCGAGCTCATCCGCATGCAACGCTTCTTCCACAGTAGAACAGTCTGCCATCAATAATTGATCCGGATATTTTTTGCGAATATCATGATAAAATTCATCTAATGTCAATCCACCCGGTCTTAATTCAATAGTAGCATCAACAGCGATAATTTCCGGTTTCACTTCCATCAGTTCGTCTACTTCTTTCATAGTAGGTGTAATATAAACTTTACTGTCATCATAATCACGTTTCACAATTCCAATTACCGGAAGGTCTACATTCTTTTTAATTTCCAGAATATCTTCTTTCGTATTGGCGCGAATTCCTTTTGCTCCTCCTTCTTCTGCTGCTTTTGCCATTCTTCCCATAATAAAAGAGGAATGCAGCGGTTCATGAGGTAATGCCTGGCAAGATACAATTAAATGTCCTTTAAGCTGCTCCAACTTTTGTTTCATAATTTTCTCCTTTTCAGTACTCAATTTTGACTCAATCTTCCACTGCTACTTTAATCACACATTTTTTTAATCTGCGCTCATCACCTGCCGCTGCACTGGGAAGATGAGGTTCTTGTGCCATACATACAATAAATCTTCCCGATCCCATAATCATCCGCGCACTTTTTTCTGCTGTACAGCTTCCGAAATCTCTTTCTTCTGAAAACGGTTCTTTTTCCGTAAATTCACCAAGACCGATAAGAATTAGTTCTGTACCTTCAACGTCAATCTGAATATCCATATATTTTTTATGAATTTCAAAACTTAATTCTTCCTCATCTTTTGCCTGTACCTCCATAACATTGGCAAATACTTTATCATCCAGAATTTCTGTTTTTCCCAGTGGAAGACTCTTTAAATCTGTTTTTTCCAGAAAATCAATGGCGGTGTCCAGATTAGAAGAAATTCCACGATAACGTGATATGTTTTTTATTTCGTCGTATATCATTTTTGTCTCTCCTGTCACACTTACATATTTCACTTAATTAGCCAACTATTGCCTGTTAATTCATCAAGACTATATTTCTCAAACTTCATAATATTTTTTAAATGAAGCTCGTCTCTTGACCATGAATCATATTTTTCATAATAAATTCCAATATTTCCGTCCGGCAATTCTGACATACAAGAATATGCAAATCCATATTTATCATTATCAATTGAATAGCAATATTTCCATTCTATGTCATATTTATCATATCCTTCTGCCCCTGTATCATTTACAAGACCAACCCATATCTTTCCTCCACGTCTACCATTTGTGGCAGCTGGCTCTGATAATAAAATTGCTGGTTTTCCATCTACAAGCTGACTTGTGCTAATTACGGAAAGCTGTGTACCATAAGATGCTGCTGTCATGCCAGGAACAAATTCCTGCTCTGTCCATGTTGTACCTCCATCAATGCTTGTTATAACACCTATTTTCCCTACACTTGTACGCATATAAGTTTGAAGTGTACCATCCGGTAATTCTACAATTTGTGCTTCTGCAAAAGTTCCACTTCCGCCCAAATCTGTTGTAACATAGTTCCAATTAGCTCCATGATCATCACTATACAGGAATCCAAATTCTGCTGATATACTATTATACATTGTTAATATAATTCTTCCCGCATGCTCACCATTTTTAATCTGCGTTCCTACTCCTGGTCCATATAATGGGACTCTCTGATTATCCTCTTTAAACCTTCCAAGAATTTGCATATCTGACCATGTTTCACCTTCATTATCACTATATTTCATTACAATAAAATTTGTTGGCAAAACTTTAAAATAAGAATCTTTATAGAAGATATTCATATTAACGTCTACATCATTTTTTTCTTCAATCAGTTTTGTTCCTTCAAAATGAACATCATACTGTTTCTGAGTTAAATATTCGCCATTTTTCAGCAAATCATAATCACCATCTACCGAGTACTCTGTAGGCATTCCTGTCCTATCGTCATAGATTATACCATCTTCTCGAATGGTATAATTGTATGTATTAGCTGGATCTTTGTGCCAATGAAGTTTTACATATTTCTCTCCATCTACTGTTTTAAATCCAGAACCAGCAGCTGTATTGGAAAATCCTATTCCAGCAGGCATAGCATCTGCAAATAAGAATAATCTGCCGGTAGTACTATCTTCTACTGTTACTGAATCAATAAAAGAGGCACTTCCATTAATTTGTACATTTTTTCCTACAGAATCTCTTGGCCAGTCTATTTCCTGAGCTGCATAATCATCAAATACTAAAGGAAGTGTTGGAGTACTCCACGTCTCTCCACTGTCTTTACTTTTTGCAAAAGCTATATCAATATTACTTTTTGCATCATGTGTTCCTCCATATCTGGCATCTGCAGTAGCAACCACTGTTCCGCTACTTAAAGTTAACAATGTAGGAATTCTAAAATAATTAGAGCCGGTCTCATCTCCTGCATAAAAAATATTTTTTCCATAAGTAGTTTTTCCTGTACTTTCTAGTAATTCTTCGTCACTCAACGGATTACTATATACTTTTACATTCTTTATAGTTCCTTCAAATGGATATCCTACTGCTCCATCCCTCATCGTTCCTCCAAGCTGAACGTTATTTACTCCACTTATATCTTTAATAAACTTAAAATCTTCCTGTTTTAACGTAGCAAGTAATTCTCCATTAGCAAAAATTTTGTATTCTTTCTCCTCTTTATCAGCTTTAAAAGCTACTGTATTCTCTGCTATTTCACCTTTATAGGAACCTCTCAATGAAGCCGGTCGACTTAATGTATATTTAAACACTTCATCCGTGTTTCGTAATTCCATTCCTAAAGCTCCTGTATCTGTAATATATAGATGAAAATATCGGTTTCGGTTTCCATTTGTAGAATTTCCTGCACTAATAAGACTTTGATAAGCTTGCGTTCCCGTAGATGTAAATGAAACTATAATTGTTCCTTCTTCCAATGCCTGTACCATATCACCACCTGTCTCATTCGTTAAGTCATAGGTGTTTCCCTCTTCAATATCAATATTCTCCTTTTCCAATATAAGTCCCTGTGGAATTACAGAAATATTTGCATTATTTTCTTTCTCTCCTGCCCATACATTGTAAGAATATGCTGGTACAATTGTTGAAGTAAGCGTTAATGCCATAAAAACCGCCATAATTTTTTTATTCCGTTTTTTCATTACAAAACCTCCCATTATTTTGAAATTTAAATAGGCGTTTGCGAAACGCCAAAGCCCACATAAAATCGGGCTTTTTTCTTTGCT
>ENA-UOJP01001019-UOJP01001019.1-human-gut-metagenome-genome-assembly--contig:-C102-NODE-1019-length-39592-cov-7.918153_pt1 | contig 39592 bp, 32 predicted proteins | sample MGYA00242353_ERZ723900 | MGnify/ENA metagenome assembly ERZ723900
GGCAGAAGTAGTCGTCTTGCCTACCCCGCCTTTTCCAGAAGTAATCACAATGACTTCACTCATGTTGAAATCCTCCTGAAAAATGATATTATAATAAGCGGTATCATACCGATGGCATTATACCACCATATTATTGTACATTAAATTTCATGAATTTACCAGTATTTTTTTGGTTTTATGTGAAATTTAACATATTGTTAAGAAATGTTTTTTTAATTGGCCGGATCTGGACCTCTTCCTGCTCCACCGAAGCGATCATGGGGCCTCTTCCCAGCCGTTTGTTCTTCTCGTTGAAGCGGCTGGTGGCGTCGGAGATGCGGATCTGGGTGGGGGCCATTTCCAGCGCCACCACCACCGCCTCCCGGTTGCCGGCCATTCCGGCCGCTGCGGTGCCCTTTAACTCGCCAAGGACGATGATGTTGCCCTTGGCGATGATGCGGGCGCCGTGGTCCACGTCTCCGATGACCACGATGCTGGCCTCGGACTCCAGGCTGTCGCCCTTTTTCAGGCTGCCCCGGTAGAACTGGCCGGTCTGGGAATTCAGTTCCATCAGTTTATCGTTCAGTGCTTTTTCACATCGCTCGATCCGCTCCGCATCCGTGTCCAGGAGACAGAGAATCTCAACCTGTGAATTTCTCGTAATCGTATCAACAATCAGGAACTCTTCCTCGGGAGTCAGCTCCCTGCCCTCCAGGGTCAGGGTCATCTGAACCGAGCCCCAGAAACGGGCGCTCTCCCGGAATTTTGTTCCGATGGCGGCCAGCAGCTCGTCAAAGGGAAGGCTGTCGTCCAGAATTACCGTCATACCAGCCTTGCTGCTCTTGATTACCACTGCATTGCGCATACAATCACCTCATTCCTCAACTATCAGTCGTTAATCGTTACATTGGATACGCCCAGTGCTCCGGAGTTCTCAATCTGTTCCAGAGTGGTGTATTTGTAATAATATTGATAAACCCGCTTGCCCAGGATCGCCGCGTTGGTACCGGCATAACCGTAGGGAATGTTTACGGTCACGCAGACTTCCGGGTTTCCGAAGGGCGCGAAGGAAATAAAAAAGCCATGGTTCGCCCGGTTTAGGTTCTCCTGGGCAGTACCCGTCTTGCCGGCCACCGCCACGGGCAGGTCGGCGAAAATGGACTTGGCGGAGCTGTCGGTGATCACCCGGCGCATACCGTTCTGCACCGCATCCCAGGTGCTGTCCTGGATCTCGATTTTGGAGTGCACGGCCGGCGTGTAGTCCTCGATCAGGTTTCCGTCGGAATCCGTCCGCTTATCCAGGATACTCAGCTCAAACACGGTTCCCCGGTTGGCCAGGGCGGCCACGTACCGGGAAAGCTGTACGTTGGTAAACTGGTGCGTGCCCTGTCCCATTGCGGAGCGCTCGGGGTCTGTGTCTGAGAGCTGGGGATCGTTCTCCGGTATCTCCACCCCGGAGGTGTGGTCCAGGCCGAACATACTGGCGTACTCGCGGATCGTGGTCAGGCCCTGGTCCGGCGAGTAGGTGCCGTCCGGCTTCATGCTCATCCGGTGGGCCAGCTCGGCGAAGAAATAGTTGCAGGAGTTCTGGATACCCTCCTCGATGGTCTGGGCATTGTGGCGCCCCGGCCAGATCCAGCACTTGATGGGCTGGGCGATCTCGTCGTAAAGGCCCGTGCAGGTGATGGTATCGGTGGGACTTAAAACTCCGGTCTCCAGGGCCGCCACCGCCGTGATGGGCTTGAAGGTGGAGCCGGGGGCCTTTCGGGCCTGGGTGGCGTTGTTGTAGAGCGGCTTGGACATGTCGTCGTTGAGCTGGGCGAAATAGGTGGCGTCCACATAACCGGACATCCGGTTGTTGTCGTAGCTGGGGTAAGTGACCAGCGCCCTCACCTCGCCGGTGTTGACGTCCGTCACCACCACACCCGCGGTACAGGGGTCCAAAGCCAGCTGGGCCGGCGTGATCTCGATCTGGGAGATCTTTTTGCGCAGGAAGGTGAAGGCGTAATCCTCCCCTCCTACCGTCAGGCTGGCGATCTCCTCCGGGTCGTTCTCCAGAACGCCCTGGGCGTACAGCGCCAGGCACAGCTGGCGGCCAGTGATGGTGCCGCTGTTTACCAGGTAGCGGAACATCCGCTTGGTGAATTTACCGTCGTTCTCCAGGCTCTCGATGATATAATCCACCAGCTGGGCGAAAATGTCGTCCGCGTCGGAGTATTTGGTGGTCACGTTCAGCTTGGTGGTGTCCACCCAGTTGTCCGCGATGCCGCTGTAGATATACTCCCTCAGGCTGATGCTGTCCTCCGCCCACTTTTTGTAGCTCTCGCTGTTGGGATCGATCTTGTCCTTCTGGATGATGCCCGCGGTATCTGCCAGATAGGTGTAGATGTAATTCATGTAGGTGGTCATGTCCTCGGGCAGGTCGGACATGGGCTGGGGATGGCTGCTCATCAGCTGGTTGCGGATGTTCTCCATGATCTGGTTCTTGGAGGACTGGTAAATGCTGTAGATCTCCTTCTCAATGGGCTCGGCATCCTCCTCCGCCATAGCCTGCAGGGAGAGCACGTTGTTGTTGATCAGCTGGTAGTAGGCGTCCTTGATGGGGATCATCCGCTTGGAGGAGTCCACCCGGACGTTGGGGTCCAGATCCTCGTTGACCAGCTTTGCAGTCAGAATACCCGCCAGCTGCTGCTCGATCAGCTTGTAGATACCGATCTGCAGGTCCCGGTCTATGGTCAGATAGATATCGTTTCCGGCCTTGGGGTCCGTCTGCTCGATGACCTCCCTGGGGCGTCCCATGTTGTCCACGTACATCCGGGCAAAGCCCTTCTCGCCCTGCAGCTCCAGCTCCAGGGATTTCTCGATGCCGGTCCGGCCAACTACGTCGTTTAAGTCGTATTTGTCCTCGGCATCCGGCGGCAGGTCCTTCGCCTCCTCGGACTGGCGCCACTCCTCGTTGAGCTCCGCCAGCTGGTCCTCCTGGACCTTGCCGGTGTACCCGATGATGGGGGCGAAGTACAGGCTGTCGTTGTAGACGCGCACGGAGGAGCGCTCCACCTCCACGCCCTGGAGATCCGCGATGTTCTCGTTGATCTCCGCCATGGTCTCCAGGCTGATGTTGGATGCCACGGTGGTGGTCTCGTACTTCTGGTACCGGGTCAGCTCCATGGTGAAAATGATATTGACCATGGACAGGGCCGTCTGATCCGGAATAATCAGCGCATTTCCCTTGTCGTCCTTCATCTGGTCCAGACCGTAATCCCGTTTCTTCTTCTCAAAGGCCTCTCTGGCCGTGATGTTGGTGGGATATTTCCCGGCCGGGTCATCCAGCTTGTCGGAGGAGGGCTGGCCGTAAAAGTTCAGCATAAAGCGGGTCTTTGCGGAATCCGACGTGGAGGTGAACACCATGTCCCCGTCCGCGTCCAGCGCCACCTCAAATTTGCCCTCCACGGTCTCGCCACGGCGCTCCAGGATTTTGACCAGGCGGTACAGCATGGCGTTGCGGTCGGCGGTCTTGGAGTAAGCGCCAATGTCGCGGATGGTCACGGAGTAGGCCAGCTTGTTGTAGGCCAGTATGTTGCCGTTTACGTCGTAGATGATCCCGCGGGTTCCCGGGGTGGTCACGCTGCGCTCCGTCTTCTGCAGATACTTGTCCTGGTAATCGGCGCCGTTTAAAATCTGCATGTGGAACAGCTTCACCACCAGGCCGGAAAACATCAGGGTGAATATCAGCGCAAGGGCAAACAGGCGGGAGGTGAACAGCCGCTTAAAGAATTCCTGCACTATTTCTATCAGTTCGCTAAACAATCGTCGAGTCTCTCCTTTTTCCCATATCTTCCAGACGTCTGCTGGCGGATAAGAACAGCCGGTAGACCAAAAGGGTGGTCACCACTGTAAATATGATCTCCGGCAGCATGATGTTGCGGAAGTAATACGGCAGGTCCAGCCGCCCGCGGATCAAAAACCGGAACACATACACGTACATGCTGTAGGCCAGCTCGTTGAACACGCTGAGAATCAGCGGCAGGGTAATGTAGTCTTCATAGTAGTAGCGGGTAAAAATCCCGTTGATGTAGCCGATATAGATGTAGGCCAGGGTGTAAAAGCCGAAGGGGCCGCTGTAGAATAAGTCCAGCAGCAGGCCGGATAACACGCCGTAGAGCATCCCCGCCCCTTTTCCGTGGATGAAGCCGAAGGAAAAGGTCAGGATCAGCAGCAGGTTGGGCGTGGCCGCCAGAAACGGCAGCAGCGGAAACACACAGTTCTGGATGGTGAAGGCCAGAAGGATCAGCACCACGTTTAACAGGAACTGCTTGATTTTGGCGTTGGTGTGAATATTCATCTACTGTGGGGTCGCCTCCTCCATCTCCTTGACATCCGTGATCACAAATACTTCCTGGAGGTTGTCGAAATCCACCACCGGAATCAGATAGCCGGACTGGGTCAGATGCTCGGAGTCCACCGTGACGTCCACCGCGTAGCCGATCAGGATGCCGGGCAGGAATTTGGTGCTGATGTTGGAGGTGACGATCTGATCACCGTCCTGCACCACCTCGTCCTTGGAAAAATCGGTGATGCGCAGGCGTCCCTGCTCATACTGGGTCAGATCGCCCGCCACGATGCAGCTGTATTCGGAATCCACAGGCATTGCGGAAACGCGGCTGGAGTCGTCGATGATGGAGCGCACCGTGGCGTAGTTGGCGCCCACGTCGGTGACAATGCCCACCAGGCCGCCGTCGGCCATCACGTTCATATCTACCCGCACGCCGTCTGCGGAGCCCTTGTTGATGCGGAAGACCTGAAACCATTTCTCGGAGTCCCGGGCGATCACGCGGGCGCCGATCTTGTCGTACTGCATGTAGTCCTGGTCCAGCTGGTAAAGGCTGCGCAGCCGTTCCAGCTCCGAGCGCTCGGCCTGGAGTCGGCTGTTGTCCTCGGTCAGGCGGGCGATCTCATCCTTCAGTTTCTCGTTTTCCGCCAGAGCGCCCTTCAACTTGGTGAAATCCGTCAGCTCGTTGTAGATGCCGGTGCCCACCTTATTCACGCCGGACTGGATGGGGATCAGAAAGTACCCCACGCCGGTGCGAAGCGGGTCCATCACCCCGTCCCGCAGGGAGGTGATGCCGATGAGCAGCACGCACAGGGCCGTGAGCACGATCAAGATATATTTACTGTATTTGGACTCCATGTATCATCTTCCTCTATAATAAATTCTGTTCACGGAAACTTAAGTAGCGCAGGTCTCCGATGACGATGTGGTCGATCAGTGGGATGCCCACCAGGCCGCCGGCCTCGCTGATCCGTCTGGTCAGGTTGATATCTTCGCGGCTGGGGGTGGGGTCTCCGCTGGGATGGTTGTGCACCAGCACCATGGTGACGGCCCGGCAGCGCAGGGCTTCGATCAGAACTTCCCGGGGCGAGAGCACCGACGCGTTCACGGTCCCACGGGACAGCAGCACGTCCTTTAACAGTGCCTGCTTGGTGTCCAGGAACATGGCGCGGATCTCCTCCTTCTCCAGGTGGCGCATATCTTCCATATAATAATCCGCAATTTCATCCGGGCAGGAAAACAGCGTCCGGCAGGTCAGGGTTTTCCGCTTCCAGATTCGTCTGGACAGCTCAGCCACGCAGGCCAGCTGTACGCCCTTCACCACACCGATGCCCTTCACCTTCATGAGATCGGGCAGGGAATGGTGCAAAAGCCCTACCAGCCCGTCCCCGGGCCCGCCCAGCTCCAGTATCCGCTCGGCCAGCTTCAGAGAACTCTCCTCTCTGCTGCCGGTGCGGATGATGACGGACAAAAGTTCTCCGTCGCTTAAAGTCTCCGGGCCGTTTTTCCGGCATTTCTCGTAGGGACGCTGTTCGGTGGGTAGATCTTTCATTCTTATTCTTTCCATCTCTCTCCTAACTACGCACCTCTCCAAGCACATTGTTAAGGGATATCGTTTCCTTGCCGGAATTTAGATCCAGCGGTAAATGATCAGAGCCACTGCGACTCCGATGATGCTGGCCATTGTGATCTTGATGGTCAGGCCGAAGGTGACGACCAGTATTCCGAAATTGACCACAAGGGGGGAATCCAGGCCAAAGGACTGTCCGAAATTCAGCCAGGACAGCCAGGACACCCCCTCCGCCAGCTGGCCCATAAAGCCGCCCAGCACGATGCCGGTCAGCAGCATGATAAGTAAAATCCAGAAATTCTTGTTGCGCATATGTGGCAATTCTCCTTCAGTCCGTCCGGTCTTTTAAGGGAAGCATGTCCCGCGCCAACCCGGCAGGATCCGCGCAAAACCGCCGCCGTGAACCGGCAAACTCTCATACATATTACCATAATCTTCTAGCTGTGTATACAAAAATGCAGGATTTACTGCAGATTTTTTACCACGCCGTCATTCACCAGCTCCTGGAGGGATTTGAGGATTCCCAGCTTGGCGTGGTACCAGGTGAGGCCGCCCTGGAAGTAGACGGCGTAGGGCGGCTTGATGGGGCCGTCGGCTGAGAGCTCAATGGAGGAGCCCTGCACAAAGGCGCCCGCCGCCATGATCACCTGGCTGTCGTAGCCGGGCATATCCCAGGGCTCGGGGGTGACGTAGCTGTCCACCGGCGCCGCCGCCTGGATACCCTTACAGAAGCCGATCACACCCTCCGGGGTTCCAAAGGTGATGGCCTGGATGATGTCGTGGCGGCTTTCCGTGCTGTTTGGAACCACGGAAAAGCCCAGGCGCTCGTAAACGTTGGCCGCGAAGATGGCTCCCTTTAACGCGCCTGCAACCACCGTGGGGGAAAGAAACAGTCCCTGGTAAAGCTGCTGGTTGATTCCCAGGCTGGCGCCCACCTCCTTGCCCAGGCCCGGGGCGCTTAAGCGGTAGGAGGCGCGGTCCACGCAGTCTTTACGGCCCACGATATAGCCGCCGATGGGGGCCAATCCGCCGCCGGGGTTCTTGATCAGGGAACCCACGATCATATCCGCTCCCACGTCCGTGGGCTCGATGGTCTCCACAAACTCGCCGTAGCAGTTGTCCACCATGCAGATGACTTCCGGTTTGATCTGCTTGACGAAGGCGATCAGCTCGCCGATCTGTTTGACGGAAAAGGTGGGTCTTGGGTCGTAGCCCTTGGAGCGCTGGATGGTGACCAGCTTGGTCCTCTCGTTGATGGCCCTGGCGATATTGTCATAGTCAAAGGTGCCGTCGGGCTTTAAATCCACCTGGCGGTAAACGACGCCATACTCTTTTAAGGAGCCCACGGAATCGCGGATGCCGATCACCTCCTCCAGAGTGTCGTAGGGTTTTCCCACCGGGGAAAGCAGCTCGTCGCCGGGGCGGAGGTTGCCGGAAAGGGCCACGTGCAGGGCGTGGGTGCCGCTGATCAGCTGAGGGCGCACCAGGGCGCTCTCGCCGTGAAATACGCTGGCGTAAACGTCCTCCAGGGTGTCCCGGCCCAGATCGTTGTAACCGTAACCGGTGGTGGCGGCAAAGTGGATGTCGCTGACCCGGTTGTCCTGCATGCCTTTTATCACCTTCATCTGGTTGTACTCCGCTGTCCGGTCGATGGCCTCAAAGCGTTCCTTTAACGTTTCCTCCACCCGGCGTCCGTATTCCAGCACCTGGGCGCTTATGCCCAACTGGCCGTACATTTGATTCATTTCAGTCTGTGTATCCATAATTCGGTTGATTCTCCCTTTATTTCTGTATGCGTGATCGTTATTGTAGCACAATTTTTTCCGCCACGCAATCCTCTATTATGGCGCGAAGCACCCGGTCCGGATCATTTTCAAAGTCGGGCAGGTTCAGGAAACGCACGTCCCGCTCGCGTTTGAACCAGGTCAGCTGGCGCTTGGCAAAGTGCCGCGTGTCGCGCTTGAGCACGTAGACCGCCTCCTCAAGGGTGCAGGCTCCGTTTAAATAGTCCAGAATTTCCTTGTAGCCAAGCCCCTGCATGGAGGTCAGGCCCCGATGGCAGCCCCGCTCCTTCAGGCGGCGGACCTCCTCCACCAAACCGTTTTCCATCATCTGATCCACCCGGCTGTCGATGCGCCGGTACAGCAGGCTGCGGTCCGTGGTGACGGCATAGTATAGGAAATGGTAGGGGGACTGCTTTCCCCTCTCCGCCTCGTTGTGAACGGAAATCTGCTCCCCGGTCTGCCGGAAATACTCGATGGCGCGGATGACCCGCTTGATATTGTTGGGGTGGATCTGTCCGGCCGCTTTGGGATCGATCTCCTGAAGCATGGCGTGCACCCGGAGATTACCCTCGCTCTGGGCCAGGGCTTCCAGCTCCGCGCGGATCGCACTGCCCTCCTCATTTTCCTTGAAGTCGATGTCGTACAGCAGGGCCTGGATGTAAAATCCGGTTCCGCCGGCCACGATGGGGATGTTGCCGCGGCTGTAGATGCCTGCCAGGGCTTCCGTTGCCATCTGCTTAAACACCACCACGTTGAACTCTTCCTCAGGTTCCAGCACATCGATCAGGTGATGGGGCACTCCGTCCATCTCCTCCTTTGTCACCTTGGCGGACCCGATGTCCATGTGGCGGTAGACCTGCATGGAGTCGGCGCTGATGATCTCCCCGCCGATGGCCTTGGCCAGACGGATGGAGAGGGCCGTTTTCCCCACTGCGGTGGGGCCTGTGAGAATGATCAGCGGCTGTTTCATGATTTTATAACTCCTTTTACACAATGCGTTTGAATTTCTTTTCCAGCTCGTATTTTGTCATGGAAATGATCACCGGCCTGCCGTGGGGACAATTATAGGGATTGTCCAGGTGCAGCAGCTGGTCGATCAGCTCGTTAGCCTCCATGGCGGACATGGACATGTGGCCCTTCACCGCGGCCTTGCAGGACATGGAAGCCACTTTTTCGTAGATGATATCCGGATTTCGGACCGCGGCCTCGTCGGAGAGGCCGTCGATCATCTCGATTAAAAGCTCCCGCTTGGCGATGGAGAACAGATTGGCGGGAACGCCCCGCACCGCGTACTCCCGGCCGCCGAAGTTCTCGATCTCAAAGCCCAGGTTGGTGAAATAGTCCATGTATTTGTTCAGCAGCAGCTCCTCGTTCATGCTCAGCGTCAGAATGATGGGAGGATTGACCATCTGGGTGTCGTACTGCCGGGTCTTTAAGGATTTCATGGTGTTCTCATAGAGAATTTTCTCGTGTGCCGCGTGCTGGTCGATGATCACCAGCATTCCGTCGTACTCCACCAACCAGTAGGTGTCGAACAGCTGCCCGATCAGTTTGTGCCGCAGCCTGGACTTGGGGTCCAGAAATTTGGTGTCGAACAGGTCCAGCTGTTCCGGGGAGGCGTCTGCGGTGCCGGAGGTTTCCTCGCCTTGGGAAGCTGCCCCGGGGGCGCGTTCCGGCTGAGGACCGGCGCTGTGGGAGGCGGCAGGATGATCCTCAGCTTTGGTCTCATGACCGTCTGCGGTGACGCCGCCGGGCGTGGCCGGGAAACCGGTGCCGGGCTTGTCTGCGAAATCGGTGCCGGGCCTGGCCGCGAAATCGGTGCCGGAGCTGCTCAGGACCGCCTGTGCCAGGTCCGCCGGTAGCTTGCAGTCCGCTGGCTGGTTTTCCGGCTCCTGCGCGCCGCCGAACAGCTCCCGCTCCAGATCGGCGGTGTGGGAGGCGGGACGGGCGGCTTTGCCCGGCGCTGCGGCGCTGCCGTTCCAGCTCCCGATTGTCTCACGCAGCTGGTTTTGAGATTTATGTGGGATCAAGCGGTAATCAATCGGGGTGTTTTGTACTGCTTGTGGAGGCGTATGTGCATTAAAATCGGAATTATTTGACGAAAGTGGGGAGATGGATTCGCTCTTGCGATCCGCTGTCCCTCCGTTCTCCAGCGTCTGGCGTCTCCGGACCTCAAAAGGCTCCGGCCTGGGAGTCAGGCGTTCCTTCTGCTGGGCCTCCTCACGGGCGCGTTTCTCCTCCAGACTCACCAGGGGAATCAGTTCCCGGTGGGAAAGGGCCTCCCCAACCGCGTTCAGCACGGTTTTGAACATCAGCTCGCCGTCCCTGAAGCGCAGCTCCATTTTGGTGGGGTGGACGTTCACGTCCAAAAACTCCGGTTCTATGGAAAAATGCAGCAGGGTGAAGGGGTATTTGTGCTGCATCATGTAGGGCTTGTACGCTTCCTCGATGGCTTTGGAAATGATGCTGCTCTTGATATACCGTCCGTTGATGAAGTAGTTTTCATAATTCCGGTTGCCGCGGGCGATCAGAGGTTTGCCGATAAAACCGGATACCTTGATATCCTGCGCCTGGACGTCGATGGGCAGCAGGTTGGCGGTTACCTCCCGGCCGTAAACCGTATACACCAGATCCCGCAGGTTGTGATTTCCCGAGGTATAGAGTTTGTTCTGGTTATTCTGGATGAAGCGTATGGAGATTTCCGGGTGGGACAGGGCGATCTTCTCCACCAGGTCCGCCACATAGGCTCCCTCGGTCACAGGGCGCTTGAGGAATTTTTTGCGGGCGGGCGTGTTGTAGAACAGATTCCTGGCGATAAAGGTGGTGCCGTCCGGCGCTCCCACCTCCTCCAGTCCCCGCTCCGCTCCGCCCTCGATCTGATAGCGGAAGCCGGTCAGGCTGTCTCCGGTTTTGGTGATCAGCTCCACCTGGGCCACGGCCGCGATGCTGGCCAGGGCCTCGCCCCGAAACCCAAGGGAGGACACGGTGAACAAGTCCTCCACGGATTTGATCTTGCTGGTGGCGTGGCGCAGGAAGGCCAGGCTGATCTGGTCTTTGGGAATGCCGCAGCCGTTGTCCGTCACCCGGATCAGGGTGGTTCCGCCCTCCTTTATCTCAATGGTCACGGCTGTGGCCTGGGCGTCGATGGCGTTTTCCAGCAGTTCCTTCACCACGGAGGCCGGGCGCTCGATCACCTCGCCCGCGGCGATTTTATTGATGGTATTCTGGTCAAGTACCGTTATGTTAGCCATGGAATTTCTCTCCTTTGTCGGTCATTTGCGGCGTTCTCCCGCTGCTGCGGCCCCTACGGTCAGCAGACCTCCCAGGGCGAAGGCGCATGCCAGAACCAGCATGGCGCTCACTCCGGACGCGTCTAAGACGATTCCGCCGCTTAAGTTTCCGGCCACGCTGCCTAAGGTGCTGGCCGCGGTCATATATGCCTGGCCCTTGATTTTGTCGCCCGCTTTCATCACCTGGTCCGTGAAGGCCACGGAGGCCGGGATAAACAGGGCGAAGGAAAATGCCTGGAAAACCTGGGCGGCCAGGATCATGTTCACATCCCACGCCGCCAAGAGCAGCAGGGATTTCACCACAAAACCGGCGGCTGAGGCCGCCAGAAGGGTGGATACCCTGAAAGACCGGGCGAGGCGGGAAAACAACAGCATGGTGGGCAGCTCGCAGACCGCGGCTACCGCCAGGGCCAGCCCCATCTCCTCGCTGCCACCGCCGAACCGCTCCATCATGCGGATCATGTAGGTGCAGGTGATATTGTGAAAGGCAAAAAGCATCACCACCCCGGCCAGCGTCAGGGTGAAGGTGCGGTAGCGGGAAAAGAAATTGGGTTCCCGCCGTCTGGGTTGGGCGCCCCAATCTTGAACGGCGGCTGCATTCTCGTCTCCCCCTGCCTGCTCTTCCACCTTCGTTGTTCCCGGTTTCATGGAGAACAGCCCGCAGCAGGCGAACACGGCGGCGTAGAGGGCCATGGAGGCCCAGGGGATCAGGCCAGCGCCGAACATTCCGGCCAGAAGCCCCAGGCCGTAGGAAAACGCTGCGTAGGTCAGGGAGCCGATGCCGCGGGCCAGGCCGAAGTTGATCCGGTATCCGCGGTTGCTGAAATACACGCTGACCGCGTTGACCAGAGGCATCTCCAGGTTGGCGATCATCGCCAGCGCCATATACAGCGGGGCGATCAGCTTCAGGCTCCCGAAAACGCCAACAAGCAGGGACAAGATTGCCCCCGCTGCGGCTGCCAGCCTGATCATTTGTTTTAACGTAACGCGCCCGGACCGGTCGGCGATGCCGGCGGCCATGGGCTGGAGCACTGCGGACAGAACGTTTCCCGCCGCGATCAGCGCTCCGATTCCTGCGGGGCTCATCCCCCTCTCCAACAGAAAGACGGAGGCATAGCCGATCACGGCGCAGTTGACCCCGTAATAACTGCCCTGGAGCAGACAGTAACGCCCGGTCAGCCCCTCTCCGGCTTTCATAGATCCATCAGGCCGTCCAGAACGTGCACCGTCATCCTTCCCTCATCCAGGTTCACATCCAGGATGCAGTCCCCGATGGCGGGCAGCAGGAGCTCGCGGCCGTCCTTCATCTCCACGATGTACACGTCGTTGGCGCCGGTTTCCATCACGTCCTTCACGATCCCCAGCGCCTCCCCGGCGTCCGTCACCACCGCAAGGCCGATCAGGTCCGCGATGAAATACTCGTCCTCCTCAAGCTCCACCGCCTGTTCCCGGCGGATCAGCAGGTCTTTTGATCTATATTTTTCGATGTCGTTGATATTGTCGTAACCCTTGAATTTCAGGATCACCATGTTCTTGAAAAACTTCACATGTTCAATCTCAAGCGAAATCGTCTCTTTTCCCGTATCCAGCACCACCTGCTTCAACGTTTTGAAGCGGGCAGCGTCGTCCGTGGTGGGAAATACCTTGACTTCGCCCCTCACGCCGTGGGGGGAGGTAATCACACCGACTCTCAGCATATCTTCCATAACACAGACACCTTTCCAAAAATGTGGCAGATAGAAAATGAACCGCCTCCCCAAAAGGTCGGCGGTCATCCGTCTTACTGAATCTCAACGATTACTTTTTTGTCTTCCTTCGATGCAGCAGCTTTCACGACAGAACGAATTGCTTTCGCGATCCGGCCCTGTTTACCGATCACCTTGCCCATATCGGCGGCGGCTACCGTGAGCTCAATCAGGATGTCCTCACCCTTCATGGATTCCGTCACCACCACATCATCGGGATTGTCCACCAGTGCTTTCGCAATCACTTCAACCAATTCTTTCATATGTCCACCTCAATCTACATGATTACTGAATGCCGGCGGTCTTTAACAGCTTTCCTACGGTCTCGGTAGGCTGGGCGCCTGTCGCTAACCACTTCTTTGCTGCTTCCTCGTCGAACTTGATTACGCTGGGTTCCTTGGTGGGATCATAGTAACCAATTTCTTCGATGAATCTACCATCTCTGGGAGATCTGGAATCAGCAACCACAATTCTATAGAAAGGAGCCTTCTTCTGTCCCATTCTTCTCAGTCTCATCTTTACTGCCATGTCATTTCACCTCCTTATACCTTCATTCCACCGCCTGAGCGGTACATTTATTAGACATACAGGATAACCCTGTTTGACTAGCATATCTTAAAAGGGCATCTTGAACTTGTTTCCGCCCATGAGGCCGCCCAGGCCGCCGAAACCGCCCCGCTTTTTGCCTCCGGCCATTCCCGGCATCTGCTTCATCATCTTCTTCATCTGGTCGAACTGCTTGACCAGACGGTTGACCTCGCTGATGTCCACGCCCGCGCCTCTGGCGATGCGCTTCTTGCGGGAGGGATTGATCAGGCCCGGATTGGCCCGCTCATCCTTGGTCATGGAGAGGATAATGGATTCCACCCGTTTCATGGACTTTTCGCCCTCGTCCATATCCACGCCGGAGAGCTGGTTGCCCACGCCGGGAAGCATGGAGAGGATACTGCCCATGCCGCCGATCTTTTTGATCTGCTGCATCTGAGCCAGGAAATCGTTGTAGTCGAATTCCGCCTTGCGCAACTTCTGGGTCATCTCCCGGGCCTGCTCCTCGTCGATCTCGGCCGTAGCCTTCTCGATCAGGCTCATGATATCGCCCATTCCCAGAATTCTGGAAGCCATGCGGTCCGGATAGAACTGTTCCAGATCGGAGAGCTTCTCTCCCATACCCACATAGAGGATGGGCTTGCCGGTCACCGCCCGGATGGAAAGGGCCGCGCCGCCTCTGGTGTCGCCGTCCAGCTTGGTCAGGACGACTCCGTCGATTCCGATTTTATTGTTAAAGGTTTCGGATACGTTGACCGCATCCTGGCCTGTCATAGCGTCTACCACCAAAATGGTCTGATGGACGTCCAGCTGATCCTTGATCTCCACCAGCTCATCCATCATGGCCTCGTCGATGTGAAGCCGTCCGGCGGTGTCCAGGATCACCAGGTTCATGCCGTTCTTCGCCGCATGCTCCATGGCCGCCTTGGCGATGTCCACCGGTTTGTGCTTGTCTCCCATGGCGAATACGGGAACGCCTACCTTTTCGCCGTTGATCTGCAGCTGCTTGATGGCTGCGGGCCGGTAAACGTCGCAGGCCACCAGCAGGGGCTTGCGGCCCTTTTTGGCCTTTAACTGCGCGGCCAGCTTGGCTGTAGTCGTGGTCTTTCCGGCGCCCTGCAGACCGGTCATCATGATGACCGTAATCTCATTCCCCGGCTTTAAATCCACTTCCGTAGTCTCGGACCCCATGAGCTTTACCAGCTCTTCGTTGACGATCTTGATCACCGTCTGTCCGGCGTCCAGCTTGCCGAACACCTCGGCGCCCACCGCCTGCTCCTGGATGGAATTGATAAACTGCTTTACCACCTTGAAGCTGACGTCCGCCTCCAGGAGAGCCATCTTCACTTCCTTAAGCGCGGCCTTGACCTCCGCTTCGGACAGCTTTCCCTTGCTGCGAAGGCCCTTGAACACATTCTGTAATTTATCGGTTAAACTTTCAAAAGCCATCGGCTAACCTCCTGCCATGCACCTATAGGGTGCTGGTGATCTCGCCCGAGAGCCTGCGAATCTGCTCGATCCGTTCCAGATCCCTCGTCTCCATGTATTCGTCCGCCTGGCTCTGGATCTCTCCCACCATCTCGCGGATCTTCACAAATTTGGCCACCAGATGAAGCTTGGCCTCGTATTCTTCCAGTATTTTGTTGCAGCGACGGATCAGATCGTGTACGCCCTGACGGCTGATGCCCTGTTCCTTCGCGATCTCGCTGGGCGACAGGTCATTGAACACCACGTCCTCATAAACGCTCCGCTGATGGTCGGTCAGCAGCTCTCCGTAAAAATCATACAACAGACCTTGTTCCACAATCTTTTCCATTTCAACCACCTGTGTTATCATACACGAAAGAGATAAGGTTGTCAAGTAAAAGTTCTTGACATATTAAAAAAATCAGAAAAGCGAGGCTGCGGACTTCCGACGGCGATCCGCCGCGCAAAAAGCCCGCGGGAACGCTTTGAACCTTTGCGCCCGCGGACTCTCTCCTGCCTGCCGATCATTTAAAACTTCAATTATTATATAGGAAGTGCTTTATCAGCTGGCCATCCCGTCTTTGGGGTATTTCCGGCCAAACCAGGTCATGATCACGCCCTTGGGCGGCTTGGGGGTGGCCAGGCTCACGGCGGCCATCACCGCCAGAGCGATCAGGCTGGCCGGGAGCACCGGCTGCATACCGGAGATCATGGCTTTGAGCGGATACGAGAACAGGTAATAACAGACCGCTCCCACAACCATGCCGGACAGCGCGCCCTGCTCGTTGGCCCGTTTCCAGAACAGCCCCAAAAGCATGGGTCCGAAGAAAATGGTCTCCATGCCGCCCACCGCGAAGTTGATGAGCATCTGCAGGAACGCAGGCGGTTTGATGGAGAACAGGAAAATAGCCAGCAGCACCAGGGTGGTGGTGATCTGCGTCATCTTCTTCATCTGATCCGGCCCCGCTTCCGGGCGGACATAGTTGGCGTAAATGTCGTTCACTGCGCTGGAGGAGATGACGATCAGCATAGCGGCGATGGTGGACTGGATCGCTCCCACGGCTCCGGCGATGATCACGCCCGCCAGCCACGGGGGAAGCACGGTCATTGCGATCACAGGGGTGGTCTGGTCGGCCACCTCGGGCACAATGTTCATCAGCCGGGCAGCCGGACCCATAAAGGTCATGATTCCCTGCCAGAAGGTGACGAACACAACGCCCACCAGGATGGCCCCGTGCAGGGACTTGGTATCTTTGTAGGTGAGAGCGCCCTGCACCGCATGGGGCAGGCCCACATAGGTGATGCCCACCAGCCAGATGTAGGAGAACATCACCGGAATGGACCACTGTTTGGGCGACATGATCATCTTGTGATCCGAGGCCGCCAGGTTCTGCCAGGCCGCGGCCATGGAACCGGAGTCACTGCGGATGTAACCCACCACGCCGAAGATCAGAAGTAAGGTTGCAAAGGTCATGATAAAGCCCTGGATCACGGTGCTGACAGAAACGCCCTTGATGCCGCCGAAAATGGTGTAGATCAGGATGATCAGGGCAAAGATTCCCAGGCCCCAGAGATAGGGGATGCCGATCATGGTCTCGATCAGCCTGGCTCCGCCCACCAGCTGGGAAGAACAGTAAGGAATCAGAAATCCGATGATGGCCAGAGCGCCCAGAATGGTGACGCCCTTGTTGTCATTGTAGCGGTTTTTGAGCAGGGACACATAGGACACCGCGTTGGTCCTGCGGGCGATTATGCCGATCTTCTTTCCCGCGATGCCCAGGATGACAAAGTTCATAAACACGGAGGCGTAAATACAAACGGTCCAGACCAGGCCTTCCTTTGTGCCCGTGGCCGGGCCGCCGATGAAGGTGCCGGAGCTGCACACCGAGGCGCCCAACATCATTCCCACCACCAGCGGTCCCATGGCGCGGCCGCCGGAGAAAAAGTTTTTCGAAAAATCTCCCGAGGTTTCCTTTTTGGATTTCTGGCGGTAGTAAAAGCCAACCCCCAGCAACAGTACGCTGTAAATAATGAAGATCACCAGCGTAAGCATACGCGTGCTCGCATTAATCTGCATATCATTTTCCCCCTATTCTTTGGCAGCCATTACAGCTCGTCGTCCAGTGAAAAATCCTGGAATACCCGTTTCACAATGAAGAACACCGCCCCGATGCAGCCCAGAATCAGCAGGCACACCAGGAAAAACCACAGCGGAAGCCCGCAAACATAGGTGTACTCCGTGGGATCCTTCACGCCGATGGTGTACATGATGATCAGCGTCAGCGCCACAAACAGGCTCCAGAAGCCGATTACGGTCAGGGCTTCCTTCTTGCATGTCTTAAATCGCGGGTCCTCCGGGATATCCTCGAACCTGTAGTTCCGGTCGTCATACTCTTCTCTGGTCATGAGCGTTCCCCTCCTCTTTTTGCTGTGATAATCTCTTCCTGTATAAACGCGTCAACCTGCCGGTTGAAGGTTTCCGGGTCCGTATAGAAAAACATGTGGCCGCCGTGGTCGTAATAGTGATAGCGGTGCGGGCATTTCATCCTGCGGCAGGCTTCCTCGGACACGCAGGCCGGCACGCCTTTGGAATTACCCGCAAACACCACGGTCGGGACCGTAAACTGCTCCACATAGCTCATGGTGTCCGTGTGGCAGGTGTCCAGGTGCAGCTCGATGCCGGTCCAGGGCATGGTCAGGCTGATCTCCCCGGTGATCCATTTTTCATCCTCCGGGGTCAGCTCCTTACAATCCACGGTGTCGAAAAAATACCGGTGGTACTTGTCCGGGTCCGTGAACCAGAGACTTCTTCCGCTGATGTACTCTCTCACCTTGTAGCCGGAAAATTTGTATTTGTTCCACTCCCCGTGGGCGAACGGCGACAGGAAGGCGTCGATGAAGCCGATTCCCGAAAGGCGGTACTCCCGGTACTCGTGGGCGTAGACCGCCACGGCGGAAGTCCCAAGGGACCAGCCCATGAGCACAACACCGTCCAGATCCAGAAAATCGATGAGCTCCTTTATATCCCTGGCATGGCCCTTTAAGGTGTTGCCCTGAAGGGTTTTGGAGGAAAGTCCGTATCCCCTGGGATCAAAGGTGATCACCCGGTATTTTTTACTCAGTTCCCCAACATTCCGCTCATAAAAGCGGGTGGTGCACATAAAGCCCGGCACCAGGATCAGCGGTGTCCCCCGTCCCCTGTCCTCGTAATAAAGCATGGCGCCGTCCGATGTCTGAAAAAAGTTATCTCTGTCCATATGCCCTCTCCTTTGTCTGCGATGCAATCTGTGTGATCAAACAGTTCAAAATCGCCACCCACTCGTCCCGGTCCTCCACCATGATCGTGTGGCCGCCGTCCAACAGATGAACCTGGGTGTCTTTCACCCCGTCCGTGATCATGCGCACGTGCTCCAGCGTCCTGGTCCGGTCCAGTATGCCGTGGGCGATTACCACCGGGCAGGTGATTTTTCCGAGTCGGGGCCGCAGGTCGTGTTCCCGCAGCGTTTTCGCCGCCTCATAGACCACGTTCACCGGAATCTGCCGTGCGTAATCCAACAGCTTTTCCCGAAGCGCCGGATCGATGGGAAATGCAAAACACCGGTCCAGAAACGGTTCGAACAGTTCCATGGAAAACCAGTGCCCCAGAATCCGTTTCGGCAGGTCCGGGTCCCCGTGTCCCACGGTGCAGGGACCGGTGTTGGACAAAAGCAGCCCGGAAATGCGGTTTTCGCGGTCTTGTATCGCCGCCTCCATGGCGATGACGCCGCCGGCCGAGTAGCCGGCCAGGATCACCGGCCCAAGCTCCAGCTCTTTTACCAGCTCCAGCGTCCGGTCACCGATGTCCAGCACGTCCCAGGGACCGGGCGACCTGCTCCAGTCGATCACCGCCGACTGGCAGGCCAGCGTTTCGCCGATGCCCTCGTAAACCGCCGGCGACGTGGCCATTCCGCCGGGAATCATCAGCACGGTCAGGCAGCCCTTTTGCAGATCACCGATATAGTTAAGGTGGCTTGCCATTTCAATCTCCCCTCCATTGACTTCTTGATGATCCTATTGTAATATGTGGTGGTATATTTGTAAAATATGTATTATATTGGGGTGGCAATCGGTTTGACCTATATCAGAAATGGAGATGGAAACAGATGGAATTTAAGGATCTTCTATACATTTTGACAATCGCAAAATACGGAAAGGTATCGACGGCGGCCTCGGAGCTGTTCATCGCCCAGTCCTCTCTCAGCCAGTTTTTAAAGAATTATGAGAATTCTCTCGGATTTCCGCTGTTTATCCGCACGAACCGCGGGCTGTTCCTGACGGAGGAGGGGAAGCTGTTTGTGGAGTCCGGCAAGCAGATCCTGGCCATGCGGCGGGATTTCTTCAATAAAATATCCGATCTCCAGAATCTGAAAATCGGATCGGTCAATTTCTCAATCTCGCCCTTCCGGGCACCCTATCTCCTGCCCCGGGTGATCCCGGTCTTCACAAAGGCCTATCCGGACATCCGGCTGACCATCCATGAGGGCAGCATGAAAGAGCAGGAGGAGATGCTGGCACAGTGCGAGATTGACATGGGCTTTTTGACGCTGCCCATGGACAATGAGCAGCTCCCCTACCGCCCTGCCACCAACGAGGAGATCCTGCTGGCCGTGCCCGCAGGCCATCCGCTCTGCGCAAAGGCCCATGAGCCAGGTCCCACCGGGCGGGCCTGGCTGGCGGTGGAGGATTTGTCCAGCCAGAATTTCCTCATGTACAGCATCAACCACCGGCTGAGAAGCTTTGCGGAAACGCTGTTTCGCGACCATCAGTTAAACCCGCGCATCATCCAGTCCCACAACAGCTTTGAGACCCTGATCCGCCTGGCTGAGGCCGGGATGGGCGTCACCTTTCTGCCTGAGACCTATTTGGAACCCAGAGAGGGGCTGCGCCATTTTTCCCTGGGGCGTCAGGGAATGTCCCGCCAGCTGGTGCTGGGTTATGTCCCCAGCGGTTATGTCTCCAAAGCCGCCGCAGCGTTCTCGGACATTGTGGTGGAGGAGCTGCGCCGGCAGAAGGAGGCGGCGCGGCTGATTCCGTAGGATTGCACCTTAAACCGGATTGCTGTAACCCATAAGGGATTCATCCACCTCCCGGGCTGCCTCCCGGCCCTCTGCGATGGCCCAGACCACCAGGGACTGGCCGCGGCGCATGTCCCCGGCCGCGAAAACGCGGTCATTGCCGGTCCGGTAGCCGTCCGCCTGGGTGGCCACGTTCATGCGGCCGTCCAGCTTTAAGCCGAAGGCATCCGCCACATAGGGCTCGCTGCCAAGAAATCCGGCCGCGATCAATACCAGGTCCGCAGGAATTTCCTTCTCGCTGCCCTCCACCGGAACCATGTTCACGCGCCCAGTGGTTTCGTCCTTCTCCGGTTTCAGCGTTACCAGCCTGGCGCCGCAGACATTTCCCTTCGGATCCTTTTTAAAGCCGGTCACGGTGGTCTGATAGATCCGCGGATCGCAGCCAAACACGCTTGCGGCCTCCTCCTGGCCGTAGTCGGTCTTTAACACCCGGGGCCACTCAGGCCAGGGATTGTTCTGGGCGCGTTTTTCCGGAGCCTTGGGCATCATCTCCAGCTGGGTGACCGACGAGGCGCCCAGGCGGATCACCGTCCCCACGCAGTCATTTCCGGTATCCCCGCCGCCGATAACCAGGACCCGCCTGCCCCGGACCGGTTCTTCCGGCGTCCCGGAGAAATTGCTGTCTAAAAGCCGTCTGGTGACCATGGTGAGAAAATCCACGGCAAACCAGATCCCCAGGGCGTCCCGGCCGGGGACCGCGATATCCCGGGGTGTTCCTGCCCCGCAGGCCAGCAGCACCCGGTCATATTGTTTGAGAAGCTCCCGCCCGCTTACGTCCTTTCCGATGTTCGTGTTGCAGACAAAGCGGATACCGGATTCCTCCATCAAACGGACCCGGCGGTCGACGACGTCCTTTTCCAGCTTCATATTGGGAATGCCATAGCGCAGCAGGCCGCCGGGGCGGTCGTTCCGCTCGTAAATGGTCACGCTGTGGCCCCTGCGGTTCAACTGGATGGCCGCCGCCAGCCCCGCCGGACCGCTTCCCACCACGGCCACGCGTTTACCGGTGCGCACCTTAGGCGGCCGGGCGTCCACAAGGCCGTGGGCGAAGGCGTACTCGATCACCGCCCGTTCATTTTCCCTGGTCGACACCGGGTCCGCGTGCAGGCCGCAGGTGCAGGCGCTCTCGCACAGGGCCGGACATACCCGGGATGTGAATTCCGGCAGGCAGTGGGTTCTGGACAGCCGGATGTAGGCCTGTTCCCAGTTCCCGCGATAAACCATATCGTTGATCTCCGGCACCAGGTTGTGTAGGGGACAGCCGGAAACCATGCCGCCAATCGTCACCCCCGCCTGGCAGAAGGGCACGCCGCAGTCCATACACCGCGCGCCCTGCAGGCGCTGTTCCTCCCAGGAGAGCATCCCGTGAAACTCCCGAAAATTCCGAATCCGGTCCGCGGGCGCCGTAATCTGCCCGTTTCTGCGCTCATATTCTAAAAAACCTGTTGGTTTTCCCATAACGTTCCTCCTCTATCTGCCGCCGATGCTGGCGTAAAATGCCTCGATCTGCGCTTCCTGCCGGCTCATCCCCTGCTCCTCAAACTGCGCGGCCATCTGGGTCAGGCGCTTGTAGTCGCCGGGTATGATCTTTTTGAATTTGGGCAGGTACTCGTCGAACCGCTCCAGAATCTCCCGGCCCTGGAGGGCAGTGGTATGCTTCACGTGGGCCTGAAGCATTTCCATCAACTCCTCGCGGTCAAAGCGGGATTCAACCTTTTCCATGGACACCATTCCCCGGTTTAAGTTCTGGTACAGCCGGTTTTCCTCATCCAGCACATAGACGATGCCGCCGCTCATGCCGGCCGCAAAGTTTTTGCCTGTAGGGCCTAAGACGGCCACCCGGCCGCCGGTCATGTACTCGCATCCGTGCTCGCCCACGCCTTCTACCACCGCTACAGCGCCGGAATTGCGGACGCAGAAGCGCTCTCCCGCCACACCGGCAATGTAAGCCTGGCCGCCGGTGGCGCCGTAGAGGGCCACATTTCCGATGATAATGTTTTCCTCCGGCACGAACCTGGCCTTATCCGGCGCATAGACGGCCAGCTTTCCGCCGGAGAGGCCCTTGCCGAAGTAGTCGTTGCTGTCGCCGCACAGGGACAGGGTGAGACCTCCGGGCAGAAACGCCCCGAAGCTCTGGCCGCCCGCCCCCTCGCAGTGGATGGTGATGGTGTCCTCCGCAAGCCCTTCCGGATTCTGCCGGGTGATCTCAGCGCCCAGAAGGGTGCCGAAGGTCCGGTCGGTGTTGGTGAGTCTGATCCTGCCGCTCCATTTCGTGCCCGTCGCGATGGCGGTCCTGAGTTCCTGTTTCTTCAGCAGGACCGCCTCGTCCTTGGTCTGCTCCAGTCTGAAATCGTAGGCCCGTGTGGGATCAAAGACGCAGTCCCCACGGTCCGCGTTTGGAGCTCCGGCTAAGATGCAGCTTAAATCCACCTTACTTTGGCGGCCGGACAGATGTTCCTTTTTCTTCAAGAGATCGGTTCGTCCCACCATCTCATCCACGGTGCGAAGCCCCAGCTTCGCCATATACTCCCGCAGCTGCCAGGCTATAAAGACCATAAAATTCATCACGTACTCCGGTTTCCCCTCAAATCGCCTGCGCAGCTTGGGGTTCTGGGTGGCGATGCCCATAGGACAGGTATCCAGATTGCAGACCCGCATCATCACGCAGCCCAGGGTCACCAGGGGAGCGGTGGCAAAACCGAACTCCTCGGCGCCCAGCAGCGCGGCCACCGCCACGTCCCGGCCGGTCATCAGCTTGCCGTCGGTCTCCAGCACCACCTGGTTCCTCAGCCCGTTTTTCAGCAGCGTCTGGTGGGTTTCCGCCAGGCCAAGCTCCCAGGGCAGTCCCGCGTTGTGGATGGAGCTGACCGGAGCGGCTCCCGTGCCGCCGTCGTAGCCGGAGATCAGGATCACCTGGGCCCCCGCCTTGGCAACGCCCGCGGCCACGGTGCCAACGCCTGCCTCGGACACCAGCTTGACGGAGATGCGGGCGTATTTGTTGGCGTTTTTCAAATCGTAGATCAACTGGGCCAGGTCCTCGATGGAGTAAATATCGTGGTGGGGAGGCGGAGAGATCAGACTCACACCCGGGGTGGAATGGCGGGTTTTCGCCACCCAGGGATATACCTTTTTGGCTGGAAGATGTCCGCCTTCCCCGGGTTTTGCACCCTGGGCCATTTTGATCTGAATCTCCTTTGCACTGACCAGATAACGGCTGGTCACTCCGAAGCGGCCGCTGGCAACCTGTTTGATCGCACTGCTCCGATCCTGGTCCGTGCCGGCGGAATCCAGGCGCTCATCGCTCTCACCTCCCTCTCCGCTGTTGGATTTGCCGTGAAGACGGTTCATGGCGATTGCCAGCGCCTCGTGGGCCTCCTGGGAAATGGACCCGTAGGACATGGCGCCGGTCTTAAAGCGTTTCACAATGGATTCCACGCTCTCCACCTCCTCGATGGGCACGGGCTGATCGGGATAGTTGAAGTCCATCAGACAGCGCAGGCAGCCGTTACGCTCGCTGTCCGCCAGCCGGGTGTATTGGCAGAATTTTTCATAGCTGTCCTCGCGGGTGGACTGTTGAAGCAGATGGATGGTCTGGGGATTGTAGCGGTGGACCTCGCCCTGGCTGCGCATCTTGTGCCGCCCCATGGAGGACAGGGTTAAGTCCGTTTGAAGCCCAAGGGGATCAAAGGCCCGGGAGTGCTGGGCGTCGGTCTGTTCCGCGATATCCTCCAGGGTGATGCCGCCCACCCGGCTGACCGTTCCGGTAAAATATCGGTCGACCACGTCCTGTGACAGGCCGATGGCCTCGAAAATCTGGCTGCCCTGGTAGGACTGGATGGTGGAGATGCCCATTTTGGAGGCGATTTTAACGATGCCCTGCAGCACCGCCTGGCCGTAGTCCGCAACAGCCGCGTAGTAGTCTTTTTCCAGTATTCCGTCCTCCACCAGCCCGGCGATGGTGGCATGGGCCAGATATGGGTTGACGGCGCTGGCGCCATAGCCCAAAAGCGCCGCAAAGTCGTGGACCTCCCGGGGTTCGCCGGATTCCAGGACAATCGAGAGCGCCGTGCATTTTTTGGTCTTGACCAGGTGCTTGTGTACGGCGGATACCGCCAGCAGCGAAGGGATCGCCACGTGGTTTTCGTCCACCCCGCGGTCCGACAGGATCAGAATATCGGCCCCCTCGCGGTAAGCCTTATCCACTTCCACAAACAGGTGCTCCAGCACCCGCTCCATGGGCGTGCTCTTGTAGAACAGAATAGGCACAACGGCCACCTTGAACCCGGGCTTATTGATGGCCTTGATCCGCAGCAGATCCAGATCCGACAGAATTGGATTGTCGATCTTTAACATTTGGCAGTTTTCCGGCTTTTCCTCCAGCAGGTTACCGTTTTTGCCCACGTACACTGCGGTGGAGGTGACGATTTTTTCCCGAACCGCGTCGATGGGCGGATTGGTGACCTGGGCGAACAGCTGCTTAAAGTAGTAGAACAGGGGTTGATATTCCCGGGATAACACGGCCAGCGGCGTGTCCACTCCCATGGCTCCGATGCGTTCCGAACCGTTTAAGGCCATGGAGCAGATGCTCTCGCGGTATTCCTCGTAAGTGTATCCGAAGGCCTTCTGGAGCCGCGCCCGCTCTTCTCTGCCGTAAGCCGGAATCTTTTCGTTGGGGATTTTCAGATCGCTTAAATTGACCAGATTGCTGTCCAGCCACTCCCCGTAGGGCTCCTGCCCGGCATAATGGGCTTTGATCTCCTCATCGTCGAACACACGGCCCGCCACCGTGTCCACCAGCAGCATTTTACCCGGGTGAAGGCGCTCTTTTTTCAGAATATGTTCGGCCGGGATATCCAGCACTCCCACCTCGGAGGACAGAATCAGACGTCCGTCGTCCGTGATATAATAGCGGGAGGGCCTCAGGCCGTTGCGGTCCAGCACCGCGCCGATCTGGTCGCCGTCGGAAAATACGATAGCGGCCGGCCCGTCCCAGGGCTCCATCATGGTGGCGTAATATTGATAGAAATCCCGCACCTGCCGGGGCAGGGTTGCGTTGCTTGTCCAGGGCTCCGGTATGGCGGCCATGACGGCCAACGGCAGGTCCATCCCGCTCATCTCCAGAAATTCCAGAGTATTGTCCAGCATCGCAGAGTCGGATCCGGCCACATTGATCACCGGAAGCACCTTGGTTAAGTCGTCCGCCGGGAATTTCAGGGCGCGCATGGTCTCCTCTCTGGCCAGCATCTTATCCGCGTTGCCCCGGATGGTATTGATCTCGCCGTTGTGGACGATGAGACGGTTGGGATGGGCCCTCTCCCAGCTGGGATTGGTGTTGGTGGAGAAACGGGAGTGCACCACCGCGATGGCCGACTGGTAGTCCGCGTCCTGAAGGTCCTTAAAAAATGTCCGCAGCTGCCCCACCAGAAACATCCCCTTGTAGACAATGGTCCGGCTGGACAGGGAGGGCACGTAGGTGTTATCGTTGCTCTGTTCAAAGACCCGGCGCACCACGTAGAGTCTGCGGTCAAAGTCCAGGCCCGGAAGGATCCGCCCGGGTTTCTTCACAAAACCCTGACAGATCACCGGCATACACTCCCTGGCCTTGTGGCCCAGCACTTCCGGCGCAGTGGGCACCTGCCGCCAGCCGAGGAACTCCATGCCTTCCTTCTCCACAATGATCTCAAACATCTTTTTGGCCCGGCTGCGTTTCAGCTCGTTCTGTGGGAAAAAGAACATACCCACGCCGTATTCCCGCTCTCCGCCGATGCGGATGCCGGATTCGTGACAGACCCGCGAGAAGAAGCGGTGGCTGATCTGGGTCAGGATGCCCACTCCGTCTCCGGTTCTGCCCTCGGCGTCCTTTCCGGCCCGGTGCTCCAAATGCTCCACGATTCTCAGCGCGTCCGCCACGATCTGGTGGCTCTTTTCCCCCTTTATATTGACCACGGCTCCGATTCCACAGTTGTCGTGTTCAAAAGCGGGACTGTATAACCCCTGCTGTCTCCGGCTCTGACTCATGCCTGTTCCTCCTCATTTCTGTGATGGTGCGGGCAGGACCGGCTGATCATTCCACGCAAAAAGAGCGCCAAAGATGGAGTATGCTCTTAGAAGCAAGCCTTCCCTGACGCCCTTGTCAAACCTGACCGCAATATTTCTTTTGCGTTAAAATATATACGATGTCCGCGGATTTGTAAAGAGTTTTTTGAAAAATTTGGTTGACATTTTCCGGAAAATGTGTGTATACTATGTGCCATGAAAAGCAAAGGCGCTTTGGAAGTTCAACTTCCAGGGCGCCTCTTCTTTTTTGGAAGCAGCACAATCGAAAGGAGAAATGAATGATGGCAAGTGGTATCCCCGAACTGTATGGCAGCCTTGTGTTTAACGACAGCGTGATGCGCGACAAACTGCCCAAAGACGTCTACCAGGCACTGAGAAAGACCATCGAAAACCACACCCACCTGGAGCTGGATGTGGCCAATTCCGTGGCGGTGGCCATGAAGGAGTGGGCCGTGGAGAACGGCGCCACCCATTTTACCCACTGGTTCCAGCCCATGACCGGTTTCACCGCCGAGAAGCACGACAGCTTCATCTCCCCCGTCGGCGGCGGACAGGTGGTCATGGACTTTTCCGGCAAGGAGCTGGTGAAGGGCGAGCCGGATGCCTCCAGTTTTCCATCCGGCGGTCTGAGAGCCACCTTCGAGGCCAGGGGCTACACCGCGTGGGACCCCACATCCCCCGCGTTTATCAAGGACCGCACCCTGTACATTCCCACCGCCTTCTGTTCCTACAGCGGCGAAGCGCTGGACAAGAAAACGCCCCTGCTTCGCTCCATGGAGACCCTGGACCGGGAGGCGGTGAAGATCCTTCACCTGCTGGGCCAGAGCGACGTGGAAGGCGTCTCCGCCACCATCGGGCCGGAACAGGAGTATTTCCTGGTGGACAAAGAGATTTATAAACAGCGCAAGGATCTGATTTTTACCGGAAGGACGCTGTTAGGCGCCATGCCTCCCAAGGGCCAGGAGCTGGAGGACCACTATTTCGGCGCTTTAAAACCCCGTGTTTCCGCCTTCATGCACGATCTGGACGAAGCGCTCTGGAAGCTTGGGATCCCGGCCAAAACCAAACACAACGAGGTGGCCCCGGCCCAGCACGAGCTGGCTCCGGTATTCGACACGGCCAATGTGGCGGTGGACCACAACCAGCTCACCATGGAGATGATGAAAAAGGTGGCCGACAAGCACGGCCTCACCTGCCTGCTCCACGAGAAGCCCTTTGAGGGCATCAACGGTTCCGGAAAGCACAACAACTGGTCCCTGATCACCAACACCGGCGTAAACCTGCTGAATCCCGGCCGTACCCCCGCGGCCAACACCCAGTTTCTGGTATTTCTCATGGCGGTGATCAAGGCGGTGGACGAGTACGCGGACCTCATGCGCATCTCCGTGGCCAGCGCCGGAAACGATCACCGGCTGGGCGCCAACGAGGCTCCGCCGGCCATTGTGTCCATTTTCCTGGGCGACGAGCTGACCGCGGTGCTGGACTCCATCGAAAACGACACCTTTTTCGGCAAACAGCAGAAGGTGCAGATGGAGACGGGCGCTACGGTTCTGCCTCACTTCTTCAAAGACAACACGGACCGCAACCGCACCTCGCCCTTCGCGTTTACGGGCAATAAGTTCGAGTTCCGTATGCCCGGTTCCTCCCTGTCCGTGGCTGGGCCAAACATCGTGCTCAATACGGCGGTGGCCGAGGCTTTGAGACAGTTCTACGAAGAGTTGAAGGACATTCCGGAAAGCCGGATGGAGGAGGCGGTCCACACCCTGGTGAAGCGGGCCATTGCCAAACACCGCCGGATCATTTTCAACGGCAACGGTTATACGGACGAATGGGTACAGGAAGCCAAAAAGCGGGGACTCTACAATCTGCGCTCCACGCCGGAGGCCCTGGCCTGCTTTACCAGCCGGAAAAACCTGGAGCTGTTCACCAGGCACCACATCTTCACGGAACAGGAGATCATCTCCCGCTATGAGATTTTACTGGAAAATTACTGCAAGACCATCCACATTGAGGCAAAGACCATGCAGGACATGGTGCGCAGCCAATTCCTCCCCGCGCTGAGGTGCTATATCGATCAGATAACCGGCTCCATCCGGGGCATAAAGGCAGTGTCGGCTGCGCTGCCCAGCGCAGCTTCGGAAAAGCTTCTGGCAGTGCTCTGCGATTCCTACGAGCGCATCTGCGATGCGGAGGAACATCTGGAAGCTGACACAAAAAACGCGGAGGGAATCGACGACATGCAGGAGGCGGCTTTCTTCTGCCGCAGCACTCTCATCCCCCGTATGGAAGCGCTGAGAGCCACGGCGGATGACGCAGAGCGGTATCTGCCGGAAAATCTGCTCCCGTACCCCAGCTATGAGAAGCTGCTCTTCTGCGTCTGACAGCATACCCCAAACATGGCCAGCAGGCCCTTGGGCGCAAAAAAGCAGGCCGGACCGCCGGGAATCCTTTTTCGAATTCCCAGCGGGTCCGGCCTGCTTTCGAACGGCTGAAATCCGGCCGCGGTACTCACCGCAGGCTGGATTTTTTCCAGCGCTCCGCCTGGGAGGCGTACTGTTCGTTGAGCCAGTCCACCCCTTTTGCGATGCCGTCCGCGTCGAATGTATACTCGATTCTCGTCTTCTGCTCTTCTGAAGTCGCATCATACCCGTAAGGCTCAGGCCATACGACCACGGCCAGCATGGTGTCCGAACCTTCGTGCTCGGCCTTCTCCATACAGAAGCGCATCCCATTATAGCTGCCGGTAAAACGTTCCTTTTTCAGGTAATTGACCGGCATAAAGTCTTTCAGTTCCAGCAACGCTTACGCCCCTTTTCTAGTTTTCGTGAAGGCTCAGCTCCATGAGCTGCTTTGTGATATCGGTGATGGCGCTGTCGTCGACCTCCGAGGCCGTGTGCAGCGTGTAATTGGTTTTTCCCCACTTCCACTGCGACAGCCGTCCGCCGCTCTCCGTGGTGCGGATCACGGCCTCCGAGCTGGCGTCGGGGGCGTCGTAGGCTACGGTGATGTCCGATCCCTCCCGGAAACGCTCGAAAATCCCGGCAAAATCAGCGGCCGTGTTGGAGGCCCGCCAGGTATAGCTCACGCCGTCCAGCTGGAATTCCATATCCGCAACCTCGTCGTTGATGATGAAAAACCTGACATTTTCTCCTTTTGCGGGCGCTACCATGTGGACGCCCAGAGTCTCAAAGGCCAGCACGTCCGTGACTTCCCGCATAGGGTTGGGAAGCGCGGCAGCGGTTGTGGTTTCCGGCTCAGTGGCTGTGGACGCCTGGGCCGTTGCCGTGGCATCCACTGCCCCGCCGCCCGAACACCCGGCGAGCGCCGCTGCGCTCAGGGCAATGGCGGCCGCCAGCGGCAAAAACCGCCGCGATGCGCGGTCAAAACCTGCCGGTTCATGTTTTATTCTGTTGGAATCGTTCATAGTCTGCCTCTCTTTCTGTCTGGGGCCTCTAACGCGGGCTGGTCACCGTCTCGCAGTATTCCTGCAGCGTCCGGTGCAGCTCCCCTTCGGCCGTCTCGTCACAAAGGGTCACAATCCGGTCTCCCGCCATGAGGACTGTGTCGCCTCTGGGCACAAACTCCGCCTCGCCGCGCATCAGGGACACCACCAGACAGGTGGGCGGCCAGGCGATGGCGGCGATCTTCTGCCCTTCGGCCGCGCTTCCGTGGTAGATCATCCCCTCCACCAGAACCTTTTCACCGGTCAGGGTCACCTGCTTATCCGGATTCTGCTTTGCCAGCAGGCGGTGGAGCAGCTGGTCGTAAACCGGCGCGCAGTGCAGGATGTCCGGCACGATGTAGGCGGCCAGGGACACCATGGATAAGGTCAGCAGATGGGAGAAGGAGCCGGTCATCTCGCTGATGAGGATGATGCCCGTGATGGGCGCACGGACGATGGCGGAGAAATAACCCGCCATGCCGAGAATGATAAAGTTGCTCAAAAGTCCGCTTATGTCCGGGCTGACAGCGGATGCCAGGTTGTAGTAGATACTGCCGATGATGGCTCCCAACACCAGGAGCGGGAGAAAGATTCCGCCCGGCGCCCCGGAGCCGAAGCTGATCATGGAAAATGCGAATTTCAGCGCAAAGAGCAGGAACAGCCCTCCGAGCATCAGCTGACCCGCCGTCAGCTCCTCCACCAGGGAGTGGCCGCCGCCCAGAACCGCCGGGTACAGGAACCCGAACGCGCCCGCCAGCAGAAAGGGAATCAGGATGCGGACGAACTGCCTGGGGATCATCCCGTAGAGGTCCTGGGATTTGCCGATGCAGGTGTTGTACAGGACGCCCATCAGTCCGATGAGCGCGCCCAGAATGAGCACATGTCCGTAGGTGGACAGGGGCATCATATGGGTGATGTGGAAGGTGAACACCGGCTTTAAACCGAACACATTCCGGGAGACAAAGTCCGAGGTGATGGAGGCGGCCATGGACGAGAGCACCAGCTCCGGGGAAATGTGCTTGTGCACCTCCTCCAGGGAGAACAGGATGCCCGCGATGGGGGCGTTGAAGGCGGCCGACAGGCCGGCGCTGGCGCCGCAGGTGATCAGCACCTTCTCCTCGGTTTTGACCCGCTTGGTCAGCCTTGAAAATCCCTTGGCGGCCATGGCTCCCAGCTGGATGCTGGGACCCTCCCGCCCCAGGGACAGGCCGCAGCCCAGGGACAGGATACCTCCGCCCAGCTTAGCCGCCAGCACCCGCCACCAGCGCTGGTCCAGCTCGCCCATGATCTCGCCCTCAATCTGAGGGATACCGCTGCCCGAAATCAGCGAGTCCCACTTTAACAGCAGCGTGACGATAAGCGCGGCCACGGCCAGAATGGCGAACCACACCGGGATAAACCAGTGGTTGGCCTGGCCGTAAGCCAGAATCCGGTGTAACAGCGTGTCCGTGCACCCGATCAGGTAGCGGAACGCCACCACCACCGCCCCGGAGATCGCTCCCACCGCAATTCCCTCCAGCACGAGCGCATAACGAAAACTCCGGTAACGGATGATTGTGTTGCGAACCGTACGTTCTTCCGGTTTCATACTCTTTATTCCCCCTGTAATGTCATCTCTTAAGGTCTATATGTAAAGCGCCTGCCGTCGGTCACGGCAGGCAGAAAGCAGTGAGCGGACCCGCTCTATGAATCGCTGTAGGTCCCCTTGAATTTAACCAGCTTGGGACGGTAGCCGGCGCCTGTGAGGGCGGATACGATCTGATTCTTGTGGTCGGTGCCGTAGGCTTCCAGGGTGATGCGCAGCTCCACCGCGGCGTTGCGGTTGATGCTGATGAACTGGTTGTGCTCCAGCTTGATGATGTTGCCGTGCTCCTCGGCCAGCAGGGCGGAAATCTTCGCCAGCTCGCCGGGCTTATCCGGGAGCAGGACGGACACCGTGAACACGCGGTCTCTCTGGATCAGGCCGTGCTGCACGATGGAGGACATGGTGATCACATCCATGTTGCCGCCGCTTAAGATGGAGACGATTTTCTTCTTCTGCACGTTCATGTGCTTTAAGGCCGCAACGGTCAGAAGGCCGGAGTTCTCCACGATCATCTTGTGATTCTCCACCATGTCCAGGAAGGCCACGATCAGCTCGCTGTCCTCGATGGTGATGATGTCGTCGATGTTCTGCTGGATATAGGGAAATAACAGCTCTCCCGGGCGTTTAACCGCCGTGCCGTCGGCGATGGTGTTGATATTCGGCAGAGTGACGACCTCGCCCTGGCGCAGGGATTCCTGCATGCAGTTGGCTCCGGCCGGCTCCACGCCGATCACTTTGATTTTAGGGTTGAGCAGCTTGGCCAGGGTGGACACGCCGGTGGCAAGTCCGCCGCCGCCGATGGGAACCAGAATGTAGTCCACGGTGGGCAGCTCCTTGATGATCTCCATGGAGATGGTGCCCTGTCCGGTGGCCACCGCCAGGTCGTTGAAGGGATGGACAAAGGTGTAGCCCTTCTCCTCCGCCAGCTTGTACGCGTAATCGCAGGCCTCGTCGAACACGTCTCCGGCCAGAACCACCTCGGCACCGTAGCCTTTGGTGCGGTTTACCTTCATAAGCGGCGTGGTGGTGGGCATCACGACCACAGCCTTCACACCGGCCAGCTTGGCGGCGTAAGCCACGCCCTGGGCATGGTTGCCCGCGGAGGCGGTGATCAGGCCCTTGGCCTTCTCGTCCTCGGTCAGGGTGCTGATCTTATAGTAGGCGCCTCTCACCTTGTAAGCGCCGGTATACTGCAGGTTTTCCGGCTTGAAATACACCTTGTTTCCCGTCTGGGCCGAAAAATATTCGCTGTACACCAGCTTGGTCTCCAGAGTCACTTCCTTGACCAGGTCAGAGGCCTCCTCAAATTGTTCCAATGTTAATTCTTCCATAATACCCTATCCTTCTTTCTGTTTGACTCGCGGGGCTTAAAAGGCCGGGCGTGTTACTCTGCTTCGGATTTACGCACGTTGAACAGCGCGTTCACAAAATCGTCCGCATTGAATTTCTGCAGATCGTCGATCTTCTCGCCGATGCCGATATATTTAACCGGAAGGCCCAGCTCGGACTGGATCGCCACGGCGATGCCGCCCTTGGCGGTGCCGTCCAGCTTGGTCAGGATGATGCCGGTGATGTCCGCCACCTCCATGAACTGCCTGGCCTGGGCAAGGGCGTTCTGTCCCGTGGTGCCGTCCAACACCACCAGGGTCTCGCGGTAGGCGTCCGCGTACTCTTTGTCAATGATCCGGTTGATCTTGCGCAGCTCCTCCATCAGGTTCTTCTTGTTGTGAAGCCGCCCGGCGGTGTCGCAGATCAGCACGTCCGCGTGGCGGGACTTGGCGGCTGCCACCGCGTCATAGATCACGGCCGCCGGGTCGGAACCTTCCTGCTGGGCGATGATCTCCACTCCCGCACGGTTGGACCACTCGGTCAGCTGCTCGATGGCCGCCGCCCGGAAGGTGTCCGCCGCGGCTAAAATCACCTTGCGCCCCTGGTCCTTCAACTGCCCGGCCAGCTTGCCCACGGAGGTGGTTTTGCCCACGCCGTTGACGCCGATCACCAGCACCACGGACTTTTTGTGCTCGAACTCGTAGGCGTTCTCCCCCAGATCCATCTGGGCCTTGATGCTGTTGATCAGCAGCTCCTTGCATTCCTCCGGCTCCTTGATGTGCAGCTCCTTCACCTTCCGGCGCAGATCCTCCACAATGGACATGGTGGTCTGGATGCCGATGTCACCCATGATCAGCGTCTCCTCGATCTCCTCATAGAAATCGTCGTCAATGGCGGAGAAGCCGCTGAAAATGGAGTCGATGCCGGAGACGATATTGTTGCGGGTTTTGGTCAGGCCCTCCACCAGGCGCCCGAAAAACCCCTTCTTTCCTTCTGACATAAACTTTTTCTCCTCTTAAACCTGATTAAGACAGGCCGGTTTTCTTCTTATCATAGCACAAATGCCATTTATTTGTCCAGATCATCCTCGATCAGGTTTACGCTCACCAGCGTGGATACGCCCTTCTCCTGCATGGTGATTCCGTAGAGCCGGTCGGCGCTGACCATGGTGCCGCGCCGGTGGGTGATCACGATGAACTGGGTGTTGCGCGTCAGCTTGTGCAGATAGCCCGCGAAACGGTCCACGTTGGAGTCGTCCAGCGCCGCCTCGATCTCGTCCAGGAGACAGAAGGGCGAGGGCTTTAAGTTCTGGATGGCGAACAGCAGGGAGATGGCGGTCAGGGCCTTCTCGCCGCCGGACAGCTGCATCATGTTCTGCAGCTTTTTGCCCGGGGGCTGGGCGATGATCTGAATCCCCGCCTCCAGGATGTCCTCGTCCTCCATCAGCTCCAGGGTGCCGCGGCCGCCGCCGAAGAGCTCCTTGAACACCTTGTCGAACTCGGCCCGGATCTCCCCAAATTTCTCCTGGAACTGGCGGCGCATGCCGGTGTCCAGCTCCACGATGATTTTTTCCAGCTCCGCCTGAGCGGCCACCAGATCCTGGTGCTGGGTTTTCATGAACTCGTAACGCTCGGACACCTCCCGGTAGTCCTCGATGGCGTTTACATTTACATTACCCAGGGCCTTGATCCTGCCCTTGAGGTCGTCAATCTGCCTGCGGACCTCGGTCAGAGAGCCGTATGCCTCGTCCCGCAGGGCCTCGGCGCTGGAAAAGGTCATCTCATACTCGTTCCACATGTAGGTGGTGGAGTGCTCCAGCCGTTCCTCCAGCTTTTCCTGCTGGGCCTGCAGCCGGAACATGTCCTTGTCCAGATCGGACATGCGGGCGGACAGCTCCTCGCGCCGGATGAAAAATCCCTTCTGGCGCCCGGCCATCTCCTCCTTTTTTGCGGTCTGGGCGGTCAGCCGCTCCTCCAGCTCCTTTGTATGTACGGCGATCCCGGCGATCTTCTCCTTCAGGGAGGCGATCTCCTGCCGGCGCGCCTCGATGATTCCCTGGGCATTCCGGTCCCCGGCTTCCAGGTCCCGGTACTCGGCCGTCAGCTTTCGCATCTCCGCGCGGACGCGGTCCACATTTTCCTGAAGGAAGTCCAGCTTCTGCTTCAGCTCCGCGGCCTCCACCTGGATCTGCGCCAGCTCTGCGGCGCAGGTTTCGCGGGAACTCTTGGCCTCCTCCAGGGCGGCGGTTTTTTCCTCCACCGCCTGGCCGGAGAGGGTGTTTTTCTCCTCCAGGGCGGCAGTTTCCTGCTTCAGGGCCGCCTGGCTGCCGGAGATTTCCCGGACCTGCTCGTCAAGCTGTCCCCGCTCCCGCTCCAAATCCACGTAGGAACCGGCGATCTCCGCTTTCTTCTCCTCCAGCTGGGCCAGGTTCATGCGCAGGGTGTTCTGTTCCAGGTACAGCTTCTGGATAGCGCTTCGGACCGCTTCCAGCTCCTCCTTCTTCTCCTGGAGAATCCCCTCCTGGATGTTTAAGTCGCCCTGGATCGATTCCACCTGGGTGAGGGCTTTTTTGCACGCTTCCTCCAGCTCCTCGATCTCGCGACGCCGTCCCAGCAGGTTGCTGGTGTTCTTGAATGCGCCTCCCGTCATGGAGCCGCCCGCGCTCAAAAGTTCGCCCTCCAGGGTGACGATGCGCAGGCTGTATTTGTACTTTCTGGCCAGAGCGATGGCGTGCTCAATGGTATCCGTCACCACCACCCGCCCCAAGAGATAGCGGACCAGGCCGTCGTACTGTTTTTCCGCCTCCACCAGCTGGCTGGCCAGTCCCAGCACGCCAGGTTCCTTTAAGGCGCTCTCCTGGGAAAAGGTCTGCCGACCGCCGATGGCGGTCAGGGGCAGAAAGGTTGCCCGGCCGTATTTGTTCTTTTTTAAGTATTCGATCAGGCGCTTGGCCGTCTCCTCGGAATCCGTGACGATGTTCTGGATGCTGCCGCCAAGAGCGGTCTCAATGGCCACCTCGTACTTCTGGGGCACATGGATTAAGTCCGCTACCACGCCGTGAATCCCGCGGATGCGGTCCCGCACCTCCATGACCCGCCGGATGCTGCCGCCGTAGCCGTCGTAGCGCTCGGCCAGGTTGCGCAGGCTTTCCAGCTTGGTGTAGGACATGTGGTATTGCTGCTGGGTGTCGTTTAAATTGCGGTTCAGACGGCGAAGCTCCTGGTCGGCCTGGTTTAACTCCTCCTCGGTCTGGGCGGATTTCTCCTGGCTCTCGGCGATGCGCCGCTCCACCGCGTTTAAGGCGTCCTCCTCCTGACGGATCTGTTCCTCCTGAACGGACTCGTCGCTCTTGAATTTCAGAAGCTTCTGGGTCACCTCGCTGCGCCGCAGATCCACCTGCTCCATCATGGTCTCGTAGCGCTGGCTGCGGGCGGTCAGGCCGGCTCGCTCGTTTAAGGCGTTTATGATGGCCGATTTCTCTGACTCGATCTCCTGCTCCAGGCGGTGGATCAGTTCGTCCCGGGACTCCAGGAGGCGGGCCGCCTCGTCCAGCCGTCCGGCCATGGCCTCGGCATGGACGTCCATCTGCTCCTTCTGCTCTTCATATCCGGCCAGCTGGGTTTTCCGGGACTCCAGATCCCCGGAAATGGCCTCCCGGCGGCTATTGATATGGGCTTCGTTCATCTCCTCGGTGCGGATCTGCTCGTTCAGCACGCCGATGCGGCCTTCCAGGCTGCTGTTCTCCACCGTGCAGCGGTTCAGCTCGTCCCGGTTTCCTGCCATGAGGGCGTCCTCCTGAGCCAGGGCGGCTTCCAGGCGGTCGTACTCTTCCTTCAGGGTGTCGGATTCCCGGCGGGTGTGCTCCATATCTCCGGTGAGAATTTTCTCCTTCTCCGCCACCTCGGCCAGCTGTCTGCGGATCCCCTCCGTCTCCATCAGGAATTGGTTGGCATCGCAGGCCTTTAAGGTCTCTTTCAGCTGCAGATACTCCCTGGCGGCTTTGGACTGGCGCTCCAGGGGCCCTACCTGCTTCTCCAACTCGGTCAGAATGTCGTTTACGCGGATCAGGCTGGCCTGCTCGTCCTCCAGCTTCTTCTGGGCGATGGCCTTGCGCCGTTTGAACTTCACAATGCCCGCCGCCTCGTCGAATAGCTCCCGGCGCTCCTCCGGCTTGCCGCTTAAGATTTTGTCGATCTGGCCCTGGCCGATGATGGAGTAGCCCTCCTTGCCGATGCCGGTGTCGTAAAACAGCTCGTTGATATCCTTTAAACGGCAGGCGCTGCCGTTGATCATATATTCGCTCTCGCCGGAGCGGTACAGGCGGCGGGAAACCGTCACCTGGTCGTAGTCGATGGCCAGCTGATGGTCCCCGTTATCCAGGGTGATGGCCACGTAGGCGAACCCCTGGGGCTTGCGCAGCTCCGTGCCGGAAAAGATCACGTCCTGCATGCTGGCGCCGCGCAGCTGCTTGATGCGCTGTTCGCCGAGCACCCAGCGCACCGCGTCGGCCACATTGCTTTTTCCGCTGCCGTTGGGGCCCACAATGCCGGTGATTCCGTTGTGGAACTCAAACACCAGCTTGTTCGCAAAGGATTTAAAACCCTGGATTTCGATACTTTTTAAATACATAATTCACCGTCGCTTTACTGTTTTTCTTCTTCCGCCTTGAGCTTTAAAATTCCGTTGTACGCGGCCACCTGTTCCGCCGCCTTTTTGGTCCGGCCCGTGCCGCGGCCGATCTCAGCGCCGCCGATGCGGGCGCAGACCTCGAAGCTCTTGTTGTGGTCCGGCCCCTCCTCCCGGAGGATCTCGTAGCTGAGCCCTTCCGAGGAGCGGCTCTGCACCATCTCCTGTAAGATAGTCTTGCTATCATAAAAGAGCTGCTTGTGTTCAATATCGTTCAGGATAAAACGATGTATAAACTCTTTTGCATTAGCAAAACCACCGTCCAGGTAAATCGCGCCGATCAGGGCTTCCATGGCGTCGCTGACAACGGAGTTGCGGCTGCGCCCTCCGGTCGCCTCCTCGCCCTTGCCCAGCAGCAGGTATTCCCCCAGGCTGATGTCGCCGGCGCAGTAGGCCAGAGTCGGCTCGCACACAATGCTGGCGCGGATCTTGGTCAGATCCCCCTCGGGCAGGTCCTCGTATTTGTGGTATAAAAAGTCGCTGGTCACAATCTCCAGCACTGCATCTCCCAGAAATTCCAGACGTTCGTTGCAGCGGCTGTGGTTCCAGCGATGCTCATTGGCGTAGGAGCTGTGGGTCAGCGCCTGGACAAATAATCCGTGCTCCTTAAACTGATAGCAGATGGTCCGCTCCAGTTCCTGCAGATTTCGATTCATGGTATTCACTCTCACTTTCTGACTAACGCACAAAGGAGCTGCGTCCGACAGCCCCTTCTAGCTTGAATGTAATGGGCATTGACCCCATCAGTTTAACGCGTTCTTGATCTGCTCGATGGCGTCCCCTACGGTCACGATCTGCTCGGCGGCCTCGTTGGGGATCTCGATGTCGAACTCTTCCTCGATTCCCATGATGATCTGGAAAATGTCCAGGGAATCAGCGCCTAAATCATCCACAAAGGTGGACTGCATGGTTACTTCCTCCGGCTCAATGTTCAGTACCTCCGCAATGATTGCCTGCAACTTCTCAAATTCCATCGTTTTTTTACACTCCTCTTTTTGATTTCTTGCTTTGATTGTGATTGCTTTTATTAAAATTTATGCTCCGCTTTTACTGCGGTATATCTTTCTGTGCGCCAAGGCTCTCGCGGATCTTCTCGTTGATGGCCTGCTCCTTGAACGTCACGCACTGAATGATCGAATTGCGCACCTCCGTGCGTTTGGCGTTGCCGTGGGTCTTCACCACCAGGCCGTTTAAGCCCAGAAGCGGCGCCCCGCCGTACTTGCTTGCGTCAAAGGACTTCAGGGTCTCCTTGATGGCCGGCTTGACTAAAAGCGCCCCGATCTTGCTGCGCAGATTCATCATCATGCCGCTCTTCACCTTCTTGATCAGCGTGTCGCCCAGACCCTCGTACAGTTTGAGGATCACGTTGCCCACAAATGCCTCGCTGACGATCACGTCCGCTCCGCCGTGGGGAATCTCACGGGCCTCGATGCTTCCGATAAAATTGATCCCCGGACACTCCTTTAAAAGCGGAAAGGTCTCCTTCACCAGGGCGTTGCCCTTCTCCTCCTCAGCGCCGATATTGACGATGGCCACCGTGGGGTTCTTGATGCCCAGCACGTGCTCCATGTAGATGGAACCCATCTGTGCAAACTGGACGAGATGGGACGAGCGCGCGTCCACATTGGCCCCGCAGTCGATCAGCAGGGACACTCCGCGCTCCGTGGGAATGAGCGGCGCCAGCGGGGGGCGTTCCACTCCCTTGATCCGGCCCACGATCACCTGGCCGCCCACCAGGATCGCGCCTGAGCTTCCGGCGGAAACAAAGGCATCGGCCTCCTTTTTCTTGACCATGTTCATTCCGATTACAATAGAGGAATCTTTTTTCCGGCGGATCGCGTTCACCGGCGGCTCCTCGGTGGCGATCGTCTCGGTGGCGTTCACCACCTGGATCTGCTCCTGATTGTAGGTGTATTTGGCTAATTCAGCCTTCACCAATTCCTCACGCCCGATCAATGCGACCTGGATTCCGGATTTCTCCCTGACTGCCTCCACGGCTCCTGCGACAATTTCCCCGGGAGCGTTGTCGCCGCCCATGGCATCCACTGCTACCTTAATCATAGCGTTCTCCTTCCGGACCGGGATTTCCCCCGCGTCCAAAATATAATATACTAGATATCAATCTATAAATCAATAGTTTTTGTATATCTTTCCAGCTGCCTTAAAATGTGCTCTCCGCGCGGGGAAAACAGGGCCAAAACAGTTGAAGCTCCGCCTGCGCCGTGGTAAACTGGAAAGCAGCCGGTATATCGAAATTTTACCATGAAAGGAATGGCGGATTATATGGAAATGGAACAACTCTCCCTTTTTGACGACCGAACCACCACAGCCCCCCTGGCCAGCCGTCTGCGCCCGGAAACGCTGGACGAGTTCGTGGGCCAGAACCAGCTTCTGGGGGAGGGGAAGATCCTGCGTCAGATCATCGATCAGGATAACATCCCCTCCATGATTTTCTGGGGCCCTCCCGGGGTGGGGAAAACCACTCTCGCCAGCATCATCGCCAAGCGGACCCACGCGGAATTTATCAATTTCAGCGCCGTCACCAGCGGAATCAAGGAAATCAAGGAGGTGATGGCCCGGGCCGAACAGGGGCGCCGCATGGGCAAGCGGACCGTGGTATTTGTGGACGAGATCCACCGCTTCAACAAGGCCCAGCAGGATGCCTTTC
>ENA-UOJP01001022-UOJP01001022.1-human-gut-metagenome-genome-assembly--contig:-C102-NODE-1022-length-39563-cov-5.484383_pt1 | contig 39563 bp, 34 predicted proteins | sample MGYA00242353_ERZ723900 | MGnify/ENA metagenome assembly ERZ723900
CCAGGAGCTTTCCGAACAGCTTGGAACCCTGCAGTCTTCCATTGCTTCCGCAGAAAAGATTTTCAGTGTTCTTGATGTAAAACCAGAGATCGTATCTCCGACCGATCCGGCTCCGGTCAATATTCTTGGTGAAATTGAATTCCGCCATGTCTGGTTTGCCTACGAAGAGGAAAATTATATTTTAAAAGATGTAAGTTTTGTAATCCATCCGGGTGAAAAGGCTGCTTTTGTCGGCGCTACCGGAGCAGGAAAATCTACAATTTTAAATCTGATCGGAAGATATTTTGATATTCAGAAGGGACAGATCCTGATTGATGGGATTGATATTCATGAAATTGATCTGGATGTACTCCGCGGTGCGATTGGTCAGGTTCAGCAGGATGTCTTCATCTTCACCGGAGACATCAAAAGTAATATCTCGCTGAATAATGAAGCAATCTCACCGGACGATGTCAGACGGGCTGCCGAAATTGTAAATGCAGATCCGTTTATTCAGAAACTGCCGCACGGATATGATGAACCGGTTACAGAACGCGGAAGTACTCTATCTGCCGGGCAGCGCCAGCTTTTGTCCTTCGCACGGACACTTGCTTATGATCCGAAGATCCTTGTTCTCGATGAAGCAACTGCCAACATCGATACAGAAACCGAAACACTGATCACACAGGCACTTGCACGGCTGATGGATGGAAGAACTACGATCATGGTCGCACACCGGCTTTCTACGATCCAGCATGCAGATAAAATTATTGTGATGCATCACGGGGAAATAAAAGAATCCGGAACCCACCAGGAGCTGCTGGCGAAGGATGGGTTGTATAAGAAATTGTATGAATTGCAGTTGATGGATTAGACAATTCTGTCATTTTATTTTATATTGATTTTCTTCTTTATGTTTGTTACCATAAGTTCAAGGTGCTATTTCACTGTGTGCGACTTTTTACAGTCTTGGGTATGTGCGTGGAAAGCATGATTCCAAGACGCAAAAATAACCGCCCATCGTCCTGAGAAAACATGAGCGGTTATTTTTAATAACCAAATAATATCAGGTGAACCGTCATCGGTAGCACCTTTTCTATTTATTATACTAGCATCTTTACACTTTTATGTCAATTTTCTTTACAAGATTTCTTTCGCCCTATGGCATGCAACGGAATGTCCTTTGGCTTTCTTCTGCCTCTTTCTCTTCCATTCCAGATTTTTTAAGAGGTTCATTAATAATTTCTATCCTGTATTACTAATAGGTATTCTCTATAATTTTATAGCATTTCAGAATCTGCTCTGTTTTTAATAGTACATTTAAACAAGACGTGCAAAAAAACGAGGCTCTACATCAATCGTAAAACCTCGTTCCTGTTTTCTACTATTATTTTATTTTCAAAATATTCTTTACGACAACATCATCCGGTCATTCGCAAACTCGCCACCGCTGACTTCTTCAAACTTCTCCAGCAGATCTGCAACCTTAAGATTCTTTTTCTCTTCTCCTGATACATCGTAGATAATTTTTCCTTCATGCATCATGATCAGGCGGTTGCCGTGCGCGATGGCATCTTTCATATTATGTGTTACCATCATTGCAGTAAGCTGATGCTCCTGAATGATCTTATCGGAGATGGCAAGTACCTTCGCTGCAGTTTTCGGGTCAAGTGCTGCAGTATGCTCGTCCAGAAGTAAAAGCTTTGGCTTTTTAAGAGACGCCATCAAAAGAGTGATCGCCTGTCGCTGTCCACCAGAAAGAAGTCCGACTTTACTGCTCAGACGGTCTTCCAGTCCAAGATCAAGTTCTTTCAGGGCTTCTTTATAGCGCTCCCGCTCTTTTTTCGTAATGCCCCATCCAAGACCTCTGCGCTCGCCACGTCTGGCTGCGATCGCCATATTTTCTTCAATCGACATGGTTGCCGCAGTTCCAGTCATCGGATCCTGGAAAACTCTTCCCAGATAAAGTGCTCTTTTATGCTCTGAAAGCTTTGTAATATCCACTCCGTCAATGATGATCTTTCCTTCGTCTACAGGCCACACTCCTGCGATCGCATTCAGTGTGGTGGATTTTCCTGCACCATTTCCACCGATGATAGTCACGAAATCACCCGGATTGAGATTCAGATTCACTCCGTTAAGTGCGACCTTTTCGTTGATCGTTCCCGGATTAAAGGTTTTATGAATATTCTGGATTTCCAACATATATCCCATTATGCAGTCCTCCGTTTCTTTGTAAAATATTTACCCTTCATGTACGGAACTGCAAGGAAGCATGCAACCACTACCGCCGAGAACAGTTTCATATAATCAGAAGGCATCTTCAGCCACAATACCAGTGCGATTACAATATAGTAAATAATCGCTCCGATAAAGATTGCTCCCAGTGTAAATGCAAAGGCTGCTTTTCTGCCTGCACAGAATTTTGCAAAAATAACTTCGCTGATGATAACGGCTGCAAGTCCGATTACAATGGCACCTCGTCCCATATTAACATCGGCTGCTCCCTGGTACTGTGCGTAAATTCCGCCGGAAAGTCCCACAAGTCCGTTGGAGATCATAAGCGCCAGAACCTTTGTAAAGCCTGTATTAATTCCCTGTGCACTTGCCATCTGCGGGTTACATCCGGTTGCACGGATCGATGCGCCAAGCTCAGTTCCAAAGAACCAGTAAATAATTGCGATCAGGATAAGTGCTGCCACGATCAGTTTTACAAAAAACAGTTCACTTCCTTCGCCGGTCACATAACGAAGAGATGCAACCAATTTATACTGCATAACATTGACTGCCTGATTGGATTTTCCCATGATTCCGAGATTCACCGAGTAAAGTCCGATCTGCGTCAGAATACTGGACAGAATGCCCGGAATTCCAAAAAACGTATGTAAAATACCTGTCACAAATCCGGCTGCCATACCTGCCAGAAATGCGAAAAGAAGTGCCAGTGCCGGATTCATACCGCCGCGGATCAGCATAACTGCAACTGCTCCACCTGTAGCCAACGATCCGTCAACCGTCAAATCCGCAAAATCCAGAATGCGGAAGGTGATATAAACGCCAAGCGCCATAATTCCCCAGATGATCCCCTGCGCTACATTTCCCGGAAGTGCACGCACAAGAGACATCGGATCTAAAGCTGCTAAATACATTGTTCTTGCCTCTTTCTATACTGATTATTCCTCAATTGCTTCGTAATCGTCCGGAACAGTGATTCCAAGTTCATCACAGATTGTCTTGTTATACATCTTTGTAACTTTTGGTGCACTTTCGATTTCCATGGTTGAAATGTCTTTTCCATCTACGAGGATTTCGTAAGCCATTTCACCAGCTCTGTATCCGATATCGTAGTAGCTGATAGAAAGAGTAGCGATACCACAGCCTGAGCAGATTCCCTGTTCTCCTGCGATTACCGGTACTTTTGCCGGAAGACAGATATTGTTGATAATCTCTGTGTTAGATGCCATTGTATTATCAGTTGGGATGTAAAGTGCGTCGCACTCATCTACTGCACTTGTCACTACAGACTGGATTTCATTAGAATCTGCTGCTGTGTATTCTTTATACTTAATTCCATCTTTTTCAAGTGCTTCCTCAAACTTCTTCGCCTGGTATGCTGAGTTCGGTTCTGCTGAACAGTAAAGGATACCTACTGTTTTTGCATCCGGAAGGAGCTCTTTAAGCATTGCTTCCTGTTCATCGATCGGTGCAAGGTCACAGGTTCCTGAAATGTTCATACCTGTTGATCCTGTCCAGTCAGAAATATCAAGAGCAGTTGCATAATCTGTAACAGATGTTCCAAGAATCGGGATCGTGCTTGTTGCAGCTGCTGCACACTGAAGAGCAGTTGTTGCATTTGCAAGGATCAAGTCATCATTGTCTGCCACAAAATTGTTTACGATGGTTGCGCAGTTTGCCTGTTCGCCCTGTCCGTTCTGAAGATCGAACTTCACTTTGTCTTTTCCGAATTTTTCTTCACAGGCTTCTTCAAATCCTTTGGTTGCCTCGTCAAGAGCTGCATGCTCAAGCTGCTGGCAGATACCGATCTTATATACCTTGTCTGATGAATCCTTTGAAGAAGATTCTTTGTCTGATGAACTTCCGCCACAGGCAGCAAGTGCCAGTGTCATTGCTGCAGTAAGTGATACTGCTAAAATTTTACTTGCTTTCATAATAACATACCTCCATCTATGTTCTTTTCGAACAAACTTTTTCCGTTTTGGCTTTACAGCTTTAAACTTTAGCGGTTTAAACTTCAATGGTTTAAAGCTTTGCCGTGATATTGATTATAGCGTTTTTTTGTACTTTAGTCAAGGTATGTTACAAAAAGCTACAAAAATTCTAGCTTTTCCGGTCCATTATCCTGCAAAATAAAATCGCCGCCCCGGTACTGACCGCCGTTGCCGCAATCCCAGGTCCAACAACGGCTGTCGGATTCACGCTTCCGTACTGGCTCCGGTAGGCGATCACCGACACCGGGATCAGCTGCAGTGAAGAAATATTTACGATCAGGAAGGTGCACATCTCATTGCTTGCAACGCCTCTTTTTCTTACCGGTCCTGCCGCTTTTCCAAGGTGGCGGTCTTCTTCCAGCTTCTGCAGTTCTTCCATTGCTTCAAGACCTGCCGGAGTTGCCGCCCAGCCAAGCCCGAGTACATTTGCAATGATGTTTGCTGCAATTGGTTTTTCTGCCGGATGATTTTTTGGAAGTTCTGGAAAGAGGAAATGGATCAGAGGGGAAAGACGGTCAGCTGCCGTTTTCAGAATGCCGGATTTTTCTGCGATTTCCATGAGTCCGGTCCAGAAGGACATGACGCCCATCATGGTAATACAGAGTGTGACAGCTTCTTTGGAGGAATCTAAGGCGGCAGTTGTGATATCCGACATTTTTCCGGAGAAAGTGGCAAAAAGGATGCCAATAAGAATCATTCCCGACCACAGGTAATTGAGCATTTTTTCTCCTTTCTTAGATGGGGAAACGTTGGGAGAGGGGACGCCGAGTGGAAAATAAATTGTGTTCAAATTCAAGTTGTGCAAACCATTCCGACGAACCTCTTAGGGCGGGAATCGTGTTCAGCAATGGCTTCCACGATTCCTGAGTTTCGTCTCCATTGCACAAAAAATTGAATTTGAACACAATTTATTTTCCGCCCGGCTGACATTCTACAAGTCATACTTTTCCGCCAAACTATAAATGGGGAGTAGAAAAGCCTGCTCTTTGAGATTGCATCTCAAAGTTGCAGGCTTTTGCTGCGGTTTTCGATACATTTATATGTAGAAAACCATTTCTTTATTCAATTTTTTTCTCAGGATGTTCTTTTTTGTATAACTCTTTCATTCGATTAATTTCTTCTACAGTATATTCTTCTACCTCTGTTTTTGTCACTCTCTTAATATGTTGTTTTTTCAGGCGTAAGTATACATATTCCCGGAAGAGGGTGTAGAGTACGGATACCAGCGGGATGAAGATGAGCATTCCGATGATTCCCAGAAGGTTACCGCCGATGGTGACTGCAGCGAGGACCCAGATAGAGGGAAGACCTACGGAGCTGCCGACTACGTGTGGGTAGATCAGGTTACCTTCGATCTGCTGGAGGATCAGAAATACAAGGATGAAAAGGATTGCCTGTTTCGGGCTCACCATGAAGATCAGGAGGCAGCCAAGTACGCAGCCGATGAAGGCTCCAAAGATTGGGATCAGGGCTGTGAAGGATATGATGATTCCAATCAGCAGTGCATACGGCATTTTCAGTATACTTAATGTAATTACAAACATACTTCCGAGGATGACTGCTTCCAGACACTGTCCGGTAAGGAAGTTTGCGAAGGTACGGTAGGTCAGGGAACAGACTTCAAGAATCACTTCTGCTTTTCGTTTTGGAATAAACGCGAAAAACACTTTTCTCACCTGCACATGCAATTTTTCTTTCTGGAAAAGAATATAGCAGGCAAAGGAAAAGGCAATAAAAAATGTAGTAACTCCACTGACGATGGAGCCAACTGCTGTCATCGTTGTATTCATAAAATTTCCCGCACCATTTCCGAGAATACTCATCCCCCACTGGATTGCCTTATTCGGATTGAACTCCATCTGGTTCACAAGATCCATGATTTCCCGGTTATTGTGCGTAAATTCCCGTACCCAGCTCTGCATCTGCGGAATAAATTCTGCAATACTGTTCATCAGACTTCCAATTGTTTCCGTAAGCTGCGGAATCAGACCGAACATGACAAGCACGATCACCCCCACTACCAGTACGATCGTAAGAAGAAGGCTGACCGGTCTTGCAAGCTTTCCTGCCGCCTTACTTCCTTTCTCTTTTGCCTTTCCAAATAATTTTTTCTCCAGAAAGCTCATCGGAACATTGATCACAAACGCGATCGCACCACCAAGAGCGAAGGGAAAAATAATCCCCCATACCGCCTTGATCACGCCAAGAACCACATCAAATTTCCACAATGCAACTACGATCAGCGCTGTAAATACGATCAATTCCCGGATTTTTTTTATAGATAATTTACTAAAATCCACTATTTTCTCCATTCTACTACAACATATTTATGGTTAATCCCCTTACAGCCAGTAAGCATTTTCCCATATTGTTACTCAGATAATTTTCCACGTACCCACTTCAGAAGCTGTATGATCGGAAAACAGGCAAATGCATATAGGTAGACAGTCCCAAGCTGTTCAAAGTTCAATGTTTCTACTTTGAACACCTGATGCAGCCCCGGAATTGTAAGTACAGCCGTGATCAGAATTGCTCCCAGTGCAAATGCGCCCTGCATCCACTTATTATTGAAAAACCGTTTGGTAAAAATCACCGGATGATCTGATTTACAGTTATATCCGTGAAACAGCCGTGCAAGACAGAGCGTTCCAAATGCATAAGTACTTCCAAGAAGTGCACCGTCCTGATGATATCCTGTCAGGAAACTGATCATCGTCATTACACCGATCACCAGTCCTTCCAGACCAATCTTTGACAGGAAATCTTTTGTCAGGATCGACTCATCTGCCGGTCTTGGCTTCTCATTCATCACATCACTGGTATGCGGTTCTACTCCCAGTGCAATTGCCGGGAGACTATCAGTCAGCAGGTTGATAAAAAGCAGATGAACCGGTGCAAACGGAACCGGGAGTCCTGCGATCGATGCATATAAAACAGCGAGAATTGCACCGAAGTTTCCCGATAACAGAAACTGGATCGCATACTTGATATTCCGGTATAAGTTTCGTCCGTTTTCCACTGCTTTTACAATTGTGGCAAAATTATCGTCTGTAAGTACCATCGCCGCTGCATCTTTGGCAACTTCTGTTCCGGTTACTCCCATTGCAACACCTATATCTGCCTGCTTAAGAGCCGGTGCATCGTTGACACCGTCGCCGGTCATCGATACAATATTTCCGCGCTCTTGCCATGCACGGACGATCCGGATCTTATGTTCCGGCGAAACCCTTGCATAGACAGAAATCTTCGGGACAAATCCCCGCAACTCCTCGTCACTCATATTTTCAATCTCCGCGCCCTCACAGGCTTCGGATAAATCCTTTAAAATGCCGATCCGTTTTGCGATCGCTGCTGCCGTGATCTTATGGTCTCCCGTGATCATCACCGGACGGATGCCTGCTTTGATACATTCTTCTACTGCAGCTTTTGACTCTTCCCTCGGCGGATCCATCATTGCGATCATTCCGAGAAATACCAGATGGTCCTCATCCTCTGCGGTCAGCAGATGTTCTTCCGGAATCTCCCGGAAGGTAAATGCCAGCACTCGAAGACCTTCCATTGAAAATTCCTGATTCTGGCTCTGAATCTTTTCTTTATCTTCTTTTGTAATCTCCCGTATTCCATTTTCTGTCCAGATCCGGTCTGTCAGATTCAGGAGACGGTCAACCGCACCTTTGACGATCATCCGGTTTTCGCCGTCTATCCGGTGAAGCGTCGACATCATTTTCCGGTCACTGTCAAATGGAATCTCATCTTCTCTTGGATAACTTTCTCTTACTTCTGCAGCTTCCACTCCATAGCGGCTTCCCAGATTGATCAGCGCTGTCTCTGTCGGATCTCCGATTTCCACTCCATTTTCATTGGTAGAATCGTTACATAAAATGCTGCAATCAAGCAGAAATCTCTGTGCCGGATCTCCCATATCGATCTCATCTGCCCGGATTCTTCTGCCTTCTATATAATAATCTTCAACAGTCATCTTATTCTGCGTGAGAGTTCCGGTTTTATCCGAACAGATCACGGAGACACTTCCAAGACCTTCTACCGCCTGCAGTTTTCGAATGATTGCATGCTCCTTGGCCATCTTCTGCGTTCCGAAAGAAAGGACGATTGTTACAATTGAACTTAATGCCTCCGGGATTGCTGCAACCGCAAGTGCTACTGCAAACATAAACGCGCTTCCGATATTTTCTCCACGAAATACACTGATTCCAAATAAGATTCCGCAAAATACCAGGATCAGAACCGAAAGCTTCTTTCCGAACTCTTCCAGATTCACCTGAAGCGGAGTCTGCTTTTCAGATGTTGCTTTCAAAAGTCCGGCAATCTTTCCGACTTCTGTCTGCATACCTACACTTGTCACAACGGCTCTTCCACGTCCGTAAGTAACAAAGCTTCCCGAAAATAACATATTGTTCCGGTCACCAAGCGGCACTTCCTCTTCGATTTCATCCAGGCTTTTCTCAACTGCAAGACTTTCCCCGGTCAGTGCACTTTCATCGATCTTCAGACTTGCGTTCTCGATCAGTCGTCCGTCTGCCGGAACATAATCCCCGGCTTCCAGAAGGATCACATCTCCAACTACCAGTTCTCTTGCCGGAATCGGTGTCACCGTACCATTCCTGAGAACCTTCGCCTCCGGTCCTGAAAGCTTTTTCAGGCTCTGAAGCGACTGCTCTGCTTTTACCGTCTGCACGGTTCCCAAAATCGCATTCATTGTAATGACGATCACAATAACTGCCGCACTTTCTGCGTCTCCTAAAATTCCTGAAATAATCGCCGATGCAATCAGGATAATCACCAGGAAATCCTTGTACTGCTCCAAAAAAATCTCCAGCACACTTTTTTTCTTTCCCTCCGCGAGCTCATTCCATCCACATTTTTCACGGGACTTTTCCACTTCTTTTATCGTAAGTCCCTCTTCTCTGCTTCCCATCTGTCCAAGCACTTCTTTTACCGATGACTGATAAATTTCTTTCATCCTTTCCACCTCCTGTTTCTGAGTATTCACATTCCTGAATTTCTTATGCAACGAAGCTCTCTTTCGATAAAAATGTATAAAAAAAGAAACCCTTATTGCACAACAAATAATGCAATAAAAGTCTCACCATTTTCTTGTGGTACCGGATGCTTCCACCGTACTGACGACACCACAAACGCGGATTCTCTTGCGTAGGTTACTCCCTTTTATTAACGTAACTATATACCACGAATAGCCCGATTGTCAAGAAAATTTTAACCGGAGTCTCCAAAATCGGAAACTCCGGCAAATAATTTCACATCTTAGTTCGTAATTGTCTGTTCTGTCTCTTTGTCGAACACATGGATCTTTTCAGCATCGAATGCAAATGTAACTGTATCCCCTGTTCTTGCTGTTGTTCTAGGATCAACACGGGCTGTCATTGTAGCTCCTTCATAATCGAAGTGGAGATAAACTTCAGCACCAAGCATTTCATATACACGGATCTTAGCCTGAATAACTGTATTCGGTGAAGATGTGATAAACATCTGCTCATCATGTACATCTTCCGGACGGATTCCAAGGACAACAGTCTTTCCTTCATATCCTCCATCGATAAGTTTCTTTGCTTTTGCCGGTGGAAGTTCAATATCAGCCGGTCCAACTTTGAGGACAACTTTGTCACCCTTCTTCTGGCATACAGCATCAAGGAAGTTCATCTGTGGTGATCCGATGAATCCTGCAACGAAGAGGTTGCATGGGGTATCATAAAGTACCTGTGGTGTATCTACCTGCTGAACAACACCTGCGTTCATAACTACGATTCTGGTTCCCAGTGTCATAGCTTCTGTCTGGTCATGTGTTACGTAGATGATTGTTGTACCAAGTCTCTGATGAAGTTTGGAAATCTCGATACGCATCTGTCCACGAAGTTTAGCATCCAGGTTGGAAAGTGGTTCATCCATAAGGAATACCTTCGGGTTACGAACAATTGCACGTCCCATAGCAACACGCTGTCTCTGTCCACCTGAAAGAGCTTTTGGTTTACGGTCAAGCAGTGGTTCAAGGTCAAGGATCTTAGCTGCTTCACGAACCATCTTATCAATCTCCGGTTTCGGAACTTTTCTTAATTTAAGTCCGAATGCCATGTTATCATATACAGTCATATGCGGGTACAGAGCATAGTTCTGGAATACCATCGCGATATCTCTGTCTTTTGGTTCTACATCATTTACCACTTTGTCACCGATCTTGAGTTCACCGCTTGTGATCTCTTCCAGACCTGCGACCATACGAAGTGTGGTAGATTTACCACATCCAGATGGTCCTACAAAAATGATAAATTCTTTATCTTCAATTTCAAGGTTGAAATCTTTAACTGCTTCAAATCCGTTCGGATATGTTTTGTTAATATGCTTTAATGATAAGCTTGCCATTTATTTTTCCTCCTAAATCTTTGTGCGCTTCTTACACACTGTCGCTGTTCTTGTTTCTGAAATAAAGTATATCTGTTTTTACATCGTCGGTCTATGACCGGGTTGAACAAAGATTTTTTAAGAAGGTGTACAAATTGACGAAAGCCTTACAGCAGTTCTTTATAAATGTCCCTCTTTCCGACTCCGCGGTCTTTTGCCACCTTTTTCATGGCTTCTTTCTTATCGATTCCCTGGTTCATATAGTAATCCATATGCTCCTGAACCGTCATTTCTTCCCATTTTGCGCGCTCCTCCTGTAAAATGCTCTCCCGGCTCTTCCCCTCGATCACAAGCACACACTCCCCCTTCGGATCGTTGCTCTCGTAATAGGAAACCGCTTCCGCAAATGTGGTGCGAAATGCAGTCTCATGCTTTTTTGTAAGTTCCCGGCACACAGTCAGATGTCTGTCCCCACCAAGAACTTCTCCAAGCTCTCTCAAGGTTCTCACCAGACGGTGCGGTGCTTCGTAAACGATCATCGTTCTTGTCTCATCTACAAGCTCACCTAGGACTGCCTGTCTTTCCTTTTTGTCCGTTGGAAGAAATGCCTCAAATGCAAATCTTCTGGTGGAAAGCCCGGAAAGTGTCAGTGCCGTAATACAGGCAGCGGCTCCCGGAAGGGAAGTGACCGTAATTCCGGCTTCATAGCACATTTTCACCAGTTCCTCACCCGGATCTGAGATCCCTGGTGTACCGGCATCGGTGATCAGCGCAATATTCATCCCTGTAAGAAGTTTGTCCACCAGAGCGTGTCCCTTTTCTATCTTATTATACTCATGATAACTGGTCATCGGTGTTTTGATCTCAAAATGGTTCAGCAGTTTAATACTGTTCCTGGTATCTTCTGCCGCGATCAGGTCAACTTCTTTCAGCGTCCGGATCACCCGGAACGTCATATCTTCCAGATTGCCGATCGGTGTTGCACACAAATATAATGTTCCTGCCATTCGTTACTCCTTTCCAGTTCCTGTCATCCCGTAATACTCCAGGATCTCCCGTGTATAACTGCCGTCCTTCTCATAAACGATCAGTGGCGGATCTACTGTCATCCGCGATTTGGCACCACGGATTCCTTCTATTAAAACCATGTTCGGTTCCTTATCCACATATGGATACACCAGACGCATTCTTTTTGGCTCCAGCTTCGCCTCACACATTGCTGTCAGAATCTCTGCGAGCCTAAACGGTCTGTGTACCATATAAAATCTTCCTCCGGCTTTTAAAATCCGTGCACTTTCCCGGATAATATCCTCCAGTGTGCACAGTACCTCATGCCTCGCAATTGCCTTAGCACTTTCCGGATTAGCCATTCCATGACCTCCGATCATGTATGGAGGGTTCGTTGTTATCACATCCATGGAACCTTTTCCAAATATCTGTGACGCTTCTTTGATATCTCCCGTCACAATGTCGATCTGCTCCTCAAGCCGGTTGTGCCGGACACTCCGACACGCCATATCCGCACTTTCTTCCTGGATCTCCAGTCCTGTAAAATGCTTTCCTTTTGTCTTTGCGGCCAAAAGAATCGGGAGAATTCCCGTTCCTGTTCCAAGATCAAGAACGCATTCTCCCGCTTTTACTTTGGCAAAGGCACTTAAAAGCACTGCATCCATTCCGAAGCAGAACCGCCCCGGGCTCTGGATGATCTCATAGCCTTTTATCTGTAAATCATCGAGCCGTTCTCCCGGCTTAAGATTATTTGTCATCTAACTTTGACGCTCCTTCACCTTTCTCCAGAGCTGCAAGCTCTTTCATTTCCTGTTTGGAAAGCTTCACATCCTTTTTCCGGCGGCGCGGTTTGAACTTCAGGTCAGCTGCCGGATATTCACGGATTTCTTTCTCATCATTGTCCAGAGTTACAATAACCCTGACAAGCTGACGCAGTACGCTTAATGACTGTACTTCACCTTTCAGTCCTTCCGGAGTTGTCACCGCCTCACCTGCAGACGGAAGATTATTGTTGAGTTCCTCGTATGTCTCTTCCTCATTTGTCAGGCAGCACATCAGTCTGCCACATACACCTGAAATCTTAGTCGGGTTCAGAGACAGATTCTGTTCTTTTGCCATCTTGATCGAAACCGGTGCAAACTCAGACAGATAGGTGTGGCAGCAAAGCTCTCGTCCACAGATCCCGATTCCTCCGCGGATCTTCGTCTCATCTCTTACACCGATCTGGCGAAGTTCAATCCTGGTACGGAATACCGCTGCCAGATCCTTTACCAGTTCACGGAAATCAATTCTTCCGTCTGCGGTAAAATAAAACAGCACTTTATTGTTGTCAAAGGTATATTCTGCATCGATCAGCTTCATCTCCAGTCCATGCTTGTGGATCTTTTCCAGACAAATCTGAAATGCTTCTTTTTCTTTTTTGCGATTCTTTTCTTCTACACGGCGGGCATCCTCTGTCGCCAGGCGGATCACTGTCTTAAGAGGCTGGGTGATCTCTTCATCCTTCACTTCCTTCGGTCCCATCACAACGTTACCGAATTCTACTCCTCTCGCGGTCTCTACAATTACCTGATCGCCACGCTTCACCTCAAATTTGCCCGGTGAGAAAAAATAGATCTTTCCTGCAGTCCGAAAACGGACTCCAATTACTTTTGTCATTCCCTAGTTCTCCTTTATTGTCAACAGAAGAAGTTCCATGACAAGATCAAAGTTGACATTGGCGCGCAGTCTCGCCTTTGCTTTCTCAAGTGCTTCCAGAATTGTCTCAATTCCTTCATAAGAGCTCTTTTTCGCACGCTCCCTGATACTGTCGATCTCTTCACCGAAAATCAGTCTGTCGATATTCATTGTTGCTTTATAGATCAGAACATCACGATACCAGATCATAAGGATGTCCAGATAATCTGTGATCTCAATCTTGTAAGCGGAAATCCGTTTCACAGCTTCCACCAGATCACCGAGTTCCATGGTATCGATATTCTTCAGCAGACGAACTGCCTCATCTTTAATTTCATTAAAATGCTCAGAGCCTGCCAGCATAGCAGCTTTTCCAATATTGCCCTGTGCAAATGCAGTACACACGTCTGCCTTGTAATCAGGAACCTGAAGCTGCTCCATCAGATACCTTTTCACAAGCTGATCCTTAATGTTGCGGAGCTTCAGCATAACGCATCTTGAGCAGATCGTTGGGAGCAGACTGTTCGCATTCTCTGTAAGAAGCAGAATTACCGCATAAGCAGGTGGCTCTTCGATTGTCTTCAGCAGAGCATTCTGTGCCTGTACAGTCATCATATCTGCATCCGGCACAATGTAGATCTTGTATTTTCCATTATAAGGCTTCACCTGAATATCCCCATTGATCTGAACCCGGATATCATCTACACTGATGCTGTTCGGCTTTTCATGCGTTACCCAGATAATATCCGGATGATTGCCGCTGACTGCCTGCTTGCACGAATGGCACTCATAGCACGGTTCTGCTCCACCCTTTTCACACTGCAGAGTCTGTGCAAAAAGACCTGCAAGCATCTTCTTTCCAGATCCCTTCTCGCCGTTCAGAATATAAGCATGTGATACTTTATCTTCTGTAACTGCGTTCTGTATATACTGAATGATCTCGCTATGTCCTACGACATCTTTAAATCCTGACATATTATCACCCTCTTCTTTCTTACTATTCCATTAGTATAACATAAATTTATGCAGATACCTAGAGCAAATTCCTGTGGTCTTTCTGAATTATTTCTGAAAATTCTGCGAATTTCGCTTTGTAGGTATGTTGAAATCATATCTTCTGCACACAAACTATCTTTTCAATAATAAAAGATGACAACTTTTCCGATATGTTTTATAATAACCATGAATATATAAAGCTTCTGTATCCAATGATGTAATCGGATTGCTCCATTTCTACGCAATTTATTCTTTTGATACTTACATCATACAAAATGTTGGGGTCAAAAGGTATTTTGGCCAGACAAACTTTATATAAGTTTCTTACACAGAAAGGGGATGAACTCATGCTGGAGGTAAAAAATCTTACATTCCAGGTGAATGAAAACGGAATAGAACGAAGTATCGTAGAAAATATCAGTTTTAACGTAAAAGACGGGGAAATGCTGGTGATCACCGGTCCGAACGGAGGTGGCAAATCCACACTTGCAAAAGTGCTGATGGGGATTGACCAGGCAAGTGCCGGACAGATCATCTTAGACGGAACCGATATCAGTGATTATGATATCAACCACAGGGCAGAAGCCGGAATCGGTTACGCATTCCAGCAGCCACCGCGCTTCAAAGGAATGACGGTAAGCAAGCTTTTATCACTTGCGGCTGGAGAAGATCTGACAAGAGATGTCTGTTGCAGACTTTTAAGTACCGTTGGACTTTGTGCCAACGAATACATTGAACGTGAAGTAGACGGAACCTTATCCGGCGGTGAAATGAAGCGTCTGGAAATTGCAACCGTTCTCGCAAAGCCGCACAAACTCTGTATTTTCGATGAACCGGAGGCCGGAATCGATCTCTGGAGTTTTTCTATGTTGATCGAACAGTTTGAAAAAATGCACAAAGAGAAAAAGCAGAGTCTTATTCTTATTTCCCATCAGGAAAGAATCATCCAGATGGCTGACCGGATCATGGTAATCGAAGGCGGAAAGATTGCTTCGATCGGACAGACCGCGGATATCCTTCCACAATTATTAGGGAAGACAGCAGATTCTTACAGCTGTCTGAAATGTAGATAACAGGGGAGGAAGATACAATGACTTTATTGGATAAAATTACAGAAAAAGTATTAGCTCAGATCGATGATACCGGTTTTACACAGTCCGGTGCATTCAATTTACGACATAATGGGATCGCGCTCTGCCACGGTGACAGTGAGCATATTAAAATCAAGAAAAAACAGGACAAGCCGGGAATCGATATTTTCATCGATGGAAAAACAGACGGCGAAGAAGTTCATATTCCGGTTGTTGTTGACGCAAGCGGAATGACGGACGTTGTTTACAATGATTTTTATGTAGCAGAAGGTGCAAATGTAACCATCGTTGCCGGATGTGGTATCCACAACAGCGGATGTAACGAAAGCCGCCATGATGGTATTCATACTTTCCATGTGGAAAAAAATGCAAATGTACGCTATGTAGAAAAGCATTACGGAGAGGGTGAAGGCACCGGAGCCCGTGTACTCAATCCTGTTACCGAAGTTTATCTTGGTGAAAATTCTGTATTTACGCTGGATACTGCTCAGATCAAAGGAGTCGATTCTACGGTTCGTGAAAATAATGTACATCTGGAAGCCGGTTCCAAGCTTTATGTCATTGAAAAACTGATGACACATGGAAAACAGGAAGCTACTTCAAATATGATGGTGGAACTGCTCGGAGAAGGCAGCTCTGCGCAGATCGTATCCCGTTCGGTCGCAAAAGGCGAATCCAGACAGGTCTTCCATCCGAGGGCTGTCGGAAAGAACCGTTGCCATGCACATGTTCAGTGTGATTCTATTATCATGGATCATGCAGAAGTAAGTTCAATTCCTGAGATCAATGCGAAGCATGTGGATGCGGCTATTATCCACGAAGCTGCGATCGGAAGGATCAATGATGAGCAGTTGATCAAGCTGCGGACTCTTGGAATGACGGAAGAGGAAGCAGAAGGGGTGATTATTGAGAACTTCTTGAATTAGAGTCATGCGTAGCGTGGAAATATGACGAAAAAAAGAAATCCATCTTCGGTATCTGCTTAGTGCAAAGGCGCTGATACCGAAGATGGATTTCTTTTTTTCTGGATATTGACTCCACTACATTATAAAATCTTATTTAATAAACTTCATGAATTTCTCAATGAGAAGTTCATATGGACAGGCGGAGCCTGTCTCGCTTGGGTGTTGAAATCTCTACTGTTCAAGTATCTTTTTACAGATTTTTTCAAGGATGTCTTCAAGGTCTGTGTTTTCGTAGCGTTCTGTGATTCCGGCGTGGGCGAGGTTTTCTTCGGAGAAATCTTTGGAATCGGCGAGAAAACGGCGGCACATTTCGGCGTATTTGGGTTCTTTCTGGGTTTTCTCACGGGCGAGGGCGCGGGTTAAGCGCTCTCCGTCTTCTACCTCGATGTAAAGTGGAACTACTTTTTCGTTTCCAAAATAGGTTTTCAATTTTTCATAGGATTCAAGAGTTCCGATCATGAGATAATCCTGATTTTTTTGTTCAAAATTGAACTGTCCGTCATCAGCGGTGAAATAGTGCCAGATACCATAAACTGTATTGTAAGCACGTTCTTCGATCAATCGGCCTTCTGTTTTGAACTTTTCAAGTTCATTTTCGTCTGTAAAGAAATATTCTTCGCCTTCTTTTTCTCCCTCACGCCGTGGACGGGTTGTATAGATCGTTACATTTTTTAACTGTGGCATTCTTTTTCTCAGTTCTTTGTAGATTGTGTCTTTCCCCGTTGAACTTTTTCCCATCAGATAATATATTTTACTCATGTTTCCACACCTTTATCTTGCCTTCCGTCTGTATTCCTTCTATTTGGAGATTCTGTGTTTCATAATAACAAAGAAGTTCTACTGCTTCCCGGCTGATCCGCTCTCCGGGTACGATAACCGGGCTTCCCGGTGGGTAGAGATATGCGTATTCCAGAGAAATGTGTCCTTCACTTTCTTTCCACGGAATCTCTTCTGCTTCTCCGTCTTCTTCCCGGTCTGCTGCCTCCTGCGGTGTAAAATACTGCTCCAGTCTAGGAAGCTCTCCGGAAATCTCTATGCTTCCGGAAACGGCTGTTTTTGCTTCCAATTGACCGTCTATTTCTAGTAACGCAGCTTTTAACCTGTCCAGTCCTTCCTGCGTATCTGCAACCGTCGTCATCGCAAGTACATAGGTTCCACCTGTCATTTCCATTTCCAGATGATATTCTTTTCGCAGCCGTTCCGCAAGCTTCGGACTTGTGATATTCGCATTTGCCGTGGAAATCACAACTTTGGAAATATCATAATGTTCGGTACGGAGAATCTGTAAATGCTGTAATGGCTTCAGTTCTTCTCTGAACTTTTGTAGCCTCTCCACATAAAGTTCAAATGCATTTTCACATTTTCCATCCAGAAAATCCACGCAGGCATCCAGGCTTGCCATGAAAATATACGACGGACTGCTACTCTGTAACATATCCAGATACTTCTTGATCCTTCTGCGGTTTACAATTTTTCCGTTGATATGCAGGATTGCAGTCTGTGTAAGAGACGGCAGTGTCTTATGCAGACTATTGATCACCACATCTGCTCCCAGATCATTTGCGCGCCCCGGAAATGCCGGATGAAATCCGAAATGCGGTCCATGTGCTTCATCTACGATCAGTGGAATCCTATACGAATGTGCCACTTCTGCAATTCCTTTCACATCCGATACCACGCCATCATAATTTGGAGATACGATCACAACGGCTTTGATATCCGGCTCTGCAGCAAGTGCTTTTGCCACATCTTCTTTGCTGATCTCCCCGTTCATATGCATGGAAATATCAAATTCCGGATACACATAGCGCGGTACAAGACCATTCATATAGATTGCATGGTAAATGGATTTGTGACAATGACGTGCCACCAGAATCTTATCTCCCCGGTGCGTACATCCCATCACTGCACTTAAAATTCCGGCAGTACTTCCATTTACCAGAAAATGGCTTTCCTCTGCCCCAAATACCCTTGCGGCTCTTTCCTGCTCTTCTTTTAAAATACCATCTGCGTGATGCAGATCATCGAAACCATCGATTTCCGTGATATCCAGATCGTATGGGAGTTCAATTCCAAGAAGTGCCTTGTTTCTCTTATGTCCCGGCATGTGAAATGCGTAAAAATCGCTCTCGGAATATGCTTTTAATTTATCGTATAGTCGTTCCATTTTAAACCTCTTTAAGTCTTTTAGAAACATCATATAATTTTTCTTCCAAAAACGCAAGAGGACGAAACGGTTCTCCCATTTCGTCCTTTCCATATATTCCGGCTTACACAGCCACAATCTCAAACACTTTCGCCTGGAAATCTCCCTTATCATTCACGCCCTTCTTCCATACACCGGACGCAGAATCGGACAGGATCATTCCGACTTGCATCAGCTCATCGCCATAGCAGTCATAATCATATCCTCTGACCTTATAACAGGTATCTTCTTTCAGCCCTTTCAGCTTCAGTCTCTTAAATCCAACATTGACCGGCTGCATTACCCGGTAATAACCGACCAGCGCCTTCTTCTGATCCTCCGATACGATCATCCATGCGGTCTCATTTCCCTCAAACGGACTCTTCAGTCGATAGAAAATTCCTTTCTGGATCAGATCTCTCTTCTCCTTCATAAATGCGATCTGACGGCGGATTTCTGCCTTATCTTCCTCGCCAAGCTTTAAAAGGTCAAGCTCATATCCAAAAGTTCCAAAGTAAGCCACATCTGCTCTTGTCTCGATCGGTGTCACACGGTTTGTCTGATGGTTCGGTGAAGCTGATACATGGCTTCCCATACAACTCACCGGATAAACCATTGAAGTTCCATACTGGATTTTCAGACGTTCGATTGCGTCAGTATCATCCGAAGTCCATCCCTGCGGTGCGTAGTAAAGCATTCCCGGATCAAATCTTGCCCCACCACTTGCACAGGATTCAAACAATACATGCGGAAAACGGCTGGTCAGGCGCTCATACAGTTCATACACACCAAGGATATATTTGTGGCAGACCTTTCCCTGATACTCTCTGTCATTTCCATTGGAGAACACCTCTGAAAATGTACGGTTCATATCCCATTTGATATAAGATACCGGCACTTCTGCAAGAAGATTTTCCAGCATGTCCCCGATATATTCACGTACCTCTTTCTTAGAAAAATCCAATACATACTGTGTCCGGCTGTGGCAGATCCGCTTGCCCTGTTCTGCAAGAAGCCAGTCCGGATGCGCCCTGTACAGATCACTGTCTTTGTTCGTCATCTCCGGTTCAATCCAGAGCCCGAATTTTAAACCTTTGGCATTGATCTTTTCTGCCAGCTCCTTTAACGTTCCTTTCAGCTTTTCCTCATTCGGATACCAGTCGCCAAGGGAAGAAGTACTGTCATCTCTCTTTCCAAACCATCCGTCATCCAATACAAAAAGCTCCATTCCAAGATCTGCTGCCGCATCCGCAAGTCCCAGAAGCTTTGGCGCATCAAAATCAAAATAAAATGCTTCCCAGCTGTTGATCAGGATCGGGCGAACCTTATCTCTCCAGGTTCCCCTTGCCAGACGTGTGCGGTACAGCTTGTGAAAGGTCTGGCTCATTCCGTTAAGTCCGGCTTCCGAATATACCATTACCATCTCCGGTGTCTGGAAGGATTCGCCTTTTCCAAGTGTCCACTTAAATCCATTTGGATGGATTCCCATCAGCACACGGGCGGTATCATAATTGTCTACCTCTGTCTGTGCGAGGAAATTTCCGCTGTAAACCAGGCTGAAACCGTAGACCTGCCCCTGGAACTCGTCTGCATTTTCACGCGCAAGTGCAAGGAACGGATTGAACTGGTAGCTGCTGCATCCGCGCATACTGTAAATACTCTGGATACCGTAATCCAGCTTATGTCTTCTCACATGGCGCTCTCTCGCCCACACACCGGCAAGATCGATCATCTCATAATCCTTGTCCGGCAAATCCACACAGGCGCTCATTGCAGAAAGAAGTGTAATCTTTTCGTCAGAATCACATTCAAAACGTACACTTCTCGCGATCACCGGAAATGCTTTATAGATCGTATATAAAAGGACAATTCTTGTATTGATACTTGTATCCTCCAGAACCAGTTCCAGAGTCTGCGCCTCATCATCACTTTCTACATAAGTCGCCGGAAGTCCTTCAAGCTTTGGTTTGCCATTATAAATTTTATACTCTTTATATACAAACTCGACTACATGGCTTCCGTTCTCCCGCTCGATCTCATATGCCGGAAAACGCATATCTCCGCAGCCGAAAGTCGGATACTCCTGCTTGATATTCTCCAGTGAAAATGTAGAATTTCCCTCGAAAGCATACGGTGACATATCACGCATCGCATATTCAAAAAAATGGCTGAAATCTTCTCTGTGTGTCAAGCGTTTCCCGTAGTAGAGCTGTCCCAGCTGGTCGTTGTCAAGGATCTTGATGATATAGCTGATCTCCTGGTTGTAGAGATGAAACTCTCTTGTTTTTTCATTGTATATGATTGGCATATCGTTTCTCCTCATTCCGTATTGTATAACGTTCATTTTTCCGTATTATCTGTATAGTATCACTGTTGGTTTTTCATCGTCAATGATTCCTGCGGATAAATTTGTAAAAACGTACACTCAAAAAAGGGACTCTGTCCTTTCCCGAAAGACATCATCCCTTTTCCTTTCTTAGCAGATTTATTTAATTTTCTCTTTGTATTCTTTTACTCTGCACTACTGTCCACTTTCCATCCAAGCGCTTTCTCTACCGTATCGATCAGTACCCGGCTTACTCTTTGTGAACCGTCCATCTGTACATAATAGTAGGTCGCACTGTCGTCCTTGCTTCCCACATAGAACGTAACTGTCTTTTCCTTATCATCATCCGACGTATCCTTGTAAGTCAGCTCCACCTTCGTCCGCTGATCTTCCGCAAGCCCGTAATTGCCAAGCGTCGCGTCCGTCACATGATAATCTGCACAATCTGTAAAATAAAATCCGGAAAGTGCTGTCATAATACTTGTGACAGTATCTTCCTGATCCTCATTGTCCGCTTCATAGGTTTTTACCTCGTCACCCGGTTTTGTCACAGTCTCTTTTACAAAGTTATCGGATGTAACTGTTACAAAGCTGTCCTTTTCAGCAACATCTGCAAGCTGCCATACCATTTCCGAAATCAGATCAGCCGATACCGTGTACACTTTTTCTGTTCCATCTTCCATGAAATAATAATTTTCTCCGGAAGCATTCCCGATTAGAAATTTATGTGCCTCGCCATCCTTTCCGGTCAGCGTAAGATTATATTCCGGCGAATCAAATCCATAGTCCGAAAGGTCATCCGGATTCTTGATCTCTTTTACCGCCTGAATATCCGAAAATGCATCTTCCATATTTTGCATACTGCTCTCCGTCAGTGCGATCGTGGTGTCCGGCGCATACTCCCAGGTATCATCCTCTTTTACAAAGGACATTTCTTCCCCAGATGCTTCTTTATACTTGATCGACTCCAGTGAATCTGTCTCAAAAATATGCACCACTGCGTTTTCTTTTTTCTTCTCTTCTGCCTCTGACTTAGATGTATTCCATTTTTTCAGCCCGAAAAATGTAATGAGCAGAACAAGCAGTACGAGCAGAAGGATTCCTATTGTCCTTGTTTTTTTCTCCATCTTTTTTCCTCCTGCCTCTTACGCTTTCCGTCTTCTCATCCAGATCACAAATCCAAGGATCAGAATTGCAAGCGGAATAATAAAGATCACAAGGATGCTGAATGCACCTGCATGCATCGGTGTGTTGGTCTCAGTCGAAAGACTCTTCGCTTCAATCGCAACATTGTTTACATTATCAAAATTCTCTGTCACTGAATTTACAAACAAAGTCAGGTTATCCAGTGTCGTCAGCTGATCTGTGATATCCGAGCTGATCATAGATGCTGAAGCAAGCACCGTAAGTCTTGCTGTCTTTGTGTCTGTATCCGTTGCATCACTCTCATCGTCTTCATCCTCGCTGTCCGAATCTGAAGAATCCGCAGAAATCGCATTGGTAGAAACGGCTCCCAGGATATACTGTCCCTGTGTCTGGTCATCCTCCGTTATCGCATATCCGCTGCTTGATGTCTGCATAAATGGAGTAACCGTCAGATTATCATTATCCGTATCTGTTTTCTCCATACCAAATGAATTCAGCAGAAGTACCATTTGATTGCTGATGCCGCTTCCCAGGTCACCACTCAGAGAAAGCTGTGGAAAGATTGCATAATAATTTCCCTGGTAGCATCTCTGGGTATCTGCAATATAACCGCTGACTTTTTTCAGTCCATAATCCGACATAATTCCGTCCAGATTTGGTGTGTCTGAAGTCGTATCTCCAAGGATCAGATAAACCTTTCCGCCGTCACTCAGATATTTCTCAATAATTGTCTTTTCATCATCTGTAATATCCGATGTCGGTGCATAGAGGAACAACAGGTCACAGTCATCCGGGATTTCCGGATTCATACTCAGGTTGATTTCTTCCGTCTCCAGATTATTCTTAGTAAGCAGATCACTTACCGAACTTGAAAATGTCGATTCTCCGTGACCACTGGTCCGGTAAATCTTGCTTGTTTCCTCACTGGTTACATAATTGATCGCACTGGTAAGCTGTCCTTCTCCATCGAAAGAACTTTCACTGGCACTTCCGGTCGTATAATAAGAGTAATAATCGGACTGGATAATATCTGAAAATGAAATCGTTGTAGACTTTCCGGTTGCATCACAGGACACAACGATTACATTCCCATCGGTATTATATTTCTGAAGAACGGACGGATGCAGTACGCTGTCCACCCATTCCACTTTTACTTTGCCGGAAAGCGCCGCATATTTTTTCACAAAAGTCTTGATCCGGGTATCAACAGAATCCTGTTCTGCGATCACTTTCAAATCTACTTTTTTATCCAGCTTCTTCAGCATTTTTGTGGACACGCTGCTGATATCGTACAGATTGTTGCTGCTGATATCAATATTTCTTACTTTTTCCGGAAGCTGTCCTGCCACCAGATTGATCACGATCGCGATTGCAATCACGATCACTGCAAGCCCTACGCTGTAAGTTCCGTTCCGGGAAGACTTGCTGCTGAACATTTTTTTGATTTTTTCCATGTCTTCTCCCTCCTAACTCCAACGTCTTTTCTGAATGGACTGCATGGTCAGGAAGATAAATACACCTGCCACACTCAGATACAGGATCAGCCCACTCACATCGAAAAGCTTGTTATATGCTACGTTGTCAAATACATCTGCAAGATACAGCTTCTTCATGATGTTGACCAAAATATTTTCAAATAATGAAGATTTTACAAAGCTTACGATCACAACCGCAACAACTCCGATCGCTTCGATAATTCCTGCGATCATCCAGTTTCCCGTCATCCGGTAAATGATCAGCGCCGCAATGGTAACGAATACCACAATACCGATCATGCCGCTTGTAGCTGATGTCGGGAGGAAATTGATCAGTCCTCCCCAGAGATAGATCAGAAGCAAAACGCCAAAGGTTGTTACTGCCGCAATGATCTGGCTTTCTGTGAGTGACGAAAGAAACATTCCGATTACCAGATACACGCATCCTAGCAGGAAGAACATCAGGATCGACAGATAATCCACCTTCAGATACGCCGTTCCAAAGCTCTTAATGATAATTGGGAAAATGCAGAAGATCAGGCACGGTACCGCAAATACCGTCACCATCGCAAGGTATTTCCCCATCACGATATCAAATAATTTTACCGGTGCGGCAAGCAGAAGCTGGTCTGTCTTGTTCTTCCGTTCCTCCGCAAAGGAACGCATGGTAAGCATCGGGATAATGATGATCAACACGTAGTTGATATTCATCAGAACATATGAAAAATAGGGATATCCCGAATTTAAGTTGTACGCCATAAAATAGATTCCCGTGAAGATCACAAGGAATGCGATCAGGACATAGCCTGTCATTGATTGAAAATAGGATTTTAATTCTCGTTTATAAATTGCTGTCATTTTCGAGATCCTCCTTTTCATCCTCACTTGTCGGAACGGCATTTTCTTCCGGCTCTTCATCCATCTCAGTCAGCTCGTTCTCTTCTGCCTCTTCCTGCGCATTTTTCTTGCGCCGCTTTACCATCCAGCCTTTCTTTTCGCCGTCCTTCATCGCTTTTGCTGCTGCAGGTGTGCTTCCCTGCGTCAGCTCCAGGAAGACATCCTCCAACGTCGTGCGGCTGTGATACAACATAAGTAACGGGCAGCCCTCCTGTGCAAATGCCATAAATACTGTTTCCCTGATATCTTTTCCATCCTTCGGGAACAGACTCGCTTTTACCGTTCCTTCTTCTTTTCCGTGTTCCACGGATGCCTTCTGCACATTACCGATTGTGCCGATGACTTTCCGTACCGTATCTTCATTTCCCTTTGCCAGGATTTCCACAGTCTGCTGATTCGTCAGAAGCTTTTCCAGATTCTCCGGTGTATCACTTGCCACCAGTTTCCCTTTGGAAATAATCATAATATAATCACAGACTTCCTGTATCTCTGCCAGAATGTGCGAGCTCAGGATCACGGTATGCTCTTTTGCCAGCTCGCGGATCAGTTCACGTATTTCAATGATCTGCTTCGGATCCAGTCCGACCGTCGGTTCATCCAGAATGATGATCTCCGGGAATCCAAGGATTGCCTGCGCAAGTCCGACTCTCTGCTTATAACCTTTGGACAGGTTCTTGATCAGCCGGTCCTGTACATCCATGATCTTCACCATCAGCATGACCTTCTCAATCTGCTCTTGCCGTTCCGGTTTTGGGATCTTCTTCAATTCCGCTACGAACCTCAGGTATTCATTCACCTTCATATCCGTGTAAAGCGGTGGCATCTCAGGCAGATAACCAATACATTTTTTTGCTGCCTCCGGTTCCTCCAGTATATTGTGCCCGTTGATCAGCACTTCACCTTCTGTGGCGCCAAGATAGCCGGTCATAATATTCATCGTTGTGGACTTTCCGGCACCGTTCGGTCCTAAAAATCCATAGATCTGCCCGGTATCTACAGTAAAATTCAAATGATCTACAGCCAGATGTGAGCCGTATTTCTTTACAAGATTTTTTACCTCAATCAATGTTGTTCCTCCTGACTACAAAATTTCATGCTTTTCAATTATACGGATGATTTGTGAAACTTCTGGGGGCAATCTGTGTTCATTCTGTGTTTTTTCTGTAAAACTGTGAACTGCAAAAGTGTACCACCTGCCCGATAATAATAGAAATACCGATATCTGGAATCAGCTTTTCCACATATCGGTATTTTATATTTTTAAATCATTTTTTACCCGAAAAAGACTTTTTTATATACTGGGCAGATTTCACTTAACTCGCGATTATCCACACCTGTCAGGCAAGGAATTCTTCCAGAATTTCCCGGATTCTTGCCTCTTTTGTCGGCTCCAGCTTTTCGCCGGTATCTTCCTGCTTAAATCTGGAACCGGCTGTATCTTCCATCCGTGCTCCCGGCTGCTGCGTCCGCATTTCATCAGCCTGATTTGCATTCGCCTGTCCCACTTTTGCTACTGTCTGCACGGTCTGCTGCATTTGTCCATCTTCTGTATACCGTTTTTCGTTCGCAGAAACCGCATTTACCGTAGCTGCGCTTGCTGTCACGGTTTCTTCTGAAAATAGTCTTTGCACCTGACCAGAATGCGCCGCTTCATTTTCCTCTGCATCCATTTTCTCCGGAATCTCATCCGCTCTCTGAACCGTAACCTGGATTTCTTTCTGATTGGTCTTCTCATAGCGATGAGCATATGTATTTTCCAGAAAATCTACCATATAGGTTTTCGCTGCCTCCAGCTGATAGGCATCATCCGCAAGCATCCGGAGTAGAAAGAGCGCCAAAGCTCCTATACCGCCCAAAATACCATATCTGTAAAGTCCCTGTTCCCTCTCCCCCGCTACATAAGCAAGCACTGTTCCTGTGGCTCCAAAGATAAGGCAGAGCCAGATGCTCCCCTTCGCCCACTGCCTCCAGGTATGCAGCCTCACGCCAAGCACCCGGTATTCATACAAATATTTCTCTACAAATGCACCAACATTCTGTACTTTATCACTCACCATACACCCATGCTCAAATTTTGCCCTTACAAGCCGCATCAGCGGATGATTGCTTTTACTCATGTTACTTGCTGCTCTTACCAGCTTTTTCAGTGAAATCCCGGTAATCAGTCTTGCAATCGCGCCGATCCCGATCATCACTCCCGTCAGAAAAAATACCGTTTCTCTCACCACGAACATTTCCAACATAAAAAGAATCCTCCTTCTTAGATTTACCGTCATTATACCGTAAACCTCCGAATTTGGATTCCCTAATCGTTCGCCACAATCCGACATCCTGTCTGGAAAATGACGCTGCTTTTCTGTTTTACTTTGCTGTCTTACGCATTACATTCTTTCTACAAGACCTTTGACAAGCCCTACATAATGGGTGATTGCCATCTTCACAAACTCCGGATAATCCATCGTTGCACTGTTGTCAGCTTTGTCCGAAATTGCACGAATAATGACATACGAAACTCTATTCAGATATGCGGTCTGCGCCATTGCTGCGCCTTCCATCTCCGCACACTTTCCATCAAATGTCTTTACCAGATATTCCTTCTTTTCCTTGCCGGAAATAAACTGATCTCCGCTGAGCACTCTTCCGGTAAATGTCTGAATGTCCGGATTCACTTCTTTGTTTACTTCCACTGCCAGCTTCACAAGCTTCTCATCTGCCGGGAAAGAAAAGGTATCCATTCTCGGAATCTGTCCTACCGGATCGCCAAGCATACTTACATCCATGTCGTGCTGAACTGCATCTGTAGAAATCACGATATCCCCGATATTGATATCTACATCCAGAGAACCTGCCACACCTGTATTGATCAGCGTATCCACACCAAAACAGTCAATCAGAATCTGTGCGCAGATTCCCATGTTGACTTTTCCGATACCACTTCTTACAACTACAACTTCCTTGCCACTCATAATACCTTTGACAAAAGTCATTCCGGCACGTTCCATCGTATCCTGAACTTCCATCGATTCCTTTAAGATTGCCACCTCTTCATCCATTGCTCCGATAATTCCTATCATTTGAAAATCCTCCGTTTTTCCTACATATTGTTTTTATCTATATCTATAGATTTCCCTTCAAAATTACAGTAGCTATTATATCAGATTTCTTATAATATGCACTAGCATTTTCTTATAAGGCTGTGTTATAATCATTGAAGCAATTTTATAAGGCACAATAATAGTATAAATATAAAGGAGGACTATACTCATGGAATTTACACCACACGGCGTCTGTTCTAAGAATATTCACTTAGAAGTAGATGAAGCTGGACGTATTCATAATGTTGAGTTCACAGGCGGATGTAACGGTAACTTACAGGGCATCGGGCGCCTCGTTGAAGGAATGGATATTCACGAAGCAATTTCACGTATCGAAGGTATCAAATGCGGATACAAAGCAACATCCTGCCCGGATCAGCTTTCACTTGCTTTAAAAGAATATTTAAGCAATAACCAGTAATCAAATAATTTTTTCGCAATTTTGCGTCAAAACAAGCAGGTCAGGAATTATCCCGACCTGCTTGTTTTGGTCTAATTCAGTTTAACATTAGTTAGGCTTCTTGCCTGCTCTGATGTTCCATACTCACATACTTTGCGACCGGGTTGTATTATTTGGTCATATGCTTTCTGTTCAATCAGAAAATACGTTTATTAGTTGTGGTCTTTACAGTTCTGTTCGCCCTCTTGTCAGTCTGCAAGACCGGAGATGTTGAACTTTATCAACCTGCAATTCAGACAGGTGTTAAAAGGAATCTTCCCATCTCCCTCCCTCATATTGTTCCCTTGTCCTTACTTTCGCTAACTGCCGCACCGGTTGATAGTCGTATGAATATTTTATAAAAAATATTTTTGGTTTGGTGGTGCGGGGTGGGTTAGAGTGGGTAAGGGGTTGGGATGTTTGGTTTGTGATTTTTAGATGTAAATGCCGTCTGTGTACGAGCCACTTACGTCTGAATTTGCATAATGGGTACAACATACTCGATAATAATAGCCAGTTGGTACAGATAATGTCTTACTTGAACTCACATAAACAGAATTATAGTTTGTTTCCTTCCATGAAGTGTAATAAGCCCATTTACCATTCAATAGTCGTTCTACCGTTACAATCACAGTTATTTTAGATACAGTTTTTTGTCCAACAGTATTTCCACCTGCACCGATTTTTCCAGTGCCAGCTCTTACGATATTTGAAGATCCACTCTTCAAATAAACGCCTCTACTCATTGAACTAACTGTTGCTTCTGATGAATCATCATTTGTCAAATATGATCCATCCACACATTTCTGTCCATCAGCTGCCTGAACATTTTGTTGTGTACTGATAAGCAATGTACAAACCATAACCATTAACATAATCAGTGACAAAATTTTACTTTTTTTCACTTTTCGCCTCCTCTCTACACTATATTAACAATCGAGCGCGAAAAATCTCACGCCATATTTTAAAAAAAATATAAATTTTTTAAAAAGTCTTTGAATTCTTCTTCACTCATAGTTGCATTTATTGTATAAAACACATCTTTATATGCAAAATGAGCTACATTTTCTTCTCTTCCATTATCCAATTTGTATTGAATAATATCAATTGTATTTCCATCAACTACTATTTGCTCTTTTTTTACTTTTCCATCTTCTACATCATATGCATAAGATTTATTTTCACTTTGAATTTCCATCTGATATTGAATCAATGCTTCACTGTTTTCATAAATTAAGCAAACCCTTTTTAATATCTCATCTATATCACTCTGTATTAATACCATATCATCTGATTTTTTCCAAGGTCGAACAACATCCATTCCAAATTTTTCTTTAATTTCTTCATACACGCTTTCTTCATCATAATTGTCAATCTTATTCTTATCTCCATCCTCCCTTTCCGTATTAACCTTAACCATTTCTCTATCACCAATAATATCATTCAACACCCTGCCAAAGAACGGCGTCCCACCAATACTCACCATACTCCACATCATAGCAAGCACAGCCACAATCGCCACGATTCCATATGCCTTCCAGTGCCGTTTTCTCTTCTTAACTTTCTTCTTCCCGGCTTCCTTCTCGGTCTCTCCGTTCGTAGCGTCATCACTTGCTTTATTATCTGTTTCATGCTTCACATGCTCAATTGGCACAACATTATCTATATAACTGTCACTCTCCACATCTTTCTTAAGATGATCCTTCGTATTCTCCCCGCCGCGAAGTGCCTGAACCTCTCGTCCGAGACGGATTGCCTCCTTGTCGGCATCTGACAGTTTTTCATATGCTTTCTGCTGTTCTTCATATGCTTGGATTTTACTCCACATCTTTTCATCCAGGTCTTCTGGAAAGGAAATGTCCTGCAGTGATTCGTCCGAGTCCATTTCTTCCATGATTTCCCCGGCTTCTTTTTCCAGTTCAGCTTTTAAAAGCTTATCCAGATTATCTTCATGTTTTTCCATTTTAAACCTCATTCTTTTGGATTTCTTTTCCCTTTAACTTGACCTTTTTCCTTCACCTGTTTAATATTATGATATCAGGGCAGTCTCTCTGCCTGTATCAACTGCGAATCTTAATTCGCACCATCAATGGGAGGATTTTTATTATGAAACGCATCATTCTGACCGGCGGAGGTACTGCCGGACATGTTACACCTAATATTGCACTGCTTCCCCGTCTTCGGGAACTGCAGTATGACATACATTACATCGGTTCTTACAACGGTATGGAAAAGCAACTGGTTGAACAGCAGGGAATTCCATATCATGGTATCTCTTCCGGTAAGCTCCGCCGGTATTTCAGCCTTCAGAACTTTACGGATCCGTTCCGCGTCCTGAAAGGCTTCAGTGAAGCCAACCGCCTGATCAAGCAGTTAAAACCGGATGTAATTTTTTCAAAAGGTGGATTTGTAAGTGTTCCTGTTGTTATTGCCGGAAAGAAGAACCATGTTCCTGTTATCATTCACGAATCAGATATGACTCCGGGACTGGCTAATAAGCTTTCCATTCCTTCAGCTGCAAAAGTATGCTGTAACTTCCCGGAAACTTTAAGTTCTCTTCCTCAGGATAAAGCTGTCCTTACCGGATCCCCGATCCGTCAGGAGCTTTTCACCGGAGATAAAGAAAAAGCCCGTGCTTTCTGCGGTTTCAAGGAAGTAAAACCAGTTATCCTGATCGTCGGAGGAAGTCTTGGCGCAGTCGCAGTCAATAACGCAGTACGCAAGATCCTTCCTGAACTCTTAAAAGATTTCCAGGTTGTTCATCTCTGTGGTAAAGGCAAGCTCGATGAAAAGCTCACCGGTCTGGACGGCTATGTTCAATTTGAATATATTCAGGATGAACTGAAAGATCTCTTCGCCCTTGCCGATGTTGTAATCTCAAGAGCAGGTGCAAATGCAATCTGCGAATTGCTTGCTCTTCGCAAACCAAATCTTCTGATTCCACTTTCAGCTAATGCAAGCCGTGGTGACCAGATTCTGAATGCCCGTTCTTTTGAACGTCAGGGATTCAGTATGGTTATGGAAGAAGAAGAGCTTACAGATGAAAAGCTTCTCGCAGCTGTCCACAAGCTTTATGATTCCCGTGAAGACTTCATAAATGCAATGAATCAGTCTTCTCAGCAGGATCCGATCAAGACAATTATCGGTCTGATCGAAGATGCTGCTTCCAAATAATTTTTTAACAACAGTTATTTACATTGTTCAAAAACAGGTGCCGGAATGACACCTGTTTTCTTTACATATCCATCGGTGCTATTTTGTGTAATCATCAGAATTGTAATGTATCTTTACCCATTTTCTTGCTCTGTACAGTACACCCGTCAATGCTTGGATACTGATCCCCATAGATTCAGCCACATCTTTTTGTTTTCTCTCCAGACAGTAAACCATGGTGATTGCTTCGTACCAGTTTTCATTTTCTTCGTACAATGCATCCAGAATCGTCCATCCATAACCCACTTTTTCTTTTTGTAAAATTTTGTGGAATACATGCTCCTCTGCACTTTCCGCATATTCCTTCAAGTACAGATCCGAAAACAGCTCAATATCTGCCTTCGGACATTCTCTTGCCCGCTTCTTCATATAATTGATCGCTGTATTTTTCGTTGTTGTTACCAGCCATGCTGCCATGTATTCTTCATCCACTGTATCAAAGTGTGTATATAGTTTTAGAAAAACCTCCTGGAATATCTCTTCCGCTGACTCTTTGTGACTGCCAGAATAATCCATTGCTATCCGATAAACGTTGAACTTATTTTTATGGTACACGTTCTCGAATTCCTTTTTATTCTTATTCTGAAAACTCACTCCAGTACCTCACTATTTTATTTTTCTTTCAGTTTTTCCAGGATTTCATCCCGATCTTCATCTGTAAGTTTACCCGGTTTCCAGCCGAATCCGCTCTTGTCATTTTTATATCTCGGAATCAGATGCATATGGAAATGGAATACGGTCTGACCGGCCACTTCCCCGTTATTCTGTACGATATTATATCCGTCACATCCAAGTACATCTTTTAATCTTGTTGTGATCTTCTTTGCAAGCTTAAATGCTTTTCCTGCCAGTTCTTCATCAATAGAATAAATATCTGCCGCATGTTCTTTTGGCAGGATCAGTGCATGTCCCTTTGTCGCCGGTCCAAGATCCAGAATTACTCTGAAATCATCATCCTCATATATGGTTGCAGATGGAATTTCTCCATTTGCGATTTTACAAAAAATACAGTTCTCATCCCTCATGTTTTTTCCTTCTTTCTACATTTTCTTCGATTAATCTCGAATTTGTTTACGAACCAGACTTTCAATGATAAACTACAACTACTTTATATCATGGAAAGGATGGTCGTTACCATGCCATTTACTGCAAATGATTATGAAAAGTTACATCAGCTTATGAATTCCAGTCCGGAAATTCGTGAATTACTTCAGAAACTCCTGGATTCACAGCAATATACAATCAGCAAGATCAGTCATGAAGTTCGCAATCCACTGACGCTGATCTACAGCACCTTTCAGCTCATAGAGTCCAGTCACCCTGAAACCAGAGATTTCAGCCACTGGTCAGAGCTTCGCGAAGACATCGAATACACAATCTCTCTGCTGCAGGAGCTATCTGCCTATAATAACAGTGAACATCTGCATCTGAGCACGTTTTCTGCACAGGACTTTTTTGGACAGATCTGCCTGTCCTTTGCCGCCTCCTGCGTAGATACCGACATTGGATTCTCTTCTCTGATAGCCCCTGATCTTCCATCTCTGACGGCCGACAGATTAAAGCTGCATGAAGCGATTCTCAACCTTTTAAGAAACGCCCGTGAAGCCATTTCGTCTGCCGGTTCAATCCGTCTGGAAGCAGTCCTCAAAGATCAAATGCTTCAGATTACCATATCTGATACCGGATGTGGAATCTCACCGGAATATCTCGACACGATTTTTGATCCTTTTGTCACTTACAAACCAGACGGCACCGGTCTTGGTCTTGCCATTGTCAGCCGGACAATCACAGCTCACGCCGGAACAGTAACGGTTACTTCCTCCTGTGGAAAAGGCACTTCTTTTTTGCTTTTGTTACCAATTACATAATCATTTTTATTATAAAAAACACGTAATTGTTTTACAAGTACTTCTTTCCATAAACTGGAAAATGTAGTAAAAAGAAAAACATGTCCTATCTTACTTATTCCTCTGAATCATCCGCCATTATCTCATCCCATTGGGATTCCCGTTTTTTTCTACGTTTCTGAAGGCGCTGATTCAGAAATCCCCAGACGCTCTGCCTGTCCTTTACAACCTGCCCTTTCATTTCCTGTTCTGCAATCCAGTCATCCAGGATCAGTTCCTCCTGCAGATCATATCCTGCTTTTTTCTCCGGCTGTATACTCTCCATTTCATTCTCCTTTTTCTCCAGTATCCGCTCCAACGCATACTCAATATTATAATTTTCTTCCATTGAAGCCTTATGTAATTCATATGCCAGATAGACTGCCTCTTTCTGTTCATAATCTGTCTCCCTGACAAAATACTCTGTAAGCTCATGAAACTTTTCCAGAATATTACCTTCCAGTCCCGGACAATAACAAAAGTAATAGATTTCATCCGATACATAAATATGTCCCGGATCCAGGCTCAGACAGTTCACGTCCAGCAGATAATTCTTCACTGCATAAAGCACCTGGATAAACTGTCTCATAAATTTTTCCAGATCTGCAAATTTCCAGTGCTCTTTTTCTCCCTTTGCCTTCACGGATATCTTCCCACTGATCTCGTAGCGGTACTGGCTTTTATCATCTTTTCCCTGCCCTCTTACCGACAAGAGTCCGGGAATCGCATTTTCCATCAGCATCCGCATCTGATAATCTTCTTTATATAGCTCATCTGTTTCCAGAATCATCCAGGCATGATGTAAATCTCTTTCGTACTCTTCTCTCATTCCTCCTGGTCCCTTTCTACAATCTCCTGCAATACTTTTTTCCTGCGTATTTTTTCCTCTGGCACGGTCAGTGCCGCACTGCGTTTAACAGATACGCGCATTTTTCTCTTTTGCGCTCCTGCTGTCACTTCAAATTCATCTTTTACTACCGCAGTTTCCACCGATACTGTATCAAAAAATATCAGTTTGTTTTCAATTCTTTTCTGAAAATACTGCTCCATTTTTCCATCTTCTATTTCCTTTTTCCATCGCCATTCTTCACTTCCGACAATCGCAGTCTCATATGCCGCCCCACCGATAATATTTTTATCATGGTAATAAAAAAGTGCGAAAATGACTGCCATCCAACAAAGCAATACTACCGGCATCAGATACGCCATCTCAACTACTGTACTTCCTTTTAGCTTTACCATATAAATGTCCCCAGATAGCCGATCAGAAGAAAAGGATAAAATGACATTCTTGTCGTCCGTTTCCATTTTCCGCTCCAAAGACCTGCTCCTGCTGCCATCGCAGCCACAAGAAATGCAAGCATCAGCATTCCAAGCAGATTCCAGATCCCAAGAAAAATACCCATATTCAGGATCATCCAGCTGTCTCCGTACCCTATTCCCTCCTGTGACCATTTCGATATCATGAGAAATACAATTCCACATCCCAGTCCGGCAACCCATACACTCCAATGCATCCGTCCAAATAACGCACGGTACAGAATCGCCGCACAGCTTCCTGCGAGCAGATATTCTGTCGAGATTTTCTGATATTTTATATCCTGTGCTGCTCCGAATCCTAAAAAAAATAATCCTGCCAATTTTGCTATTTTCCACCACATTTTGAACATGCTCCTTTTCCTTTTACTTCTGACAGCGGAACTGTATAAACTTTTCTCTTCAGTCCGCTGCATGATAATGAAGTATGATAACGATCCCCGTAATCTGTGACATAGCAGTTGCCATCATTTCCCGGCATCCATCCACACCGTTCACACAAATGATAAATTCCTCCACTGCTGTTTCTCAGTTCCCCTAACTGTGTTTTCGCAACACTGCGCACGGACGGTTCCAGATAAGTGCACTGATAATTCCGGTGATATACGATCCCTGTTTCTGTCACATATACAAGTTCATTATCTCCAATTCCTGCTTCGTAGGTCTTTACATAACCGGTCCATGTCTTCATCCTCATTTTTTCTTTATAATGCAGTACCGGAATATGAAAGACAGGAACCGGCAATTCTACTTCATATTCTGCCGTCAGTTCCAGCACTCCCATTCCCGGTATCGCCCAGGATCTTTTGCAGCTGACTCCTCCGCTTCCGCCAACAATCATACTTCGATCCATTCTTTCTTTCCCGACCGCATTTACAAGATCTGCATGCAGACTTATCGGGTTCAGCACCGGAATTTCTGCAAAACTCTCTGCCACCTGCTTTCCTGCACTCTGCAGTCCGCATCTTACTGCAGACTGGATGCTTCTGAGCTCCAGCATCCAGATCAAACTCACCGCCGCATATAGGAACAGCGGAACACAAAGTACAGCTTCTACTGTTACCGAGGCAGATACAGATGCCTTTTCTTTGACACAAGATATGGCGATCAAATCAGGTAGAAAATCAAATCCTTCCTCCTTTCTGCGAATATCAAATATGTGTTTGTAATTCAATATTTTTCTGTACATCATCAAAGGAATTTTATTTATTATTTCGATTGTCCTCAGAAAAGACACCTGTATCCACCTCCTAACATTTTCATTTTTTGTTACTGATATTGATATAAAATATGATACTGATACCGGATTCCTCTTCTCAGATAACATGTCATGTCAAAGTCTGCTCCTGATACGCAGGCATCTGCCCGGAAAAACGTTTTCTCCATTCCGGATCGCAGATTCATTTCCACCAGATCCAATGCTCTCATCGACAGTTCTTCCTTTGATTTTAAAACCAGCATCATTTGCAGATACTGCTCATAAGAATTTCCCTCTTCTGTCTCCTTCCCTTCCGGAATACTTCTGTTCTTTGCCAGCTCAAGCAGACCATCCAACGTCAGATTCCAGCTTTCCTTACTCTTTACAGCCGGAACCTTCTTCCCTGCCAGAAGCGTCTTAACATCCGTAAGACTTTCTCCATAAGCCCATGCAAGAAGCAGCGCATGCCTGATCACAGGTCCGATCTCCGGTGAAAGAAACACCGCACTCAGTGTCGTTGCAAGGGTATCCACCTCCATTTGCATGTCCTTATCGGTCAGCAAATATCCATAATTCACTGCAAATCGAAGGATTCGGATTCTCCCGATCACATATTCCAGATTGTCCTTATCGCTCGCCTTTCCTCCCAGCAAATACTCCATTTCATAGTCCAGTGCTGTATTCTCTTTCTTATTTGCAGCATTGCCAAACTTATCTATAAGGTACAGATTGAAAAAAATGGTATCTCCGGCTCCATTATCTTTTTCCTTCATGGTTCCGTATCCCTGCCTGAGCTTTCGGTTCGATACAGTCTCTTCTGACTTTACAGCTTTCGATGACAGCGTAAATCCTTCCGGGCTGACCAAATTTAACAGTGCTTGCGCCTGTATATCCACAATATCCGCCAATGGATTATTTTCTGCAGGAAGTTCTTCTTTTTCACTTTCCAGCATCTGGTCAAGTTCTTTACTCGTCTCTATATTCTCTTTCCCATATTCATTTGCTTTCAGTTCCTGCTCCTTCCATTCGGATACCTTTCCCGTCAGATTCTCTATCGCCGCAGCTCCTGTCTTCATTTTCTCGTATTCAACCGCCTGCCGCAGAAATTCTTTCCCATTCTGGTCTGTCAGATAACGGATTGCCGCAATCTCTGTTTCTATATTTTCTGCCCCGTAAAAGGACAGTCGGTTTAAAATATTTTCTTCAGACATTGTTCCGGATTCATAACTGCCTTCTATTGCAAAAATACCATATCGCTCCAGAAGATCTTTCTGATATTCTGCAAACGCAGATTCCACTGCCCTGCCTGCGTCTGCTCTTCTCTCATTCTTTGCCAGCTGGATCGAGGCACTTTCCAGCAAAGCCCCAACCAGAGTAAGAAGCAAAAGAAAGACCAGGCTTAGAAACACAGTAATCTCTCCCTTTACCATTTTTTTCATCTCTGTACACACTCACTTCTGAAATAAAATTTTTATTTTAGATTCCTGAACTTTCATTCGTTATTTTTTCAAATATTTTAGTTACAAGTTCATTAAGCTGTTTCTTAAAAATGATAACCAGACCGATAATGACGACCAGTACAAGGATCAATTCTACCGTTGATATCCCGTCTTTTTCCGTCAGAATCTTCTGAATTCTGATCCATCCTGTCCACAGCTTCTTTTTTACCGCCTTCATTCTCTCACCTCCTACACCTGGATCGACAAAAATGCCGGTACAACTACGATCGTAATCACGATGATCAGCATCAAAAGCATTGGGATCAAAAGTCTGGTTCCTGCCTCTTCTCCCAGCTGTCTTGCCCTGCTCTTTCTGTCCTCCAGTGCCTGTACTGCTTCCATACGAAGCATTTCAGAAATTCCTTTTGTACCCTTTTTCAGATTCTGTGAAAGAAGTGCTCCCATTTTCATATACGGAATCAGATCACATCTTCTTGCAAATCTTTCATAACATTCCATCTCCGGAATCCCACTTTTCATTTCCTGCCAGGTTTTCCAGATTTCTTCATATGCTTCTCTTTTTCTTCCCGTTTTTCCCCTGGTGATCCCATAGTCTTCCGCAATCCTTTTCCACACATTTTTTGCTGTCATTCCGGCACCGGTCAGCATCGTAAACTCTGTGATAATTTCCGGATAATCCAGCATCATCTGCTCTTTTCTCGTCTTCTTCTGATTGTTTTCTTTCTGTATTTCTCTTCCGACAAGCAGAATGCTTATCGCCATTCCGAGCATCAGAATCGGAATCACTTTTGAATCTTTCTCCTCTGTCCAGGCAATTTTTCTTCCGTCCAGACTGGGTGGCAGTGTAAGATATGCTTTCTGTCTCGTAGCACTGTCCTGTGATCTTACCAGTTCCAGAACCCGCTCTTTCGTGGAAAGCGTTTTCTCCTGTCCTGCAAAAATAACAAGATCCATCTCACACGGATATACCTTATCTTCATAATGCAGAACTCCGGTAATATTCATCCCAATCCCCTGATTCTCCGGATCTTCTTCCCGGATTTTTTCCTGATCCAGTCTCCCAAGCGAATCCATTACATCATATCTGCTAAGTTCCCAGGAAACCGAAAATGGAAAATCGTCTAATGCTGTTACCAGATCCAGATCTGTCTTTATATGCGACAGATCCTTATTTTCCCCGGAAATCACTTTTGCAAGCTCTTTCCTCGCTTTCTGAAACTCCTTTTCCAGCCGCTTTTCACTGTAAATCTTCGGTGACACCCGAATTTCTATATCCTGCTTTTTTTCTCCTTCAACCTGCATAGAAAGCGCCGCTTCTTTTTGTCCTTCCCCGTACCCGTTCCGCTTTATCTGCATGGTTTCAGAGTTTTCCGTCCCTGTCTTCTGCACGATTTCCGACAAAAATGCCAGACTTGTCACCGCCAACATCAAAAAAAATATCTGCCTGAGAAGCCTGTCCCATTTTCTGAAAATTGATTTCTTCTTGAAATACATCCATGCACAAGCTCCGAGAAAGAAATACATTCCGATACAAAACCACATTTCTATACCTCGATTTCCACAATCTTGCATCCAAGTCTCCAGGCAGCAATGTAAGCTCCAAGACAAATACTCATAAAAGCCGCTCCTGGCAGATTCCCGTATAGCCCCGCCATAAATTCCGGAAAGCTCAGACGCATATAACCAATAATTCCCAAAGGAATCACTGACATAATCTGAAATTCCATTTTTTTCGCTGCAATTACGGTATCGATTTCTCTTTTCACTTCCGCTTTATCACCAAGTTGTCTAACCGCATTTTTAATGATCAGAATACTGTCGCCTCCGCTCCTCTTTGCCAGGGAAAATACAGTGACAAATGTATCCACCTCCGGAAGTGCTACCCTTGCAGCAAAATCCTTCCATGCAGCTTCCGCGGTTACGTTCAGATTCAGCTGCCTTACCATATACGTAAATTCCCGTACAATAAGTGTATGCCTGTCATACATGATCTGCAGGTCTCTCTGTACCTCTTTGATCGCGTTCTCCATAGAGTATCCCACATTCAGCTGCGCTTCCAGTGATTGAAGCGCATCCTGGAACTGTCTTTCAAAACGTCTCTTCCCTTTTTCCTCCACCTGACAGATCATCCTTTCGTAATACTTCATTCCCAGAGGAAAAAGCACTGCCATCATCCACAGTCTTGAATAGAACAGCATGGCGATCAGGAACACCAGAAGAATACTTTCCGTTATTGCCAGGGCATACTCCTTCCGGCTGATACCCTGCCGCCATAAGTTTTTCCGTCCGTGTAAGTGTGAACCTTTTCACCCACTCCCCCTGGATTTTTCCATCCTTACTTCCCGTCTCCTGAAAGGAAAATAACGGTTGAAGCCTGATTTCTCCTTTTTCATATCCCAATACCTCCATGATTTCCAATACTTTCCTGCTCTTATCCCGAAGGCGTCCCAGATGTACCAGGATATCGATTCCGGAAGCGATCTGACGCATAACTGCTTCCAGCGGAAGTTTAATCCCCATCAGTACCATTGTAGACAGTCTGCTCATCATATCATCCGGACTGTTCGCATGACCGGTACTGATCGACCCGTCATGGCCTGTATTAA
>ENA-UOJP01001026-UOJP01001026.1-human-gut-metagenome-genome-assembly--contig:-C102-NODE-1026-length-39497-cov-7.214822_pt1 | contig 39497 bp, 35 predicted proteins | sample MGYA00242353_ERZ723900 | MGnify/ENA metagenome assembly ERZ723900
CGGCACCATGGACGGCGCTACGGTGGAGATGGCAGAAGAGGTGGGAGAGGAGAACATGTTCATCTTCGGCACCTCCTCCGACGAGATTATTAACCTTGAAAAGAACGGCGGCTACAATCCGATGGAAATCTTCAACTCCGACCAGGATATCCGCCGGGTGCTGATGCAGCTCATCAACGGCTACTATGCGCCGCAGGATCCGGAGATGTTCCGCGATATTTACAATTCGCTGCTCAATACTTATAACAGCGACAGGGCGGATACCTACTTTATCTTAAAGGATTTCCGCGCTTACATCGAGGCCGAGGATAAGATCGACAAGGCATACCGCGACGAGGCATGGTGGGCAAAGACGGCGATCTTAAACACCGCATGCAGCGGCAAGTTCTCTTCCGACCGTACCATCGAGGAGTATGTGAGAGACATCTGGCATCTGGAAAAGGTGAAGGTGGAAATGAAATAATGGGCCGGTGATCCGGTTCTAAAGAAACGGCTCGTCTCATAGACTTTATAAAAAAGTCTGTGGGATGGAGCCGTTTTTTATGAGAAGATTTCTTTGCGTGCTGCTTTTGATGGTGTTGATTCCGTATGTGACGACGCTAGCTGTCTCCGGCAGGGAGAGCGATGGCTGGCATTTTGAAGAAGCGGAAGGGGACGGGCCTTTTGTGGCCGTGGAGCGGAACGGGCGTGTGACAAACGTGGATGCCGAGGAGTTTTTAATCGGCGTCGTGGCCGGACAGATTCCAGCCGATTATGGGAGCGAAACCTTAAAGGCCCAGGCCGTTCTTGCGCGTACCCATGTTTACCGGGAACTGGACGGGGCGTCTTCGATCCCGGAGGAGGCGCTGGACATCGACTGTTTAAGCCGTGCCCAGATGGAAAAGCTCTGGGGTGAGGACATGTTTTCCAAAAACTACCAGGCTATCCGGGAGGCGCTTTCTGAGACGGCAGGGGAAACGCTGTTTTACGGCGGAACGTGGATCACGCCGTTTTTCTGCCGGGCAGCGGCGGGGCAGACGAGAAGCGGCGGTGAGGAATTCCCGTATTTAAAGGCGGCCGTGAGTCCTGGCGATCTGGAAGCCGACGGCTTTTTGAGCCAGACCACATGGACGGCGGCGGAGCTTGCCAGGCGGTTAAATGAAATCCCGGATGGCGGGGCGGTGCAGGCGGAGGCGCTTCCGGAGGAAATCCAGATTGCGGAGCGGGACTCATCCGGCTACGTGACGAGCCTTCAGATCTGCGGGAACCTTTATACAGGCGAGGAAGTCCAGTACGCTCTGGGGCTTTTGTCCCCCTGTTTTTCTTTTGAAGACTTGGACGGGAAAATCCGCGTAAGCTGCAAGGGGATCGGGGCAGGATACGGGTTTTCCCAGGCCGGCGCAAATGCTCTGGAGCGGGAGGGCTATGATTATAAGGAACTTCTCCATTATTATTTTCAGGATGTGGAAATTTTAGATAAGGACAAAAATCCTGTTTAAAAAACGGCAGGGCAGCAGAAAAAACATGCGCGGCGTGTATAAGAACCATCGCTTTGGTAAAACTACTACCGAGGTGATAAAACGTGAGAGAGAAAGTAAACCAGCTTTTCAAGGATAAGTTTGTTCTTGTGATGCTTGTGTTGGGCCTGCTGACTATTGTTGCCGCGGCAGGCGCGGTTAAAATCCGCAGAGGCAGCCAGTACATGGAGGAAAGCCCGTATCTGGAAATCCAGGAGCCGGACGGTGTCATTGCTGGAAGCGAAGAGGAAACGCCCACCCATGTGGCGGGAAGCTCCAATGCTGACGAAGCCGTGAAGACGGGAGGCGAGGACGCCGAGGCTGTTCCGGCCGAGGATAAGGAAATCGTTTATCCGGCAGAATCGGCGGAGATCAACATGGCCGAGGTGCCGGCGGCCGAGGAAGCCGGTACGGTTCTAAATGATACGCTGGCACTCGGATTTACGGAGACCAGCCGTTTATCCTGGCCGGTCATGGGAAATATTATTTTAGGTTACAGCATGGATACGACCACGTATTTCCCGACCCTTGAACAGTACAAATGCAATCCCGCCAACATCATCCAGAGCGACATCAGCACGCCGGTCATGGCGCCGGCCGATGCCCGCGTTCTGGAAATCGGGAGCAACGAAGAAATCGGAAGCTTCGTGAAGCTGGATTTCGGAAACGGTTACGGCGCCGTCTGCGGCCAGCTGAAAGAAATCCCGGTGGTGGAAAACGAATACCTTCACAGAGGCGACGTCATCGGTTATATTGCGGAGCCGACGAAATATTATTCGGTGGAGGGGAACAATCTTTATTTTGAATTCCTGCATGAGGACGAGCCCATTGATGCGCTCGACTATCTGGAATGATGTTAGGCGGAGGCGGCCCGTTTTTTTGGCGGGGCGCCTCTGTTTTTTGAGGTTATGAAGAGAAACTTATGGAATACATATTTTCGCTGAAAAAAGTGTAAAATTATATCACTTTTTCGTTGTAAAAAATGTTATAAATGCACACTTTTTCGTTGCAAAAAATGTAAAGCCCTGATATATTATAGGTATCATATTCCGCAGGGGAGGTGTGACGATGTATCGAAGCGCAATAGAAAAACTATTTCAGTGGAAAAAAAGCAGGCATCGCAAGCCGCTGGTGATCGAAGGCGCAAGGCAGGTGGGTAAGACCTGGCTGATGAAGGAATTCGGAAGAAAGGCGTATGCGGATACGATCTATATCAACTTTGATTCCAACTCCAGAATGGCAGAGCTGTTTGCCTCCGATTTGAATACGGATCGCCTGATTATGGGGATTGAGCTGTATGCCGGAAGAAAAATTGATCCTGACAGAACGCTTTTGATTTTTGATGAAGTGCAGGAAGTGCCGAGGGCGCTTTCTTCACTTAAATACTTTTATGAAAATGTTCCCCAGTATCATATTGTCTGTGCAGGTTCCCTGCTGGGCATTGCCTTGCATGAGGGGACGTCCTTTCCCGTTGGCAAAGTGGATTTTTTAAGTCTGTATCCGCTTTCCTTTAAAGAATTTTTGATGGCGGTCGTCGGAGAACAGTTTGCAGAGCTTTTAGACAGGCAGGACTATTCGATGGTGGCGTCCTTCAGCCAGACCTACATGGATGCACTTAGACAGTATTATTTTATTGGGGGCATGCCGGAGGCTGTCCGGAGCTTTGCGGAGGAAAAGGACTTCAATGAAGTCAGGAAAATCCAAAGACGCATTCTGTCCGCTTATGAGCAGGACTTCTCCAAACATGCGCCTCTCGAAATCGTTCCGAAAATCCGTATGGTCTGGAACAGCATCCCTTCTCAGCTTGCAAAGGAAAATAAAAAATTCCTTTACGGCCTGGTGCGTGAGGGAGGGCGTGCAAAAGAATATGAGGCGGCAATTATGTGGCTATGTGACTGCGGGCTTGTTCACAAAGTCAGCCGTGTCAATGCGGCAGGAATTCCGCTGAAAGCTTATGAGGATCTGAAAGCTTTTAAGCTGTATCTGGTCGACGTGGGACTTCTTGGCTGTATGTCAGGCCTGCACCAGCGTATTCTGCTGGATGGAGATGACCTGTTTACCGAATTTAAGGGGGCTCTGACGGAACAGTATGTATGCCAGCAGCTGAAAACCATAGACGGCCTGGGTATCTACTATTACACCAACGACCGCGGCACCTGTGAAGTGGATTTTGTCGTAGATAACGGTTTGCAGGCGGTACCTGTGGAGGTCAAGGCAGAGGTTAATCTAAAAGCCAAGAGCCTGAAAACGTACTATGAAAAATACAGTCCTGAAATATCTGTTCGGACTTCAATGGCGGATTATAAAGAGGAGAGTTGGCTGGTGAACCTGCCGCTGTATGCGGTAGAAGAGATAGAGACGTGTGTCAGCCGGATTGCGGAAAAAAAGAGAGAATAATATAGCCCTGCCGCCCCACAGAGAAATCTCCCTGGGGCGGCAGCCCATGCATTATTCCGATTCCACATCCGCCACCGTAATCAGCGCATCCCGCTGGAGATACTGAATGGCCTTTAACGCATAGGCGTGTGCTTCGGGGCAGGAACCGGCCACGGCATCAGTCACGACACGGATATGATAGTCATGCTGATGTGCGTCGACGGCGGTATAGTGGATGCACACGTCCGTCAGGCCGCCGATGAGATACAGGGTTCTGGCATGAAGCCCCTTTAAAAGGATTTCCAGGTCTGTGCCGAAGAAGGCGCTGTATCTGCGCTTGGTGATCCGGTATTCCCCCTCGATGGGATAGGTGAGTTTGGCATAATCGGTGTACGGGGAATTTTCCATGCAGTGAATGCCCTCGGAGCCGTCTAACTCCCGCCCGAAATCCACCATATCTTTTCTGTGCACTTCCTTGATCTGAATGACAGGGAGCTTTTTCGCGCGGAAGACGTCCAGCACCCGTTTTCCATTGCGGATACAGTCCCAACGGCTGTCTTTTTCCGCTTCGTTTTCATCCTCCGGCATGCCGATGAAGTCCTCCTGCTGGATGTCAATGACGAGAAGTACGCTGTTTTCTTCGATTTTCACGTAAAGTTCCTCCTTGATTGCTTCTTTCTATGACAAATCCGAACAGGGCGACGAAACACTCCGTAATCGGACAGGCAAGCCATACCCCGGTCATCCCCCAGAGGGAGGAGAACAGGAACGCTGCCGGGAGAATCAGGATCAGCCCGCGAAGCAGCGACAGAATGTGGGCGGGAAGCGGCTTTTCCACGGATGTGAAAAAGATTGCCAGTATGATATTATACCCGATAAAGACCGACGATATAAAATAGAGCCGGAGGCCGGTTTCTGCCGTTTCCTGGAGCAGGGGATTGCTTTCGCCGTTAAAAACAGCGGCAATCGGCTGTGCGAATACAAAAATCAAAACATAAAACAGGACGGACAAAGCAGCCATGGAGGTCATCGCGTACCGGAGCATGATTCGGATCCCCGTCCGGTCGCCCCGCCCGTAGGAATCGCTGATCAACGGCTGGACGCCCTGGGCGATTCCCGTATATACGGCAACGATCACAAGGGACAGATTGGCAACCACGCCGTAAGCGGCGACGCCGGTGTTGCCTTCCAGGGAGAGGATGATCCCGTTGAAGGCGATCATGACAATCCCGGAGGAAAGCTGCGTCACAAAGGAGGGAAAGCCAAGGGCCATCGCCTGGCCGATGACGGGAGCCTCCGGCCTGCGCCCGGCAGAAAAATGAAACGTATGTCTCTTTTTCAGCCAGTGGGGCAGCATGATAAACATGCTGATGACCGGCGAAAGGCCGGTGGCGAAAATGGCGCCGAAAATCCCCATCCCCATCGGGAAAATGAAAATGTAATCCAGGAAAATGTTGGCGATGCTTCCGGTAAGCATGGCGGCTGCCGAGAGCTTCGGCGCGCTGTCGTTGCGTACAAAGCAAAGGAAGACATCGTTGAAAATAAAGGCGGGCGCGAAAAGAAGCAGCCACCGGAGATAGGTTTCCGTCATCTCCAGAACGGTTTCGTCCGCACCGAGCATCAAAGCCAGAAGCCGTGAAAAAAGCAGGCCGGCCGCAAAGAACAAAAGGGAGAAGAAAGCGGCCGCATAGACGGTGTTCGTGTACACACGGCTGATTTCTTTTTTGTTTCCCTGGCTCTTCAGCACGGAGAACCTTGTGGCGCCGCCCATGCCGAGCATGAGACCTGTGCCATGGATGAAATTGTAGACGGGGATCGCAAGATTCAGCGCTGTGAGCCCGTCGGCGCCTAAGCCCTTTGAGACAAAAAAGGTGTCGGCCAGGATGTAGCAGGATACCCCAAGGGTTCCAAGTACGCTCAGGGCAGTGTGGCGGAAAAATTCCCGAAGGCCTGTGTTTGACATATGATTTCCTCCTCGTATGCAAAAGCCCCGGACAGACAAAAAATGCGCCAGAGCTTTCTATCTTCAAAGGCCTAACGATAGAAAGCCTGGCGCTCAACTTCTTACCCGGCGGCAAAAAGCATCCTTTCCATATTTCCGTCCATTCTAGCATGGGAATCCGGCTGTGTCAACCATAATTTTTACGGCATGCTACTCCACTTTTTTGTAAAATTTAATAAAAAGTTCACATGCTGGCCGCACATTTTCCGGCATTTTGTGTTAAAATAGAATCGTAAAATGCAACAGCATGACAGAGGGGGCTTACATATGAATTACGAGCTGCTGAAAAAGAATTTTGAGGGGCATAGATTCCACACTTCCTATTTTCCGACGAAGGAAGAGGCGGCAGAATACCTGAAGGGAAAGATCCACGGCGAGCTTGTGGGTTTCGGAGGTTCCATGACCGTGAAGGAAATGGGGCTTGATGAATGTCTTTCTAAGGACAACGAGATCGTCTGGCACTGGCTGACGCCGGGACAGGAGGCAAGACTTAAGGCCAGGGATGCTTCCGTCTACATTCTGAGCGCCAACGGTGTTTCCGAAACCGGCGAGATCGTGAACATTGACGGGACGGGGAACCGGCTGGCGGCCAGCCTGTTTGGGCCAAAGCGGGTATTTTATGTCGTCGGCCGGAACAAGATCGAGCCGGATCTTCCTGCGGCGATGAAGCGGGCGCGGAATGTGGCTGCTGCGAAAAACGCCCTGCGGCTTCAGACGAAGACGCCGTGTGCGGCGGACGGCGGGAAACAGTGTTATGAATGCACAAGCCCGGAGCGGATCTGCTGTGCCACCGTGATCCTTGAGCGGCCATGTCAGGGGATGGAAGTGGAAATCATATTTATCGACGAAGATTTGGGATTTTAAAGGAGACTTGAAATGAATATCTTGTTTTTCTGACGCCGAAAAGCGACGTGGCTTATATCCATGACGACGAAAGCCTGAGACAGGCACTGGAGAAGATGGAACATCATAAATATGCGGCTGTTCCGGTCGTGAGCCGTCAGGGCCGGTACGTGGGGACCCTGACCGAGGGCGATCTTCTCTGGTACATAAAAAACCAGCTTGACTTAAGCCTTCAGGATGCGGAACGGATTTCCGTCATGGCAGTTCCGAGGCGTTCCGACAACTATCCCGTCAATGCCGACTGCCGGATGGAGGATTTGATGGACAAGGCGCTGAATCAGAATTTTGTGCCTGTGCTGGACGATGAAAAATCCTTCATCGGGATTGTCACGAGAAAGGACATTATGAAATATTTTATGAAACAGTATGGGAAGCAGGAATAGACATGGATGTGTTAAAGAAAATTCTGAAAGCATATACGGATGAGGAGATTACGCCGGAGTCCAGGCTGATCGAAGACCTGGGACTGGATTCATTCCTTGTGATTTATGTGCTGTCGGAGGTGGAAGATGCCTTCGATACACGGATTGAGGACTATTCCTCGATTGTGACGGTGAGGGATATTCTGGACTGCATCAAAATGGAAGGAAAGGGTGCATGAAGGAAATGTTTCACATTTTTTTCACATCCTAATCATAATTCCTTCACAAATTTCCTGTATCTTATTTCCTGTAACAAGGTGCCAGACCTTTTTATAAATAACTTTTTCATACTTAGCCAGCGGCGTGTGCCGCTGGCTCCTCCCTTTTTATGGGGCCGCATACCTGCCTATTCGGCAAGGCCGGCCCATTTTTCATATAATTCTTCCAGCTTTTTGGAGATTTCCTCTTTTTCCCTGTTGAGTTCCATAAGCTTTTTCACGTCGGTGAACACGGCTTCCTCGCAGAGCAGTCCGTCGATCTCCCCATCCCTGGTTTCCAGGCGGTGAATTTCGTCCTCCAGCTTTTTTAAGTCGTTTTGGCGCTTCCGCTGCCTGGCCTGCTCTTCCTTCTGGGCTTTCCAGTCGGCCTTGGTGCCGTCACCTGCGGATGTTCCGGCTTTGGAAAGCGCCGCCGTCGCCGCAGCCGGAGAGACAGGGGTCGGTGCCATGCTGCCGAAATGGGCGGCCATCATGTCGTCATGCTTTTCCAGGTAGTAATCGTAATTCCCGATGTAGTTCACAAGCGACCCGTTGGTGAGATCGAGAATCCGCGTGGCTGTCCGGTTGATGAAATACCGGTCATGGGACACGTAGAGGACAGTTCCCGTATAGCTTCTTAAGGCGCTCTCCAGGATTTCCTTGGAGGTGATGTCCAGGTGGTTGGTGGGCTCGTCCAGGATTAGGAAATTGGCCTCCGACAGCATGAGCTTTGCCAGGGAGACGCGTCCCCTTTCGCCGCCGCTGATGTCGCCGATTCGCTTGAAGGCGTCATCGCCGGTGAATAAAAAGGCGGCCAGGGTGTTGCGGATCTGGGTATTCGTCATGCCCGGGTAGGCGTCAGAAATTTCCTCAAACAGCGTTTTTTCCATGTGGAGAACCTGATGATCCTGGTCGTAGTAACCGATATGAACCTTGGAGCCCAGGATGATTTCGCCGGTGTCCGGCTCCACGAGGCCGTTTAAAATCTTTAAAATGGTGGTCTTTCCCGTGCCGTTGTCTCCGATAATCGCCACCCGCTCGCCGCGCTGGATTTCAAAGTCCACATGGGAAAACAGGTGGTTGGAACCGAAGGACTTGGAGAGGTCATGGACCGTCAGGACATCGTTTCCGCTCACAATGTTGGGCTCTAAGCGGATGTCCATGGCGTCGTTGATTTCCGTGGGCTTTTCCAGCACCTCGATTTTGTTTAGCATCTTTTCCCGGCTCTCGGCGCGCTTGATGGACTTTTCCCGGTTGAAGGAGCGGAGCTTTTCAATGACTGCCTCCTGATGGCGGATTTCCTGCTGCTGGTTTAAATAGGCCTTCATCTGGATCGCACGCATCTGCGCCTTTTTCTCGCTGTATGCCGTGTAATTTCCGGAAAAGACCGTGGCCTTCCCGCCGTCCAGTTCGATGACCTTCGTGACGATCCGGTCGAGGAAGTAGCGGTCGTGGGCCACGATGATGACGCTTCCTTTATAATTTAAAAGGTACGTCTCCAGCCATGCGATGGAGGACATGTCCAGATGGTTGGTGGGCTCGTCTAAAAGAATGATGTCGGGGCTTGAAAGCAGGAGCTTTCCTAAGGAGACACGGGTCTTCTGGCCGCCGGATAAGGTGGAAATCTGTTTGGAAAAGTCCTCCTCCGAAAAGCCAAGGCCCTTTAAGACGCCGATGATTTCGCTTTTCCAGGCGTAGCCGTTGATGAGCTCAAACTGGTGGCTTAAACGGCTGTAACTGTCCATCATGGACTGGAGCTCCTCGCCTTCGGCAAACTTCATGGAAATTTCCATGTCACGGAGCTTTTCCTCCATCTCGATCACCGGGCGCTTGACGTCCACCATCTCGTCGTAAATGGTCTGGTGGCTTTTTAAATCCTGGTTCTGAGCCAGGTAGCCTAAGGTTTTCCCCTTTGAAAGGACGACATCGCCCGCATCGGGAGCCAGCTCGCCGACGATGATCTTTAAAAGCGTGGATTTCCCGGCGCCGTTGATGCCGACGATAGCCGCCTTTTCATGTTCTTCTATGTGGAAGGAAGCGCTTTTTAAGATGTCGTCGCTTCCAAAGGATTTGCAGATATTGCTGCACGATAATATCATAATTCCTCCTGACAGTATGTGTAGGTCAAAAAATACCGATCTCTCCTAGTATAATACAGGATCCGCGATTTTTCAAGGGAAGCCTCGGGACGGAACTGCATTGCAGAAAAGTTCGGAAAAGCGTCGAAAAACCTTTGTGAAGGCTTTGACAAATTCGGAGGGTATGGTATAATAGACGGAAACGGTTATTATACCAGCGCATATCGGTTTTTGCGTTTACCGCAAAAATCCGAGCGCTAAAATCCGCCGGAGGCACCATGGCTGCGCAGCGGACATGGTATAATAGACGGAAACGGTTGTATTTTGCATGGGAATATGCAGAGTTTTGACAGGACAACAATATGACGGACAGAAATTCCTTGAGAGGGTGGAAGTAAATTATGGTAGACCAGAAGCAGATTTCCAAGGCAGTGATTTCCAGGCTGCCTCGGTATTATAGATATTTGGGGGAACTGATGGAGGAGGGGATCGAGCGGATTTCTTCCAACGAACTCAGCGCCAGGATGAAGGTGACGGCGTCCCAGATCCGCCAGGATCTCAACAACTTCGGCGGCTTCGGCCAGCAGGGCTACGGCTACAACGTAAAATACCTGTACACGGAGATCGCCAGGATCCTGGGTATCGACAGGCAGCACAATCTTATCATCATCGGCGCAGGAAACCTGGGACAGGCCATCGCAAACTATACGAATTTTGAAAAACGCGGCTTCATCATCAAGGGGATGTTTGACATCAACCCGCGGTTAATCGGCCTCGTGGTGCGCGGCGTGGAAATCCGCGGCATTGAAGATCTGGAGCAGTTCATCGTGGAAAACGAGGTGCAGATCGCAGCCCTTACGATTCCGAAGTCCAAGGCGCCGGAGATTGCCGACAGGCTTGTGAAGGCCGGCATCAAGGCCATCTGGAACTTTGCCCACACCGACCTCAACGTGCCGGACGACGTGGTTGTGGAAAACGTCCACCTGTCCGAGAGCCTGATGCGGCTGTCCTACCGCGTATGCAGCATGCAGGACGAGAAGGAGCGGAAGGAGCGGGCAAAAAAGACTGCGAAAACCGGGAAAAAGACGGAGGTCAAGGCGTAAAGGATGGTAATGGGGACTGGCTGCGACCTGATTGAGATTGAACGGATCAAAAAGGCCTGTGAGAGAGAGGCTTTTTTGGCGCGTGTATATACGGAGAAAGAACGCCGGCTGGCAAAGGGGAAAGCCTCTTTCCTGGCCGGCAATTTTGCTGTCAAGGAGGCCGTATCGAAGGTACTTGGCACAGGCTTTCGGGAATTTATGCCGGCGGATATCGAAGTCTTAAGGGATCCGCTGGGGAAGCCGTTTGTGTGCCTTTACGGGAAAGCAGAGGAAACGGCAAAACGCCTGGGTATCGTGCGGCTGGAGGTTTCCATCAGCAACACGAAGGAATACGCCATGGCATTCGCCGTCGGGGAGGCATAAAAATGAGAAAACTGGTAAGCGCGAAAGAAATGAAGGAAATTGACCGGGTGAGCATGGAGGAGTTTAAGATCCCGTCCATGGTTCTTATGGAACGGGCAGCCCTTTCTGTGGCTGAGGCCGTGAAAAAGCGGATCCGTCCAGGCGGGACGGTGCTCTCTGTCTGCGGCACGGGAAACAACGGCGCCGACGGGGCGGCCGCCGCCAGGATCTTATCGTTCTGGGGCTATTCCTGCCGGATTTTAATCCCGTCTTTGCGCGGCAGGGAAAGCAGAGAGTTTTTAGCCCAGCTCGAAATTGCAAAAAAAGCCGGAATTTCGGTGGAGACGGCCGGGGACTGGATCCCAGGGCCCTGCGACGCCGTCATCGACGGGATTTTCGGAGTCGGCCTTTCCAGGGATGTGGAGGGCGAATACAGGGAGATGGCAGAGCTCATCTCAGAGCTTAAGAATGCGGCAGGAGAGCCGGCGCTCACGGTGGCCGTGGACATGCCGTCTGGCATCAGCTCCGACACGGGAGCCGTTTTGGGATATGCCGTCCGCGCCGATGTGACCGTGACCTTCGGGGAGATGAAGCTTGGACAGGCGCTGTTTCCCGGGCGGGAATACTGCGGGGAGCTGATTGTCGCTGACATTGGCTTTCCGCCGGGAGCCGGCGGGGACGGGCATGTCTTTTCCTATGAAATCGGCGACCTGACAAAGCTTCCCGTGCGCCCGGCTTACTCCAATAAAGGCACCTTCGGAAAGGTTTTAGTGGCTGCCGGTTCCAAAAATATGGCGGGGGCGGCTTATTTTTCGGCGCTTGCCGCCATTCGGTGCGGAGCCGGACTTGTGAAAATTTTGACGACAGAAACCAACCGGGAAATTCTCCAGGCGCGGCTTCCGGAGGCCATCCTTTCCACTTATGATCCGGCCATGGCCGGGGAAGCGCCGGAGGAATTCCAGGCGCTTTTGCGGAAAGAGGCCGCCTGGGCAGACGTGATCGTTTTAGGGCCGGGGCTGGGAAAAGAGCCGTATGCCAGGAGACTGACGGAAACCATCTTAAGCGATGCCTGCGTCCCCATTATTATGGATGCGGACGCCATCAACCTGGCGGCAGAGTATCCGGAGCTTAAGACCTACTTTACGGAAAATATTATCGTGACGCCCCATCCCGGCGAGATGGCGAGGCTTACGGGAACCTCGGTTGGGGAACTGAAAAAAGATCTCATCGGCGCAGCCGTTTCTCTCACGGAATGCTGCGGCGTCACCTGCGTCTTAAAGGATGCGGCCACGGTGGTTTCCGGAAGCGACGGCCAGGTATTTGTCAACCGAAGCGGTTCTCCTGCCATGGCAAAGGGCGGTTCCGGCGACGTGCTCACCGGCATCATCGCAGGCCTGATCGCCTGCGGCATGGAGGAATGCGAAGCGGCGTCCTTCGGCGTCTGGCTCCACGGCCTGGCCGGAGAGGAGGCCGAAAGGCGGTTTGGAACGCATTCCGTGCTGGCGGGAGAGCTGGCAGACTGCCTGGGGGCTGTACTGAAACGGGCAGAAGAGGAAAGGGGGCCGAAACGATGAGACTTCCTGACAGAGCGTATGCGCCGGTGCATCTGGATCGGATCCGGGAGAACATGGAACTGCTCACCGGACGGCTCACGCCCGGCACAAAGGTCATCGGCATCGTAAAAGCCGACGGCTACGGCCATGGGGCGTCCCAGACGGCAAAGGCCATTGAGCCTTTTGTCTGCGGCTACGGTGTGGCAGCGGCCGATGAGGCCGTAAGGCTTCAGGAGGACGGGATCAAAAAGTGGATTCTCGTTCTGGGGCCGGTATCGCCCGTCCGGTTCGAGGAGATGGTAAACCGGGAAATCCGCCTTCCCGTGTTCCGTAAGGAACAGGCAGAGAAGCTTTCGGAAACGGCCGTCCGTCTCGGGAAAACGGCAAACATCCACCTGGCCGTGGACACCGGCATGAGCCGCATCGGCATGGAGCCGAACGAGGCGTCGGCCGGTCTGGCCCTTTCCATAAGCCGCCTTCCCGGCATCGAAATCGAGGGGATTTTTACCCATTTTGCAAAGGCGGACGAAAGGGAACGGGAGACGACGGAGCGGCAGCTTTTAAAGTTTAAAAACTTTGTCACCATGCTTTCGGAGCGGGGGCTTAACATCCCGGTCTGCCACTGTTCCAACAGCGCCGGCCTTATGAAATTCCGGGAGGCCGATTTAAACGCCGTCCGGGCCGGGATTGCCATGTACGGCCTTCATCCGTCCGGCGAGACAGCAGAGACGGGGCTACGGCTAAAGCCTGCCATGGAGCTTAAAAGCTTTGTGACGTTTATCAAGGAGGTTCCGGCCGGCGCCGAGATAAGCTACGGCGGGACGTATAAAGCCGAAGCGCCCATGCGGATTGCCACCGTGAGCATCGGCTACGGCGACGGCTATCCGCGGAACCTCTCCGGAAAAGGCGACGTACTGATCTGCGGAAAGCGGGCGAAGATCCTTGGCCGCATCTGCATGGATCAGCTCATGGCCGACGTGACCGGGATCCCGGAGGCGAGAGAGGGCGATGTAGTGACGCTTCTCGGCCGCGACGGCAGCGAGGAGATCACCATGGAGGAGCTGGCAGAAAGAAGCGGCGGCTTCCATTACGAGATCCCCTGCACCATCACGAAGCGGGTGCCGCGGGTCTATTTTGAAGGCGGGCGTCCCATTGCCATGTCAGACGTGCTTTTGTAAGGCAAAAACGGCCGGAAACGCATAAGGTAATCATATACTGTCAATACTACCTGTATCGGGGAAACCCAAATTGCAGCAGCGGAGTGTGAAAAATGTGATTATCAGACGCGGTGATATTTATTATGCGGATTTGAGGCCGGTGGTCGGCTCCGAGCAGGGAGGCGTCCGTCCCGTCCTGATTATACAGAACGATGTGGGCAACAAGCACAGCCCGACGGTGATCTGTGCGGCGATCACCTCGAAGATGAATAAGGCAAAGCTGCCCACCCATGTGGAGTTAAGTGCCAAGCAGTGCGACATGGTGAAGGATTCCGTGATTCTTTTGGAGCAGCTTCGCACCATCGACAAGCAGCGGCTCAGAGAGAAAATCTGCCACATCGACGGGGAGCTGACGGAGCGTGTCAACCAGGCCCTGCGGATCAGCCTGGAGCTGGTTACATAAGCCAGGCTGCATGCGGCAGTTGACGAAATGCCCAAAGAATGCTATATTGATGTACAAAAGAGTTAAAGGAGTGTTAAGATTTCTCATGGACGATGGTAATTCATGGATAGGGATTTTGCTGCTGTTTGCGGCAGTCTTCCTGTATGCCGTCTTATATGGTTTTGGGGCGGCAGTCCAGTCACTGAATACGAGTGCGCTGGAGGACGAAAGGGACGAAGGGAATAAAAAAGCGGAAATGCTTTTACATATTCAGGAATCGCCCGTTTCGTTCATCCGTACAAACCAGCTTGTAACCTGCCTTGTGGGGCTTCTCACAGGCGCTCTGTCCCTTGTGTGGGCGGCAGGGAGACTGCGGGCCGCGGTCTCGGGGGCGTTTGAGCTTCCGCCGGCCCTGGCTTTAGCAGTGTCCTATGTGGTTGCCCTGCTTCTTCTGGCATCGTTCCTGATCTGTTTCGGCATGGTGATTCCGAAGCGGATTGCCGGAAAGAGCCCGATCCGGTTCTGCTATAAGACGCTGTCCGTGGTAAACGTGCTGATTAAGATATTTTCGCCGTTTACCTGGCTGATCGAAGGTGTCGGCTATGTTGTTCTTAAAATCATGGGCATCGACATCCACGCAAAGGGCGAGAACGTGACCGAGGAGGACATCATGTACATGGTAAACGAAGGCCATGAACAAGGCGTCCTGGAGGCAAGCGAGGCCGAGATGATTACCAACATCTTTGAGTTTGACGATAAAGAAGCGGCCGATATCATGACCCACAGAAAGAGCATGGTGGCTCTCGACGGGGAAATGCCCCTTTCCGAAGCCATGGCCTTCGTGGTGAAGGAGGCCGTCAATTCCAGGTTCCCGGTCTATGAAGAGGACATCGACAACATCGTCGGGATCCTGCACATGCGGGACATGCTGGCTTTTGCCGAAAAAAGGGAGGATCTGGACAAGCCTATTTCCAAAATCCCCGGGCTTTTGAGGGAAGCCCACTTTATTCCGGAGACGAAGAACATCAACGCGCTGTTTAAGGAAATGCAGTCCGAGAAAATCCACATTGAGATCGTCGTGGACGAATACGGCCAGACGGCCGGCCTTGTGACGATGGAGGACATCCTGGAGGAAATCGTCGGAAATATCATGGATGAGTACGACAAGGAGGAGCCGGACATCGTGGAGCGCGGGAACGGCGCGTTCCTGCTTTCGGGACAGGCGCCGCTCGACGACGTGGAGGATGCCTTAAAGATCGAATTTGAGGAGGAAGACAGGGACAATTTTGATACCCTAAACGGCTTCCTGATTTCCAGGCTCGGACATTTGCCGGAGGAAAATGAGCGGGCGGAGGTCACATACGGAAATTATGTGTTCCGTATCCTGAAGGCAGAAAACAAGGTGATCCGAACGGTGAGCGCCGTGCCAGTCAAAGAAGAAAAAACAGAAGAATAAATGAAGCGAAGCAGACGGCTTTGGGAGCGGCGTTCCCGGCTGTCTGCTTTTTTGCTGTACAGGCCTGGCAAGCGGCATTATGCCTGCATGAAATTCCGTACAGGAGAAAACAGCCGCGTTATTTATGGTTTGAATTCCGAAAGAATGAGAAAATTGTCGCTAAGATGGCGGTACATGCCGCTAAAGACGCATTAAATTATAAAAAATCTATGGACGGTTTCTAAAAAAACTGTTAAAATTGAGACCAGTTAGGATAATTCGGATCATAAAAATGGGAAGGGGTTTGCTTATGAAAGAAAACACAGTAGAAAAAAGGACGTTTTTAGACAAATTTATGGATGTCGTCGAACGTGCCTGCAACAAACTGCCGCCGCCGGCCATTCTGTTCTGTATCCTGTTTGCGATTGTGGCAGTGCTCGGCGCGATCTTCACGGCTCTTGGAACGAGCCTGACGAACCCGGCAACCGGCGAAGTCGTCATGTCCAAGAACCTGTTCACAGAAGAAGGGCTTCATTGGTTCCTCGATAACATGGTGAAGAACTTCACCGGTTATGCACCGCTCGGCCTGGTGCTCTGTATGACGCTCGGAACCGGTATCTGTGAGGAATCGGGACTTCTCGTTTCCCTTCTGCGTTCGGCCATGAGAAATGTGCCCGGAGCTCTGGTTCCTTATGTATGCGTTTTCATCGGTATTATCGGAAACGTCGCTTCCGACGCGGCAAGCGTTATGATCCCGCCGCTTTCGGCGCTGGCGTTCATCGGTGTCGGAAAGAACCCGATTGCCGGTATGATCTGCGGCTACATCGGCGCGCAGGTCGGTTACGCTTCCAACCTTGTCATTTCCGGTACGGATACGCTGTTAATGGGTATCACCAACGACAGCCTTGCGGCGTTCCTTCCGGATGCCGGATTTACCGTCGATGCAACCTGCAACTGGTTCTTTAAGATTGGTTCCACATTCCTCTGTACGGTTGTTGCCGGTGTTTTGACAGAAAGAATCGTAGAGCCGCGCTTCGGAAAATATGAGGGCGAGGTTGAGGAAATTGAGGATATCACGGCTCAGCAGAAGAAAGGCCTTCGCGCAGCCGGTATCGCCTGTCTCGTCTATATTGCGATCCTTGTGGCACTGTTTCTGGCAGGCCCTCTGGCAGCAGAAGACGGCGGCATCATTGGTTCCCCGTTCCTTTCCGGCCTGATCCCGATTCTGTTCCTGTTGTTCATCACTGCAGGTATTACATACGGCTTTGTGGCAGGTACGTTTAAAAATGTTGCAGATATCAACACCGGCATGGTGAAGCAGATGGCAGCCATGGGCTCCTATGTAACCTTCTGTTTCTTCGGCGGACAGTTCCAGGGACTTTTCAACTGGACCCAGATTGGTACGCTTTCCGCCATTGCAGGCGCTGACTTCCTTGAGAGAATCGGCTTTACGGGAATCCCGATGTGCGTTGCATTCATTGTTCTGGTAACGGCAGTCGATATTTTCTTCTCCTCCGGTTCTGCAAAATGGGCGATCTTCGCACCGATTTTTGTCCCGATGTTCATGCTTCTCGGCTACCATCCGGCATTTGCCCAGGTAATTTACCGTCTCGGCGACTCCGCCGGAAACCTGTTCGGCCCGACGTCTGCTTACCTGTGGATGATGCTCAGCGTGGCTCAGGCCAAGTACGACAAGAACATCAAGATCGGCCAGATCATTTCCTGCAACTTCTCTGTTGCCATGATTCTGGAGATCTTCTGGCTCGTCATGCTGGTTGCATGGATGCTCCTTGGGCTTCCGATTGGACCTGGCGTAGGCGTCTATCTTCCGGAAGGAATTATCTAATTTTAAATGCTCTGATCTGAATTATCTGGGGCTGCCGGCGGGCAGCCCCTTTTTTCCGCTATGCGGAGACGAAAAAAATCCGCCCCATGCTTTTTAGCCGGGGCGGATTCGTCTGTATTCCGATTACTTTAAATAGGTGTCCATCCAGTTTACGATTTCCGTCATGCGGTCAATCCTGTTTTCCGGCTTTCCGGAGCGGGAGAGCTCATGGTTTTCGCCGTGGAACAGGCAGAGCTTTGCCGGAACGCCGTTTCTCTTTACGGCGCTGTACATGGCGAAGCCTTCTGCCATATAGCAGCGGTAGTCTTCATCGGAGTGGATGAATAAGGTCGGTGTCTTGCAGTTCGGCGCATACTGGAGCGGGGACTGTTTCCATAAAAGCTCCACGTTTTCCCGCGTGATCGTGCCCTGGTTATTGGGCGTGAAGGTATGTCCGATATCGGAGTTATGCTCGAAGGAAACCCAGTTGGCGATGGAACGCTGGGAGCAGGCAGCGGCGAACCGGTCGGTATGGCCGATGATCCAGTTTGTCATGAAGCCGCCGTAGGAGCCGCCGGCAACGCCGAGGCGCTTCTCGTCGATGTCCGGATATTTTTTCAGGCATTCGTCGGTGAATTCCATCAGGTTTACATAGTCAACGGTGCCGTAAATGCCGTTGATATTGCCAAAGTCGGTTCCGCGGCCGTCGGAGCCTCTCGGGTTGCAGAAGAGAACGAAATAGCCGGCATTGGCCCATACTTCCATCTCATGATGGTAAACATCGGAGAATACGGTGCGCGGGCCGCCATGGATATGGAGAATGGCAGGGTAGGATGTCCCTTCCGTATAGCCGGCAGGTTTTAATACCCATCCATGGATTTCCACACCGTCGGAGCCTGTGTAGGTGACAGCCTCCGGGACAGAGACAGAATATTCATTTGTGAAAGAGTCGTTAAAGTGTGTGATCTGCTCCCCGTCAAGATAGAGCTCGGCCAGCTTCATGCCCTGGAGCTCGCAGCTTACAAGATGGTCTTCGTTGATATCGAAGCTGTCGCAGCTGCTGCCCTTTGTAAGGCTTTCGGAGATTTTGCCGTCCTTGTCCAGCTTGAGAAGGTGTGCATAATCATTGACAGTAGAGATAAAATAAAAATCACCGTTCATGGCCTTCTGCGCCCGACCGGCCCCATATCTGGCATCGGAACCGACAGAGCCGCTTCCAATGGAGGCGTCATAGGGAAGATAGAATGTGAGGGAGGCGTCCGCCAGGTTTAACTTGTAGAAGTCGCAGTATTTTGTCGCATCCTTGTAGCTGTTGTCGGCGGCGGCAACGATGGCCTCCTTGTCATTTAAGAGCTCAAAGGTACCGGTACGCATGGTATCCGGCTCCAGCATGGTTTTCGTGGTCTTGTCGGCCATATTGTAGAGGTAAAGGCCGGCATTGGGGCCGTGAACACCATCTTTCCAGGGATATGCGCGGTAGAGGATCAGGTCGCCGTACACAGAAGCCTGTGTGCAGTCGGTCCACTCGCAGGCAAGGAAGGTGTTCTCCCCGGTATTTGCATCATATACGGAATAGCGGTTTCTCTTGGCGTTGGTAAAGCCGAGGCCGTTTCCCCAGAACGGAAGCTCGTCGATGATCTCATAGGATTTCTTCCGGATGTCCTTATGGTTGTCGTGGAGCGAGGTGAGAAGATAGCGGCCGCCCGTCAGGGTGCGGATGCCTGTCACCTTAAGCGGTACGGTGAAGGCTTCGGCGGCCTCTCCGCCGCAGGGGCAGATTTCATAGAAGGAAGTGATCTCCTCGCCGGCTTCGGCCTTCTTTTTGTTCTCCGGATTTCTGGATGCCGGGAAAAGAAGGGTGTTGTTTTCCGTCCATACATAGGACTTGGCGTCGCCGCCGCTTGTGAGCTGGCGCACCTCTTTTTTCTCCAGATCGTAAAGATGGAGGTTTCCCTTGTATGTATTGTCTGCCTTATCAGCAGTGCATACAACGAAGGCGACATATCTTCCGTTAGGGGAGAATGTCGGGTTGCTTACGAACTGGAACTGGAGAAAGGAATCAATTTCAATCTTCTTCATAATGTCTCCTTCTTTTTTCGATAAATTTATACCTCTATTATAACATGACGCAAAACGGTGTCAAGAAAAGCTCTTGCCTTCTTAAAAAAATAATGCTAGAATATTTAAGATTGACGGACTTTTGTGCGGAATGCACGGAAAATAAAGACGGACAGCAGATAGAAAGGGAGCGAAACGAGATGTCAGGACATTCCAAATTTGCCAACATCAAGCATAAGAAAGAGAAAAATGATGCTGCAAAGGGGAAAATCTTTACGGTGATCGGAAGAGAGATTGCCGTTGCAGTAAAAGAGGGCGGTTCTGATCCGGCCAACAACAGCAAGCTCCGCGACGTCATTGCGAAGGCAAAGGCCAACAACATGCCGAACGACACGATTGAGCGCGGAATCAAGAAGGCAGCCGGCGACCTGGGAGCCGTAAATTACGAGAACCTCACGTATGAGGGGTACGGCCCGAGCGGTGTTGCCATTATTGTCGATACCCTCACAGACAACAAAAACAGGACGGCGGCCAATGTGAGAAGCGCCTTCACGAAGGGCGGCGGAAACGTCGGCGCCCAGGGCAGTGTTTCCTTCATGTTTGACAGGAAGGGCCAGATCATCATCGACAAGGAAGAGTGCGAGATGGATGCGGACGAGTTAATGATGGCGGCTCTCGACGCCGGCGCCGAGGACTTCTCCGAGGAGGAGGACAGCTACGAGGTCGTGACGGATCCGGATTCCTTCAGCGCTGTGCGCGAGGCTCTGGAGAAGGCAGGAATCCCGATGATGCAGGCCGACGTGACGATGATCCCCCAGAACTGGGTGGAGCTTACGGACGAGGATGCCATCAAGAAGATGAATCGGATTCTTGATCTCCTCGACGAGGACGACGATGTCCAGGCCGTGTACCACAACTGGGACGAATAAAACGAAAACTGGGATCTCCTACCGGAGGCATGGAACATGCGGCGGCGGGAGATTCTTTTTTATTTCATAGGAAATTGCGTCCTATGAAATAAAACGCTCCGCGAGGATGCGCACTTCGCGCAGAGGAATATGGCTGCTGGCGCAGCCGCGCTCCGGCGCGAGTGTGCGCCGCGGCGCACACTTTTTTTCATGACCTATTCCTTATTTTCAGAAAATATGGTATGATGTTCCTAACATGAACATGATACCTGCGCATACCGGTTTCTGCGTTCACCGCAGAAATCCGGGCGCTAAGTTCCGCCGGAGGCACCGTGGCCGCGGAGCGGACATGGTAGAATGAAAATAATTCTTTGATACAGGGAGGCCTTCCATGAATAAGATTGAACTTGATACCTTTCTTAAGTTCCAGTTCGTAAGCAATCCTCATTTTTCTCCGGATGGTTCGGCGGTGGCTTTTGTTGTGACGACGGCAGACCGGGAGCAGAATACATACCACGGGAACCTGTATGTTTACAGGCTGGAGACGAAGACTCTTTTCAAACTGACTTCCGGCGGCGATGTGAAAACGTATGCCTGGAATTCGGACACGACGCTTTTATTCACGGCCGGACAGGGCCGCAGGACATCAGGCGGCAGCGAAGATTCTACGGCTTTCTATGAAATCTCCATCTGCGGCGGCGAGGCTCTGGAGGCTTTTTCTGTGCCCGCCAGGGTAACTTCGGTTCGCACGCTTTCTCGGAACCGCTATCTTTTCATGATCCCCTTTGACAATTATAAGGAAACGCGGAAAGCTTCCTATGAAGTCATTGACGAGCTTCCGTTCTGGAGCAACGGCCGCGGCTTTACAAACGCCAGGAGAAACCGGCTTGCCGTCTATGACCGGGACGCGGAAACGCTTTCCTGGGTAACGGACGAATGGACGGACTGCACGGCGTATTCGGTGTTTGGGGATCAGATCCTTTACCGCGGTTACCGGTGGAAGGATGAGGTTCAGGGGCCGAAGCCGGGCGTTTATCTCTATTCCATGAAGACGGGAGAGACGAAAACCATGATTGCTCCGAAAACCATGCGGACAGATGTTTTGGAGCTTTTAAGCGGGAGGGAAGCCATTGTCTCGGCTCTGCCGCCGTCGGAGCGGGAATATAACGAATACTGTGATTTTTATAAGCTGAATCTGGAGGACGGCACACTTTCGCTTTTTGCGCCGTTTGACGCTTCCGTGGGCTCATCCGTCGGCACGGATTCAAAGTACGGTTCCGGCCAGACCCGCAAGGCCGTGGACGGCGAGCTTTATTTTACCTCCACCACAGGCGACTATTCCTATTTATATAAGTTAAAGAAGGACGGAACCATTTCCGGCCCGCTGACGAAAGGGAGCGCCTGCGACAGCTTCGACATTTCTGGCGGACACCTGGCGACCTGTGAATTCCGCGGCCTGGCGCTTTCCGAGCTTTTTATCGACGGAGAGCAGGTGACGCATTTTAACGACTGGCTCGGAAACGAGTATGCCTTATCGGTTCCAGAGGCTTTTTCCTATACGGGAACGGACGGCTATGAGATCCACGGATGGGTCATGAAGCCGACGGAATATGAGGCGGGGAAATCGTATCCTGCGATTTTAAATATCCACGGCGGCCCCCGCTCGGCCTTTTCCGATGTCTACTATCATGAAATGCAGGTGTGGGCGGCTGCCGGATACTTTGTCTTTTTCTGCAACCCGAGAGGTTCCGACGGACGCGGCGCCGACTTCGGCGATGTGGACGGAAAGTATGGGACGATTGACTATGATAATCTGATGGAATTTACCGACGAGGTGTTAAAGCGGTATCCGGAGATTGATGAAACGCGTGTCGGCGTGACCGGCGGCTCCTACGGCGGATACATGACAAACTGGATCGTCAGCCATACGGACCGGTTTGCGGCTGCCGCGTCCCAGAGATCCATCTGCAACTGGGTTTCCTACGAGCACAGCTCCGACATCGGCCACACGTTTGTTTTGATGGATCTGGGCGGAAATACGAGAAATAACCTGGATCTGCTCTGGAAGCAGTCACCGCTTCAGTTTGCGGAAAATTGCAAAACGCCGATTCTCTTTATCCACTCTGACGAGGACTACCGCTGCTACATGGCCGAGGGCTTTGCCATGTTCAGCGCCGTAAAGAGGAATGGCTGTCCGGCAAAAATGTGCCTGTTCCACGGGGAAAACCATGAGCTTTCCAGAAGCGGAAAACCGGAAAACCGCATCGACCGCATGGCAGAGATTTTAAGCTGGATGGATACCTACTTAAAATAAGAATTGTTTTCGGCAGAAGAATTCCCTTCTGCCGGCTGCAAAACCATAAAAATCAACAGAAAATAAGGAGGAACTGCAAAAATGGAATATCAGGTATCGGAAAAGATTCAGGAAAAATTAAAGGCTCTGACGGAAAATGCCGATGTGCAGAAAGCTCTTGCCTTTATGGAGGAGGATCAGGAGAAGGTCATCGAGAAGCAGATCGAACTGACGCTCATTCCTGCGCCCACCTACCATGAGCAGGAGAAGGCCGCCAGAATGCTGGAAATGTTTAAGGAAGAGGGGCTTACGGACTGCCATATTGATGAGTACGGGAACTGCGTGGGAATCCGGAAGGGAACCGGCGGCGGAAAGACGACGCTCGTAGAAGGCCATATGGACACGGTATTTCCGTTGGATACGGAGCTTAAGATCGTCCGCGAGGACGGCTACATCAAGTGCCCGGGAATTGTGGATGACACAAGGGGCTGCGCGGCTGTCCTTTCTACGGTTCGGGCGTTAAATGCCGCGGGAATCCAGACAAAGGGCGATATTCACTTTGTGGGCACGGTTCAGGAGGAAGGAACCGGCGCTTTAAAGGGCATGCAGTATTACGTCAATCATCATCCGGAGCTTGAAGCCAGCATTTCCGTGGACGGCGCAGGCTATCAGGAGATCGTCTACGAGGCGACAGGCATCCAGACCTATGAGGTCAACTTCCACGGAATCGGCGGACATGCCTGCGGAATGTTCGGAAAGGTGGCAAACCCGCTCCACGCGGCTGCCAGGGCGATTTCCAAGATCGCCGATTTCCAGGTTCCGAAGGAGCCGATGACGACGTTTGCCGTGACGAACTTCCATGCCGGAAGCTTTGAATCGGTTCATGCCATTGTTCCTACGGCTCAGATCCGCTTCAATTTCCGTTCCAATTCCCAGGAGGAGCTTGAAAAGCTTCGTGACAGGATTTTCGCTGCTATCGAGGAGGCCTGCAAAGAGGAGACCGACCGCTGGGGACAGGATACGATCACGTATGATGTGAAGCATATCTGCGATGTCAACGCAGGCGGCCAGGATGCCCACGCGCCCATCGTGGAGGCTGCCATGGCGGCTTCCAAATATATCGGCGGCGAAGAAATGGAGCCGAAGCTTGGAAACGGCGGATCCACCAACTGCAACCGCGCGCTGGAGGCCGGGCTTCCGGCCGTGTGCCTGGGGATGGGCGCCGATTATGACTCCATGGCCCATACTTTAAGCGAGCAGTTTAAGGTTGAGGACGCTTATAAGGGCTGCCAGCTTACGCTTCTTCTTGCGCTTTTATGCGCCGGGACAGAGGCAGCGGACAGTGTGATTGAATAAGGGCTGAATTTGGAGAGGGGAGTTCCCGGAAGGTGTCGGGAGACTCCCCTTTTTGACTTTTCATAGAACCGGAATTTTCAGGAAACCGGATTTTTGCATTGACGCGGCATGGGAGACATGCTATAATGCGTGGAACTGAACAAGCTGTTTGCAGACGAAGCAGACAATGAAGATGATAGAGGCGCAGGCTTCAAGAGTACCAGAGCCGTTTGGCTGACCCGCTGTTTCTGGGAAAGGGGAGACTGCCGAAGGGATTCATGCCGGGTCAGGCTGGATTTCCTGGGCCGACGCAGAATATGCGGCGGACTGTCACGTAACGTGGAGCGCTATCTGTGCTGTTGGTTTCTATTTTTTGTATCTTACACCACAAACGCGTTTTCCGTCGGGGACTGTCGTTTGCGGTGCTTTTTTCTTTTCCGGGGAATTTTGCGGGAAAGTGTTCAGGAATCTGAAAAGAAAGGTACAAAAATATGAAGAAGAAACTGTTTCGGTTGGTTCTGGCTTCGGCGCTTCTTTCCGCATGTTTCTGCACGACTGCGTTCGCTGCGGACGGGGCAGAAGCGTACGTGCCGGGAACCTACGCGACGATCTGGGCGCTTTTGCCGCCTGTGGTGGCCATCTGTCTGGCGCTTATCACGAAGGAGGTGTACAGCTCGCTGTTTTTGGGGATCCTGGTGGGGGCTGTCCTCTATTCCGGCTTTGATTTTGAGATGGCTGTGACGCACATATTTGAGGGCGGGCTGATAAATGTCCTCTCCGACAGCTACAACGTGGGGATTCTGATGTTCCTTGTGATCCTCGGCACCATGGTCTGCCTGATGAACCAGGCCGGCGGTTCGGCCGCCTTCGGACGGTTCGCCGCGGAGCGGATTAAGAGCCGTGCCGGCGCGCAGCTTGCGACGGTGCTTCTCGGCGTCCTGATTTTCATCGACGACTATTTTAACTGCCTGACCGTCGGAAGCGTCATGCGCCCGGTTACGGACAAATTCCGGATTTCCAGGGCAAAGCTTTCCTACCTGATCGACGCCACGGCGGCGCCTATCTGCATCATCGCGCCGATTTCTTCCTGGGCGGCGGCCGTGACCGGCTTTGTGGAAGGCGAGGATGGCTTTTCCATTTTTATCCGGGCCATCCCGTATAACTTTTACGCGATTCTCACGCTTTTTATGATGGTTTCCATGATTGCCATGCGCGTGGAATTCGGGCCCATGAGACGTCATGAATTAAACGCCATAAACGGCGATCTTTTTACGACGCCCGGCCGTCCCTATGAGGAGGCGGAAAAGGAAGCAGCGTCCGGAAAAGGGGCGGTTATGGATCTTTTGATCCCGATTTTTTCCCTGATTGTCTGCTGTATCATCGGGATGCTGTACACCGGCGGCTTCTTTTCCGGGACGGATTTCGTGACGGCCTTTTCCCAGAGCGACGCCTCTTTGGGCCTTACGCTTGGGAGCTTTTTCGGCCTGGTGATTACGGTTCTCCTTTACCAGGTGCGCCGCGTCTTAAGCTTTTCCGACTGCATGTCCTGCATTCCGGAGGGCTTTAAGGCCATGGTTCCGGCCATTTTGATCCTGACCTTTGCATGGACGTTAAAGGCCATGACTGACAGCCTGGGCGCCAATGTTTATGTGGCAGGTGTGGTGGAAGAGGGCGCGAAAGGACTTCTCAATTTCCTTCCGGCCATTATTTTCCTGGTGGGCTGTTTCCTGGCGTTTGCGACGGGCACCTCCTGGGGGACTTTCGGCATCCTGATTCCCATTGTGGTATCTGTGTTTGAAAAGAGCAATCCGGAGCTTATGATTATCTCCATTTCCGCCTGCATGGCAGGGGCCGTCTGCGGCGATCATTGCTCGCCGATTTCTGACACGACGATTATGGCCTCGGCCGGGGCCAGGTGCGAGCATGTGAACCACGTGATGACGCAGCTTCCCTACGCGGCAGCAGCGGCGGCCGTCTCGTTTGTCACTTACCTTGCGGCAGGTTTTGTACAGACGCCGTGGATTGCGCTGCCGGTCGGGATTCTTCTCATGGCCTGCGCCCTGGCCTTTCTGCGGGTTTTCGGAGATACGGTTCCGGAATAAAGCTTATTCCAGCCCCTCAAACTGCATCTTATAGTAGTGGGCGTAAAGGCCGTTCTTTTCCAGAAGCTCTTTGTGGGTGCCGCGTTCGGTGATGTTCTGGTCGTGGATGACGATGATTTCGTCGGCATTCCGGATGGTGGAAAGCCGGTGGGCGATGGTGATGGTGGTGCGGTTTTTCGACAGCGCCTCCAGGCTTTTCTGGATATGGCGTTCGCTTTCGTTGTCCAGGGCGCTGGTGGCCTCGTCTAAGATCAGGATCGGCGGGTTTTTAAGGAAGACCCGGGCGATGGAGATCCGCTGCTTCTGGCCGCCGGAAAGTCTGGCGCCGCGCTCGCCCACGAAGGTGTCATAGCCGTCCGGCAGATCCATGATGAAGTCATGGATGTTGGCCTCTTTGGCGGCTGTGATGATTTCTTCTTCGGTGGCGTCCGGTTTTCCGTAGGCAATGTTTTCGCGTATGGTGCCGCCGAAGAGATAGACCTCCTGCTGGACGATGCCGATATTTTCGCGGAGGCTCTTTAAGGTGACGCGCCGGATGTCGCGGCCGTCGATGGTGACGGAGCCGCCGGTTACGTCATAGAACCGCGGCAGGAGAGAGCAGATCGTCGTCTTTCCGCCGCCGGAGGGGCCCACAAGGGCAATGCTTTTTCCGGCAGGGATGGAGAAGGTGACATGCTCTAGGACGGGCTCTTCTTCGTTGTAGCGGAAGCTCACATCCTGATAGGAAATGTCACCTTTTACGTCTCTTAAATCTTCGGCGTCCGGTGCGTCGACGATTTCCGGCTCCGTCTCAATGACGGCGAGGAAACGGCGGAAGCCGGAGAGGCCTTTCTGCATCATTTCCGTCAGCTCCACGAGAATCTGGATGGGGCTTATGAAAATGCCGATGTAGAGCGCGTACATGGCGAGATCTTCCGGCGCCATGTCACCGATGGCGATTAAAAAGCCGCCGGCCACCAGGACGAGAAGGTACATGAGCCCCTGGAAGAAGGCCGTGCCGGCCTGGAAATTGCCCATGCAGCGGTAGTTCCCGTCTTTGGAGATCAGGAAGTTTTCGTTGCTCACATGGAATTTCTTCCGTTCGATGTCCTCGTTGGCAAAGGACTGGACGACGCGGATGCCGGCCAGGGTGTCCTGGAGCCTGGCGTTTACGTCGCCGATTTTTTTCCGGTTGTCCATGAAGGTGGCCTGCATGCTGGAATTCTGGCGGTAGCAGAAGATCACCATGAGGAAGACAACGGCGGCGAGGACGAGCGCCAGCTTCCAGTTGATGAGAAACAGGAACACAAAGGAGCCGACGATTTTAATGGAAGAGATGAAAAGGTTCTCCGGGCCGTGGTGGGCGAATTCCGAGATATCGAACAGGTCGCTCACCAGCTTGCTCATCATCTGGCCCGTATTGTTTTTGTCGTAATATGAGAACGAAAGCTTTTCATAATGGTCGAAAAGCTGGCGCCGCATGTCGCGTTCCATGTAGGCGCCCATCACATGTCCCTGGTAAGAGACGAAATACTTGCATGCGGCCTGAAGAATGTAGAGAATTAAAAGGCCGAAAAGCAGAAAGCCCAGGGAATGAAAGATGACTTCTTTCGATTCCGTAAACAGGGTTTTCGTGGCTGTCCGGAGGATCTGCGGAAACGCCAGATCCACGACGCTTATGTAGGTGGCGCAGATCAGATCCAGAAAGAACAGCTTTTGATATGGTTTGTAGTAGCGGATAAATTTTTTCAGTACGTCCATGTTTTCCTCCCTGACAAAAATGCGGCCTGCCGATGGCGATGGAAAGGCGCTCTGTCCCCATCATAACCATAGCCGCACAGCGGCCATGGTGCACCCGGCAGATCTTGGCGCCCGGATCTCTGCGGCAAACACAGAAACCGGTATGCGCTGGTGCGATGACCGCTATGCGCCCATTGTACCATGAAGGGCGGAAGATGTAAACCTGGTTGATGGGACGCGTTTGTAATAAAACCGTAAGCTTTTTTTAAAGTCTGAGGGCGAAAAATGGAGTATATTGGAGATACAGATTTTTACAGAAAAGAGGAGAACACCTATGCGAACATATAAGAAAACGGCCGCGGCACTTTTGACGGCATGCCTCTGTCTTTCGTCTGCCATGACGGCGCTTGCAGATGAAACGATTCCCGTGGAGGGCGGCCCGGGGACGGAAGGCGGCCCCGGATATATGGTTACGGCCTGGGAGAAGATGGACGGGACGTATTTTGACGATCAGGGGAACGCCATCGAGGGGGCGCTCCTTCGCGGCATCAGCGTGTCCAAGTTCCAGGGAAATATCGACTGGAGCCGGGTGGCGCAGGACGACGTATCGTTTGCCATGATCCGTATGGTTTCCTACGGGTATGAAGGCGAGTACACCATGGACGAGACATTTGACCGGAACATGCGGGAGGCGGCGGCCAACGGAATCCATACGGCGCCTTACATCTACCTTCAGACGAGAACCGTCGAGGAGGCCAGGGAGGCAGCCAGGTTCGCCGTGGATACGGCGAGAAATTATCCGGTGGATTATCCCATCGCCGTGGATGTGGAGTCCCAGTATATTCTGGATCTTTCCACCCAGGAGCTGACGGACGTGGTGAACGCGTTCTGTCAGGTGGTGGCGGAGTCCGGATACACGCCGATTATTTACAGCGACTATTCAAAATTTACGACGGAGATGGATACGAGCCAGTTCCCGTATGATCTGTGGTTTGCAAGGTACGGAAGCAGCCATGAATTCCCGGGCCGCACCATGTGGCAGTGTACGGACAAAGGCCAGATTGACGGGATCGAGGGCAATGTCTGCCTGGAGTTTGCTTTTAAGGATTATGCGGCCCAGGGGCAGCCGGGGATTCCGGACGGCTGGCGCCCTGAAGCTGACGGGAAATGGTATTATTATACCGGCGGAAACAGAAAGACCGGATGGGTGGAGACAGACGGCGTGTGGTACTACCTGGATCCGTCGGCAGACGGCGCCATGGTTTCCGGTACGTCTATGGTGATTGACGGCGTTTCCTACGAGTTTGACGGAAGCGGCGCCATGATGTAAAAAACAGGCGCCCCGGCAGCTCATTCTTTTGCCGGGGCGCAGCTTCCCGGGGGGGATTATTCTTCCCACGGGAGGTTTACAAGCGTATATTCATGATGGACAGCAGGCAGGAATTTTTCCAGGATGTCTGCTGTCTTTATTTTCAGGCTGGAGGTATTCATGCAGGGGTGGCAGCCGATGGAATTGTCTTTCAAAACGTCGGCGTCAATTAAAAGCCGCACATGGTTTTCCGTGTCGTTGGCAAGCCCCAGGATGCTGACAGAGCCGGGCGTGATATCTAAGAACTGTTCCATGTATGTGCCGTCGGCGAAGGAGAGCCGGGCGGAGCCAATCTGCTTGGAGAGGTTTTTCGTTTTGAATTTCTTGCCGCCTGGCATCATGAGAAGATAAAAGTTTGTCTTTTGAGCGTTGCAGAGAAATAAGTTTTTGCAGATGGTGATGCCGAGCAGGGACTCGACGTCATGGCAGTCCTCGATGGTGGCTGCGGCGTCGTGGTCCATGCGGAGATAGGGGATGTTTAAGCTGTCTAAAAGGTCGTAGGTGCGGATTTCCCTCGGAAGTCGCGCGGATACGTCCTCCGGGCGCCCGGAATATACGGTTTTGTCGATATAGAATGCCATGGATTTTGTCCTTTCTTATTAAATGATTACTCCGGCTGTGAAAGTGCTGGCGTATTTTGACAAAAAAAGTTATACTTGGTGATAAGGGTACCAGGGATGAAATCCGGTATCACCGAAGTCAAAAGATCCTGGAACCTCGACATCTATTATAATCGAAGAATGAAAAAAATCAAGAAAATGGCAGCAGCCTGGCCGTTGTTTAAAAATCCGTCAGGGGACGGATGGCAGGGGCGGGCTGTTTGCAGGAAATATGAGGAGATGCCTACATGAAAGAATGCCCGATTTTTAAAAAGTGCGGCGGATGTCAGTATCTGGATGTGCCATATGAAAAACAGCTTGAGAAGAAGAAGGGGGAACTGGACAGGCTTTTAAAACCGTTCTGCCGGGTGGAGAAAATTTATGGCATGGACGATCCCTATCATTACCGAAACAAGGTGCATGCCGTTTTCGGCCGTGACAGGCGCGGGAAGATCATTTCCGGCGTTTATAAGGAAGGGACGCATACAATCCTGCCGGTGGACAAGTGCCTGATTGAGGATGAGAAGGCAGATGAGATTATCGTTTCGATCCGCAGTCTGCTCCCGTCGTTTAAGATCCGTGTGTTCGATGAGGACACGGGGTACGGGTTTCTCCGCCATGTGCTTGTGCGGACGGCCAGGGCGACGGGGGAGATCATGGTGGTGCTCGTGACGGCGTCTCCGGTGTTCCCGTCGAAAAATAATTTTGTGAAGGCCCTTAGAAAGCTGCACCCGGAGATTACGACTATCGTCCAGAACATCAATGGCAGGGACACCAGCATGGTTTTAGGAGAGAAGGAACACGTGCTTTACGGGCCGGGGTTCATTGTGGACGAGCTCTGCGGGTGCAGGTTCCGGATTTCTTCCAAGTCCTTTTATCAGGTGAATCCTGTCCAGACGGAGGTGCTCTATAACAAGGCTGTGGAGGCGGCCGGGCTTACGGGAGAGGAGACGGTGGTGGATGCCTACTGTGGAATCGGCACCATCGGGATTGTGGCCTCCCGCCATGCAAAGGAGGTCATCGGCGTGGAGCTCAATCAGGATGCCGTCCGGGACGCCGTGACGAACGCGAAGCTAAATGGGCGGAAGAATATTCGGTTTTATTCCAACGATGCCGGGCGTTTCATGGTTCAGATGGCTTCCCGCGGAGCGAAGGCAGACGTGGTGTTCCTTGACCCGCCGCGAAGCGGCAGCACCGAGGAGTTTATCCGCGCCGTGAAGATTTTGGGGCCAAAGCGTGTGGTATATGTTTCGTGCAATCCGGAGACGCTGGTGAGGGATCTGGGATGGTTCCGGAAGTGCGGGTACGAGGCGAAGATGGCCTGGGGTGTGGATATGTTTGGATGGACCGGGCATTGTGAGTGTGTGGTGAAGCTGGAGAGAAGATAGGCGGTGAGGGAGCGGAAATAAAGAAAGCAGCAGAGCGGTTTGTTTTTCCGGATGCGTACGGGAATCCTGTCCCGCTGTCAGGAGTTTTGCTTTGCGGCCTGCCAGGGGACAGTGTATCCTGAAGAAAGCTCATATTAGGAGAAGGCTGCGTTTTGCAAATGGTTCAGAAGCCCTTTGCACCCTTCCAGGACATCCTGGTAAGTGTCATCAAAGTTTCCTGTGTACCATGGGTCAGCAATGTCTTCTCTGGCGCGGCCTGCGAAGTCCAAAAGAAGATGAATTTTCCCTTCCGGGTCGCCGCCCAGCATCCGGTTCATGTTCCGGATATTCCATTTGTCCATCCCGATCAGGTAGTCATATTTTCCATAATCCGCCCGGCAGAGCTGGACGGCATACTTGCCTGCGGTGGAGATTCCGTACTGCCGAAGTTTTTCACGTGTTCCGCGGTGAACGGGATTTCCGATTTCCTCGGTGCTTGTGGCGGCAGAGGCGATGAAAAAGTCATGACTGCGGTTTTGTGACTTGACTAAGTCCTTCATGATGAATTCGGCCATGGGGGAGCGGCAGATGTTGCCGTGGCAGATGAATAGTATTTTTATCATATATCTTATATCCTTTCCTCATTTTTGCGCTGTTTTTCAGCGCATCAGGGATACCCGGAGGGTGCTTCATAAGCCTTCAAACCTTGATATTACGGGCTTTCCGGCGTACTGACTTCTTTTAAGTCAATGATTTTCGCCATCTGCCCCGCTGCCCGGTCATAGCTCGCATGGGTGTAGACGTTCAGCGTCACTCCCACATCAGAGTGTCCCATTACATACTGCAAGGTCTTTATGTCCATACCAGCGTTTGCCACATTGGTACAGAATATATGGCGGAACACATGGGGCGTGATGTGCGGCAGCGGCTTGTCCGGGTATAATTCTTATAAGACCGTTATTATCTGGCTGGTTAAACCCTGGATAAGTCGGATTCCCGCCGACTTAGTTACACACCTTTAGCTGGGCGCACAACGGGGAGTTGATTATTTCCCCTTTCTGAAACACCCGCTTCCTCGGTAAGTGACACCAGTGCAAGTAAAGCACTGACCACAATTTTTACATTTAATCACATGACTTATAGCATCATCTATCCAATGTCCATTTTCATTTTTTATTTTATCTGTATCACAATCCTTAAATTCAAATTGAAAACTCCCACTATCCACCAAAGATTGTATGTATTGCAGACAGTCAAGATATGCTTTAGGAGTAGGAAAGAAATCAATCAATTTTACTTTTTCACATATTTCGCACATATGCTTTTCCTCGTCAACCTGGAATTTACTTAGCAGACTTGTTTATCCACTCATCAAGAAGTTTTTAAGTTCTGTATCTTTCCACAATTTTATTCGTGTCTTACTTTTACAAATAGGGCATAGAAGCCATTCTTTTTTTCATACCAACCCCTCACCATTGATTTACTCATACTATTCGTCTGTTTTTTTGTTGTATATCACAACTGTTAAAATCGAAACAAATACAATCACAGTATTTGCTACAACAGTTCCTGCCCAAGATGTTGTAGTAGTTGCAAAAACAGAATAAGCAGCATTAAACAAGGTATGAAATAGTACGCACATGAACACATAGCTTTTGCCCGATATTTTGCAGATCGCTCCAAAGAAAAACCTCAAAGCCATACATTGTATGGCAAACATTCCAAAATTGATAAGTCCCTCTTCATGATTTGTTCCTGGTATGAAAAAAAGCGGAATATGCCATGCAATCCAAATAATACCGGATAAGATACAAGATAGAACATAACCAAATTTCTTATTCAGTCCTGGTTGCAAAATATATGCCCAACCTGTTTCCTCCAAGCCTCCGATAAAAAGATTACCTGGTAAGGAAAGAAAAAATGTATAAAATGGGAGCGTTAATTCTACACTTCCTGTAATAAGAGCGTGTATTGAAAAGTACAAAATAAGTCCTGCAACAACAAAGAAATAAGGGTATATGTTGTTTTTAACGTAAAAAACAGTTTTTAACCATTCCCAAAGGTTTATTGTTTTGTTATTTTTCTTTAAAACGAAGTAAGAGGCAATAGCTGGTGACAGAATATATATCGCAAAAGGAATATCCATACAAAATTGCGGTAACGTATTAACCCAACCATAAACTCTATATCCCAATTTTCCAAGAACAATTAAACTGCCTGATACAAGATAGGCTATACAAAATGTTAGGACAGTAAAATGCACTATAATTTTTTTATCAGTCAAAATTTTCTCCCCCTCATATCATCTGTATAGTTTCTGTACTGTATATGCGCTATACAAAAAAGGCAAAAAAGAATATTTCGTATAAATAGCTATTATCAATTTTTATTTTCAGCAATTTGTTTGTCAAGGAATTGCTCAAATTTTTTTAACATCTTAAACAAATCGTTATAAGCACTTTCTGGTATTTCTCTTAATGCTACAAAGATTTCATCACTTAGCTGCTCATGAAGTTTTTTATGCCCTTCATAATAGTTGTCCTCCACAACTTCCGATTTGTCACTGGCTTTATTATACTCTATTTCATCACATAAGTATAGCTGTCTGCGGCGTTATCTGTCAAAATCGTATTTAAAGATTGCTGTCAATCGCGTTTCTGTGATGTAGTCCTCTGTGTCCCGGTCTACCCGTCCATCGACAAGAGCGTAACAACAGATACCCCCCGGTAATGCTGTAAAACAGTGTTGACCGTCTCCGGCTCGCCGCTGGTGGCCTGCACGATTGTTTCATAGGGGAGAAGTCGGCTATTCCTCATACGCCATTCCCTCCATTTCCTCATAAAGCCGCCGTATGGACTTGCGGATATGGCGGCCAGTCGCGCTGCGGCTGCGCCTGTACAGCTTGCCGATTTTCTCCTGTGAAATGCGGCGGTCGCCCTCTAGCTCGGCTGGCTTTGCTGCTTAGCCTAACGATTTTAGACTATTCCGATATTCCATCATTTTCGTTTCATCTGTCGTGTCAATGACATACTGTAATTCGCTGATTACGGAATCACGTTCTTTTGGCAAGTATGCTGTTATAGGATAAAAATTTGATTTTGAATTAGCAAATAGATGTGTGCGTATCTGTAAATTCTTTATGAAAATCTGTAATTCTTCTAACCGCTCTTTTTCTCCCGCAGGTATAAACTTTCCTTCCTGCGCCATTTGGTATAATTCCGTATCTGGAAATAGAGTCAAAGAATCAACCGAAATAAAACGCGGATTTACTTTGCTGAATACTCTCGCGCTATTAACAGCATTTCGATCACCATTTCCTTTCCCGGCAAGTCCTGTCATATATACAAAATAGTATTCCATACCCGCTGCATCTAATTTCCTGCATTGTTCAATCAATTCTTTTGCGGTATAGCCTTTATTCGCCAAAAGAAGTGTACTATCATCACCTGTTTCTGTTCCTATACTCAAACCGTTAATACCTAATGCGTGTAATCTTCTAAGCTGCCATACTTTCTTGTCCTTTATATCACGAATACTCGAAAACATAGCTATCGTTTGACATTCTACAAGATAGTCATGGACTAATAATGCCCGCTCAGCCAATTTTTCGTAATTCATAGCAAAAGGGTTCGCACCAGTCCAAAAAATGCGTCGTGCTGTTGGCTGATATTTTGCTAATTCTTTCAGATCCTCCTCAAATTCTTGTAATGGCGACATACGAAAACATTCATTTTTGTACAAGCTGCAAAACCTACATTTATTGTAAGTACAGCCTGACGTAACCTGTACGATAAAGGAATTTGTTTCATAGGGTGGCCGCCATGTCCTACCAGTAAAATGCAAAGTTAAAATCCTCCTTTATAAATGCCGGAGATTCTTTCTGTAATGTCGCAGTTCGCTTTCATCAACACTACCAATAATCTGCTCTAATACATTTATCACTTTTTTGTATCTTCCGGCAATGTACCTTGAATGGGAATCGCATTAGACGCCCCCATAGCTGCAAACCAAACAGGAATATTCAAATTTTCAACAAGCGCTTTTAACTCTTTATACTTTTCAATCTCTTGTTCTTCTTTCCAGTTTCCTTTTTGGATTTCTTCATACAGTTCGGAATTTGGATAAATTGTCAACATACTGGCTCCTATGATTTGAGGACGCAGTTGGTTACATACTGCGGCGGTTGCCTTTGCCCCAAACTCGCCGCGTCCTGCGCCGGAAACGCCTGTAAGATAGAAAAAGTTATAGCTGATCCCCACATCATCTAAACGCTTGCATTGAGTGACAATATCAGCCGAAACATACCCCTTGTTCATAAATATGAGTGCCTCGTCATCGCCTGTTTCAATTCCGATCGTCAGTCCATCATAGCCAGCTCTATGCAATTCTGCTAATTCTTTATCTGTTTTAATTGCAACATCGGTAACGCGTGCAAAGCTGCCTATCGTTTTACAAGTGGGAATGTATTTTTTTATTAGACCTGCAATTTCCAGCAGCTTTTCTGTTTTCAGCACAAATGGATTTGCGCCTGTATGGAATGTCCGACTGTATTTCAATCCATGCCACAATTTTACTGTTTCAGCAGTTTCTTTCAAATCAGCCTCTATGTCCTCAACCGGCGACATTCTAAACTTAAAAGGTAAATCATCATAAAGCGTACAGAATTTACATTTATGGTGGGTGCAGCCTGCTGTGACTTCCAGCAATAATGAAGAAGCCTCATACGGCGGACGCCAAATAGTTCCAGTATAGTGCATAAATATATCGCTCCTTTTCGTAGTTTTCTTTTCATCACTAAAATACCTTATTGCTCTGTCTGATACAAGTACTGTCTTTTTTGGTAGTAGTATCATTTTTAATACTAAAGCCAAAGAATCGTAGTACCTTGATTTTTGAGAGATTTTGAAATATACTTCTGTGTAAAGAGAGGTGTTTTATATGTCTGAAAACAAATTTAGTGATAAGAATGTGATTGCTCGCTGTGTGCCTATGAGTAAGTTACAATCTGTTATCGGTGGCAAATGGAAAATATTGATTTTGTGGTATGTTGCTTTCTATAAAGTCCAGCGATTCGGAGAGCTTATGCGCCGCCTTGATGGTATTACGCAATCCACATTAACAAAACAGCTCCGCGAATTAGAAAATGACGGATTTCTTCATAGGGAAATTTATAAAGAGATTCCTCCAAAAGTAGAGTATTCTCTCACTGATTTTGGAGAAAGTTTCATCCCTGTTCTTCAAACCATGATGACATGGAGTGAAAAATATTTATGCCCAGATTACGTTAATCCATATCAAGAAAAACCATAAGAAAAAAGCGTGTTTGTGAGGCGATAGCATGGAAAACTTTAATGAAATTTTAAGTTCATACATAAGCCGGTTTGAATTAACAAATGGGCTTAATAAAACTGCCATTCCCTATATTTCTATCTTGTTCTGCAATCAACAGGATTTTCTTTTGCCGGATATGGGAAATCCCTACATTCTCCTTGTGGTAGACGGAAATATGCGGCTTTACAATGAGAACGGATTTTGCGATTATTCTCCGGGACAATATTTTATTTCTGCCATTGACAGCCCTCGGACAGCAGAAACTTTTTCTGCATTATCAGAAAATACGTTTGCCGCACTTCTGATAGAGTTCTCTTTGGACGATGTGATTTCCGTCATGCTGGATATTGACGGCGATTTGCCTGAAAAAATATTTGACGAAAACATATCTGAACCCGTATTTTCCTGTACTGATGAAAAAATTATAAATATCGTTGTGCGGCTCTTTTCCATGACTTCTTCGGAATTATCCTTTATGGGAAAGCATTTGAAAAAGGAATTGATATTTGACCTTATTACCGGGCTGCATGGAAAGCAGTTTATGCAAAACATGATCAATATTCAGCAGGCAGGAGATATTTATTACATCAATAGCTGGATTAAACAAAACTACAAAATTGATTTTTCGGTTGAGGATTTAGCAGAACAGGGCAATATGAGCCTGTCCAGCTTTCATCAAAAATTCAAAAGCGCCGTAGGCATGGGGCCATTACAATGTCAAAAGAAACTTCGCCTTATGGAAGCCCGCCGCCTTATGTTGGACAACTCGGCAAATGTAACGGACGCAGCTATGGAAGTCGGCTATGAAAGTGTGTCGCAATTTATCCGCGATTATCGACGTATGTTTGGCCGTTCCCCGCAAAAAGATGTTCAGGAAATAAAAGAGTGTATCGGGGCGCAGGCAAAGAAAACGTAATGCTCCGATACGGAAGAAAGGCGCAGTTTTTTGTAACTGTGCCTTTCTGTCCGTAGAGGGCAGATAACACATTTATTTCCCCATATGCAGTACAGCGCGGAAATGTGTTTTTGCTGCCATCATTTTTTCGTATGCCTCTTTTGCCCGCTCCAACGGGAATACTTCAATCATAGGGCGAACATTGGTTAAAATGCTGAATCGGACAGCAGCCTCCATTTCCTTTATGTCTGTGAAAGTACCCTTGACCGTATTGGGGCCATTCAGAAAATCCATAGCAGACCATTTGAGCGGATTATCGTCTACGGCGGCAATAATTAACTCTCCTCCAGTACCCAGCCCGCCCATAAGTGAGGAAATGACATCTGCATTAGGAGCAGTTGCAAGAATAACTTTTGCGCCTCCCAAAGACTGCAAGGTTTCAGCGGCATTTTCCTTTTCACTGTCGATATAATGATGTGCGCCCAGTTCTCTTGCAAGCTGTTCCTTATCCTTGCCGCGGGAGATAGCCACTACCTCATATCCGGCTTTTTTCGCATACTGTATTGCAAGGTGTCCTAATCCTCCGACGCCGGATATTGCTACTAAATCGCCGGGTCTTGCGCTGCTGTTATGAAGTGCGCTGAATGTTGTTTCTCCTGCACAAAGCAGCGGGGCGGCTTCTTCGGCGGTAATTTCGTCGGGAATGGCAATCAGCCCATCCTCGTAAGCTACCATATACTCTGCATAGCCGCCGTCCGTTGTAAGTGCGGTTGTATGTCCATGCCCGCCATGCCAGCCGATTCCCACACGCTGGCCTACTTTCCACTGGCTGACTTCATCGCCTAGCTTGTCTACAATCCCGACTACCTCATGTCCGGGAATACGGGGATATGAGGACGCCGCGCCCTCAATTACTTTGGAATCGCCATGACAGATACCGCACGCCTCAACTTTCAAAAGCACCTGTCCTTTTCCCGGCTGAGGAATAGGGATTTCCACTAATGTCATAGGCTCGCCTTTTGCTGCTACCTGTATTGCTCGCATTGTTGCCATTGTCTTTACCTCCTGTTTGGTTGTTTAATCCCATTTTACAGAAATGACCGTCAAAATACTTGCCTGTTCCTACGAAAAAATTGCTTGATTCTCTTTGTGGAATACGGAATAATGGGGTGGCGTCTATCAAACCTTTTTGTGTTATTTTGTGTCACATGAGCATTTACTCAAGATTCATATCCACTGCATGAAACAAGCGGCGATACTCCTACTTAGGAATACCGCCGCTTGCGTTTTCGTCTATTAAAATTTGTCACATCAAGGTTCTTTCTAAAATGGTGTAGTAGTGGTGTAGTAAGTGCCGTTCCTCTCCGTGAAACCATTGATTTTACTGGCTTTTCCGGAACTTTTCAAGATACTGCCGTGGCAGATGAAAAGTATTTTAATCATATTCGCATTTTTCCTTATATGTTGGTTTTCTTTGAGAAATTATATGCTTTATTTCTCTATGTTACATTGAACTACATATTTTTACAATTTACCGAAAGCATTATAACGTAAACTCTATGGTTACTTTTCCTTTTTATATACAATTTTACACTGTTGGCAAACTTTCTTTGTTAGTAACAGATTCCATGCATGCATTCTACTATGCCAGCGTTTATTCTTCAGAAATGTATTCCAATCCATTTCTAATACCGTTTGTAACTCATAGTTATCATCAAACTTACATACAATAACATATTCAAACTTCTGATTATCTGGTATATTTGATCCTGGTTCTTCTAATCCATAAAACACACTTGTTGTATTGCTACTTGTTGATTTTATACTGTATCTATCACCTTTTCTGCTAATTGCATCAATATTTTCTGTTCCTACTGGTGCGGGTGAAAGATTAGGCAAACCAGGTGTATTATTATATAGCTCTATTGCCAAATATTCGCCAAGTTCTCCAACTACATTATTTGTTCTAATAACCCCACGGTGTTTTAATTCTTTTATGGCCATACTATACAGTTGAATTATTTCTTTCGTTTCTTTTTCTTGTAAAATAATCATTTTATCCTCTGTTCCTTTAAATATTCAATCTTTGCCATATTCTCTTTTCAGTCTTCCTTCTCCTGTAAAGCTGGATGCTGCATGAAAAAGATTTCTTTCTGCCGTTCAATCTCTACCCGCAACTGCTCTTTTGTC
>ENA-UOJP01001027-UOJP01001027.1-human-gut-metagenome-genome-assembly--contig:-C102-NODE-1027-length-39493-cov-46.321974_pt1 | contig 39493 bp, 50 predicted proteins | sample MGYA00242353_ERZ723900 | MGnify/ENA metagenome assembly ERZ723900
GAACGGTACGCTACGTGGTGTGGAAGGGGAGGTTAAAATCTCCCCTATCCGATTATTATAATCATTTTGCCAGTCTGGACGTCAGGAAGCTTAAGGACGCACCAAAAGTTTGGCGGCCGTCATGCGTTCCACAATCTCATACATGTTGGTGACGCTGCCAACCTGAAGCTTTTCGCTTAATCCATAGAAATTCAGGCAGGTTCCGCAGGTGAGAATCTCCACTCCCTGGGATTCCAGGGATTTCAAATCCTCCAGGTTGTCGGAACCTTCGCAGGAAAGATAGGCGCCGCTGTTATACAGAAGAATCGTTTCCGGCAGAGCGTCCTGCTGGGTAAGCGCGTAGACAAACCCCTTCATCAGAGCCTTTCCAAGTTCAGGGTCGCCGTGACCCATAAGGTTGGAGGACAGAACCACTGTCATGCCCTTTTTGCGGCTGTCCGGCTGGCAGGCCACTGGTTCCTCACCTGAATCATCCGCCGCACCGGAGACAGGGGTTACTCCCTGGCCAACTGCGATTTTTACGGAAAATTCATTATCGCTTATTTTCTCGGAAACAGCCGAAAGGCCTTTGCTGGCAGCCATCTTGCTCAGGTTCTGGACTGCAATCTCGTTGTCTACCAATACCTCAACCGTCTCTCCCGGATTGCAGGATTCCAATGCCTTCTTAGTGTCAATGACAGGTCTTGGGCACTGCTTTCCGCGTTCATCTAATTTCATGATTCGTATCCTCCTTAAATATGTATCTGATTCTTCCTATTCCCGGAAGTGTGCTTTGAAATTATCATCACATGTCTCTAATTATAGCAGGTTTGGAAGTGTATGCAAACGCTTTTGCCCCTTTACAGGGCCTGCATTTATTTTTTCTATAGTGAAAAGATAACTATATTTTTTATCTATACGGATGCGGTTCTGTTTCCTGTTTTCCGTACAGTTTATTCCGGTAAGTCTGCACGGGAGCCGCCCCGTCCGGAACCGTGTAAAAATAATTCAGGGCAGCCGGTTGTTGACTCCCACTTAACGGGAAAATCCGCTAAAAATCCGCAAACGGTTATTAATCGGGGGCATCGGAGCTGAGGCAGCTCTCGCGTTCCACCATATGGTATGGAAGTACGATTTTCATAGGAAGATGATGTCCTCCTTCAATCCTGTCGATCAGGATTTTTGCGGTCATCCGTCCCATTTCAGCCAGGGGAAGATGAATGGTAGTCAGCGTCGGGTCTAAGTATTGCCCCACATTGATATCGTCCATGCTGATAATGGATATATCTCCGGGGACAGTCAGCCCGAATTCCCTGATTGCGCGCATGGCTCCGATTGCGATAACATCATTGGAGCATAAACATGCCGTGGGGCTTAATCCGGATTTCAGAAGTTCGCCTGCCCCCAGATACCCGCCTTCCATGGAAATGGGGACAAGCTTTACACAGGATTCACGGCAGGGAATGCCATGCTCCTTCAGGGACGCGCAGTACCCCAGGAAAGGGACGCTATATCCGCGGCCGCCTATATAGGCAATTTGCCTGTGGCCTGACAGGATCAGGCGGTCTGCTGCATCGGAGGCAGCCCGTTGTCCGTCACAGACAATCTGGTCCAGGCCGGCGTCCAGATATTCAAAGCCCGTGTAGATGATATGCCGGGGAGTCCGTTGGGAAAGGTATTGCCCGGTGGAATCCGTGTCCGCAAGGCTGCTGCCGATTATGGCGATTCCGTCCACGCTGGAATTTGCCATCATGTCAAAAGCCGGGGGAAGGAAGCCGTCAAGGGAAGACAGGCTGTATTTCAAGCTGTAATCATGTATGCGTGCTTCCTCCTCCATGCCTTTCACCAGGACGGCGCGCGCCAGCTCGCTGCCAATGTCGGCAGCCTGGGCGAACAGGCATGCGATGGAGCGGCATGCATTACCGTTCTCGCGGACGGAATGCATTTTTAAATTCCGCGCATGAGCATTGGGGGTATAGCCGGTCCTCTGCGCGATTTCCAGTATTCTTTTCCGGACTTCCTTGCCTGCGGGGGACTTTCCGCTTTTATTGATTACGCGGGAGACCGTGGATACGGAAACTCCGGCTTCGGCAGCGATTTCTTTCAGTGTCATGGAATCTGCCTCCAGATGCCCTTATCTGCCAACAGCGGCGTACGTTTAATCATAATAACCTCCAGGAACATAAAAAACGCCGGAAGAAGCAGACTGTTTCAACAGTCCGGTGCGTCTTCGTGGCGTTTTATCCATTTTATTTTAATGTTGCTGCGTTCATTTCAAATCGTAAACAGACTTCTCTTGGAGAAGGACATGGTCTTCGTGACAATGATTGATTTAAGTATATAGAGCCTTATATGATTTGTCAATGGAAAGACCGGGAGTGTTTACCCGGTTTTCTTTTACGGTTGAAATAAAGGCGATAAGGTTCCGGGAAGAAGCAGGTATTGATGCCTGAAGCTGGGGGACTGCCGTGAGGAGGAGAATCCACATGTTAATTTTCATCCAGCTTGTCAAGCGCCTGGGCAATGTTGAACGCATGGTCGCCGATGCGCTCATAATCGGTCAGGATTTCCGAATACAGGATGGAAGTTTCCACATGACATTTCCCCTTTCTCATGCGCTCAATCTGGTTGGAACGGTACCGGGCTGTCCGCCTGTCAATGTCCTGTTCCAGAAGCAGAGCCTGTTCCGGAAGGGAGTCCTGCTCTGGCCGGGGTTTGGACTCAGCGATGCAGGCGCTGCAAATCAGGCGTACGGCGCCCATGCATGAGGTCCTCATATCGGCCAGCTCAGCAGATGCCTGGGAAGAAAGCTCCAGCCTGCGCTCCATCATGGTCCGGGCATAGCCCGCGATATTTGTTGCGTGGTCGCCAATGCGTTCCACATTTCCGATGATGGAGAACATGCGGTTAAGCGCATTTACCTCGGACGGGGAATTTTCCACGGCAAGTACCCTGGAAATCCTCCTGGACAGCCGGGCATTGTAAAGGTCAATCTCTTCCTCGCGTTTTTGAATCTGCTCCAATTCGTCCTCATCCCTATGCACGAACGCCAGAAAACTGGTTTCAACATTGGCGGCAGCCAGAGCAAGCATCTGACCGATGTCCTCATTCAGCTGCTTCCTTGCTATGACAGATACGCCAAGTACATGTTCAGAGGCCAGCAAATCCTCAAACCAGCGCTCATCATCCGTTGTATTCTGTGGCTTGTCCGGCAGAAGCTTTTCGGAAATCCGTGCAAGCTGCGTGCCGAAGGGCAGCAGAAGCAGGGTTGTAACAATGTTGAACAGGGTATGCACATTGGCAATCTGTGCCGCGGGATTATCCGGCGTGAACGAGGCCATCCACTGGGTAAAGGGTGACACCAGACAGACCAAAGTAAACACAGCTGTGCCAATGACATTGAATATCAGGTGAATCAGGGTGGTCCGTTTGGCGTCGCGGTTTGCCCCGATAGAGGCCAGGACAGCCGTGATGCAGGTGCCGATATTCTGACCGAACAGCACAAAGACCGCGCTGTCCAGTCCGATTAATCCGCTTACGGCCAGGGCCTGAAGAATACCAACGGATGCAGAAGAAGACTGGATGACAGCAGTAAAAGCAGCTCCTGCCAGAATCCCCAGAAAGGGATTGGAAAACTTTGTCATCAAATTGACAAAATGCCGGGAATCACGCAGCGGTATCATTGCGGCGCTCATCATTTCCATGCCAAGAAAGAGGATACCCAGACCCGCAATAATCCCTCCGGCAAACTGGACCTTTTTTTGCTTGACAAAAAGAATCAGAGCAACACCTGCAAATGCAATCAACGGCGCGACGGCCCCGATGTCCAGGGCTATGAGCTGCCCGGTCACGGTGGTTCCGATATTGGCACCCATGATGATCCAGACAGCCTGCTTAAGCGTCATGAGCTGGGAGTTGACGAAGCCCACCACCATGACGGTTGTGGCGGATGAGGACTGGATGATTGCCGTGATTCCGGCCCCCACGAACACGCCTAAAAACCGATTGGCAGTCAGGCGCTCCAGTATCTGCTTCATGCGGCTGCCGGCTGCGGCCTCCAGATTGGTGCTCATCATCTGCATCCCGTACAGAAATAACGCCAGCCCTCCCAGCAGACTGAAAAACGATTGAATACTCACAATGACTCCTCCTTTTACATGTTTGACAGTGTTGTGCGGAAAGAAAAAGGCATGACCCGCATCCATGTGAATGAATGCGGGTCATGCCTTTTTTTGAACATATGAAGTGTGGTTATGGTGAAAATTTGGTCATCGTCGTTGACGGTGGCGTCCATATGTATGTCATTTTCCTTCCGGTGTTTTATATATGGAAATATCCTGTCCTGCTGGAATTATATGAGGATAAAGGGACAATGTCAACGGGATGGGAGGAATATTAACGATACTTTAATATCAGGCTGTATCTAGAATGGTATGATTTGCATAAGAAATAGGATGAAAATGGTAGGTTTTATGCGGGTTTGCGCCGTTTTTGTAACTTCCGGTTCCTACCGCTTTCTACCATGTTATTAGGGTTTATTGGTCACAATAAAGTCACAAATCAATGATTATCTTTTCTAGCTCTTTTCGCAGATCCTCTATGTCACGGTGGCCGTAAACCTTGTTGGTAATGTCGGCCTTGAATGAGTGTCCCATCATCCGTTTACGGTCGTTTTCTTTTACCTCATACTTTTCGCACAACATAGAAAATGTATGCCGGCAGTCATGTGGTGTATGTTTGGGGTCACCTGGAATTCCAAGCCGGTTTAGTAGCTCATCCATTTGTTTTCTGAAATCTTTGTCGCTGCACGGAAGGAGCTTCCCATACTTGCTTATCCGGCGTTCAACCAAAGGGAGAATACCGGAATGAATTGGTACGATACGTCCTTTACCAGCTTCCGTTTTTATTCCACCCATAAAATACTTTTTCTGTAAATTCACTTCGAGGCCAATGTATTCTGATATACGCCATCCGGAATAGCACATTATGAGAAGCATCTCAGCGGTTTCATTTGTTTTGTTATCCCACAGGATTTTCAGGTCTGCATCTGAAAATGGCACACCATGTTCATCATCGTCATCCCGTTTGATTTTGACATACTGGCTATAATCCTTATCACACCATCCTTGACTGTCAGCGTACTTATACATTTGCCTGTACAGGTTCCTGATAAGTTCCAGGCTGGCATATTTTAGATTACACGCATCCAGGTTATCCTGCAGGTCTTTTGCGCGGAGGGAGCTAAATATTTTATCATAGAGGGACGCACAGTTTTTATATGCGGCCTTGATTGAATATTTGGTTGCATTAGAGTATTTATTGCCTTCGGAGAATTTATCCGTGTAGAAGGCCTTGTAGACCTCTGAGAAGGTCTTTTCGGGTTCGTCCGGTTCAATTCCCTTGACGCGGTTGTAATCAGCCAGGAGCTTCTGAGTTAGGTCATCGAGCTGTTTGGTTTCATCCGGGAGCAGCAGAGTGGCTTCCATACCTGGGGCGTAGGTGCCGGCTTTGTAAGCAGTCAATACGATGAATCCCTTCATCCAGGTATCAACATAGCATAAGGCCTGGGGCCGATTTCCGTCGATGTCTGCCGGGGGATGGACGGCGTAAGGGTTTTTACGGCTCTTGCCCAGGTAGCGGATGGAGCCGTAGCCATTGGGGAGCCTGGGATGTTTTTTTCGTTTTGGCATGATATCATTCCTTTCTGATTTTGGGTAAAATAAATACGCCCTCTTGCCAGGACGTTTCAGGAATGATATAATCCAAGTGTGTTAGTTGAATTGTATCTTCCGGGGTGTCCGGTAAGAGAAATTTATGTGAAAAGCTCTGGGGGTTCGCAGCTCCTGGGGCTTTTTGCTTTTATTCAGCAGCTGTTAAAGAATAATTCGCACTTGTACTGACTTCAAAAGTATAATCGGATTCTAGTTTTAAATTATTATAAGAATCCCTTACTATTTCTTTCAAGCGGTCATTTCCATCTCTTACAGTCAGACTTCCGATACCATCTTCTTTGATAACATTATAAACTCCAGCTGGAATATCCTTTCCAACCAGATAGTTTCCTGGAGTAAAACTAAATGTTTCTGGTTGCGATTCAGATTCGGCATTGCTATTCATACTTGTAGCGGTTTCGCTTTCGATTGGAATAAGCATCTCGTTTTCAGATTCAGAAGTTTCTCCATTTTTTTCATCCCAAATATGAGAAAGCACAGAGTTTCTATCCTTATCACACCAAATAGTAATCATAGGGACGTCCCCAACATATTGTGTCCATAGGACATGGTCATAATCAAACCAATCTTGGTTCATTAATTCATTTATTTGGCTTCCGACAACTTTGGAATCAGCACCTGATAAGGTGGTTATATACAGTAACTGTTTCCCATCAACGCGCACCCCGGTCACAGTACTCCCTATAAGATTCGAATATGCATAGTCAGCAATCTTATCAAAGGAAGTCTCTGTTTGATTAGGGGAAGACGAGCTATCTTCGTTGGATTGCTGTAATACTGCCGCGTATTCAGATTCCATTTCTGTATTTTTTTCTTTCAGAATATCATATTCTGATTTTAGTCTATCGTATTCATTCTGCGAAACCCCATTGCTACATGCTGTTAATGAAAGCACAAGCAGGGGGGAAATAATAAAGCGCTTTTTCATAAAACCTCCTTAGTTTTGGTTATGCTATTTTTATTAAAAAGCAATAAGCTATTTTAATCTTAAATCAAGTAATTCGTCTGGATACCCAGTACATTTGCAGAACTGATTCTTTGTGCACCCGACATAGCAATTTAGTAACTCATTATCAATAAGGAGATGGGCTGCAAATATATTTGCCTGTTTTTCTATCCGCGAGGTCAAAAGAAGTGTACTATTCTTCATAAACGCACAGTTTTCTTTTGGATGCATTACTGCGTGACCAAGTTCGTGCGCCAGAACAACTCGAAGGAATATTGCATCATCAATGTCTGAATTGAGAAAGATGTATTTCCTTCGTTTTAGCAATTTGTAAAATCCGGCAACAACATCTTCTAATGGTATCCTGATTATGGTCACACCAAGATAATCCGCAATTTCTTCCGGGTCATCAGTTTTATATTTTCTTTTTAGATATGCAACAAGTTTCTGTATTTTTTCACTATTCAAAGTCCATTCACCACCTAGACCCAGTTATTCCTTTTCAGGTCTGGGCTTATGCTTATATGGTCTATAGGTTTCTTTGTTCTTAACTTTTGCATCTTCCAATGCTATTTCTATTGCATTCCTCAATAAATCTACTTTGTTTTTAGGAATTGGTTTGTCATTGTAATATAGAGGGCTATCCTCTCCATCTGCTATTTCCTTCATTATTCGGTCAAGATCTTTTGCAATATTACGTTTGTCCCGGGCAGTTAATTCTGGAGCCATCTCTTTGGGTTCATGTTCCCCCGTCATTAGATAATCCACACTCACACCAAAATAATCAGCTATCTTTTTCATATTGCCACTTTTGGGAGTACTTCGGCCACGTTTCCAGTCACTGAGCGTAGATTGTGTGACTCCTGTTTCTTTTGACACTTTGTAGGCCGTTACGCCATTCTTTTGTAATAATTGTTCAAATATCTCATACATAATTGTCCACCTTTCACAAACCGCAGACAATACTATGAAAAACCGAAAAAATACTATTGACATTATCGGAAATGCATAGTATAGTATGAGCATACAAAGGAATTACATTGTAAAACCTTTGCACACTGCGGAAATGTTATTTACTTCGTCTGATAAACAAAGCATATCACATTTCCGTAGTATTTTCAATATTTATATTAAAGAAAGGTGGTGTAGTTTTGTACAAAAAATTTGCAGCTTTATTAGAGAAAAGTAACAAAACATCTTACCAAGTATCTAAAGAGACAGGAATTGCTCAATCTGTTTTATCTGACTGGAAAAATGGCCGTAGCAAACCAAAGTTTGACAAATTGTTAATCCTGGCAAAATATTTCGGCGTACCAGTGGAGTATTTTGCAGATGACAAGGAAGCAGAAGAAAAGGAGGAAGCATAATATGAGCGATATTTTTAATGAGGTATTTGGAGGAACGGACACATCAAAATTAACCCCAATTGAGATAGCTTTGGGAATTGATGGTGATGGCAGGACAACGGCAACAAAGCTCTACGATTTTCTGGAGCTGAACCCCAGCAACTATTCCAAGTGGTTCCGTAAGAATATTCTTGAAAATGAGTTTGCGGAAGAAACAGTGGATTATTTCCCATTCGTACTCCGGTACGAGTCGCTGACCGGCGAAAAGGAGAGGCAGGATGCCAAGCTTACAGCCCATTTCGCAAAGAAGCTTTCGATGGTTCAGAAGAATCAGAAAGGTGATGCAGCCAGGAACTACTTTGTAGGTGTGGAAAATGGGGCTAAAAATCTGATATCGCAATACAAAGCGTTATCACCAACTGAACGCCCAGGAGAGGTGGCTAACCTTATAAAGGTGATTGCCCGGATAATGGAAAAACAGGGTTCTGCACCTTGTAAGGTCACTGAGAACGCGCAGCTTATCTGCGCCCAGTACGGAATTACCTTGTCCTCTGATTTCGTGAAGGTTCCAGAATATGAGCAGATGAGGCTTGATGATTTTATGAAATAGGAAGGAGAAAGAGAATGAAGGATTCAAAGATTATTGCAAAGCAGTTATTAACGGATTTAGGAAGTGATGTATTAAGTGATGGGAAATCAGTGGCGGAAGATATTAGGGTAATGGCAGAGGAGAGTGAAAGTTTTGAAAACGCTGTGTTTGAAGTTGGAGTCATGAAAATTGCAAAAGATTGCGCAAAACTTTGCAGTATGGGTGGAGACACGGCAGATAAAGCAGCAGTATGTTTAGATGAAATAGGATATGACAAAAAGAAAATTAAGAGCCTCAAAAACTGGTGCGTATGTGAAATTGATGGAGGTTATCTTGAGGAAGGTGAGCAGTACATTAGTATGACTTTCTACAACCCAGCTACTCAAAAGTATGTGGAGTTGGAGTTTGATTCAGATGGCTGTGTATTTATTACTGCTCCACACGATACGAAAACGAAGGGAGAAAGAGGATGAATGAGATTGTAAAAGTAGGAAACCACGATGTGGTGGAAATCCAGTGGAGGGGCCAGAAGGTTATTACCACAGCGCAGCTGGCGGAGGTATACGAAACAGATGCCAATAATGTACAAGCTAATTTTGGAAGGAATCAGGAGCGATTCAAGGAAGGAACTCATTATTTTCTGTTGAAGGGGCAGGAGCTGAAGGGATTTAAAGACTACCTGACTGATAGTCAGTTAGTTGCTAAGAATGCACCATTACTTTACCTCTGGACTCACCGCGGTGCAAGCCGACACTGTAAGATTCTGGACACAGAGAAAGCATGGGAGCAGTTCGACAACCTGGAAGAAGCGTATTTTAACCCGCAATCATCATATAAGAAGCTTTCCGCTCTTGAACAACTGAAGCTTCAAAATCAGGCTATTCTGGAGGTTGACGAGAAAGTGGATGCCGTGAACAATGACCTTCAGGAATTTAAGCGGGACATGCCACTATTAGCTCTAGAGTGTCAGAAGATTACATGGGCAAAGAACCAGAAAGTGGTTCCCCTCCTGGGAGGAAAGGATGCTCCGGCCTATAAGGATAATGGACTGCGTAGCCGGGTTTACCGCGATGTTGAAGGACAGCTCCGCCGGGAATTTGATGTCAAGACATATAAGGCAATCAAGAGAAGCCAGTGTGACCTTGCTATCCAGATTATTAAGGATTATAAGCTACCTATGGTGTTAGAGGAAGAAATCCGGGACGTAAATGCCCAGATGGAATTGTTTGAAGAATGATAAGTGCCGCACATTGACAATTTCATCCATCCACAGCAGCCATCCGGCTGTAAGCGGTAAGAACGTGAATCCGCTGTGAAAGAGTGTATCGGAATATAAAGTAATGGAAGGAGAGTGATACTGTGACAAGACTATGGCTAAGTCCTGAGGAAGCGGCCCCTGTCCTGGGAATGAAACCGGCGAAGATTCGGAATTACATGCGCAGGGGTATCTTGGACCTGGGATTGGCAATTCCACCGGAGAAAACTGGTAAGACCATGTGGGAGTTTCGGATATACCCGGCAAAAATAGAAAAGATAATCGGAGAGAAACTGGAGCGTCCAGAGGAAGGAGAGAAACAGGAATGAACAGAAACAGGGAACCCGGCCGGATGGACTGGGCGCTGATCATCGTACTACTACTGATGACGGTGGCATATATGTGCAAATGCTGGCAGGTGGACCAGTTGGTAAGAATGATATAGGAGAGGTAAGGACAATGGAGAAAGAAACCAAAGAAGTGGTATTGAGCCATATTAAGGATGGGACCTATGTTTCGAACATGCTGTTCGATGTTCAGAAATTAATGGCCAAGGCCGGGATGGAATTATATGCAAAGCCATGCTGTGACCGGATTGAAGTGGCCGGCCTGGTGGACAAGGTACACGTCCTGCGGATTCCGACGTCACCATGGAATCTGCGGGTGGATACCGATGGCATGGAGGCCTGCCGTGAGATATTGGAGGCATACCTACAGCCAGAATATCTGAACGAAATGCATGAAATCATCAAGGGGCACCGTGACTGGACCATATCCGTCAACAATATGCTCTATTCCTTACGGAAGATAAGCAGTAAAGACCTTAAAGCTGACTTGATGGACGCCTTCGTATATAAGGTAGATGAAGACGACGAGCAGGACGTCACGGAGCTGTTTAAGACGGAGCTGGAGAGCCGGAGACTCCCGGGCAGGGTGCGTAAGCTGGCAAGGAGGACTGCCTTTGTAATCCAGATGTTAAGAATGTTCCCCGGTCCGTTTCAGATATTGGTACCATTCATCAAGGAATCCTGGAAGAGCTGGAATATAGTCGGAAATGTGCCGTATGTAGAGAGCAAAGGAAAATATACCAAGGCATTGAGGCGTTTTACGGATATCCATGGTGGTACCCGCCGGATAAGCAGGTTGCAGGGTGATGACCTGGCGCGATACATATTCCTGGCGGTCAAAGCCTATGGAAAAGAGAATCCTGCAGAGTTCAACCATACAAAAGCTTATAAGTCTTGCCTGGAGATAGAAAACAGGTACCAGGAGTTAAAGCAGGTCATGGAAACCATCGGCAGGTTGACCCCCATGGAGCTGCTGAGAATGTTCCCGGTTGAGAAGGAATACGACGGAGAGAAGTGGGGGACTAAGGATTACTTCTATACCATGGACCGATTAAGGCGCCTGCCGGCAGACAAGCCCATAGGGGACGCCCAGGACGTTGCAGTTCTCCTGTGGGACTATCAGAACTGGGACCTGACGGAACTATTATTTCAATGGCAGAACGTTCTGGAGGATTTAGACATCTATTGCAATGATTCTGGGCCGCATGATGAACTTCATGACAGGATGATGCGGAGGGCGGTGTAAACGGATGGGGAGAAGCAGAGCAATGAAGCCGACCCGGAGCCAGAAGGCACTGATGAGTAAGGCAGGCCTGGTGGTAAACAACTGGCTGGTGTTGGAAGAAACAAAGACGGAGTTGAGGCTTGTGAGCCGTGGCGCCGGCGTGAGACGGACAATAAAAAAGTCCCTAACTAACGCCAATTAGTTAAGGACAAGCATAGGCCCAGAGGTGCTATACCAAAGTTCAACCAACTATAGTATAGCACCTCTGAGCCGGAAAGGGAAGAGGATTGACGATGGAAAACAAAGAGAATGTCACGATAATAGATATTGACAATACACTGCTTGATATTGAAGTTCTGGCAGAAAAGGTTCAGGTAATGGTAAACGACGTGGACCAGGATTATTTCAATGTGGATATAGAAAAAACAGGAGAAATGTGGAAGATAGCACCGCCATTTTATACCACGGCCGGTATCAAGACCAGTATCGCAAATGACATTGTATTCGACCTATTAAATAAAATCAGGGAACTACGAGAAGTTTTAGATAGTGTTAGTAAGGGAGGCATACAGGTATGAAATTTCCAATAGATGAGCAGAAGTTTATAAATAGATGGTTATCAGCCTTAAACGATCCGGATGAAGGGGACAGGGAACAGGCAGAGGCTACAGTGCAGACAATCAACCGGGCATATTATGCGGGATTAGAAGCTAGTCATAGAAGTTGTGACGTCACAAATGAAGCTGACGGAGAAGTTGTACCGGTGCAACCGGAAGAATGAGGAGGTAGTGGTATGAAATTAAAGGACGTAACAGTTAAACGCATAGCCCCCGGTGAACTTCCATCTATCCTGTGCTTCCAGCTGAATTATAAGTATCATACAGAGTTAGGTAAGTTCGTGGTGATGTTTGATGGGAAGCAGCAAATCCTTTATGTGAATAGGAATGTGCCTGAGGATGATGTGCAGAAATTTATAGATATCGTTTCCTATCCGAGTCCGTATATTAATAATCCTGATTGTCCTATTTCCGATGTGATGGACCATGTCAGTACAGCTTATGGATGGAAGGTATATGAAATCCTGATGTCGGCATATAGCGACCGTCAGAAGAAGATTAGGGAGGCCCTGACAAGAAAGAAATCGGAAGGGATTGTCCCTGTAATACAGGAATACATAAGGTCTGTAATAGACGATAAAGCTCCGGATGTATTTGACGATATGCTGGTCAGTTGTATCTGGGATGCCGGACGAAACGTTGAGCTTCAGACGGCGTATAACCAGACGAGTTATAGCACGAAGTATGTATTTTATCTGGGATATCTGATGGGGGCCGGGAAGATAAAAGTGTAGGTATTGTAAATATAAACGCAAATATTGGATATTGCGATATCGCAACAGAAGGGAGAACAACATGAATAAAGAAGAGATAAAGAAAATTGTGGTGGACTACATAAACAAGAATGAATCGGCCAGCTATGCGGAACTGCAGTGGCTGTTTGAGGAGAAGGGCTATGACTACAAAGGTGAACTGCTGTCCTGTTCGGATGTCTGCAAGCATGTGGTATTCTGGAGCGGCTGGAATGCGGAAGCCTTTGACTTGATGACGGAGCTGCTGCATGAGGGAGTGGTCCACCGGGAGCCGGCACATCCCCTGCGGTATCTTCTGGATGGGGCCGCCCTTACCCTACCAAAGGTACGGCGCGCGGTGCAGTATAAGACGGACCATTGGGCGCCGGTGGTATTCGTGAAGGGACCGGATCCGGAACTTGTGACGTCACAAGTTAAGACGAAGGAGAGGATAACGGAATGAAATGTCATGGTTGCGGAACCGATATGAAGGCCATTACATACAATTCGGATGGATATAGTGAACGATTGGTTGTCCTGGATAATTTCAACCCCAATTCCGGAAGGTATGAAATGGTTGGAAAGGTTATGTACTGCCCGGAATGCGGAAACCTGCAGGTGGATATAGGCAAAACGGAAAGAATGTAAAGTGGAACTATGTATTACATTGCAATGATGCAAAATTAAAATTTAGCGGAGGTAAGAGATGTTTTTCTTGGAGAGAAAAGAAAGCTATGCAATGCCAAATATTTTAGGAAATTGCTCACAACCGGTATATACATATCGCTGGAAAGCGATAGCGAAAAGTGAGACAGAGCGGCCACTATTAGATATGATTAAGGATATGGATGTTACAACGCACAGAATAGTATCTAATCAACCGAACTGACATTTGAAGAATATTTAAAAGCGGAAACCATTGTCTCACTAATTGTGAAACAGCGCATGTGGATTCCGCCGGCAGGAATCCGTTCTCGACCACGTACACCCTGAATGCGCATCCAAAGGGACAGGCGGCTATTCCTGCCCTTACATTATGGCAAGGGCATAAAAGAATGTCAATAAAAAGATGTAACGGCGCAAGCCTTTACATATAGCAACTGGTTAATTCGACCCGACACATGCTTATAATATGTCACGGTATGAATGCATGAGGTGTTGGACTCACAGGGTGGAGCTTTCTGACCATCCTCCACCCGGGAAGGAGGCTTTAAGTGGAACATAAATTAGAAATGCTATTAAGATTTGAAAAGTATAGACAGTATTATCACATGTGCTCTTTGTGGGCATCTGTGTTTGAGGGCAGAAATATGGAATGGATATATTGTCCTGAAAGTGATAGAGGAAATGGGATATGGCAAGGTGCAGATTTCTATTTCCCAGAACAGGATACATATTTTGTGGTGGACCAAAGGCGTCCGGGAGGCGGGAAAGGGCGCATCGGATGCAGAAGCATGTCAAAGAAAACCGGGAAAATGATAGTCATGGGCGATAGCCAAGGTAAATTTAAGATATTTGAGGGTGGCTTTCTGTTCCAGGAGCATGAGGCCTGGCTGTGTCAATGTAAGACATGTGGGCAGTATTTCTTTACAAACATACAAGGTGACTATTCATGTAAAGTTTGTGGGAGACACGATGGAAAACACCATCTGAAACAGATAATATTTGGAAATGACAGCTTGTTTTAATATATATGGCGAAAGGAGTGGGCATCGTGTTGATACAGGTCAAGATTGTGGGGAATGGAAACAGTCTCATATTTGACTGTGACCTTAATGACTATAGTCACCTCATATGGCTCCTGGAAATGGCCTGGGAAAGGGATTATGACATTTATATTCGGGAAGTCAGGCCGGGTGATTCGGATGAACAATGAAGATAAAAATTGGGTGAAGGTGAATAGGACAGTTCAAAGTCACTGGGTATGGATGGACAAGCCTTTTTCAAGAGGACAGGCCTGGATTGATTTAATACTGCTGGCGCAGCATCAGGATGGCACTTTTACAGACAGACGCGGAAATCTCATTGACGGAAAGCGCGGCTGTGTATACCGGAGTGAGCGTTTTTTGGCCGAAAGATGGGGATGGAGCCGGAAAAAGTTAGCTAACTATCTATTACGGTTAGAACAGGATAACATGATAGAAGTGGACAAAAAGAGAGCCAGTGAAAGAACCACCATTTTCATTGTAAATTATGAGACTTTCCAGGGCAAGGGAGCCAGTAAAGGAGCCAGTGGGGAACCAGTGGGGAACCAGTCGGGAGCCAGTGGGGAACCAGTGGGGAACATAAACAAGAATGTAAAGAAGGAAAAGAATGTAAAGAAGGAAAAAGAAAGTAAATATATCTGCCCGGAGCCAGGCAAGCCTGCTCCAGGCTGTAGCGATATTTTTCTCCCTCTTGTTGACAGTACTTTCTATAATGTGCCGTGGGATAGGATTGGCAACTGGTCAAAAGCATTCCCGGCAGTCGATGTGGAGCATGAGCTAAGGAAGATGTTAACCTGGTTGGACAGCAACCCCAAAAAGCAGAAAACTGCAAGGGGAATTAATCGGTTCATCAATGGATGGCTTTCCAGGACACAGGATAATGGCGGGTCCGGCCATTTAAGTGATGAAGACAGACCCATGACAAAAACGAAAGACGGGAGGATCCTGCAATGAAATTTGATGAGAATGAAATCCGGAAAGCCATTTCCATCATGAAACCAGAAAACAGCCTTTTTGAAATCCGGGTCATTGCTGCCGGGGGTGGAAACGCAAGTGGTTATTTCCGCGATGCAGATACCTGTATTAATGCAATGCGGGGAATTCGCATGGATGGAAACAGCAATGTGTATATTACACTGAACGGAATTAAGGACGAATGCCATTCCAGGCAGCAGAGGAATTGTTTTGTGCGCAATGCAAAACCCAATACATCTGATTCGGATATCTACTGCTATGACTGGCTGATGGTGGATATGGATCCGGTCCGCGCGGCCGGCACGTCATCCAGCGAGGAGCAGATTGGCTATGCGAAAGAAAAATGCAATGAGGTCTATGCCTTTATGAAACGTACGGGATTTGATGACCCGATTGTGGCCTTTAGTGGGAATGGGGCCCACCTCCTGTACAGCATTTGCCTTGCAATGAATGATGAGAACAAGCAGCTGGTAAAGGACTGCCTGGCGGTACTGTCCCTATTCTTTTCTGACGACAAGGTTGACATTGACACGGCCAACTTCAACCCTGCCAGGATATGCAAGCTGTATGGTACCTTGGCGCAGAAAGGGGCCAATACTCCGGAGCGCCCCCATCGCATGAGTTATATCGTCCAGGCGCGGGAGAATCCAAAACAGAATGATAAGGCCCTGCTACAGAAGCTGGCGGGATACCTTCCGGTCCCTGACAAGCCACAGGGGTACAACCGGTTTAATCCCAGGGAATTTGATTTAGACCGTTGGCTGGATGAGCATGGACTCCATTACACTAAGGCCAGCTATGGTAGCGGAACCAAATACATACTGGAGCATTGTCCCTTTGATAAGAACCACGCCGGGAAGGATGCCTGCATTTTCAGGATGCCCAATGGCGCTATTGGCTTCCACTGCTTCCACAATTCCTGTGCTGACAAGACCTGGCAGGACGTCCGCCGGATGTTTGAGCCGGATGCCTATGACCGGCAGTATGTGAGGGAGGAAAGGCACCCCAATTATCGGAACCCGGATTACACGGTCGAGAAAAAGACAGAAATTAAGATGGTGGATGGCCAGCCGGTATTCTTTACCACGGAACAGATCCGTCTTATGGAGGAACCGCCGGAAGAATTCATCAAGACTGGGGTCGATGTGATAGATCAGAAAATGCGTGGGCTTAAGAAAGGGTTTGTCACCTGCCTGAGTGGACTGAGGGCGGCCGGGAAGTCCAGCATAATTTCACAGATAACGGTTGAGGCTTCCCAACAAGGTTATCGGACGGCATTGTTCAGCGGGGAGCTTAAGCCTAAGAACCTGCTGAAATGGCTCCTTCTACAGGCTGCTGGGAAGATGTATGTGAAAGAAACCCAGTATGATAACTATTACGTGGTACCGGAACCTTATGACGAGGTTATATCCAAATGGCTGGATGAAAAAGTGTACGTCTATAACAACTATTACGGCAATGAGTTCAGTTCCATCATGGAGCAGATACGTAAGTGTGTTGTGGAGCATAAGGTTGACCTTATAATTCTGGATAACATGATGGCGCTGAATCTGATGGAGATGGGCACCGACAAGTACCAGCAGCAGAGCCACTTCGTGGAATGTCTGGAGAATTTCGCAAAGGCTGCGAATGTCCATATCCTGTTTGTGGCGCATCCCAGGAAGTCCGTGGGGTTCCTTCGCCTGGATGATGTGTCCGGCAGCAATGACATCGTGAACCGTGTGGATAATGCCTTTATCCTGCACAGGGTCAACAATGATTTCAAGCGTCTGACAAAGGATATGTTCAAGTGGAAGGATGACAACTTTTTGTACCAGTCCACCAATGTGATTGAAATATGCAAGGACCGCGACGGCGGTGTACAGGATGAATTTATCCCGTTATTCTTTGAGGCTTGCACGAAGCGCCTCAGGAACAGCCCGGGGGAGAACAAGATATACCCATGGAAGGAAGAAATGGCGAAACTATTTGAAAATGATACCGGGAAGTTTGAGTCTATACCTTTAGGCGAGGAACTACCGTTTGATTAAGGAGGATGCATGGATAACGATAAGGTGAAGGGAATCTTCTGGAAGAGTTATAACTGGTTTTGGAATAAGTGGAAGGATGAGATATTGCCCAGGGAATCTGACAAGTGGGATGCGGTGGTAAAGGATGCCAAAGAGATTATGTGTGAATATGACAGCAGGATGTGCAAGAAGGTTATTCTGGCCCTGCTGACGGAGCTTGAGGAGCGGAGTTGGGGGAAATGGAGGGGATAACGTGAGGGCATATAAGGTATCAAAGGAATCAGAGCTGACCATGGAAGAAAAGCTTGAGGCGGTCATGGGCTATGGAGTGGCTGACCTGTTATATGTGATAAGGGAATTTGAGGAAAATCCTGGTAAGTATGAGCCCGAAGTGATTAAACAGATTGGCCTGCAGCTGATGGATAAGGGCATCATGCTGATGTATTGAGGAGGTGATACCGGTGGACAAGGAAAAAATAGAAAACGAAAAGAAGAAGGAATTCCTAATGTCCTATCAGAAGGAGAAGCGGCGGGTCCGGCGCCTGGAAGAGCAGCTGGAGGAACTGAGACAGAATAAAATGTCTCCTTCTGTCACGAATGACGGGATGCCGCACGGGACGGATAAGAAGGACCTGTCTGATTACGTAGTGAAGGTGGACGAGATAGAACAGGAACTGGTTGCAGCCCGGTACAGTCGGATATGCGCATTCCAGGAGGTGCAGAGGCGCATTGAGGCTATGGAGGATGAGAGGGAAAAGGATTTACTTACATATCGGTATATTCGGGGAATGAAGTGGGAGAAGATTTGCAACGAAATGAAGCACAGCTGGCAGCACATTCACCGCATACACGCCAAGGCATTAAAAAATTTCACAATGTGATGGAATGTGACTATAAAGGTGTGATATATTGTAAGAAAGAAATTGGGCCTACCGGAAACGGGGTCCCCTAAAAAGTGGCCATTTCATGACTTGGTGGAAGTTAGATGAGTCTGTTAATTGACAAGGAGGGGGTTTTAAAATGTCGATATTTGTAGTATACTAATAATATAACAAGTATCGGGGGAATCAGAAGTGATTGAAAGATTAAAAGATAATTTTAATAAATGGCGTTGTAGGGTGTATAAGAGAAAGCATGATAAGGCTCAACAAAAGTATTCTAAGTATGCAGAAAAATGTAAGAATAGAGAATTACAAATACAAGAATTGGAAACTGAGACGGGACAAGAAAAAGCTTGGCAAGAGAGATATATAAAGTCGAAAGCATATATGTCTATCGTTTTAGGATTAATGATGTTAATTCTTACATTTTGTTTATCATATATATGTGAAACGTCAAGCTGGGATGTAAAATTAAAGGCTTTATGTGCAGCTGCAGTCACAGGATTTAATAGTGTTTTTAGCATTGTGATTGGTATAGGTATAAGTACTTTGGTTTTGGATTTTTTTAGCTATATTAGGTATACGCGGAATCGTATAAAAGAAATAATGCTTGATAAAAATTATATTGAAACATTGTCAGACAAAGAAAAGCGGCGGATGATTGAAAGTGCAGAACAAAGTTTGTATTTTAAAAATGGAGAATTTGCGGATAATAGCTTATATGCCAACATAAAAGAATTAATAATACCATTAATTGAAGAGAATTACTATAAACAGTATAAAGTTCATGTGGACTGCTATGTAGATGAGAATAGAGGAGTGATAACTAAAAGAGTTCATAAAATTATGGATATTATGTGTATTAGTGATAAAAAGGACTTTAAAATACCGTTCTCTACATATTTATTGAGACAAGAGGGATTTTCAGAGAGGGATTTATATAAAATTAATGAATTTATCTTTGATGGAAATAATATAACAGAAGATATTGCAGAGCATATAGTTAATAATACTGTTGATAATGAAGAGGATATCGAAGATATTCGATTTACTGTGGACTATTCATTTAAATTAAAGAAGGGTTTGAATAGAATAGAAATTAAGACAGAGACGGTTGTTCCAATAGCTGATAATACTTATTCTCACACAATAACAATACCATGCAGACGTTATAGTATTAATTTTACTGTGCATAATGAAAATTATGATGTATTAGGTTTTGCATTTGCATTTGATGATGAAGAACATAAAGATGATATCAGTAAAATAATATATAGAGATAAGTATGACGAATGTTTTAAAATTCGTTTCGAAGATTGGACTCTCCCTGGAGATGGTGTTGTTTTTGTGATAAATAAAAAAGATGACAAAATAAAAAAAGCGTGATAAAATATTGAGTGTATGCATAAGGAATATAGTATATGCAAAAAAAGGAGGATTATTCATAATGAGAATACTAATTTTGACAGAAAGAGACAGAGGCTAGTAAATGTTTTTTTTAACTAAGGTATTTGAAATACAAATATGATAATAGCCTAATAAGAGAAGCGCCTGTTACTTTAAATGTAATTGAGTAATGGGCGTTTTTCTGTACTTTGAGGTAATCTATTTATCTATTTTTATTATTATTAAATGTGTATCTAAGATTCCCAAATAGCATTCATTACAAAAAGTGGATGCTATTTTAATATGGGATTTATCCAGATGAACTGGACCATGAAAGTAAAAAAAAGTGAAAGATGCTTAAATCATGTAAATACTGTGGCCGTATCCATGATAGCCAATACGACTGCGGCAGGAAGCCAGCACCGCAAAAGAAGATAACCTACATAGACCGGTTCCGTAGCTCCAGGAAGTGGAGGGAGAAACGGGAGCAGATACGCCGGCGTGATAAGAACCTTTGCCAGGTGTGTATTCGCAACCTTTACGGTACAGACCGGCAGTATAACTATGAGAACCTGTCAGTGCATCATGCCATACCGATTGAGACGGATTATGACCGGCGCCTGGATGACGACAATCTGCTGACTGTATGCGGGATGCACCATGAGATGTGCGAGAGTGGAGAGATACCGTATGAAACTATAAAAGAGATTATAGATGAACAGGAGGAAAGTCAGTAAGACTATGGATTGAAGATGACAACGGAAATCGGGTTGAATGTGAATAGATTAAGACGGTAAACGGCCAGGATAGCATTCTTGTCTTTGAGACAGCCAAGAAGCTGACGAAGTCATGCATAGATGACTTTCGTAAATACATCAAAGAGCAGACCGGTCATGAGTGTGTCCTGGTGGATGCAGGAATCCGTCTGGTGGCAGAGGTATCCCCCCGGGGAGTTGTGTAGAAAATAGACACACTTCGGGACACCGACGCCCCACCTCCAAACACACAAAATCTTAGAAATGAGAATTTCGGCCCAGAAGGAAGGTGATAGGATGGCAAGGCCGGCAAAATCAGCCAGGGTAAAGACTGGCACAATTACAAAAGAAGAAGAGGCGCAGCGCCTTGAAATTGAGGACAAGCTCCGCGGAAAGAATGACAAACTGGTGCCGCCGCTGTACCTGACGGAATCCCAGATGGAAATATTTAATTATATCATGGCCGAACTGCAGGAGGCTGAAATCCTAGGAAATCTGGACCTGTTCATTCTGGCCCAGACCGCCATTGCTGTGGACCGTATCCAGGAACTGGACCGGAAGGCCAACGATAAGAAGGAACTGCTCTTTGAGAATTCCTTCCGGATGGCCAGGGCCGAGGCATCAAAGGAATACTTCCGGTGCTGTAATGAGCTGTGCCTATCCCCTCAGAGCCGGGCGAAGCTGTCCATCGCGAAAGTGAAGCCTGGAGAGAAGAAAAAGACCATCATGGATTTAATCAATGAGGACGACGAAGACGAAGGTTAAGCACCCGGCGGTCGCATATGCTGAGGGGGTATGCCGGGGAAAGATAAAGGCGCCGAGATACGTCATCCTCCAGTGTGCAGACTTTTTGCAGACGTACAAAGGGAAGAACAAGAAATATATCATCAATGAGAACCTGCTGGAGAAGATATATAAAATTCTTAAGGTACTTAAGATGGCAAAGGGTCCTAAGGCTGGTCAGTCCATCTATTCGGCGCTGGCTGGATATCAATGGCTGCTTATAACAGCAGTCCTCTGTACGGTCCATCGGAATGACAAGCGGATGCGCCGGTATCAGACGGCGGTCCTGGAGATTTGCAGGAAGAATGGCAAGACATTTGTTGTTGCTGTTCTTTTTATTTTGCTTTTTTACCTGGAGCCGGCCTATTCCAGGTTCTTCTCTGTGGCGCCGGATGGGGCGCTGGCCCGTGAGATTAAGGAGGCTCTGGAGCCGTTGCTGGCAACTAACATGGAGGTCTTTGAAGAGAACGAGTTTAAGGTGCTGCGGGATTACATCCTGCATAACCCCACAAAGACGAAGTACACGCCACTCAATTACTCTACCAGCAGGATGGATGGAAAGGAACCAAGCGTGTTTATCGCTGATGAAGTGGGAGCCTTGCCTACATCCTATCCGGTGGAGGCCATGCGCTCCGGCCAGCTACTCATACGGAATAAGCTGGGATTTATCATTTCAACCAAGTATCCAACAGCGGACAATCCGCTGGAGGACGAGGTGGACAATGCCAAGAAAATCCTGGACGGCCTGATTGATGACGAGACAGTGTTTGCCCTACTCTATGAGCCGGACAATACAAAAGATTGGGCTACGGATGACACCATCCTGGCCCACGGAAATCCCCTGGCATTGGAGATACCGGATGTCTGGGATGAATTACTGCTGAAACGGCAGAGGGCTATCAACCGGGAGAAGCTGCGGGAGAACTTCCTGACCAAGCACTGTAACATCATCTATCAGGGCGCCGGGACTGAGACATATATCCCGATTGACCAGGTGAAGGCCTGCAAGGTACCGCGGATAGACTGGGAAGGCCGGGAGGTTTATGTGGGTGTTGACCTTGCAATGACAAACGATAACTGTTCCGTGACCATGTCGGCGGAGGAGGACGGGGAGATACTGAGCCACGTCATGACATTTATACCAGAGGGAAGGATTAATGAAAAGAGTGAGTTTGAGAAGTTTGATTACAGGGCAGCCATTGCCGCGGGAACCTGCATTGCCTGCGGTGATATGACAGTGGACTACGGCGTGATTGAGGACTACGTGGCAGGCTTGGAGGAATCCAGAGGCGTGGTTATTAAGTCAATCGGCTATGACCGATATAATGCCCTGTCAAGCGCCCAGAAATGGGATAAGAATTATACAACGGTGGAAATACGGCAGCATTCGGACACCCTGCATCCTCCCACCAAGTTATTGGCAGAAATGGTGGCAAACCAGAAGTGGCATTACGAGGAAAACCGGCTGCTGGAAACCAATTTTGAGAATGCGAAGTGTACCTATGACACCAACATGAACCGGTATGTTAACAAGAAGAAATCCAAGGGGAAGGTGGACGGAGTGGTAAGTATTATCAACTCAGTGTATCTGCTCCAGCAGGATATCCTCTTTGATGACAGCGGTTTTACAGTGCAGGTGTGTTAGTTGCGATATCGCAACAGAGAGAGGAGTGATTGCATATGTGGTCCTTTCGGTTGAGGGCAGACCCGGAACCAGAGAAAACAGAAACAGAGTCCAACGAAGATGCGTTGCTGCGGGCCAGTCTGTCGGATGACTACATGACCAGGGACCAGGCCATGAATGTGCCAGCCTTTGCGGCCTGCGTGAATAAGATAGCAGAAACCGTTTCAACCATCCCTATTCGGCTTTATAGGCTGGTGGATGGAAAACTGGAAGCTGTTGAGGATGATACCAGGGTCCGGCTGCTAAATGATGATACCGGGGACACGTTGGATGGGGTTCAGTTCAAGCGTGCACTGGTCAGAGATTACCTGATGGGTAAAGGCGGGTATGCCTTCATAAACCGCACTGGGAATCGAATACGTTCCCTGCATTACGTCAGGGAATCTGAGGTCTCCTTCCTGTTCACGTCAGACCCGATTTTTAAGGATTATGACATCATGATTCAAGGGACGAAATATAAGCCCTTTGAATTTCTGAAAGTGCTCAGGAATACGGAGGATGGACGTTCCGGCAGGAGTGTGGTGGATGAGAACAGTGAAGTCCTGAGCGTAGCCTATCATTCCCTGAAGTATGAAAAGAATCTGGTCAAGACCGGTGGCAATAAGAAAGGGTTTGTCAAGTCGGCTAAAAAGCTGGCAGAACCGGCCATTAAGGCATTAAAGGCAGCATGGCGCCGACTTTACCAGAACAACACAGAAAATGTCGTCATATTGAACGAGGGGTTAGAGTTTCAGGAGGCCAGTAACACGTCTGTGGAGATGCAGCTGAACGAGAACAAGAAAACTAACAGTGACGAAATCTGTAAGCTGTTCAACATGCCGCCAGCTATGATAAACGGCGGCGCCACGGAGCAGGATAAGACAAACTTCGTCCAGTACTGCCTGAATCCAATCTTAAAAGAGTTTGAATGCGCCCTGAACCGGGACCTGCTTCTTGAATCAGAGAAGGGGTCCTTTTATTTTGCAGCGGATACGTCAGAGCTGACCAAAGGGGACATTGAAAAACGTTTCCGGGCTTATGAGACGGCCAGTAAGAACGGATTCATGCAGATTGATGAGATACGCTTAAGGGAGAATCTGCCGCCGCTGGGATTGGATTTTGTCCGCCTTGGCCTGCAGGATGTGCTGTATGACCCGGAGACGAAACAGTTTTACATGCCGAACATGAACAAGACCGGCGGACTTGGACAGAAAGAGTCAGGGCCGGAGCAGAAAGAAGGTGAAAAAGAAAAATGAGGATTGAACTAAGGTCAGACAGTGTGGTGATTGAAGGCTATGTCAATGCCGTGGCCAGGGATTCGCGGCCTATGAGGGACCGTAAGACCGGGAAACGGTTTGTGGAGCAGATTGTACCTGGGGTGTTTGAGCGAGCGCTCAGACACAATGAGGTGCAGCTGCTCCTAAACCATGACAAGACCAGGAATCTAGGTTCCACAAGCACAAATCTGGAGCTGTACGAGGACAGCATCGGACTCCATGCCCGGGCAGAGGTCACGGACCCGGAAGTCATTGAAAAAGCCAGGAAGAAGAAACTCCGCGGCTGGTCCTTCGGGTTCCGGGAACGGGACGCCAGCAAGGAGGATATCAACGATGCGTTGGAGCGCCGGTTCGTGGAGGATATGGACCTTGTTGAGGTGTCCATTATAGATGAGCGCAAGCAGCCATGCTATGAGGGAACCAGCGTTGAGGTGAGGGCAGAGGGTGATATGGTTCTGACACCGGAACCATTGGAGGTCCGTGCGGATTATGTGGAGGTCAAGGAAGCAAAGGAAACGATTGATATGAGTAAGTATCACAATAGAATCAAGGAATTAGAGAAGGAGAAAGCAGAATGAGAAAGAAAACAGTTGCAAGGCAGTACATGCAGTATCGTGCGGAGGACTTAAAGTCTCTTACGGAGCAGCGGGCCGACCTGGTTCAGCAGATGAAAGACCTGACGTCCACCGCAGAGACGGAGCAGAGGGCGTTCAGCCAAGAAGAGGACCAGCAGTTTGATGACCTGGATAAACAGGTGAAGGCCCTGGACAGCACTATTGAAAAGTTGGAACGTGCCAGGGACTTGAAATTGAATGTTATCAGCACAGAGAAAAATGAGGACCTGAAACAGGAGGAGCTGGAAGAGCGTGCTTTTGCGGCCTATATCCGCGGGGAGGCCCTGGAGGAACGTGCTGGTGAGATGACAAAGACCGATAATGGCGCCGTTATCCCCAAGACGATTGCGAACCGGATTATCAAGAAGGTGGAGGACATCTGCCCAATCTATAAGATGGCGACCCGGTACAATGTAAAAGGGGCTCTGTCAATCCCGTACTATGCAGCTGATGGTAACACAATCAAGATGGCCTATGCAGAGGAATTCAAATCCCTTACCAGCACCAGCGGGAAGTTCACCAATATCGAACTGACTGGATACCTGGCCGGCGCCCTGTCCAAAGTGTCCAAGTCCCTGGCAAACAACAGCCAGTTTGACATCGTATCGTTTGTTGTTAATGAGATGTCTGAATCAATTGCAAGGTTCCTGGAGGCGGAACTGCTGCATGGGACTGATGCCAAGGTTGAGGGTTTGAAGGGCGTGACCCTCAGCGTGGAAACCGCGGCGGCATCCGCCGTCACGATGGATGAAATCATCATGCTGAAGGACAAGGTGAAGGATGCCTTTCAGGCAAAGGCCGTATTCATTATGAACAGCGCGACCAGGACGGCCCTACGTCTGCTGAAGGATGGTAATGACCGGTATCTCATGCAGGATGACATCACGTCCCCCTTCGGTACGACTCTCCTGGGAAAGCCGGTTTATGTGTCAGACCAAATGGACGGAATGGAGGCGGGGAAGACAGCCATTTACTATGGGGATCTGTCCGGCCTGGCTGTAAAACTGTCCGAGGACGCATCCGTGCAGGTCCTCCAGGAACGATATGCGGATGAACATGCTATAGGTGTGATTGCATGGATGGAGTTTGATGCTAAGGTCGAGAATGCCCAGAAGATTGTCAAACTGGTCATGAAGGCATCCGATTAAGGAGGCAGGACATGAAGGTCAAGGCACTGAAATCATTTTCCGGCGCGGTATCCATGTATAAGGGTGAGGTCAGAGAAATCATAGATGTGGTATTAATCCGCGACTTGGCTCAGGCTGGATATATCGAGCAGGTTACTGTGAGAAAGGGCGTAAAGGATGAAAGTAAGCGAGATAACGCTTAAGGATATCTGTCGGCAGATACGGACGGAAGAGGCATACCTGACGGAGGAGGACAGGCAGTATCTGGAAATCCTCCTTCCGGCAGCCATGGACTATGTAAAGGGATATACCGGTCTCGATGAGGCTGCGATTGATATACATGAGGACATCACAATTGCCGTTTTGGTACTTGTTTCCGATATGTACGATAACCGGCAGATGACCGTAGATAAGAACAATGTTAACCGGGTGGTGGATACCATTCTGGGGATGTATTGTGTCAACTTGTTATAGGAGGATGCGGCATGAATGCAGGGGCATACCGGGAGCCGGTGACGATTGAGAAGAGTGATGGCTATACCGAGGATGATATAGGGAACCAGATAGCAGCCTGGACGGAATATTACCGTGGATACGCCTACATGAATAACCTGTCAGGCTCCGAGTATTGGGAGGCCGCGCAGACACAGGCCCAGAACACAATCATGTTCATACTGCGTTATCATCCGCTGCTGGGGGCCATGAACACGAAGGGGTACAGGCTGGTACACCGGGGTAAGGCTTATGACATCACCAGTATTGATAATGTCCAGTATAAAAATGAAACCGTGAAAATCCGTGCCACAGCAAAGGAGTGATGTCATGTCAGGAATCAGGATTGACTCTCTGGGAACAGAGATTGCCAAAATGATGGAGGAGTATGCCTCTGAGGTAGCCGCCGACACAAAGGCAGAAGCCAGGGCAGTTGCAAAGGAGACCGTGAAGGAACTGAAAAAGACATCCCCGGATGGGCCTGGGAGCAGGAAGGGACATTATAAGGATGGATGGGCCTCAAAGGTGGAATCGGAAAATGCCGTATCCATAGGAATCCGGATATACAACAAGAAAAAGCCGGGCCTCACCCATCTGTTGGAAAAAGGACATGCGAAACGGGGCGGTGGCCGGGTAGAAGGTATCCCGCATATAGGCCCTGCGGAGAAGCAGGCCGCCAAAGAGTTTGAGAAACGTCTGAAAGCGAGGTTATCGCAATGACAGAAAAAGAAGTGTACCAGATGGTTAAGTCAGCCGGATTCCCGGCAGCTTACCATCATTTCGAGGAAGGGCAGGAACCGGAAAAACCATACCTGGTGTATTTGTACCCAGAAACCAATAACTTTTCCGCTGACGGGATTGTCTATCAGGGTATCAACGAGCTGGATTTAGAACTTTATACGGATAGAAAGGACCCGGATGCGGAAAAAAGAGTGGAAGCCGTGCTGAAAGAGCATGGCTTTTTCTATGAGAAAACAGAGACGTACCTTGAATCTGAAAAGATATATGAGGTGCTGTATGAAATGGAGGTATTAATCAATGAATAAAGTCAAGTACAACCTTAAGAACGTGCATTATGCACCACAGACAACAGGAGAGGATGGGGCAATCAAGTTTGCCAAACCGACACCCATCAAGGGGTCTGTCAGCATATCCCTGGATGCCCAGGGTGACATCTCCAAGTTTTACGCAGATGGAATCACCTACTATCAGGCAGCTTCCAATAACGGCTATGAGGGGGACCTGGAGGTGGCCCTGCTGCCGGAAAGCTTCCGGACGGACATCTTGGGGGAAACATTAGACGGAAAGAAGGTCCTGGTAGAAAATGCCGATGCCAAACAGACCGCGTTTGCCCTGCTGTTTGAGTTTGACGGTGATGAGAAGGCTATCCGACATGTGCTGTATAACTGTAGCGCCACCAGGCCGTCTGTGGAGTCTCAGACAAAAGAGGAATCTATTGAGCCGGTGACGGAGACGCTGACCATCTCTGCGACACCTCTTCCGGATGGGAGGATTAAAGCACGGACCGGTGATACAACGGATGAGGCAACCTATAACGGTTGGTATGACAATGTATATGAGACAGCCGCATCCGGCTTAGGAGCGTAACGGAGGTAAGACATGATAAGCAAGGAAATAGAGATTGATGGAAAGCTGGTGCCGTTCAAGGCATCGGCTGCCATACCAAGGCTGTACCGGGCGCGGTTCCGGCGGGATATCTTCCGGGATTTAATGCGTCTGGGAAAGGCCGTGGAAGGCGAGGAAATCCCAATCAGTGACCTGGAGCTGTTTGAGAATGTGGCATACATAATGGCGCTTCATGCTGACCCGAACCAGCCAGGGACACCGGAGGAGTGGCTGGACCAGTTCAATACGTTTTCGATTTACACGGTACTGCCCCAGCTTCTTGACCTGTGGCATCTGAACATTGAGACAGATGTGGAGGCCAAAAAAAAACGAAGCCGAGCAGCCGGGAAATGACAACGCCCTTGTTCATGCTCCGGGCGGCCCAGCTGGGGGTAGCGGTTAGTGACCTCGACCTGCTCACCATTGGGCTGGTCCTGGACATGTTTACAGAGTCACAAAATGACAGCTATAAGTATCCAAACCTGGCAACCCAGGAGGATTTTGACAAATTTTAAGGAGGTGGTATCGTGGCAGACCGTATCAAAGGAATCACAATAGAAATCGGTGGGGATACCACCGGTTTAAACAAGGCATTAAGCGGCGTCAACAGAGAAATCAGCAGCACACAGGGCCAGCTTAAGGATGTGGAGAGACTGCTGAAACTGGACCCAACCAACACGGAGCTGCTGCGGCAGAAACAGAAGCTCCTGGCAGAGGCCGTGCAGGGAACTAAGGGTAAACTGGATACCCTGAAAGAGGCAAACAAGCAGGTGGCAGAATCAGCCTCAAACTATGATGCCTGGAAAGAAAAGTATGACCCAATCAAGAAACAGATAGACGAGACCAAAAAAAAACTGGGCGACCTAAAAGAACAGTCCAGGAACGCCGATGAGCAGCTGGCAAACGGAGAGATATCTCAGGAGAAGTACGATGCCATACAGGAGGAAATCAAAAAAACCTCCAGCGAATTAAAGACGCTCCAGAAATCAGCTAAGGAAGTATCGGATGAATTTGGGAACCCGGTAGCGCCGGAACAGTATGACGCCCTGCAGAGGGAGATAGCTGAGACGGAGCAGCAGCTTAAGTCCCTGGAGGACCAGGCCGGGAAGGCCAATGCTACCCTGCAGCAGATTAGTGCGGCCGGAGAGAAATTCCAGAAAGTCGGACAGGAGATTGAAGGCGTCGGGAAGAAATTTCTTCCGGTTACGGCTGCTGTGGCCGGCGTGGGAGCCGCCGCGATAAAGACAACGGCAGACTTTGATGAATCAATGTCCAATGTGTCAGCCATCAGCGGGGCCACGGGTGAGGATTTTGACCGGCTAAGGGATAAGGCCAGGGAGATGGGCGCAGAGACGAAATTTAGCGCATCTGAGGCCGCAGACGCCATGAGTTACATGGCAATGGCAGGCTGGAAAACAGATGACATGCTGAACGGTATCAGCGGAATCATGAACCTGGCAGCTGCATCCGGTGCAGACTTGGCGACCACATCCGATATCGTAACGGACGCCCTGACCGGTATGGGATACACGGCAGCGGATGCCGGGCGCCTGGCCGATGTTATGGCGGCTGCTTCCAGCAATGCCAACACCAACGTGGAGATGATGGGCGAAACATTCAAGTATGTGGCGCCTGTTTGCGGCTCTCTGGGATATTCTATGGAGGATACGGCTCTCGCAGTGGGATTGATGGCCAATAGTGGCATCAAGGCCAGCCAGGCCGGTACCCAGTTGAGAGCAGCCATCACCAATATGGTAAAACCCACGGAATCCATGGAAGGCGTCATGAATGAACTGGGGATTGAGATTGCCAATGAAGACGGTTCAATGAAGTCTCTGGATGAGACATTAAAAATCTTGCGGGAATCCTTTGCTGTCACCACAGAGGAACAGAAGGCCCAGCGCCTGGCCACTCTGGAGCAGCAGGCTATTGCTGACGGATACGGGGAAACGCTTAAAGGGTTGTCGGAGGAAGAAAAGTATTTCCAGCTTGCAATGTATGCCGGTCAGGAACAGATAAAGGATATGTCTGAAGCTCAGTTTAAGAAACAGGCAATGGATAAACTGGGAATCAAAGTGACCAAAAAGACCAATAAAGCACAGGTGGCCCAGAATCTTGCTTTAGCACTGGGGACTCAGGCTATTGAGGGGCTTACCCAGGAGCAACAGTCCGCATATGCGGCAACTCTTTTCGGAAAGGAAGCCATGTCTGGCATGCTGGCGATTATCAACGCCAGCGAAGAGGACTATAACAAGTTGTCTGATGCTATTGCCAATTCAGAGGGCGCGGCAAAGGACATGGCAGAGACAATGCAGGACAACCTCAACGGACAGCTGACCATCCTTAAAAGCCAGCTGCAGGAGGCTGCAATTGCGATTGGTGACGCGCTGATACCTAAAATACGGGCGCTTGTGGCAAAGATACAGCAGTGGACGGACTGGTTTAATAAGCTGGATGCAACCCAAAAGGAGACAGTTGTAAAAATTGGTTTACTCGTTGCAGCAATCGGTCCCCTGCTTATATCCATCGGAAAGCTTTCTACCGGAATTGGCGCACTTATGAAGATGCTCCCTGTAATATCAGGAGGATTGACCGCATTGTCTGCGAGTGGAGGCCCGCTCTTCTTAACTGCATTAGCTGTTGGCGTTTTAGGAGGCGCCTTTCTTGCAGCGCAGGGTAATATGGTTGACTATTACGAAGACGCGCGGGAGCTTACAGAGGCAGAAAAAGAGAATAAAGAAAAGGTAGAAGAGCTGAAAGGCGCTTATGATGAGTTGTCGCAACGTAGGCAGGAATCCGTATCCGTCATAGAGGCGCAATCGGGAAAAGAGAAGGAGCTGTGGAAGGAATTACAGAATATCACAGACGAGAACGGGAAAATCAATGAGGGTTATGAGGTCAGGGCAGCATTTATTGTCAATGAATTGAAAAATGCACTTGGGATTGAGATTGACATGGTCGATGGTGTCATCAAAGATTATCAGGGACTTCAGCAGGAGATTAATAATCTCATTGAGAAGAAAAAGGCGGAGGCCACACTGAATGCCTATCAGGAATCATATACGGAGGCTATCGTTAAGCAAAAGGGGGCAAGGGAGGCACTTTTTGATGCAACCAAAAATTCAGAGACGGCGACTCAGAATTATAATGACGCACTTGCAAAAGAAAATGAACTGCAGTCAGAATATAATCGCCTTATGGCTGAATATGCCTCTGATGGAACAAATGATGAATTGAGGCAGCAGTTGTATGACCTGCAAGACCAACTTATTATGGCAGGAGAAACAACAGCAGGCTTTAAGGACCACATGATTGAGAACAATCAGACTTTAGCGGACGCAACTGCGGCACTGGAAGGGTATAACTCCACGATTGCAAATTACGAGGGTGCGAGTGCTGCTATAATTTCCGGGGACCAGGCAAAAATATCAGAATCATTAGATCTGTTAACCAATGACTTTCAAACCTCTGAGACATCTACGAGAGAGAGTCTAGAAAAACAATGCGAAACTTACAAGACAAAATTAGCTGAGGCAAGGGCAGCAGTTAAGGAAGGCGCGCCAGGTATTACCGATGAGTATGTCGCTGAGCTCGTTCGTTTGGAATTGAAGAGCCGGCAGGAACTTGCAAAAATACCAGAAGATGCAGCTAATTCTCTGACAGATGCAACTCAGAGTGTTAAAAGCAAAACCGGAGAAATGGAAATATCAGGGACCGAATTTTCCGGAGGTCTCGCCGCTGGTATTCTAAGCGGAGTAGGAAAGATTTCTGATACTGCGAAAACATTGGCTGACGCTGGAGTAGGTGCAGTTGAGGATACCCTCGAAATCAGCTCATCATCAAAAGTGATGGAGAAGGTAGGGGAAAAAACTGATGCTGGCCTTGAAGGGGGAATTGATGGTGGGAAGGGCGATGTCGTTGATGCAATGACAGATGTAGCCAATGAAACTGAATTTGCTGCAGAAGATGGGCTGCCACAGGAAGCATTCTCAAATATTGGAAAGCAAATAACGGCAGGACTAACAGGCGGAATCACTTCGGGAAAGAGTGAGGTGGTGAAAAACGTTCAGCGCATGTGCGCTGAAATAATCACGTCTGCAAAAACGCAGTTAGGTGTTCATTCTCCATCCACGGTATTTGACTACATAGGCCAGATGTCAGGAAAGGGATTCATAACCGGATGGGCCGGAACCGTGGCAGAAATGCAGAATACCATCCACTCCTCTGTCAGTAAAGCTGTGACAGAAGCAACGGTGACATTTGCTGGAATAGAGGATTCATTGCTTTCACTTCGCGATTCATCCGGAGGCACCATATCAGAGGTGGTAAAAAATGCAGAGGAAGCACAGAAAGCTTTACAAAAGATTCAGGATGGGCTGGAAAAAACGATATACGGTCAGATTAATACCTTTGATAAATTTGACGGAAAAACCAAGATGTCTACAAATGAACTTTTGGAAAACATGCAGTCCCAGGTTGAGGGAACCGAGCAGTGGTCTGATAACCTGAGAGAACTGGCAGAAAGAGGAATTGACCAGGGACTATTGCAGAAACTGGCAGAGATGGGGCCGAAAGGCGCTGGATATGTTGCGGTATTCGCTAAAATGACGGAAGAAGAGTTACAAAAGGCAAATGATTTATTTGCACAGACAATGACTCTTCCAGAAGCAACTGCGGAAAGCATTATGCAGTCATATCAGGTTGCCGGTTCGATGACAACACAAGGGTTTAAAGATGGCATAACCGAAGAAATCCCACAAGTAATAGGGGAGGTATCGAAAATGTCGCAAGGAATCACTGCAACCATTGAGGCGCTCATCCCCCTGGCTGACACCTGGTCTGAGGATATGATGGATGGATTTATCCAGGGTATCAAGGCAAAGACATCCGAAGTAGAAGCAGCCTGCCGGAGTGTGGCGGGCACGGTCTCTGATTATCTGCATTTTACCAGACCTGAAAAGGGGCCGCTCCGCTATTACGAGGAATGGATGCCTCATATGATGCAGGGCCTTGAAGAAGGTATCAGGGGAAATATGTGGCGTGTCACGGACCAGATGGCAGCCCTGGCCGGGAGCATGGACGTCATGACTATGAATATGACAGGCGGCGGGGAACAGAACATCGGTGTCATACAGCAGGTCATTTCATTGCTGGAGATATACCTTCCGGACATTGCTTCCCAGAAGTACGTCATGATGGACGGGAAGGCCCTGGTGGGCAAGACCGTTGGACAGATGGACCGGAAACTGGGCCAGGTACAGGCCCTTAAGGAGCGAATAGGATGATACATCAAAGCGTGAGCATAAACGGCATTGACATGCTGTCAACCTACAGGATGGCACTGGCAAATAGACATTGTGTCCAACCGCCGGTGCCAAAGACAATTTATCAGGATATTCCGGGGGCCGATGGCTCCCTGGACCTCTCCACAGCGATTGCGGGACGGATTATATATGAGCGGAGGGCAATTACTCTTAATTTTGGATGTGGGTACCCCATGGACAAGTGGCCGGAAGTGTTTTCTGAAATCCTGCAAAACTTTCATGGTAGGGAAGGAAAACTAATATTTGATGATGACCCGATGTACTATTATGCCGGGCGCATGACGGTATCTGAATACTCCAGAGCAAGGACCCTGGGGACATTCACTATCAGCGTGAATGCTGACCCTTATAAGTATGAGCTTACAGCATCGGACGAGGACTGGCTGTGGGACCCCTTCTCTTTTGAGAAAGGGATAATCCGTGATTATAAGGAACTGGAGGTAACTGGCAGTCTGTCCCTTACCGTTCCTGGCACACAGAGATGGGTTATACCTGAAATTATGGTATCAGCTGCTATGACGGTGAACTATGACGGCAAGGACTATGAACTGAAACAAGGAACGAATAAGATATATGACATCGTTATAAAGGAAGGGGAGAACCCGCTCATGTTCACCGGGACCGGGACGGTTACCATATCGTACAGGGGAGGAATATTGTAAATGTATCGGGTATATGTAAAAAACATGAATGGAGAATACCCCATATACGAGCCGCTTGATGATACACTTCGGATATTTGAGCCAGTGCTTACCCAGGAGATGGGAGGCGCCGGCTCTTTCACTTTCCAGATATACGAAGGGCATCCTTATTATAAGCAATTGAAAGTCCTTACATCTGAGGTAATTGTTTATGATGATGACGAAGGGATATTCTATGGCCGGATGTGGAGGCCGGAACAGGGCTTTGACAATATAGTCACAGTTACCTGTGAGGGGGACCTAACATACCTACTGGACAGTCAGCAGCGTCCTTTTAATTATACAGGAGGTATAGACGGATACATAGGACAGCTTCTTGACGTACACAACAGCCAAGTGGACGCTGGCCGGCAGATAAAAAAGGGTAACATAGTGGTGAGTGGTGATGATGGATACAAAGAGTGGAGCGTCCAGGACTTTTCAGACACACTCACACTATTGAGGCAGTTGCCGGAATCATTCGGAGGCTATCTCCGTATCAGGCATGAGGCCGGAGTGCGTTATCTGGACTATCTATGGGATTATGGAGGGGTTAACACTCAAGTAATCCGGTTCGGGGAGAACCTGCTGGATTTGACACACTATGTTGATGCCACGCAGATTATAACATGTCTGATTCCCCAGGGCGCAGACGTGGAATACAAGGATGAGTCAGGGGAGACGCAGGGCAAGGCGGTAGATATAACATCTGTCAATGGAGGTGTAGACTACATCGAAAGCGCGGATGCTGTGGAACAGTACGGAAAGATATGGGGATACCAGAAATGGAATGATGTGACTGAACCCGGTATATTGCTTGCAAAGGCCAGAGAATACCTCAAAGAGGCGTCAACCCTTCCGGAATCCATGGAAGTATCTGCTGTGGACCTGGCTGCCATAGACAGCACCGTACAACAATTTCAATTAGGATTCTGGACAAATGTATCCAGCGGACCTCATGGAATCAATCAGAAGTTCCTGCTTACGCGGCGGGAAATCAATCTGCTTGACCCTGGCCAGGGCAGTATTACATTGGGGAGGCAGACTGAGACCCTGACTGAAACAACAGTCAAGAACCAGATAGCTGTATCTGAGCGCATTGAGAAAGTGGCAGAGGACACGGTCCAGGAGATTAACCGGCAAGTGGAGAACGCTACGCAGCTCATCACGGGAGGTAAAGGCGGCTATGTCATCATTGACAACATAGAGCCCGACACCGGAAAGACGACCACTCCGTGGCGTATCCTCATCATGAATACACCGGATAAGGAGACGGCTACAAATGTAATTCAGTTCAATCAGAATGGCATCGGATTTTCGACCACTGGGATAAATGGACCTTATAAGAATGCATGGACCATAGATGGAAAACTGATAGCAGACTATATTACTGGAGGTACGATGCTTGCGGACCGCATCCGTGGAGGGACGCTGGAGCTTGGAGGAGGGGGACTTGGTAAGGATGGAGTTCTGGTAATCAAAAATGTGGACGGTAAAGAACTGGCGCGTTTTGATAAAAGCGGAATAACGATAATCGAAGGTAATATTAACATGACATCCGGAAGTATCAGCCTTCCGGGATTCAAATTGACATCTGAAGGTGTCCTTACCCTTGACGGTACCAGCAATAATACGACAGTAGGGGCCAACCTTGTCAATTGTAAAACCCTGAGGGTATCAGAACAGATAATGGCCAGCGGGGCGTCATTTAATATCGGTGGTATGTACAGCACAGGCAGCTATGTCCATGGTAGCTTCATGGGGGACTTCCGCGGCTCATTCTATGAGACATCTGACCGGCGGAAAAAGAAACGGATACGACCATTGAAGGAAGGTCAGGCCCTGGCGATAGTATTGGGTCTGAACCCCGTATCATTTATGATGAAAGAGACCGGTGAACCGATGATGGGTTTTGTGGCTCAGGATGTGGAGAAGTTGCAGAAGCAGCTGGGGATTGACCTGCCGTTGACATCCATGGATAAGGATGGGTATTACTGTATCCCATATATGAATTACGTTGCCCTTCTAACCGGCGCAATCCAAGTCCAGCAGAAACAGATAGACCGTTTAACAAGGAAAAGAGAAAGAGGTGATAAACGATGGCTGATATCAGTAAAGAGATTAATGACTTCCGTACTGCGGTGTATGGGCGGGATGTCCGGAATAGTATGATCACGCTGGCTGAAAAAGTTAACACAGAAGTGGAGACTAATACAGAGAATGTGAACAGAGCAGTGAATACGGCCAACACGGCCAGCAGCAGAGCAAACCAGACCCTGGAAACAGCGCAGGAGGCAATCAATGAGGCAGAAACCACGTTACAGGCAGCCAATACAGCAAAGACAGACGCCCAGTCAAGTGCATCGGCAGCAGAAGAAAGCGCTAGTGCGGCAGAGGTGAGTAAAACCGCAGCGGCGCAGAGTGCGGAAGCGGCCGCGGAAAGTGCAGCAGAAGCGGAACAAATTGCGGAAGGACTTGGGGGATTTGATGGTAGTGCAGCGTCAGTGACAGCGGTTGATACGCAGGGGCTGGTTGTGGGGGGAGGAAAGAATACGAACGCCCAGGCATTGTTTAATGCCCTTGCCCTGAAAGTCGCGCAGGAGCTTGTGAGCAATACGAAACTTGCTCAACAGCTGGCTGATTATGTTAAAAAAACTGACATTGTGCAGACAGAGTCCACAGCTACAAATAAGGTCCCATCCAGCGCATACCTTAAGCAGGTCAAAGCTGACATAAATAGCAATTTAGCAGCGGCCAACGCAAAGGTGAATCTAAACGGCGTTAAGATGATTAACGGATTTACAGCCGTATATTCCGACCGAACCGACCGGGCATTCCAGCTCTACTATGAAAACGGTGAGATTGCGTCAATCGCATTTAACAACACCGGTATCTGGTATGATTTTTATGACGGACGAAACTGGAAACAGGTTTGGAAGTTTAATAAGCCATCATAATAATCATTTAATAGCGATTACAATACCCGAAAGACTTATGTTTGCTGTGCCTGTTGCTCGGTTATTGCCTTTAATATGTACTTGTCCGTTTTGCCATATACAAGTGCTTATGTTTATTTTAGTACTGTTATCTCCTGTAATATCAGATAATATAGGAAATACCCATCTATACGCAGATGTTTCAATATCTACAGGTATATTGGCAAAAAAATCGTCTCCGGCAACAATAGGGATATTCGCTTTTGAATAAGTCATCACAGTTATTTTGGATGCTAAATTGCTATTTTAAATATGAATGTAACCTGCAAACCAGGTCCCTAAACCAGGGGCTTATTTTATTGCCCGGAAGGGCGGAAAGGAAAAGATATGAATGAAAAGATTGTATTGAAAAACGGGAAGGAGTATCCGCTGGTCATCGGCGGCACCTCCTCCACGCCCGGCACTCTACGGCTTATTTTCCAGACGGATGAGGCACTTGAGGATATCGTGGGCGTGTTTAATGACACCGCAGCCACGGAGCAGATTAAGACTGTCAATGTGGATGGCGGCACCCTAGCCGTGTACGATGGCTATACCGTGTTGGGCAACCCTAAGTCTATTGACGACCACTATCTTATCACTCCAGAGCAGTACGCGGAGGATGGCGCCGTCACCACAGAGGCTGTATATGGCCGCGTGGCGCTCCTGACGCTCTTTCAGCCGCGGGAGGCAGCCAGGGTGGAAAAGAATACAGCTGATATTGATTACGTGGCTATTATGGCCGGTATTGATTTATAAGGGGGAGGTGAGACCATGGATGTAAAGGGATTAGCGATAAAGTATTACCCAAGGCTGTGGAACATTAACCGGCTTAAGGCCCTGGTGGGGGCCGGGAAGTTATCTGAGGAGGATTATAAGGAGATTACTGGCGAGATATACACCACAAAATAAGGAAAGGTGAGGGAAATGAAGATGAAGAAAGATATGATGTGTACCATAGTGGGGATTCTGGCGGCATCAGGAGTGAAGCTGTTTGGTGGATGGACCCCGACATTAAATATTGTATTAATCCTCATGGGGATTGACTTGGCAGCAGGATTTCTGGTGGCAGCTGTATTTAAAAAATCACCAAAATCTGAGAGCGGAGCGGCAAGCTCCAGCGCCATGCTTAAAGGAATATGTAAAAAGATTATGATGATATTCCTTCTGGCTGTGGCCCATCAGCTTGATGTGGCCCTGGGAGTGGATTACATTATGCTGGCAGCTACATATGGATTTATTGCAAATGAGTCGTTGTCGATTGTGGAAAATGCCGGGCTTATGGGTATCGTGAAATCCGATGTGATAATCAATGCCATTGAAGTGTTAAAGGGAAAATCGCAGAAAACAGAGTAGTTGCGATATCGCAAGAAAGGTAATAAATGAGGACATTAAGATTTAAAGTATCCAGCCAGGAGCTGATAAGGGCTCCTGGCTGTGATTTTAGCAACATTATTGCAGGTACATCCGGGTACCTGCTGGCGGCGTTTGAGTTTGACCAGGACTGGGACGGGACTATCCGGGTGGCGGCATTCTATCCTTATCTACAGTCCCAGGAGGTTGCTGCGCTGATAACAGATGGCACCTGCATTGTCCCGGACGAGGTGACGGCCTATGACACATTTAAAATCGGGGTGGTTGGCCAGCGTGGGGATGGCCAGAGGATTACCACCAATCTGATTACAATTAAGCAGGAGAGGGGGAGCGGACAGGCATGGCAACGGTAGATGAGATACTGACAAGACAGGCTTATGCAGACGGTGACGAGACCTGGACCAAGGATAATAACTACCCGTCATATACGCTGTACGTGGAGCCGGAGTATGTCCCGGTCACCAACAAGCGCATTGCGGACTTTAACGACCAGATATCGGTCAGGGGCGAACAGAACGCCCAGTTCGTAGGCTTCCAGCTGCCGCGGTACGATGACGGCCTGGACCTCACCGCCCAGCACCTGTACATCTACTACCAGACGGTCTATGGCGGCAGTGACAGCGTACCCTGCAACGTGTCCTGGTCGGACAATTATGTCAGGATGTGCTGGAAGGTACCGGCGCAGGCCACACAGGAGCCAGGGATAATCCAGATGATGATATATGCGACCGGCGCCAACAGCGCAGGGGAGCGTGTGACCTGGAAAACCCTCCCTGCATCCTATACCATCCATGATGGGCTGGACATAGGAGGAGGCATACCAGAGCCAGACCAGTCATGGTACGAGCAGTTTGTGGCGCAGATGGAGGGCAAGGTAAGCACTGCCCAGGGCTATGCCAATGATGCCCAGGCCAGTAAGACAGCCGCCGCCGGTTCTGCCGCGGCGTCTGCTCAGTCCGCTACCGCTTCGGCACAGGCGTTAGAGGATAACAAGGCATACGTGGAGAGCCAGAAGGAGACATTTGTAGGCTACAACAAGCGTGAGACCGACCTTAAGTACGCCAATGCCCTTATCGGCT
>ENA-UOJP01001031-UOJP01001031.1-human-gut-metagenome-genome-assembly--contig:-C102-NODE-1031-length-39392-cov-44.335537_pt1 | contig 39392 bp, 40 predicted proteins | sample MGYA00242353_ERZ723900 | MGnify/ENA metagenome assembly ERZ723900
TTGTCTGCCCGGCCGCCGTCTGTCCCGCCGCCGTCCGTCCTGTCTCAGCCCGCCCGCCCGGCGAACAGCCTGCGCATATCACCGCCATCAGAATTCCTGCGGCGGCAGCCGCCGTCACTATCTTTTTTCGTCTCATCATTCAGCCCTTTTTATTGTCGTTGAATCAAACACCAGGGTATATTCCACCTCATGAGGCTCGCTCATGGCTATGGTATCCGCTATGACCTGCATCTTCCAGTCAAAGGCGCTGACCGGAATCTCAAAGGAAGAATTCCCTTCCGTGTTCACCAGGTCAAACTTCTCGCCCCCGACCTTCATATAATCATAGTTTGAACTGCTCCAGATAATGGTTGCAAAAGCCTTGCCGTCCTCAATCCGGAGTGCAGCCGGCGTCTCCACAGATGCCCGGCCTGAACCGCCCTCCAGCCTGACTGCCACTGTATAGGAACCATCCTCCAGCTTGAGGCTCTCCGCGGCAGCCACCTTACCGTCTGCAAACGCCTCTGCCGGAAGGGAGTCGGCACGGAATACCAGCACACGGTCATACCATTTTTCCCTTTTCTTACTGAACGCACTGCAGTCAATCCCCTTGTCCAGCGCTTCCACCGGTACCTTGAAAGTATGTTTCCCATCCGCGTTTTCCGCAAATGGAATAAAATCCGCATCAGGAGCCCGCTCTGCATCAGCGCCTGTTCCCATATACAGTTTCAGATACCCGGTTCCGCTCATGGTCATAACTGCACTCATGGCTCCATCCCGCACCGTAAGTTCACACTCTGTAATCTGGAACATGCTGGAACTGGAGTCCACCTTAATCCCATAGACCCCATCTTTTATTGCATCTGCCAGAACCGGTACCATTCCGTCTTGCGCTACATCCATCCGGCTGCCTGTCTCCTGGCTTCCGGTGTCTCCTGCCCGGGCGCGCTCTGCCGGGTCATCCCCTGTCTGCCTATCCTCTGCCTGAGAACCGGCTTCCCGGGCAATGTCTGCAGCGGCGGCAGCCGGCGCCTCCTTTCCGCAGCCTGAAAGAGTTCCGGCGGACAGCCCCACGACAAGCAGCAGGGCAGCCAAGTTCATTTTCCTGAATTTCATTTCCAATCTCCCCACCTTCAAAAGGGCGATCAGCAAATTGCCCCGACCGCCCATTTATCTTTCTGATTTACTTTGTCAGACTGTCAACCGCTGCCTGAGCGTGTTCTACAAAGAGCTGTTTAATTGCTTCCAGCTCGCCCAGTCCGTTAACAAGGCATGTCACTTCATAGCCTGCGTCCTCAAAGGCGGTCTTCCAGGAGCCCTCTTCGTCTCCTGCCATGTCGTTGTTAGCATGGTCGCCTGCCACGATCATCAGCGGTTCCAGTACTACCTTCTTGTAGCTTCCTTCCTTCACTGCTGTCAGGACGTCATCCAGGCCTGGCGCCGCCTCCACGGTACCCACATAGTAATTCCTATAGCCTTCCTCCGTGAGCATGTCCTGCATTTTTGCGTACACCTGGTTAGAATCTGCCTCAGTGCCATGTCCCATGAAGCAGATAGCTGTCTCGCCGTCATCATACCGGGCAGTTGCCTCTGTGATGGCCTTCATCACTGCCCTGAAATCATCATCTGTGGTGAGAAGCGGCTTTCCGATTGCCACTTTCTCAAATGCATCCGAATACTCCGCCACCTCATTGACCAAATCCGTATACTCAAGCCCGTTCATCAGATGGGTAGGCTGAATCACAAGATTCCTGACGCCGTTCTTTTCCGCGCGGTCAAGGGCCTCGCCCACATTGTCAATGGCAACGTCATCCCGGGATTTTACGTGGTCAATAATAATCTGGCTGGTAAATCCTCTTCTTACGGCAAAGTCAGGAAATGCCTTCTCAATAGCGTCCTCAATGGCACCAATGGTCAGACGTCTGCTGTCATTGTAGCTGGTACCAAAGCTGACTACCAGAAGTTCATTTTCACCGATCTCATCCTGATTCCTGGTATTATCCTTAGATGCATCCCCGGTATCGTAATTCTCCTCGTCCGCCTCGGCAGCTGCTTCTGCGGCCTCTTCTGTCGTCTCCGCTGCTTCCGTCTCTGCCGCTGTTGTTGCCTCAGCAGTGGCCGCTGCCTCAGTCTCCTTGGTTGTCTCTGCGGCTGTTTCCTTCTGTCCGCCGGAACAGCCGGCCGCGGTCACCGTTGTCAGGGCTGCCGCCGCAAATAATACTGCCAGTTTTTTCATTTTCATCTTCTCTTTCCTCCTTGTTTTATATAACCCCATCGGTCAAAGAAAGGTAGAGGAATATGCCGCCTGTATCTGACGAATCCCAAACGGCAGTCTGCACGCGCATAGGCGTATTCCGGAAGATGTCAGCAGATATGTGTTTTTCTGCAGATATGTAATACGCAGCGTATCCATGCTCCGAAGGAATCCCCTTCCGTCCGGGCACAGCTTCCCCTGCGTAAAAATCCGTTACCGTCTGAGTCAGAAATCCGCGGCCGAAACACCGTAAATCGGTACAACCAATTACTCGTGATCTGGAAATATATTCCTGTACCAACAACTGGCAGGTTTCCTGACTCGTATATCAACACGCATGACCGCCTTCCCAATTCAAACGAATCAGTGACTGTCCTTGACACGAACCATGCGCTCCTTACTTACAGTGACGAGATCGTACAGGATTTCCACCTGTTTCCCTATTACCCGCAGTCTGCCAGCGACAGACAGCGGCACCAGTTGTTCTTAACTCGATATGATTTATCCTACCACTTAATGTAAAAAAAGGCAATAAAATCAATCATTATCCGGAAGCAGCTTCACTGTCACCATGATCTGTTTCAGAAACTCCCCTTCCTCCAGCCTGATATCCTCCACATGGGTCTGGGGAGGAAACTCAAAAGTTTTCTCCTCAATCTCCAGATAGAGCCAGTTGTAAGCCGCCTCTCTGGCATGCTCCACCGCATCCTCCAGGTCCGGTCCGTCTGCCTCGCAGCACTGCAGATCCGGAAATGTTACATGGTAGCCTTTATCGTTTTTATGAGGCGTAAATACCGCCGGGTAAGTAAATGTCATTTCTTTCTTCCTCCAATATTCATAATAAAGCATACTTATTATATACTGAATTTGGATTCTGCACAATCTCGGAGTGTTATTGGGAAGCTGTTATTTTTTGTAGAATATTCTGCATTTCCCATACCATCTATGATGTCACTGACGGACACGCCGGGATTCCGGCAGCGCACCCGTTTCTGTGTGGCAGGCCTCCAGAATCCGATAGTCCATCTTACGCAGGACATTCTCGGAGAACCGGATGACCGGTGTCATGCCCTCCCCAAGGGTAATATCCTGCCAGCCCTCGTCTGACAGCGGCATGAACGCCCTGTAACGGAAGATTCCCCATGTATCTCGGTCTATCAGCTCCGGACTGAATGCCGGCGCTTTGTAATCCAGCTTCCACAGCCCTCCGCGTCCGCAGATTCGTCCTGTCTCCTCCCGCCTCCTTTATAAGCTGCTCCACATTCACGAGGGCAGCCAGCGTCTGTTCCATTTCTTTATGCTATATCCTGTTTTTGCTGTCAATCCCTTTTTATAGGACTGTATATTCTATTATAATTCATATCCATGCTTTGGTCATGAACCGTTCAGAAAAGTATGGGCAAAATGGTCGGCAAAACAGTTGATAAAATACAAAAAAAATTCGTTCCTGTTCATATCTTATTCATACCTTGATGCTATATTTAATTTATAAAGCGTAATGCTTTTCATACAACTTTTCTCATACTAGATGGGCCGTCAGGAAACTGCCGGTCCATTTGTGTTGCGATAATCAGAACAACCTTTCCCAAGACATACCCTTATCCTTAAAGCGCCGTCCCCCTCTTAGGCATGAACAAGCCTTCCATATCCGCACTTTCATGCTTCAGCAGCCATATCTTTTTATCAATGCCCCCGGCATATCCGGTCAGACTGCCGGTTGTGCCTACTACCCGGTGGCACGGGATGATGATGGAAATGGGATTGTGTCCCACAGCTCCGCCCACTGCCTGGGCAGACATGGTTTCCCTGTTCATCCTCACCGCCATTTTCTTTGCAATATCGCCGTATGTAGTGAGCTGGCCGTAAGGAATCTGACAGAGGATTTCCCACACTCCCTGCCGGAATTCTCCGCCCGGAGGAGCCAGCAAAAGCTCTGAGGGTACCGGCTTCTTTCCTGCAAAATAGCGGTCCAGCCAGTCCTTCGTATGTTTAAAAATACCAAGTTCCCGGTCCTCAGTCATCTCTTCTTTTACAGTACCGGCAAAATATTTCTGTCCTTCCAGCCATAGCCCAACCAGTCTTTCACCGTCAGCAGCCAGCTTAATCCCGCCAACCGGCGATGCATAATCTGTCGTATAATACATATTACTCCCTCTCTGTTCTCCCTGTTTATCCATGAAGCGCTTCCCACGCGCTGCCGCTCCTGTATCCGTCACACACCCGGCAGTCTTTATAATAAGCTTCCTGTATACACGCCGGAACAGGAATAATCCCTACCCCAGCAGCCCCCGCACCGTATTCCCGTCAAACACCACCGCTGGGACGTGTTCCACTTCTATCTGGTAGAGGGCGTTGGCAGCCATATGCTCTGCGGCCTGCTCCAAATCCCGGATTCCTGTGGTGTCCGCGTATTTTTCTATGACCGCGTCAAGTGCCTCTTCAGTCACCACACATTCATTTTCGTGCAGTCCCATGCGTCTTAAAACCTTTGGCATGGCGTACCTGGAAAATATGATTTTCTTCTCCTCCGGTGTATAATCCGGAATATCAATCACTGCAAAACGCGACATAAGGGGCGCACTGATTTGGCTCTTATCGTTTGCCGTGGCAATGGGATAGACGCCGCCGGTGGGAATCATACATTCTATGTAATTGTCCGTAAATCCCAGATTGTCTAAGAGGGTCAGCAGCACATCGGCGGGATTGCCGTTGCCTTTTCCCGCTGACGCCTTGTCCAGTTCGTTGATAATAAAGACAAGGTTGGATTCTCCCGCCATGGAGAAGGCTTCCATAATGATGCCCGGTTTGGCATTTGAATAGATACGGGAACTGCCGGTGAGCTGTTCCGGGTCATTGATGGAGCTCATATCCAGGGTCGTCCACGGAAGCTTTAAAATCCTGGCTACCGCATAGGCAATCTGTGACTTTCCGGTGCCTGCCGGACCCACCAGAAGCATGCCGTATGCGGGAAGGGTATGGGTACGGTTAATCTGTATGATGGTCTCTATGATTCTCTGCTTGACCCGTTCCATACCGTACAGCTCCTCATCCAGAATCCGCCGGGCCTCCCTTGGATCAATGGACTCAAAATAGTGGTTCTTCCACTGTATGTTCATCATAATGGAAAGGGCGCGCTGCGCATGGCGCCTCTCCTCCGGAGTCACTTCATGGGATCGGGCTACCGCCAGATTCCGGCGGGCCCAGATTCGTATGTTGTCAGGCAGCGTTCTGCCGGCGCAGTTCATAAAATCAGAAAGACTCTGGAGACTGGTCAGCTTCATATCGTCCCCGATTTCCTCCAGGTCCTCTTCCGCCAGTTCCGTCTCCGGCGCGCTGCTTGCCAGCAGCCTGTCAATCATAAACTGGAGAAATCCGTCTTCAGCGGAAAGCTTGGTCCCGCCGCCAAAGGCCACCTCCCGAATCTTATAGACCGCGTATCCGTCCCCGCGGTTCTGGCCGGACAGGCGGACACTGATATGGTTCTCTCCCAGCCAGCGCAGCAGACTGATGAAGCGTGCGTCAACCCGCAGGATATCAGCGCTGATGGTCCCGTCCTCCTCCTTGAATTCAAAGGCCGTCCGTTTGGCCTGATTTGTAAATACGCCGCAGGAATGGTGCTTCCAGTCCCGGCTGCTGTTATCCAGAACAAGCATGGGCTTCTCCGGGGAGGCAGCCGCCTCGCCGGAGCAGTATACCGTATAGGTGCACTGGGGCTCCTCTTCCTTTTTGGGTGTATCGCTGAAATCAAATACCGGCATGATAATCCTCCCTAATTATGTACATCTTATTTTTGTGTCAACAGAGGGATTGGGGATTTTCCTTTATGTTTTCCCCATGTTATCCTTTCCGGAAGCATCCAGGCGGCTTCCTCTGCTGACCTTACTATCTTCTCTCAGCTAAGAGCATATTAACAGCAGAATCAAAATACGTTTTATCTATATCCTGGTCAAACTCCTCCCTGTAACTCTCATAAATCTCGCTTTTCACATCAGCATATGCTGACTCTGATCTTGCTACTTTCTTGCTGGCCACATACATATTATGCTCTCTGCATAACGGAAGCAAACGCTCCTGCATAACAGTTTTTAATTGATTCGAAATCTCTCTGTTCATATCGCTGATATCTTTGTTTGAAAATTCATGCAAATCCTCAAGCCAGTCAATTACCTTTACAAAACGGTTCCTCCCTTTAAAAGCTTCATAGGAGGCCGCAGTTATAAACGAATTCCAAATACAATCTTTATATATTGAATGCCTTTCAGCACATTCCCTGCAGTCAATTTCGCTGACATAATGGGCCATCTCTACGTAAAAACAATTCAAACGTTCTATATTTCCTTCTCTTCTTTCAAAATATCCAGCGCACAAATTACCCCTTCTGCGTCTCCCGATATCTGAATTTTACGATAGCTTGTATCTTTTTTCTTTTTTATAATCATTCTCACATTCACTTTTTTCTTATCAGAAAAATATTTCTTAACAAAGTACTTCATCAAATCATAACAGGCGGACGCTGACAGACTGATTATAAAGGGTAGCAAAATATCAAAATCCCTTGATGCCAAGTATTCAAAATTATCTTTATCATATACCATGGTACAAGGAATGTCCTCGCTTTTGGCGAACCTGTTTAAATCAAACGCAAATTCATTTATAATATCTTTTCCATCAGTAAACTCTGGTAATATATATATCATCCCGTCATTCTCGTTCAATGACGCTTTGCCCGATAACTCTCTAAAATCAGCTTCTGAAACCAGATGATCTTTTATCGTATAGTTTTTAACCATATTCCCAATTCCTCCAACCAGGCGTGAATAAGTCAACTTTATCATTCGACCCAGTTACCTCATATAATCTATATTGTACCATATCTGCATACTTCTTTCCATCCCGAGATTGATTGCATTTTCCAAACTTTGGATTCCTGTTGATTTTACATCAATCCACAAAATATAATATCACATATCAAAACCTGCACCATCCTTTGATTCTGGTCTCCTGTCTTAGGAAGTCCTGCAAGAGTCCCTTCATCGTCCAGTACCGTCATCTTGGGTACTTCCAGCAGCTGCGCCATTGATAATTCCAGGTCAAATGTCTTTTTTAATAGCTCTGTGTAATACTGCCTTTCTCATTTCCTCTTTTCCGGTCTTTATCCGTGTGTTAAAGCATATCATGATTCCTGCTGCCGCGCAATGAAGAGGGACTCCGCAAAATAATATATGTTCCAAAAAACAGGAGCCAAAATAAGTTTCCTTATACCGGCTCCCATATCATCCAATCAGATGTCCCGGCACACGGACATCGTCATTTCACAGACTCATATTACATTAAAATGTCAAAGGGTGGTTTCCCTCCACTTGACTATATTCTTAAATACCACTTCCCCATCTGTTTTCTTACCGTCCAGGATGTCAGCCAGCTCTTCCATGGCTCTGACCCCTTCCTGATAAGCGGGCGTGATGATGGCAGATATGGCCGGGGTAGTCATCCGGGTCCATCCCTCTGCGTCAAATCCGATCAGGCCCAGTGTGTCCGGAAACAGCCTCATATAGTCCGGGTACCTGCGGATCGCCTGGTACACCACCTGCAAAAGTCCCGGACTGGCAACATAAATCAGCGTCTTTTTATCCAGGCTTATCTGGTCCTTCAGCATTTCGTAGACCTGGTCGGACTTTACGCCCTCCTGCAGGTACTGGGTGGCACCCTCCTTCCGGGCGTCCTGTATGGCATCCTTATATCCCTGGGTATTCTCAAAACCTGCGCTGATGTTGGAATCACCGTCTGAAATCATGAGAAATTTCTCATATCCCTTCCTGATGCATTCCGAAATCACCTGGTACACGCAGTCATAATTGTTGCTTTTCACATACCGTCCCTTGAAATCATAGGGCTTGGCATCCAGATATACGATGGGCTTTTTCTTTTTTTCCAGGTCTGAGGCCAGCATGCCGAAACGGTAGGTGGACTGGACTATAAAACCGTCAACTCCCAGCCTGAGCATGCGTTCCACGTAATCCTTCTCGTGCTGGAAGGCCAGACCGCTGTTTCCCACCACAATCTGGTATTCCAGGGCGCTGGCAGCCTCCTCAATTCCTTTGAGGGCCCTGGCGCAGTATCCCTCCGACGTGTCCGCCAGTATGACCCCCACCACGCCGCTGCTCTTGGCCTTCATGGCTCTGGCCGCAGCACTTGGCTCATATCCGGTCTCATCAATAATATGCTGTATTCTCTGTTTGGTCTCCTCAGACATCTTATTAATCTTGCCGTTGAGATAGAAGGACACCGTTGTCTTTGAAACACCCGCCCGTTCAGCAATCTCATTAATTGTCAACTTCTTCATTCTGACCTCCCCCCGCCTCATCCTGCATCGCTCTTATAAATATACCATTAAATCCTCAATCGGTAAAGTGTCGTGTTCCCATTTATGGTGTGAATGGCCGCTGCCTTGGCATAAACCGGCACCCCTCTGCAATCGTGAATTTTACCGCCCTGCCACGTTTCCTGATTCCACACCAGGAAATCCCAGGATTCATCCGGCGAGAGGCAAAAGCTCATTGCCGTCACCTGTTCCTCCGTCTCCGGCCGGCTGCTTCCGTACTGGAAAACCTGGGTTTTCTCAGCCTCTGTCCCTTCTCCAAACAGACAGGTCCAGTCTGTGATGCGGTCTGTAAATCCGGTTTTCCTGACCAGACAGGTGCTTTTCTCTTTCTGGTTATACTGTTTGGATATGACGCAGGGCACTGCCTCAAAGGGGCGGGAGCCCAGCACCGTCATTGCATCATCCCCGCCGGAACACAGTCTCCAGCATTCCCCGGCCCCGTCCGTTCCTGTCCCAATGGGGGTTCCCTGTACGGCACTGTCCAGATGATAATACTCTTTCACCTCATGACCGCCATCGCAGCGTATATCATTGACAATCATCCAGATTCCCTGGTCCACCGCCATCACCTTGCGGATGACCAGATAATGCGCGCCGGACATGAGACATCCGTGATAAGCCATTTCCCCGTAATGGACCGGGCCCTGTTCCCTGTAATAATTTTTAAAGCTCTGTCCAAAGCTGTCATACCCCCATGAACCCCTGGGCCTTCCATGAGACTCTCCGTCTATGACACATACATTGTGGGCCTGGGCGCTTTTGAGAAACGGGCGCAGCGGTTCCTCCTCCACATAGGAATACCTGCCGCTGTCCACCAGTATGGGACAGCCTCTGTAATGCAGCGATATATGAGTCAAATCCGCATGTCCGTGCCCGCTTCCAAGGGGACCGCATTTCATATAGGTGAAATGGCTGTCCTCCTCCCAGCTGCTTCTAAAAAATATATGCCCGGCATCCGCTGCAGCCAGGGACAGGCTCTCCGGTTTCCTGCCCGCCATGGCACTGTACCCGGTGACTCCGGCGCTTCCAAACATCCAGGCACTGTCCAGGTCCGCGGTATCATATCCCGCATACCTGTACCTGCCGTCCCCGGTAAGGACAGCCGCCTTCACCATCACATCCCTCACATCGGTAACATCGCTGTCACATTGGGCTATCTGTAAATGATCCGGTCCCGAGGCGAAAAGCACATAACGGCTCATCCTGTCAACGGCCTTCTCCAGCCAGTCTGTATCGCGCCAAAATTCCGTCCTGTTTTCAATCCTGACCCAAGCCCGGCAGGAGGCCAGCAGCTTCATGCAGGCAAGAAGCACCTCCATATGATACATCATGGACTGCTCCCAGTGGGCTCCGTCATCCAGTACCTGGAGCCCAATCTGACGTTCCAGTTCCTGCCAGGCCCAGTCCTCAGTTCCGTCTGAAGGTAAATATTCGTGAAACCACAGGTATCCGTTGCAGATGGACGCCGTCTGAAGGACGCCCCAGTTGCTGAGTGTATATTTTCCGATGTACCTTTTCCTCAGGCTGGCAAACTGTTCTTTCATGCTCTCCAGGATTCCTGCGGCTTCTCTTTCCTCCATAAGGCCCTCTCCCAGAAGATGAAGCAGCAGATACTGCCAGCTCATGCACCGGATTCCCGTATCAATGGTCCGGGTGGTCACGGTTCCTTCAGGAAGTATGGGATTTGCCTGAATCCAATGGAACAGAAACCATTTCAGCTTTTCCACATATGCCTTATCGCCGGTAAGCCAGCCGGCAATAAGAAGTTTGTTCATGTACTCGTGACGGTTCAGCATGAAAATCCATTCCGGATCCCCGTTGGGGCTTCTGTCCCATATCATTTCCTTAAGGGTAAATGGTTCACGGCAGGGTTCCATATCCCATCTGTCCTCAAACGAAAATGTATGCGCCATCAGCCTGTCTGCCTGCGCCAGAATTTTCTCCGCCTCCTCCCGGCAGTTTCCGGCAATATGGGCGCACACATGTTCCTTTTCATACCAGGCCTCGTAGGCCTCTGCTCTTTGTCTTACATGTACATACCTTTCATCATGCATAGATAACTCCTTTTTATGCCGTTCAGTCTTTCTCTCATTTCAGGGGGGCTGCTTCATCCCCTGTTCCCGTTAACATTCATAAAACAGAGAGGGAGGCGCCCCCGCTGCATGCTTCAGGCATACATGTCAAAGGGTACCTCCCCGCTTTTTTGAGTGTGTCCCAAAGCAATTTCCTGATACACTCTAAGCAATCAGATTCAGGACAGAAAGCACCACGCCCAGGATAATGGTAAGGATGACCAGCTTATAAGTGGTCCACTTTTTCACCTTTATAAGGTAGAAAATAAGTCCTGTGAACAATACAGGAAGAAGCTTGGGGGCAATGGCGTCAATCATCTCCTGGATAGCCACCACCTTCTGCTGGTCTCCCGTCATATTGGCAACGTATTGAATCGGTGTGGAAATCTTTACAAAATTTACAGCAAGGCCGGAGATGACAGTAACGCCTATCATGCTGGCGATATTGGATATCTGTTCCATCTTCGTGCTGAGGGTGGCGATGATGTTGGTGCCCAGCTTGTATCCCCACATGCCGGTCAGAAACTTCATGGCCAGAAGAATCACGTTCATGGCCACAAAGAACAGGATAGGGCCCATAATCAGGCCGTCCTGGGCCAGGGACGCGCCAATGGTTGCAAACAGCGGCGCCAGGCAGAACTGGGCAAGAGAATCACCGATTCCTGCCAGAGGTCCCATGAGAGCCATTTTGATGTTGCGGATTTCATTGGAAGGAGTCTTATTCTCCAGCATAACCAGATGAAGGCTGGTGATAAACGGAAGAAAGTGAATATTGCTGTTAAAAAACTCTATATTCTCCTTCAATGCTTCCTGGAGCTTGTCATCGTCGTCCTTGTACATCTTGCGGAGGGCGGGATAAAGCACATTTGCATAGCCAAGACCCTGGTAATTGCCATAGTTAAATCCATTCTGCAGGAAATAGGCCCGCAGGGATGTCTTCATATAATCTTTTTTCTCCAGCTGATTAAATGCCATCTTCAAATTCAACCTCCACTTCTTCTACAGATTCGCCGTTTTCTTTGCCGGCATGGAAAAATACAAGCAGCGCAATGGCCGTACCGATTACAGCCACTCCCATGACAGGAAGGTTCAGGTAGGCAATGGCGATATAGCCGAACAGTACAAATGGAATCAGTTCCTTCTTTGCCATTACATTGAGAATCATGGCAAAACCAATGGCGGGAAGCATCTTGCCTGCCACGCCCAGACCCGCGCTGAGCCATGCGGGAATCAGGGAAATCACCTTCTGGAGCCCCTCGGAGCTGAAGGCGCCTCCGAATCCGATAATAAAGCCCAGTTTGTGCCGGAGGCGGTTATGCGGTCAATGCCGCCATGACAAAACGCCGTATAAAGGCAGGCGGCACTGCGGCAGGCGCAAACATCGGGCGTGTCCAGCGTGAAAGCCGCAATCCCATACCGGTCCTGAAAGAGGCTGCCCGGCAGCGCACTCCGGAAGCGCGTGGAGGAGACCCCTTATCACAAACCGGATTCCCCGCAGCCGGGAAGAAAGGGAGATGGCGGGCATCCACAAGCGAGAATCTCCTGGTGCTGGAACATTAAGCCATTACGGCCTGTACGACCGGCGGCATGTGAGGCGAAAATGGAAGAACGGTTAAAATTGTGGTATTGTTTGAGGAAGGGCGCTGTTTCCGTATATGCATAAAAGGGCGCCTAAGAACATAAAGTTCCTAAGCGCCTATACTCTGTCATTTTTCTATTGCACTTAATTATAAAACGTTTCCGGTCTGCTTTGTCTCAGGAGCAGCCTCGTCCGCCGTCTCCGCCGCCGCATGTACCGCGATAACCGTTGCCACTGCTGTATCCAAATCAGTAACAAGCTCAATGTTCTTATTCTTCGCGATATCCAAATCTCCTACCCGGATTATATCACCGACTCTCATATCTCCTACATCGACTTTTACCTTGTCAATAATTGCATCCGGTAAAGCTTTGTAGGAAATCTCCTGAATCCGCTGCTGCAGAACACCGCTTATCACCTTATCATGGTTTAAAAGGATGATCTCCGCCACGGAATGGACTTTTTCGCCGCTTACAAGCGCCTGGAAATCAATCTCCTCAACAAGCCCCTTCATTGAATTAAAGCATATGTCTTTAATCAGGACGTCAAACACCTGTCCATCCACGTCTAACAGAATCTGGCTGCCTTTGTTGCAGGTTTTTAGGAGCCGTTCCGCCACGGTTCTCTCCATTTTAATGGGAATGGATTCGGGAATTTCCCTGCCAAAGATATTTCCAGTAACGAAACCCTCTCTTCTCAATCGTTTTGCTTTGATGGACATGCTTCTTTTTTCAGCTTTTAAAGTAGTCATTTATCTTTTCCTCCAAAATTCTGATTGCTTAGCAGCCTTCAAATTTGATAAACAAATAGGTGTGTTAAGTAAGTTTATTATGTTACAACTACATTATAGCACCGTTGTCAAGTCCTTTTCGGATTATGCCTATCGATTACGCGGTCCATTTACTTTCTCTCGCTATATGAGCGCCTGGAATCGAATCTCAATCCCATGTCCATCCTCCCTGGTACAGATGGTGCCCCCGTGGGCCCCTATAATCTGACGCACAATCCTCAGCCCCATCAGATGTACATTTTCTTCCGGCATCTGCCCCCCGTTCAGATAATGACAGATGGCCGGAGGAATGCCGCGGCCATTGTCATAAAACTGCACATGGGGACGACTGTCTTTCATCCAGGCGCGCACCCCAAGGCTGCACCCGTCTTCATTGTGGCGGACTGAATTGCCCAGTATGTTTCGGAATGCGCGGAACAGAAGCTGCTCATCCGCTTCCAACGAAAATGTTTCAAATCCGGGTTCAATGCAGATGGACAGCGGATAACGCTCCGCCTGCTCCATGGAATTCAGCAAATCCGCAGCAACCTTCCGCAGAATTACCGCCAGAAACACCTTTCTCTTTCGCAGCGGCTGTGCATTATACTCCAGTTTTGATGCAAGATTCAAATCCTCAATCAGATTCCGGATGCGGACACTCTGCCAACGGATTAAGGCGGCCTTTTTCCTGATCCGTGTATCTGTATCGGATTGACGCTCTATCATATCCGCATAGCCCATGACCAGGGACAGGGGAGTACGTATGTCGTGGGATACCCCGCTGATCCATTCTGTACGCGCCTCATCACGCTTCTCCAGCTGCTCCCGCTGCGCTGTCAGACGGTCAGAGGTGCGGTTGATGGTACTGGCAATCTCCTTCATGGTCCCGGTTTCCGCCAAATGGGCGCTTCCGCCAGATGCAAGCTGCCCAATGGCATCCGCAATAATCCGCATCCGCCTGTAGTAGCGGAATCCGGATACCAGCAGAATCAGGACCGAGGCTGCCAGCGTACTGACAAAGCTTAGCGACAGGAATGTGAAAACTCCCTTTAAATTATCCATATCCTGATGAACAGCATAATTCCACATACTTCCCCTGGGATAGCCGATTACCAGGAGCCCCTTTTCCCCTCCCCATACATAAACCGGATAGTCATCCAGATACCAGCGTGTGAAAGAGGCAACCTGCGAGGTTGTGTATGTGTGGTTTAAATGCTCCGGTAGCCGATAGTTCCAGACCGGAGTTCCTGTATCATCTAAAAGCATGGCAAAGGAGGCCCCCATCTCCTGTAGGCAGGCCACAGCTTCCAGCCCGTCTCCGTCCATCGCCTGGTATACCCGGGCAATGGCATACTTTCCCCCGCCGCTCTCATTTTCATAAAGCTTGGAGGTGACGATGCCCAGCAATACAACCTGCAGTACGACAAATGCAACAATGATTGCCAGCGCTGTTGCAATATAACTAAAATAAATCCTCATCAGGCTTTTCATCTGTTCATCCGATACCCTAATCCTTTCACAGTAATTAAAAATTCCGGTTCCGACGGCTTCTCTTCTATCTTTTCCCGCAGTTTACGGATGTGTACCATCAGCGTATTCTCATAATCGAAATAATTCTCTCCCCAGACCGATTCCGACAGAACATCAAATGTCAGGATCCTGCCGCGGTTTTCCAGGAACAGCTTCAAAAGCTGATATTCCTTATTTGTCAGGGAAATGGTTCTCCCCGATCCGTCCAATAACCTCACCACCCCCGCGGACAAATCCACCTCCCGTTTTCCCAGCCTGTAACACTCCGTCTGCTCCTCCAGCCGGTAAGTCCGTTTTAAGATAGCCGAGATGCGCAGTACCAGCTCCCTGGGCAGGAATGGTTTAGTCATATAATCATCCGCCCCCAGATCCAATCCCTGGAGCCGGTCCTCGTCCTGGTCCCGTGCGGAGAGAAACAGGACCGGAATCCTCTGCTTTTCCAGCACTGTCTTAATCCGCTGGAAGAAAGAAAATCCATCTTCAAAGGGCATATTTACATCCAGAATCAGGAAGTCAGCAGCCCCGTTTTCTATCCGTTCTTCCGCCTCCCGGCAGGAAAAGGCTGTCTCCACATGGGAAAAGCCCTCCTGCTCACAAATACTCTCCACCAGGCTGCACAACTCCCGGCTGTCATCTACCACTAAAATACGCGCTTCCCTAAGCTTCATCCCAATCACCTGCCTTTGGGTTCATTATAGCTGATTTAGCGGAACAGGGAATCATTTTTTGAATCATTTAAGGTAAATTTAAGGTTGGAGAAAGGCAGGCATAAGGAGGCCGCGTTATTCTGAATCCTAGAGAAAGCAGCAGAAAATCCGGATGAGGCTCTGACCTATGCCGTATGCCGCTTAATCGCAGACAAGGAGGATATCAAAATGGCACAATATATCATTGAAACCAGCCAGCTGACAAAGACCTACCGCGGCACTCCCGCCGTGGACCACCTGGACCTTCGCATTCCCGAGGGCTCCATCTTTGGATTTTTAGGTCCTAACGGAGCCGGCAAAAGCACGACCATGAAAATGCTCCTGGGATTAATCAACCGGGACAGCGGAAGCATCCGCATCAACGGCACAGAACTGAATGACCACAGCCGCATTTCCATCCTGAGACAGGTGGGTTCCCTGATTGAGACTCCTTCCTATTATGGTAATCTTACCGCATATGAAAACCTTCAGATCAGCTGCATGTTGAGAGGTCTCCCTTACACGGAGATTGACCGGGTCCTGTCCATCGTACGCCTGGATGGTCAGAAAAAGAAACAGGCCGCGCATTACTCCCTGGGCATGAAGCAGCGCCTTGGCCTGGCAAATGCTCTATTAGGCTCCCCAAAACTGGTACTTTTGGATGAACCCACCAACGGGCTGGACCCAGCCGGTATTCACGAGATGCGGGAGCTGATTAAAAGCCTTCCGGAACAGTTTGGAATGACGGTAATGGTATCCAGCCACCTCCTGGCGGAAATGGAACAGACCGCCGGCTGCATCGGCATCATATCCAGGGGACGGCTGATATTCCAGGATGCCCTGTCCATGCTCCAGGCGCGCAGCACCCGGCAGATTTATCTGCGTACCTCGGATGACACAGGCGCTGCCGCACTGCTCAGGGAAAACGGGGAGCTCTCTGCACTGCTTCGGGAAAATGAGGACCGTGCCGCCCTGCTTCTGAAAGGGAATGACGCCGCGGACGGGTTCTGTTACTCCGCTGCTGACGGCATCCGCCTCCCCTTCCTTCCCGACCATATGCTGGCACAGATATTCCACATCTTGATGAATCATGGGATTGATTTATACCGGGCCGAGGAGAAGCGGCAGAGCCTGGAAGATATCTACCTCAGTATGGTAAAGGAGGCGGGACTATGAGTATAAAAACAGAATTCATCCTGGAGATGCGCAAGCTGCGCCGCCGGCATATCCCGCTTCTGTTCCTGATGATATTTGCCCTCATCACGGCCTGGACGTGCTGGTGCATGGACGATTTAGACATTACACGCCTGAACGATGCGAGCGCTATGCTGTTTACCAATCTGCTTCTGATGAACACCATCCTGTGCCCTATTGTTCTGGCTGCTCTGGCCAGCCGGATGTGTGATATGGAACAGATGGGAAATACTTACAAATGGATCTGTACCATGCAGAAACCGGAACACGTCTACCGCGGGAAAGCAGCGGCCGGCAGTTTTTATATCATCCTGTTTGCACTCATGCAGACACTCCTGTTCTGGGCTGTTTCACGGTCATATGACGGAGGGGCCGCGTCCCATCTGACGGAATATTTTACAACCATATGTCTGACTTCCCTGTGCATATTTATCCTTCAGCTGAACCTCTCCCTCAAGTTCACCAACCAGCTGACACCCATCTTCATAAGCATAGGAGGCACATTTACCGGGCTGTTCTCCTGGTTTTTAAACAGATGGCCGCTGCGCTGTCTGATACCGTGGGGATATTATGCATCGCTGTGCAATGTGGGATATGCATATGATGAGTCCACGCGCTACACTGCCTATAGCTGGAATACGTATCCTTTCTTCTGGATGGCCATCCTGGCTGCGGCAATCATAATTCTGTACCGTTACGGCCAAAAACATTTTTTAGAAACGGTCCGTGAAACCATGTAAGGAGGAATAACTGATGATAGTAAAAGCAATTATCTGTGAACGCATGAAATGCAGAGGAACCCTGATATGGCCGGCCTTTCTGCTGATTCCTGTCATCCCCATCCTGCTCGGCGCCGGAAATTACCTGTCCAATCTTGATTTGTTAAAATCCGGATGGTATTCCTACTGGACTCAGGTGACATTATTTTATGCCACATTCTTTTTTGCTCCCTTGATCGGCGCATACTGCGCGTTTTTATGGAGATATGAGAATTTTAACAGCTGCCGGAATACCCTGTTCGCCTGCCCGGTATCCTATCACACCATCTACCTGTCCAAGTTCATCCTGGTATGCGCTATTTCCGGACTGACACAGATATGGTTTGCCCTGCTCTTTTTCGCCTCCGGAAAAGTCATTGGCCTGCCGGATCTGCCGCCCGGCGATCTCTGTTTCTGGATGATCCGCGGACTGGCCGGAGCCTTTGTGATTGCCGCCCTGCAGTTTCTGGTTGCCACGGAAATACGAAGCTTTGCCACTCCCATTGCCGTTGGCCTGGCAGGCGGCGTTACAGGCATAATTGCCGCCAATACGAAGGCCGGACTCCTGTGGCCCTATTCCCAGATGCTCCTGGGCATGAATTCCAACAAATCGGAGGATGTGCTGGGGCAGAATACCGTGTTATTCTTTGTGATATGCGCGGTTTATCTGCTGGGGGTATCTTTGACGGGAATTGGAAGAATAAAGAATAAGATAGGATAGATTTCCTATAATAACGAAGGAGCCGGAAGCCCGGGAATGGGCTTCCGGCACTCAAGCGCTTTTACCTCCGCTCTTTATCCAGCTATCTCTTTTCTGTTAAAACAGCTCGTCAAAGCAGCTTCACTTTCTCTTTCTGACTTTTCCGATATTCAGTGGGCGAAACCCGGAATCTTTCTTTGAACACTCGGTTAAATGTCCTCTGACTATCAAATCCACTGTCCAAGCAGATATTAGTAATCGAATCCTCCGTGTTCTCCAATCGGCGACGAGCATAATCTAACCTCGTATCATTCAGATACTGCTTAAAATTACTATGAAACGTCTTTGAAAAAATGCGAGATAAAACATACTTACTAACCCCTAAGTCTTTCGCCATATCTTCTAAAGAAAACGTATTTTTGAAATTGCCTGACACATAGGCAACTGTCTGGTAAATGAGATCATCGCTTCCAACGCTTCTTTTTTCTACTAATTTGAAGTTTCTGATACATCTTGCCAGGACAATCTGTAAATATGCTTGTACAATCGCAAATTCCGTCTGTTTTGTTTTCATAACCGCCCCAAGCGCACGATACGTTTCTCTGTCCACGTCACCAGCTTTTATTATCGGATATTCCGGCGCATAGTTTAGCAATATCTCATCAAAAGTACTCAAAACAAACGGCGGGGATTTTATAAAAACAGCCACACTCTCCCTATCCGTAAAAACCTGATAATGGTGAATGATATTGGGAAATACAAAACCTATATCTCCATTCTCCATATGATACAGTTCCTGCCCAACTCCCAATTCCAAAGCACCCTCTGTTACCCATACAATTTCCAAAGCATTGTGCAGATGTGGAGATACATGTCTTGCCACTCTTTTTACTGCCAGAATTTCTTCTTCCGTATCTACAAATGATAAATGCACTGATAAATTCCTCCTCTCCCTTGCTCATGATTCTGCATTGTCACCTTATATCTACTGCAAAATTTGGCTATTCTTTCTTTTCTTTTGGCAAGCAATATTATTTCTCCTGTCATATAATAAACACATAACCAAGAACAAGGAGGAAGGTAAAATGAGTAAGCTTAAACAGTATTTCAATATCCTTTTAACTTTTTACGCCGACTATTTTAACCATATATATCGCGCATAGTTATCAAAAAGACTGAGTATTTCCTGATACCATTCCTTTTTTCGCCCGGATTTTATCATTTGCTTCCTCAACATTTATCCTGGAGAGGACAAACATAATAAGCACGTCAAAAATCAGCGGCAGCCACAGATACATAAACTGAAGCATACTGATACAAGATTCCGGCTGCGTTTCTGCCGTTCCTACATAACCGCTTAATTCAAGCAGCCATCCTACAACAGCAGTTCCAATACCCCCGCCAAGCTTAATCCCTAATGAGGTACAGGAATACATGGTTCCTTCTACCTTTTTCCCCTTCGTCAGATATGTGTATTCTGAACAAGATGCAATCACTGCATTCATATCTCCCTGCCAAGGCCCCTGGCCAAACGCTGCCACCGCTGTAAATAGCAGCATCAACGGAACACTTTCCATATACCCCGCAACAACTACCAGGGCTCTTCCAGCCACCGCAAGCATATAACCTCTTAAGTTCAGCTTATACATTCCATTCCATTTTCCTACCAATGTGGGCGTGAAAATCAGAGCGATAATCAAAGGAATGTTTACTGCCCACGAAAATACTCCGAACAAATTTTTATTCTTCAGAACCCATGTTGCATAGAAGATACCCGCTCCGATCATAGCAGTGTACAACTGCTGTAAGATATAGACTCCACAAATCATGAGGTAATATTTATTTGCAATAATCAGTCTAAACGCATCAACGGCACTGTATTTTTCTTCCTTAGATTGATCCGCTGAAATTAATTCCTCCTCTGGAAGTTCCTTTACAGAAAGCCCTGAAATAGTATTTACAATAAGGCCAATCACGGCATAAATAATTGCAACCGTTCTCCATGCTTCGGCGCCTCCACCACAGAAATCCACGAAGATCACTGTGACAGACTGAATGAGCAGGCTCGTTGAAAATGCAAAGATGAAACGATAAGACCCCATCTGTACACGTTCTTTGCTGTTTTTTGTCACTAGAGAGGTGAGGGCTGAATACGCAATATTATTTGCCGTATAGAACACTCCATTCAGCAGTGTATACGCAATAAAAAACCATGCGTACTGTGCTGTTTTGCCCCAACTGATTGGAACTGCAAACACAGCGATCAGTGTGATTGCACACCCGATATACCCATAAATCATCCAGGGTCTTGCTTTTCCCAGCTTCGTATGGGTTTTATCAATCAAGGAACCGAAAATAATATCTGTAAATCCATCAAAAATCTTAGATACCGCAATTAGTGTTCCGATTATCCCGGATGCCAGCCCAATCGTATCTGTTAAATAAATCATAACGAACGATGTTAAAAATGCGTATACCACATTTCCGGCAATGTCGCCCGAACCGTATCCCACTTTGTTATACCATTTCAAGTACGTTTTTTCTCCCATAATACGCTCCTTCCCGAAGCTGCCTGGACCCTTCCATGCCAGGCAGCGGCTTTCGATATTTTCATTGTCTTATGACTGCTCACCGTTGTTACTTTGTGCCTTTCACAAATGGAACCAGAGTAAGTCCAAACTGAAACTCGGTTTCATCAAACCTGTACTTCTCCAGGACAACAGGGCCACAACTATTCGATCCTATTCCATTTAATGCATAATCCAAACATAGTATTGTACTGTCAGCTGCGCATAATTCATAGTTATGCGCAGCTCTTTCCAATTCTTCCTGCGTGTAATGCGAAGCATTGAATGAAAAGGACTTCTTTGCAACAGCCGCAATTCCATACTGTGAACCAGAAAGCTCCAGATAATCACAGTCATAGTGACTTCCATTTTCCTGCGGGCGAATGTAATCCTCATGTAAGTCACATACCTTCGACCGATAAAGCCCATGACTCGCTGCTCTATGTTTATCTCTGTAGCTTTCCTGAGGACCCATTCCATAATAACAGGCATTTTCCATGCTCTTATCAAGGAAAAGCCTCAAACCAAATCTCGGAAGTTCTGGAAATTCCCCATCTTTCAACACTGTAAATTCAGAAGATACTTTTCCGCTGGCGTCTACTATCCACTTGATTTTTACGTCCATGATTTTTTGCACTGTTGCAGCGACTATCGCTGAATAAGCCAAAATTTCCACACCATTTCTGTTCTGGCAAACCTCAATATCATAAGCTCTCGTATATGCTTCATGGTAATGGGCTTTTTTCCAGACTTCTTTCATATACATATCGTTATCCGTTGGTGCTCTCCAAATATTCAGTTCCATAGGACGCTTCAGATAATTTCTTCCGGCAAACTGAATTTGCTCAAAAAGGGCTGTTCGTTTATCTATGATGTAAACAAAGTCGGCTGCCTTTATTTCGATTTGAGTGTCTTTTTCCTTTACTTGGATTTCTGTACCCTCTGCAATTCTGTTTAACCACTGTTCTGCCTGACGGGTTTTTAAGTGGCTGCCAGAAAGCTGTATCTCATCAAAGCCCAGCACATGATTTTTTTCCAAAAGAGCAGCCGATTTCTTCAACCGGTAAATTAGTTTTAAATAAACCTTCCCATTCCCCGGTATAGAAAGCTCCAGCTTTGTTTTTCCCTCTTGGTGGGGCGCTACTGAAAAAGCGGGCAATTTCCCTTTACTAATAATCAAGCCATCCTGCGTCACTTCATAAGAAATTTCCACATAGTCCTTCAGATCATCAAAATCCATATAATTGTGTAAAATCAACTCTCCGCTGTCCAAATCATAGGAAACAACTCTTGCCGGACGATACACATTTTTATATTCCAGAAGTCCGGTATGGGGAGTACGGTCCGGATAAACCAGTCCATCCACACAGAAATTCCCATCATGGATGCTCTCTCCATGATCGCCGCCATAATAATACATAGGCGTTCCATTTTCCGTTTTTCCATGTGCTATCGCATGATCGCACCATTCCCAGACAAAACCTCCGCATATCCGGTCATCGCTCTGAATCATTTGAAAATAATCTTCAAAATCACCGGGGCCATTTCCCATGCTATGGCAATATTCAACCAGCAGAAATGGCTTACTTCCATCCTTCTCCAAATATTCCTCTATTTCTTCCAGTGACGGATACATGCGGCTATACAGATCCAGATTATGGTACTGATAGGTTACGTTATAATTCCGATACCTGGCGCTTTCGTATTGTGTAAGTCTTGCGGGATCGAATGTTTTTGTCCACTCCAGTGCCTTTTCAAAATTGCAGCCATAAGCACTTTCATTTCCCATAGACCACATAACGATGCAAAAACGGTTCTTATCCCGCTGAATCATACGCTGTACACGGTCAAGAATCGACTGCTCCCAAGCCGGATCATCCGCTATCTTCTCATTCCAGCGACTAAAGCGGTTATAATCGGTATCCTCTTTCCGATATAACATGAACGGCCCATGCGCTTCAATATCCGCCTCGTCAATAACTATAAATCCATATTTATCGCACATCTGATAAAAATACGGCGCATTCGGGTAATGGCTGGAACGAATCGCATTAAAATTATGCTGTTTCATCAATATCATATCCGTCTTTATCTGTTTTGCACCCACAACTCCTGTTTCCGGCTCAGAATCGTGACGGTTCACACCGCGGAATTTGATTTTCTCACCGTTGAAATAAATCACTTTATCGTAAATTTCAATCGTGCGTAAAGCTACCGCATCCACAATCACTTCATATTTCGATTCCAGAATCACCGTATAAAGATATGGATTTTCCGTATTCCAAAACACCGGACAAAAGATTTCAAATTCTATGATTCCATCTTTCTCTATCGTCCCTTGAGAAACAACAGCTCCGTTTTTATCTTCAACTCTTATGTTCAGATGAATCGGCTGATAAAACTGTATATCTAACTTTATCCTGGCGACTTCTTTGGAAACCTCTGTCGTTATGCGATAATCGCACACAGCCCGTTCCGGACGTTTTAAAATGTACACATCTCTGAAGATTCCACTCATTCGGAATTTATCCTGATCTTCCAGATACGAACCATCACACCACTTCAGAACCAACACTGCAATGATATTCTCTCCATCTTTCAAAAAGGAAGTAACATCAAATTCACTCACTGCATGAGATATCTGGCTGTATCCTACATATTTTCCATTCAACCAGACATAAAAGCAGCTATCTACTCCCTCAAAATTCAGGTATGCTTTTGGCGCCGTTTTTTCACTCTGGTAAAAAAATGTATGAACATAAGCTCCGCACGGAATATCCTGCGGAACATAAGGCGGATCAAACGGAAATGGATAACGGATATTCGTGTACTGATGCATATCGTATCCTTCCATTTGCCATATGCCTGGGACTCTCATTTCATCAAAATCTGATACGTCATAATCCGTTTCGTAGAACGATTCCTTCACATCGTAAATGCTTTCAAAATAACGAAATTTCCAGTTTCCATTTAATAGCTGCAAACGATCTGACTTTTCTCTATGCTCTGTCAAATCATCCATTCTTTTTGATGCCGGCATGTAGTACGCTCTTGGCGGCATTGTGTTTTCATGCAGCACGCTTAAATCTTCATAATAACGTGGTACGATCATAAATTCCCTCCTTGAATATGCACTTTTTATCACACAATAAATTTTCTTTCATCGGCTGCGCTTTATTTGTTACTGTAATCATACGTCAGTATTCAAAATATGTCTATAAACCGGAATAGACATTTTATGCACAAAATGATACAATATAAAAAAGGCAGCGTCATCACTTATTTTAAAGGGGGTTCTCCGCCATGTATATGAACAACGGTTACTTAAATCAATCTCATCTCGACTTCAAAGACAAAAGCCAACCACTGATTGTTGGAAGCTGCGGCACATACAGACTATCTACGCTTCCTAAATTACCAACCTATCGTCCGCGGGGGCGCTTGGATTTTCAAATCATCTACGTTGCTTCCGGATGCGGCCATTTTCATTTCGACAAACCGGAAAATGAAACCATCGTTCATGCCGGCAATATTGTTTTATACCGTCCAAAGGAATTTCAAAAATATGAATACTACGGTGAAGATAAAACCGAGGTGTACTGGATTCACTTTACAGGAAATAATATAAAAAATATCTTGCGAAAATATGGGTTCGCAGACAACCGCAGAATCTTTCCGGTAGGTACTGCTTTGGAGTATGAACAAATTTTCAAACGTATCATATTAGAATTGCAAAAATGCCAAAGTAATTATGAAGAAATGATGACGCTCTTATTGCGCCATTTATTGATCATTTTCCAGCGGGAATTAACCAAAGAACATACCTTAAAAAATGACTATATGATTCACGAAATAGATAACGCTATAACTTACTTTATGGAAAATTATAATCGGGAGATTAATATAGAGGAATATGCTTCATCCAGAGGAATGAGTGTCAGTTGGTTTATTCGCAACTTTAAAAAATATACAGGCTCCACACCCTTACAATATATCGTTTCTATCCGCGTCAATAACGCACAAACTTTATTGGAAACCACAAATTATGCAGTCAATGAAATATCGCGCATCGTAGGGTATGATAACCAGCTGTATTTCAGCCGCCTGTTTCATAAACTAAAGGGATATTCTCCAACAGAATATCGTAAAACCAAGTCATCCTGCACCAGCCATTTTTCAATCTGGCTGACCTGAGATTTTACTCCACATCCTCTTTTCCCCATCTCACATCTATGAAAAGGCAAAAAAACGAGGGGAAAACCGGCCATTTTTTGCCCGGTTTTCCCCTCGTTTTTTCAGCCAAAACCGCTATATCTCGTGGTTAATGCACTCTACTTCTTATCCAAACCACAATTCCTCATCATTATTACCACCTCCACATTTATTATTGTTCTATAACAGATGCCGCATTCTACTCTCACCTTGTAATTCCTCTCTGGTCTATTTTCTCTAATAATAGTCCTAATGTATATGCCTCAAAGATAATCGTAAATATACCGGTAGATACGGTCAAAATCTCTCAGGGCCCGATGAAACAGTTCTACTGTATATTTTTATTATGCATACTTTCTCCTCAATCCGCTTAACGCCTCTGTAATAGTGTCACAAAGATTGGTTCCTGGCTTTTATGGCAGATTTCTGAAATCTCATTTGTTTTTCTTAAGTCTGTAATTGGCATTATCCGGGGCATATTATCCCTCCTTTGTCCGCCGCATCTATATCATCTTCTCCAGTATTTCTATTATGTCCCTCACAACACATGGACAGAAATCTAACAGCAGCCCTTGCTCCAACACCTGTTCCATCTCATCCGCTTTGGATATGTCGTGTCCCAGCAGCTCCCTGCACATGCAAGAAACGTACTTTTCGGCAAACAAACGCTTGAACTCAGAAGTCATTTCACGCATGATTTCTTTTTGTTTCAAATCGTTATTCATACTATGTCCGTACTTGAGACCGATTACCATCAACGCACCGGTCACCGCCCCACATGTTTCACCACACTGCATTCCACCGCCAAAACAGGCAGACATTTTCCTGAGAAGGCTTTCCTCCATCTCCAATTCATCTGCAAATCGACCTGCCACTACCTGTGAACAGTCAATTCCCTGCATAAACAGGTTTTTTATTTCCTCTTTTGTCATCTATCCTTCCCTTTCCCAAGACCCTTGCCAGAATCTTGTCATCATACTGTTTATCATCGGCTTTGCGACATCCGGTTGTTCATGGCAATCCAGGATTTCTTTCAAAAGGCGCGAGACATCCTGACAACCATTACGCGTCAGGTTCCCTGCACATGATGCGCACAACCTCCTAAACCACAGCACTGTGTTCCTTTTATAATATCGGGTTTTATCCTTTATCCTAGCTTTCCTGTGTCTGTCAGCGGATGTTTAGTCATCTGCTCCAGAGGCTTCTCATCTCTTCAATCTGAGCTGCAACCAGGTTCAGAATATCGCTGTTTTCCATAGAAGTGCTGGAATCCCCGATCAAGATCATCTTGGTGTCCTTTTGGGTGATAGTGTTGTGCCAAAGGGTAGAGGGGATGTTGTAGACTTTATCCTTCTCCATCTTTACTGCGCCGAATGCTAACCCGCCTTCCACTTCATTGGCGTAGATCAGGGTGCAGCTGCCTTCCACCAGCACAAACAGCTCGTCCGTCTTGTTGTGGCGCTCCAGGCAGTCAATTCCTGTTACATCATTGGCCGGCTTCCAGTTCTTGATTCCCACAGTCCATCTCTCGTTTTCGAATACTCTCTGCATACCTTCGCCGGTAAACTCATAATTTGCAATGGTCATTTTCTTAATCCTCCACAGTCATTTTCCCCAATTATTTCAGCAGCTCTTTTGCCTTTGCAGCCACATTGGCAGCGGTCAGGCCATATGCCTCGAACAGCTGATCCGGCTTGCCGGACTTGCCGAACTTGTCTTCAATGCCCACCATGGCGAACTTGGCGCCGTTGTGGCCTGCCAGAACTTCTGCAACCGCAGAGCCAAGGCCGCCGATAACGGAGTGCTCTTCAACAGTTACGATGGCCTTGCAGCTCTCGTTCATCTTCAGCACAATGTCCTTGTCAATGGGTTTGATGGTATGCATGTTCACAACTGCCACGCTTGAGCCCTCTTTTTCCAGCTCAGCCGCCGCTTCCAGGGCCCTCGGAATCATCAGGCCGCAAGCGATTAAGCAAATGTCACTTCCCTCTTTCATCACATTGGCCTTGCCGGGAATGAATGGGGTGTGGGCTGTGGTGATATCGTCGCAGACAGGTCTGGCAACACGGATATATACCGGCCCGTCGATCTCAGCAGCAGCCATAACCGCCTTCTCTGTCTCCGCGGGATCGCAGGGAACAAAGATGGTCATGTGGGGCAGCTCTCTCATGAGGGCGATGTCCTCGATGGACTGATGGCTTCCGCCGTCCTCGCCTACACACAGGCCGGAGTGGGAAAAGCCGAACTTTACATTACAGTTGGTATAGCAGATGGAATTGCGGATCTGTTCAAACGCACGTCCTGCGCCGAACAGGGCGAAGGTGCTCACAAAAGGAACGTAGCCGGTGTGAGCGAATCCAGCCGCCGCACACATCATGTTAGCTTCTGCAATACCCATGTTGTAGAAACGCTCCGGGTATTTATCTTTGAACATACCGGTCTGGGTAGCATGGGCCAGATCGGCATCCATTACCACTACCTTATCATTTTTCTCTCCTAATTTAACCAGAGCTTCACCGTATGCAACACGTAATGACTTTCCCATTTTACTCCACCTCCTGCTCGCTTAACGCTTTCTCAAACTGCTCTTTGTTCATGGGGCTGCCGTGCCATCCGAACTGGTCCTCCATAAAGGAAACGCCCTTGCCCTTGACAGTGTTGCAGCATATGAATTTCGGCCTGCCCGATACGGGAGCCTTCAGAGCGGACACAATCGCGTCCATATCATGGCCGTCCACCTCGAAACACTCGAAGCCAAAGGCGTCGAACTTCTTCATAATGTTGCCCAGGCTCATAACTTCGTCGTTGCGGCCGTCGATCTGCAGTTTATTGTAATCCAGCATAAAGGTCAGGTTATCCAGCTTGTAGTGGGCCGCCGCCATTGCAGCCTCCCATACCAGGCCTTCCTGGCACTCGCCGTCGCCCAGCACTGTGTATACCTTGTAGTCTGCCCCCGCATGCTTTGCAGCCAGAGCCAGGCCCATGGCCAGGGAAGCGCCCTGTCCCAGGGAGCCGGTGTTCATGTCCACGCCCGGAGTCTTGGTGCAGTCGGGATGTCCCTGTAAATGGCTGTCAATCTGGCGCAGCCCGGCCAGGTCTTCCTTGGGGAAATACCCCAGGTCCGCAAGAATCGCGTAGAGGGTGGGGCATGCATGGCCCTTGCTCAGCACAAAACGGTCGCGGTCCGGGTCTTTTGGGTTCTTAGGATCTACCTTCATCACCTCATAATAAAGTGCCATCAGCATTTCCACACAGGACAGAGACCCACCGGGATGTCCTGACTGGCAGGCATATAACATCTTTAAGATTTCTGCCCTCAGTTCTTTCGCTTTCTTGTCATACCGCATAATTGTTTTCCTCCTCATCTCCCCCCTGAGCTTATGCGAAGGGGACTTTCCTTGACTTTCCCCTCAGCGTATGCGAAGGGAGCTTTCCTTGTTTATGGACGTCAACCCGCCGGCATTTCCCGGGCCGAACGGGGCGGCTCTTGAAGTTAACCTTTCACAGCTCCGGCTGTTAAACCTTCTACCAAACGCTTCTGTGCGAAGAAGAACATAATACACACCGGTATAATGGTGATAATGCCTCCTGCAGTCAGCAGATCCCACTGGACGCCCAGCTGTCCGATCAGGCTCTTCAGCGCTACCGGGATGGTGCGTGTATCCGTGTTGGTGAACATCATGGCAAATGTGTACTCATTCCAGGATGTCATAAAAATGTAAACTCCGGTTGCCACCAGGCAGGGACCCAGGATCGGAAGAATGATCTTCAAAAAGGCGGAGCCTCTGTTGCACCCGTCTACCAGGGCCGCTTCCTCAAGTGACATGGGCAGGTCGTTTAGGAAGCCCAGCAGCAGCCATACGGAAAAGGGAATGGTAAATGTGGTGTAAGATAAAACCAAGGAGGCAGGAGTGTACAGCAGTCCCATCTTACGCATAATGGTGTACAGCGGAATCAGCAGCAGTACCGTGGGGAACATGTTGTTGCACAGGAACGTACACATTAAAATCTTTCTTCCCGTGAACTGGTATCTGGAAAATGCATATGCCGCCAGCGTGGAAGCGGTCAGCGATACGATAGTTGTCAGGGAAGCAACGATAAAGCTGTTCTTCATGGCAGCAAAGAAGTTTACAGTGGTGGTAAACAGCTTGCTGTAGGCTTCAAAAGTAATGTGGCTGGGCCAGTATGTAACCACCGCTCCGTAAAGCTCATCCTGCGGTTTCACAGAAGTTACGAATGTCCAGTAGAACGGAAACAGGATGAAAACCATCATCAGGAGCAGCGGGATAAATACGGCTACAAAACGTTTTAATCCGGATTGTCTTTTCATATCCTTACTTCTCCTCCCTAAAGTTCATTTTCAGATACGGTATGGCTGCCACCAGCAGAACCGCTGCCATCAGAAGGGCCATTGCTGACGCATATCCAAGTTCCAGGGCATTGCCCTTGTTGAAGATGTAAACGCTGAGGGTCTGCGTAGAGTAAGCCGGTCCGCCCTCTGTCATGTTGTAGATTACATCCACTGAGTTGGCTACCCAGATCACACGCAGCAGCGCTGTTACGAAAATGGTGTTCTTGATGGATGGAATGGTAACGAACATCAGCTTCTGCCACGGTGACGCGCCGTCAATATCCGCCGCCTCGTACATTTCCGCGGGCACGCCCGAAAGAGCTGCTAATAGCATCAGCGCAAAGAACGGAATTCCCTGCCATACAATGGTTACGATCACACTGGGAAATGCGGTTGAAACCCGGGACAAAAAGGGTATTTTGTCCGTGACCGCATGGATTTTTAACAATAAATCGTTGAGTACGCCGAAGTTGCCGTCATAGATCCAGCGCCACATCAGGCCGATCAGTACGCCAGGTGTTACCCATGGAATCATGCTGACCGCACGGACCATGCCGCGCCCCACAAACTTCTGATTCAGAAGGAGGGCCAGAATGAATCCGAACAGGAACTGTAAGCCTACACCTGCCGCCACCCATATGACTGTCCTCCACAGGGCGTTCCAGAACAGCGGGTCCCCGAAGGCTTTCATATAGTTGGCTACTCCGTTAAATGCAATGTCTTTCGGTCTGCGCAGGTCATACTTCTGAAAGCTCATGACAATTGCGTTGAACACCGGAATGAACACTACGCAGAGAATGATGAGCACTGCCGGAGCGACCAGCAGGTATGGCCATATTGTCCGTTTCTTGACCATTGGTGAATCCCCCCTTCTGATTTCTGTGGGGCGGCCCTAGTATGACCCACATTAAATGCCTTGCCGGTTCGGTGAGGATGATTTTTTGAGAGTGCAGGTGCAAAAACGGAGGCGTAGTGGGTTCTACGCTGAGTATTTTGCACCTGTGCTATAGGAAAATCAGACCAGCGAAACAGTAAGGTATTTAGTGTGGGTTATACTAGTTTCTGCCGCCCCGCGTATGTGTCAATGGTTACTGGTACAAACCGTTCTGAAGGGTCTTCATGCACTGCTCGGCAGTGATGCTGCCGGTGAGCGCCTGGGATACGGTGTTGGGCCACAGGGTGGAGATCCACTCGGTTGTGGTATCCAGGATCGGAAGAATACCTGCATAGCTCTGTCCTTCAATGGAGGCTGCCATGAATCGGTTGCTCCGGAAGAAGTCGCCGGCCTGAACAGTCTTGCTTACAGGTACATTGCCGGTGCCTTCACACCACATCTTCTGGCCTTCGCCGGTCGCCAGGTAAGATACCCACTCAAATGCAGCCTCTTTGTTCTGGCAGGATTCGAAAATAACAGTCTCAGTGTCACCCATGGAGGTCCACTGGCCCTTGCCTGCGGGGAAGGGGAATGCGGATACGTCGCCGCCGAAGGCGGCTTCCATGTCAGCGGAAGAACCGGTATGGTGAATGGTCATGGCTGTTAAGCCGGACTTAAAGTTGGCAATAATCTCGTTAAAGCCGTCGCTGGTTGCTGTGGGCGGTACATAGCCCTTGGTGTAAATGTCGATGAAGTCCTGCATACCCTGAACAGCTTCCGGGGTAGTCATATCCTCAAAATTGCCGCCGCGCCCGTATACGAAGCTTCCCCATGGCTCCTGGCCGCCCTTGGCGCCTCTCATGCCAAAGCCGTAGACATCGGTCTTGCCGTCGCCGTTGGTGTCCATGGTGCACTTTTCAATTGCAGTTAAGAATTCTTCGTAGGTCTTTGGAACCTCAACGCCGGCTGCCTCGAAGATGGAAGGTCTGTAGTAAACGTACAGCACCTGGATGTTCCATGGCATAACATAGAGACTGTCTGTGCCTCCGGCTTCCTTCATAATGCTGTAGATGTTCTCGTCTATGTCGTCCTTCTTGTCCCAGCTGTCCACAAGGGGAGTCAGGTCGGCCAGCAGGTCGTTGTTGACAAACAACGGGGTGGAAGTCAGCTTCCAGGTTGCGCAGTCGATGTCTCCGCCGCCCATCTTGGCGTTAAAGAGATTCTCAGAGTATGCGCCGCCGTCCCAGGGAGTCTCCTCACCCACAACCGTGATGCCCTTACCGTTCTCCGCGTTGAATTTCTTGATAATGTCCTGCATCAATGCAGAATAATCGGTGTTGTCCGCCCAGTAGCGGAACTTAACGGTAACCGCCTCCCCGGAACCGCCGGCCGCCTCTGAGCCGGCCGCCTCAGAACCTGCAGCCGGTGCAGCGGTTGTATCCCCCGCGGCCGCTGTCTCCTTGGAGCCTGATGAACAGCCAGTCAGAGCGCCTGCGGCCATCAGGGCTGCCATTGCCAGAGCCAGTGTCTTTCTTGCAAATAATCTTTTTTTCATTTTCGTTCCTCCGTTTCCTTTATATCATTTAATGTTTCCCATACATGCCGCTCGGCCTGGAACTTGGCTTCCATGAAATCGCCCTCGGCAATTGCTTTACAGATTCCCGAGTGGCTTCTCTTGGCCCGCTTAAAACTCTCCGGATCATCATGTGTCTCCACATGGCTTCGGCGGATAGACTCAATGATGATGGGCACTACCCGGATCAGCACTTCGTTGTGCGTACATTCCGCAACCGCGGTGTGGAACTGGACGTCCAGCTCCGCCGATGCAGGGCTGTTGACCTCGCTGCGGTCCATCTCCGTCACCAGCAACTGGAGGTTCCTGACGTCCTGGGGTGTGGCCCTCTGGCAGGCCAGGCCTGCGATCTGAGGTTCAATCAGCATACGCGTCTCAAACAGATTCTGGATCAGCTTCTCCTGATTGGTGAAATGCAGCCCCAGGGGGTCTTCCCCAATACCCGTTCCCGCGCTCACAAAGGTTCCGCTCCCCTGCCGGATTACAACCACATTCTCCGCTCTCAGGAACTTCATGGCTTCCCGAAGTGTAGACCGGCTTACGCCAAAAAGATCTGCCAGCTCCTTCTCTGTGGGAAGCCTGTCACCGGGCTTCATCTCCCTCTGGATAATCATCGTCTTAACTTTCTGGGCAGTAGCCATGGGAAGTACATCCATATTCTGATATTCGTTCATATCTCTGCGCATTGAACTCTCCTCTCCCTCAGCGGTGGTCTATGGTCATTTTGTCATTTAACTTCAGTTTTTCTAGCAATCATTGGTGATATTTTTGTTTCATCTGTCCTTATAGTAGCATAACATATGATGTTTGTAAATAGATTTTTCATGTATTTTTTAATTTAAATCTATTTATTACTTATTTTATAGGTTAAAATGCCCATATTATACTTGTTTGTATTTTAAATTCATCAGACCTTTTAGTATATTTTCATACCAATTGGTATGTTGTTTTCGTTTTTGCACAAATTTTTCCCACATTAAACCCAATTCATCTTTTGTATAAATTACACAGAAAATGGGATTGCTTTTTTAAAGATTTCCCGTATCTGGGTGGCAAACAGAAGGGTTATCATTACAAACAGCATATGGCGGTTCCAGCCTTGGTAGCTGCGGCACTCATAATCCCCATCCCCAGATTGCTCTTGCATTCCTCAAAGCATTGTTCAATCGGCCGCCTTAACGTTGCTGCCCTGTCCAGTTCCCCTACCGGGAGGACCGCGGGGGCGTTACAGACAAAATATTTTATTTCATCACCTGCAAGAAACCTGCCTGTAATATCTGATGGGCATCATGTAGATAAGATATTGAAAATGACACAGTTACAATTTCCGTATTACAATGTGTTTATTATACATGGGAGATCTAAGGAACGAGAAATAACGGCTCCCAGCTTGAAGTTAAAAATACGGCAAAGATGGATTCTGGACGAAATATTGAAAAAAAGTGAATGCTGTCATGGGTTTGTAACTGGTAAATCGATTGTTACCAATGCTGAAAAGCATATAGGAAAAAACAAATTTTGACAGTGGATATCGAGGATTTTTTTTGTTTCCTATCATAGCGGAAATCATAAAGAAATACGGTTTTTCTATAAATAACAATAAAACAAGGATATTTAAAGAAAATGAAAGAAAACTGATTACTGGTTTACTGGTCAAAGAAGATGGTCTGAAGATTCCAAAGAAATTCAAAAGAAGATTAAAACAGGAGATTTATTATTGTAAAAAATTTGGAGTTTCAACACATCTGGAAAACATTGCATCTGCAAGGAGTGTTAATTTTAAAGAGTATCTGTATGGAAAAGCATACTACATAAAAATGGTAGAACCTCAAACTGGTGAATACTTTTTAAGGCAGCTAGATGAGATACAATGGTAATTTTGAGAAAATGGTTTGTAAAGAGAGGATAATTATAGGTTGAGAGAACTATTTCTTATGATGCATTGAGAACTTCATATATAACTAAACATATAGATAAAATATATAAATATGATACAGCAGGTAATGTGTTATAGCTAAACATAGAAGAGAAGGGAAAAAAACGTATTAGCAGCATGGCATTACTTTGCAAAGAGAAGAGAGGTACGGGAGAATGGGATTTTTTTCGAATCTGCTTAAAAAGCCCGGAGATTCCACCGCTGCAGAGGGATTATGCAAAGGCTGTATTTCTGTGGGCATTTTCCAAACCACAGCCAATAAGAGATGATGGTTACTATGCAAGTTATTTTCTGTACGAGTGCGGAATCAGAGACCGCGTCAAATATCATAAGAAGCTGATTAAGGAAGGGTATCTAATTGAGGCAGAACCAGGAGAGGCGCTGGAATTGTTGAAGCTGCCTGAACTCAAGGACATGCTGAGGGAACTGAATTTGCCGATATCTGGTAAGAAAGCAGTCCTGATAGAGCGAATACTTGATAATGCTGAAGAAGGATTCTTGAATGCCCATGTCCCGGAAACGGTATATAAGCTGTCTTCAGAGGGAGCTGCATTCCTTCAGACTCATGATGCCTACGTACAAATCCACAGGAATAAAAACCGGGGCATTTCATGGCAGGCATATGACCGATATGCAAAGCCTGGAATTGTGCAGGATGAAGAAAAGCGGTTTTTGCTGGGAAATTGACATTCAGCTCAATGAAAGAAATCTATGCCGGGGAGGTTTAAGTCTTCCCGGTATTTTATTACGGAAAATAACATCAAATGGTCAAAAATATGATATAATTCTGGCTAAGTAGTGAAATTTTAATGACAAAGAAAGACAAGGCATAAGAAGAATTTTATCTGCTTATTAAATAAACTTTGATTAGAATGGAAACAGCATGGATACAGTGATAACAAATTGGAAAAAGAATTTCTTCACAATCTGGACCGGACAGGCAATATCCCAGTTCTCAAGTTCTGTCCTTCAATTTGCGGTTGTGTGGTATCTGACAGACCATACCGGTTCTGCCATGGTACTGACGGCGGCTATGATGATGGGGTTTCTCCCGCAGGGGGTTTTAGGACCGTTTATCGGTGTCTTTATCGACCAGTATAACCGAAAAAGAATCATGATTATCTCAGATCTTCTTATTTCGGCAGCAAGTTTTGTAATGGTGATCGCAGGATGGATGGGCAGGTTATCGACAGAACTGATTCTTGCGGTTTTGCTGGCACGCTCGGTCGGTTCCGCGTTCCACAATCCCTGCCTTCAGGCAGTTACCCCGCAGATTGTCCCGGCAGGCCAGTTGACCAGATGTGCGGGATATTCGCAGGCGTTGGAATCGGTATCACAAATCTTAAGCCCGGTTGTCGCGGCGGTGCTGTACAGTTCCTGGAGCCTGAGCGGAATTATCTCCTTGGACGTCATAGGGGCGCTGATTGCGGTAATTACGCTTGGAATCACGCAAATCCCGGAATTGCAGCAGGAGGGACGTGACAGAAACGTACAGGTTTTACGGGAGGCGAGGGAAGGCTTCCGGATTCTCAGGGCAAAGAAAGGGATGCTGGGGCTGGTGTCGATTGGAAGTCTTTATACTTTGGCGTTGATGCCTACCAGTGCGCTGTTTCCATTGATGACAATGTCATATTTTAATGGAACCAGTACAAGTGCCAGTATTGTTGAGGTGGTGTTCTCTGCCGGGCTTTTGTTTGGGTCGTTGATATTGTCAAAATGGGGAGGAACAAAAAACAGGGTTTATACCATTGTTGGTTCCTTTCTGTTAATGAGTTTTAGCTTATTTGTATCAGGAATCCTGCCGCCGGATGATTTTTATGTCTTTATCTTATGTTCCTGGCTCATGGGAGTCTCCGGACCATTTTACTGGGGGATGTATACGCCGCTGCTGCAAAGCAACTTTGAAGCAAGGTACCTGGGAAGGGTTCTGTCATTGTCCAGCAGTATACGACTGCTCAGCGGACCGCTGGGGCTGATTGTATCCGGGATATTTGCGGAACGGTATGGGGTTGAGAACTGGTTCCTGATTGCGGGAGTGCTGGTACTGGCTGCTTCTGTGTTATGTGTGGCAGTGCCTTCGGTGCGGATTTGTGATAAGGCCGGGATTCTTATCAATAAGAAAAAATCAGAATAAAAATCCGGTTTTTGGTGGAGCATCCGGCTATGACTTGTGTTTAGCTGGTTTACTGCCTGCTGGCTGGTGTTCCAATAATTTTCATACTTGGAAGTTGATTCTTTTATCGCAGACAGACTGCCATGACTTTAAAGGGATGTTGGTTCTTAACAGCTGGAGAATATTCGTTAGATACGGCTGTCTGAGCGCAAGTTTTATTCAGAAGGTTACGGATTTTTATGCTACAGCATTAGATTACGATAAAGATGCTAAGACTACCCGGCAGTTTTTTTAAACGGTTCAGAATAAGATGCAGGAGGAACGTAGTATACGAATGAGTATGGAAGACTGGGCAAAGCGCCTTGACGGATTCCTGGAGTTTAATGGAATGAACCGCTTATGGGGCCGGGAAAAATTAGTGCGGAGCAGGCAAAACTTTATGCGGAGACTGAGTTTGAAAAATATCCCATTGTTCGGGAACGCTTATTTATGTCAGGCTATGATAAGTATTTGTTAGAATTAGAATATCAAGCGGTTCAAAGTGACGCGTAAAGATAATTATACCGTTTCCGCTTGGGGAGAATTACGCCCTGCCGCCATCATTATTATCCACTCAACAAGATCAGATTTAGTAATGACGGCAAGATGACAATATTTAAGCTGACGGTACACAGTCTCTAAATCTGTCAGTTGATTTATAAAATTTACTGCATCAGCTAAGCGGATAACACCACAGAAATCATAACTTTTACCGGAGATGGCATCAACAGCCCCAAGAATTTCTTCAACATTGGATGGGTCTCCCAGGCCTGAACTTTCTACGAACAGGTAGTCAAAATCATGCTGTGTCATTTCACTGAGTGCGCTGACAAAGGAAAGTTTCAGGCAGGAGCAGAAAATAGAACCATGGTTGATTTCAACCATATGGATATCATCATTTTTCAGGATTGCGCCGTCAATCCCCAATTTGACAAATTCATTTTGGATGATACCAACCCTATTCCCTTTCAGGTGTTCTAGGAGCTTTAACAACAAGGTAGTTTTACCAGCCCCAAAAAACCTGTTAATACATAAAGTTTTGTCGTCCCTTTATTTCGCATTTTATTACCCCTTTCGTAAGCGTCAAACAAGATAGTGGATATAAAAATAACCACCAGCCTCTTATACTAAATACTAAAAGGTTGATGGTTATTGACATATTTCCTTTACCATGGGATTCCAAGGTAGATAATCATCCAGATATTCTGGATGCTCCAGGAAAGCGCTTCCGGGCATATCTGACAGGATGTATTTTATGTATTTCATTGGGGCAAGCTCGTTAGCCTTAGCTGTTTCAACTAGTGTATATATCCCGGCGCTTGCAGCAGCTCCCTTTGGACTTCCTGCAAACAGCCAATTCTTTCGACCGATTACAAATGGCCGGATGCAGTTTTCAGCAAGCGAATTACTGATGGAACAGTGTCCGTCTTCCAGATAATTAAAAAACTCCTGACGATGGTTCAACGTATAATGGAAAGCTGTTGAAAGCTTTGATTTTGGTAGTTCTCCGATGGCATCCTTTTCTGCCCATGACCAAAAATCCTCGAGATGTTGTTTCTCGCGGATGAGACGTTCTTTTTTCTTCTGCTCGGGTGAAAGACTTTCCAGTTCTCCTTCGATTTCGAATAGTTTATTCAGCCGCAGGATTGCTTCTGCTGGTTTCGAAGCCTTAGGATCATGGACATCCTTTGGAAGCGCATCTACAAAGGCGCGGCGCAGATGTGTGTAGCACAGGCATCGTTTCACTCCCTTTACCCCATTGTATCCGGAGTACGCATCTGTGTGTATATATCCGTTATATCCTTCCAGAAATGCTTCCGGATATTTTCCGCCCCGGCCAGGCTGGTATTCGAAATAACGGATCGGATTTGCGGCATCTTTGATGCTGCAGTAAACCCACATGTAAGAATCCGATGGGTTCTTTCGGCCCGGTTCCTTCAGCACCTGTACATGGGTTTCATCGATGTGCAGGTAACTCTGCTTCAGCAGTTCCTGTTTGAGACGGCAGACTACATACTGAAGCCAGTCACGGTATACAACCAGCAGCCAGTTTGACATCGTCGCCCTGCTCAGGCTTAAGCCGAGAGCGTTCCATTCCTTTTCCTGACGGTGTAATGGGATGCCCAGTTCGAATTTCTGATGGATCAGCCATGCGATCGTAGAAGCGGATGCAAGGGAATGCATGACCGGAGGATATGGTACTGGTGCTTTTTCCATATGTGGTTTTCCACGTTTCCGGCATGCCCTGCATTCATAGGTTTCCCTGTAATGGTCAATGACTTTGAGTTTCGCCGGGATAAACTGTACCTCTGTGCGGACAAATTCTTCTCCGACTCTCACCATTGTGCCTCCGCATTTTTCGCAGATCTTCTCTCTGTCATCGATCGTATGCAGCACTTTGCTGTGCGGAATGCTTTTGACCAATTCCTCACGCTGGCCTGTATATTTCTTTTTACGGAGATGTTTCTCAACTTCAACCAGGTCAGGTTCCTGCGCATTGGGATCTGCACAGGATTCCACTTCATTAAAAAGAGACATCTGTCCCTCGATCTGAAGTGCAGATGTCTTCTCGGATTTTGTTCCATAAAGTTTACGGGTCAGGAAATCAACCTGCTCTTTCAAGAGCAGGATCTGCTGTTCCAGATGTTTGATATGCTCCTTATACTCCTTCTCGGTGCTGGACATGGCAGGAAACTCCTTCCGCTTCGATGGTTTCATTATACCACAGAAATGCCGGTTTTCCCAGTATTTATAAGGAATTTCGCAGATTATTGCATGCAGGAGGAAACCATTTTTGAACAGCTTTCGGCTGTTCGGGACTCAATCCTTCCAGCAGCCAGCGGAGCTGCTGCTGTGATATCTGCCGGGCTTCTTCACCAGTCCTGGGCCATTGAAGACGTCCGCTCTCAAAACGCTTGTATAAAAGACAGAATCCGTCTCCTTCATAGTGGACTGCTTTGATCCGGTCTGCGCATCTGCCGCAGAACAGGAACAACGTATTGCTATAAGGATCCATCTTAAAGTTGTATTGAATGATATCAAACAGACCATTCAACTGCTTCCTCATATCGGTATATCCTGTACGGATATAAATTTTTTCGACATGCGAGAGATCGCCTAACATGGCTGCACCGCTTTCACTATGGAAGATATAAGCTCCGAAGATGTATGTTCAAAAATCTCAACCGTCACACTGCCGATGTGAAGAATAGCAGCTGCGTTGTGATCGAAGGCTGCGGTATTTGGAAGTAAAAGCTCAGTAAATGTGGCCTGGTGTTCGGATAACTCAGAATTCCTTTGGCCTGCCGGAATGGCAGAAGCATACTGCTTTCTTGGAAGATCTTCCAGAGCAAGCTTGCGAATCTTAGCAAGCCAGTAATAATAGCTTTTTAACGAAACAGCGTTTTGTTCACACCAGTCCTGATTGGTCATGCCTGAGGCTCTGCATTGGCGGATAACATCTAACCAGTATTGCAGCTTCACCTGTTTGCCAGGTGTCAGTGAAGAAATATCCATGCCTTGATACGCTCCTTATTATCAGATTTAAAGTTTTTGGAGTCAACTCCCAAAACTCTAATCTAAGTTTATCGAAAATCTCACGGAGTGTCTCTACACGTTCTTATTTGACGGTTACCCCCTTTCATTGATTATATAAAAAATAGAGAGCCTACGGACATTTTAAACTGGCCGTTTGGGATCTCTTACATTGATGCGATTTTGCATTTTTGGAGCAGATCTTGCTTTGCCTTGCTAGAGCCAACTCCCTGAGCGGTAAGCGTCAAATAAGAACGTGTAGTGAAATATTTGGCGTTCTCTTGTAAACT